>ERZ506432.999-NODE-999-length-11136-cov-3.523238_pt1 | contig 11136 bp, 10 predicted proteins | sample MGYA00513663_ERZ506432 | MGnify/ENA metagenome assembly ERZ506432
CTGTTGACGTTGCGAAGATCCAGGATGTGATTACACCGGAATTAAAGAAAGCAGGAAACAAACTGGTATGGCTTCGCGCACCGAAGGATCAGTATGATCTGCCGGATTATGCAGGAATCATGGATCAGTATGAAAAACTTCATAAAGATATGCAGGACGGCAAAGTTGTTTCTGCTTATGCACTTGACCGCTATGGTATTGCAGCTGCAGTTGCAAAGATGGCATTTGGTAATGGCATGGGCGTGAAAATCGAACATAACCTTGATCCGAGAGATTTCTTTGCACCTGGATTTGGTGATATTATCCTGGAAGTTCCGGATGGTAAGGTTGGTGAGCTTTCCATCACTTATACAGTGATCGGTGAAGTAACTGGTGACGGTAACTTCTCCTATGGAAATACAGTGATCACTGTAGATGAAGCTGAAAATGCATGGAAAGGTACTCTGGAAAAAGTATTTAAGACAGTTTCTTCTGAGAATGACAAAGAGGCAGCTGACAGAGATGAGAAGCTTTATCGTGCAGACAGCATCTATGTATGCAAGAACAAAGTTGCAAAACCGCGTGTATTTATTCCGGTATTCCCTGGAACAAACTGCGAGTATGACAGTACACGTGCATTTGAGCGTGCAGGTGCAGAGGTGGATGTAAAAGTATTCAAGAACCTGACTGCTGAAGATATCCATGATTCTGTAGAGCTCTTTGAGAAAGCAATCGATCAGGCACAGATCATCATGTTCCCGGGCGGATTCTCCGCAGGTGACGAACCGGATGGTTCCGCGAAATTCTTTGCAACTGCATTCCAGAATGCGAAGATCAAAGAAGCTGTTATGAAGCTGATCAATGAGAGAGACGGTCTGGCACTTGGTATTTGTAATGGTTTCCAGGCGCTGATCAAACTTGGTCTTGTACCGTATGGCGAAATCTGCGGACAGAAGGCAGATTCTCCGACACTGACATTCAATACCATTGGACGTCATATTTCCAAGATGGTTTATACAAAAGTTGTAAGTAATAAATCTCCATGGCTGCAGAAAGCACAGCTTGGTGGTGTTTACTGTAACCCGGCTTCACATGGTGAGGGTCGTTTTGTTGCAAATGACGAGTGGCTTGAGAAACTGTTTGCAAATGGACAGGTTGCAACTCAGTATGTGACTCCGGACGGACAGCTTAGCGTTGATGAAGAATGGAATGTCAATGGTTCTTATATGAACATTGAGGGCATTACCAGTCCGGATGGACGTATCCTTGGTAAGATGGCTCACAGCGAACGCCGCGGGGACGGAGTTGCGATTAATATCTATGGAGAGCAGGATATTAAAATATTCGAGTCTGGTGTGGAATATTTTAAGTAAAATAGGGGAAAACTTTCCAGACGGAAGGTTCCCAGAGGAAGGACAGAAAGCGCTGTCCCTCCTCTGGACTCCACCCTTGCGCTTTCTTTTTAGGAGCGCCGGGATTGTGGTGTGGAGGAGTGTATTAACTTTGCGTATTCGCCTGGTTGGGTAGCGCCCTTTTTTGAGTGTGAAGGTCGCCACTCAAGTTTGACACCAAAACTAACGGGAAGCCAGTAAAATCAAGGCTTCCCGTATTTTGTCTGCATGTGGTATATTCGTCCGATTTAGACATGAGAAAAATTTTTTTAATATTTTAGCAATCTGCGCATCTGCTCTTGGGTACGGTATTTATGGTTTAATTCCAGATTGAAAACATGTCCGATTTCTGTTGGAAGACTTTTAGGTGTTATTAGTGCCAGAAATAGGTAATGGGAAGTTATTTAGAGTAAAATAAAAATTGTAAAAAGTAAAAAAGAAAGGATAAAAAATGAGAAAAAAGATTCTGAAAGTGTTTTTTGTGATATTGACAGGTATCACGGTGACCCTGACAGGATGTGAATTGTCAGGAAGCAACGAATCCGCGCAAACGGAAAGCGAAAGTGGTAAGGATGCTGTAAAGTTTATTCCAAATCTTACTACGGCTGTTACCAGGAAGCCAACGCCCACAGCTGTGGCAGCAAATCCAGGAGACAGTGTGCAGAATCAACAGTCTGGAAATAACGCAGAAGCGGAAATTTACCAAAGCCAGGGAGATCCCGCAGATCAGGAATCTGCACAGGAAGAAACTTATGATATCCAATATATCACTGGTAATATTCTGTATTCCGATGAAAATACGATAACAGTAGAAGTGGGCGAATCAGGAAATTATTATAATATGGTTTTTAATATAGAAAACGCCGTCCTGAATATAGCTAATGGGAGTGCTGTACGATCCGGACTGAATGTTGACCTGGAGTATTATAGTCAGAATAACGTTAATATAGTAATCATGCTTACGAGTGATGGGGAGGAATATTTACCTTCCAGTACATTAGAGGAAGCGCAGAAAATGACCGACGAATATGTACCTGATGTGAGTGAATCGGAAAACGAAGATTTTGAAGATACCTCTCCCAGTGAATATTAGATTTTCTCGCATTTTCTCGGAAAAGGCACTGCATATGCAGCGCCTTTTTCTCAGGTGCGCTCGTCAGGCGCATGTTCAAAAATCGTTAAACACCTGCAAGCTTTGCAAAAGTATCTCTTCCCGCAATTCCATCCGCAGTTAATCTCTTAGAAGTCTGGAATTTTTTCACACCTTGCTTTGTGGCGGCTCCAAAGGCATTATCAATCCCGTTATTCAGGGTAATACCATGAGCATAAAGACCAATCTGCAGAACTCCGACATAAAGGTTATTGGCCCCTTCTGAAAGCACATGAGCAGCACAGGCATTGGATGTGTTTGTTCCCCAGATGCCATCGGTTGTAAGGCCAGTGCCGTATACGGAATTAAGTGCAGTCTGGATTGCTTTAATATATGCTTTCTGACTCGCAGATCCCCAGATACCGTCTACAGTCAATCCGGCTTTGAACTTTGAGTTCAATGCAGTCTGAGCTGTTTTAACTGCGGAGGAACCTGTGGAAGCAGTTCCTTTGCCTACATAATCCTGATGCATATAACCGATTCCGATTCCAGACACTTTCACATGAACCCATACACCAGAGTTGGTTCCATCTAGCTCAAGGCTGGTTCCCTTTGATACCGTACCCATGATGGCTCCGCCTGGCGTCTGACGTACATAAACGCCATCTCCAGTACATACCCCAGTGCTTTTCGTTGTCCAGGTAGAAGGAGTTGTTGTTTCGCCAGAGTTATTAATGGAATTAATAATACTATAATCCGGCCTGGCGAATCTTGTACCGGAGGACGCACTCAATGTACGGTTTCTCTGATATACGCCGATCCCTTCAGCTACCACACCGGAACCGTCATTTGTATTGCCTTCAATGGTAGTATAAGAATTACCACTAACAGCAATAACAAGTCCAGTATGATTAAATACCGACCCATTATGATACATTACGATGTCTCCAGCTTTCGGCGTAGAATAATTGGTAAATTTGGTTGAAATGTTTGGAACACTTATATACGGCCAATGCTTTAATAATTCCGAAGCCTTCGACTTGTTAAAGGCTTTCATAAATACCCAGCTTATAAAGCAGGCACACCATGCCTGACCCTGGTATTCTGGTGCAACATCCCGCCAATACTTTGTATAATTAGCGGTTCCTGCATTTGCGGTCTTGCTGTCAAGATTTGCATTCGATGCTTTCTCACGATAACCGATTTCTGCTTTTGCAATATTTATCGCTGCCTGAATTGCATCGGATGCTGTCACCTTATAATTAGTGATATAGGTCTTTAATGCATTATATACCATTTTCTGTCGGCTCTTATATGCTCCGACCTGATTTCCGGTATCTGTCTGGCAGGCAGTATAAAGATGATCCAGTGTGTAAGGCTTTGTAGTCTTGGCAAGAATCCTTTTCACCGCAGAAAGTCCACCCTGATGGCGAAAATTTGCACACATCATTTTGGCATCCATTGCTGTAACGCCCAGAGAAGCTGCTTCCTTCACATAAGTTTCCATCTGTCCATCCATAAGCTGATCCTGGCAGCGATGACCAACTGTTGAATTGATAATATGTACAATTGCCTTCGCTTTTGCCGAGGTTTTTGAGAGCTGATAGTTTGACCAGTCTGTTTTATTAAGATCCGCCGCGACACCGGCCGTATCATACTTGCTGAAAGTTGCGGCATCAGTAGTTTTAATCTTAAGAAGAAGTGTACGAGCCTCATTGCCATACCACTGTCCGGCACCGATTGTGATCGCATGTTCCGCAGAACTGTTGGTATATGCTTCCGTAAAATCAGCATAGTCCTTTTGTCCATATACTTGTCCGCCAGTTTCCACTGCATAAATAATATTTCGCATTACAAGTTTTTCATGATCTGTCATTGTGTTTTTTCTCCTTTTGAAATTTTGGAATTTGCAAATTCATTTTATAAGGAGAAAAATAGTCTCAAAATGTAAACCGCTAATCAAGATTTTTGACAAAAAAGTGCCGTGAAATCCAATGAGCAGAAGTGCAAAAGCAGGATTCATGTTCGGCAAGTGATGAAGAGCAAATTTGATGGCTGAAAACGAAAAAAGCCCTTGGGCTGTACCGTATGCTACTGCGCAATGACTTTTGAGAATGAAAATGAGACAGTTGTTACTGTTGGAAGACTTTTAGGTGTTGTTAGTGCCAGAAATATATTATGGGGTGTTATATGAGGTAAAATAAAGAAGTAAAGGTTGACAACAAGGATAAACGATATGTCAATGTAACTATTGACTGTATAGATGGGAATGGGATGAGGGGAATACCTCTTAGATGTCCTTACCTCTATACCATAAAAAGAAATAAGTCTGTAAGAGATTTCTCTTGCTTACAAACTTATTATACGAGATGGAGAAAAGCATGTGCGGAATTTGTGGATTTTTCGGAAAGAAAAAGAACAAAAGAGAGATTGTGGAAAAAATGAAGGAAAAGCTGGTACATCGAGGTCCAGATGCGCAGGGCAGTTTTGTAAATGACAGCGTGGCCCTTGGATTTCGCCGCCTGAGTATCATCGACCTGGAAGGCGGCCTGCAGCCTATGAAAAGCAGCAGTCAGAACCTGACAGTGGTGTTTAACGGAGAAATCTATAATTACCAGGAACTGCGGGAGCAGATGGAACGGGAAAAGAAGATTCTTTTTGTCACCCGCTCGGACACGGAGACGCTGGTGAATGGTCTTGAGGCTTATGGTCCGGCGTTTGTGGAGCAGCTTCGTGGAATGTTTGCCTTCGCCGTCTGGAATGAGAAAAAAGAAGAACTGATGCTGGCGAGGGATTTTTTCGGAATCAAGCCGTTGTTTTACACAGTGGTGGATGGAAATTTCGTGTTTGCGTCGGAGATTAAGAGCATCCTGCAGTTCCCGGGCGTCCCGAAAAAGTTGAATGAACGGGCGCTGGAGCAGTATCTTTCTTTTCAGTATTCCGTGCTGGAGGAAACTTTTTTTGAGGGAATCTACCGCCTTCCGCCGGGCTGTATGCTGTTTTACCGCCAGGGAAAGTATGAAATCTGCAGATATTTTCAGCCGAAGCTACAGCCCGAGGCGGGGTGTTCGCTGGCGGATATGGAGAAAAAACTGGAGAGCGTGCTTAAAAAATCCGTCCGCCGCCATATGGTCAGTGATGTGGAAGTGGGAACTTTCTTGTCCGGCGGTGTGGATTCGGGTTTTATTGCCGTGTTGTCCGGGGCAAAAATGGCGTTTACGGTGGGATTTCTGGATGGGAACAGCGGCTACAACGAGGAAAACAGGGCCAGGGAGGTGGCCCGGTATGCGCATCTTTCTTATCACATGCATACTATCGGGAAAAAGGAGTTCTGGGATGTGCTTCCAAAGGTAATGTACGCCCTCGACGAGCCCAGCGGTGATGCTTCTGCCGTCGCCATGTATTTTTTGGCTGCCAAGGCGTCTCGTTATGTGAAGGTGGTGCTCTCCGGGGAGGGTGCGGACGAACTATTTGGCGGTTATAATATCTACCGGGAGCCTCTGGCTCTTCAGAAAGTGGCCTGGATTCCTGAAAAGATCCGGCGTGCGGTTTCCCGGCAGGCGAAAAAACTGCCGGACCGCCGCGGCAAGAGCTTTCTGATCCGGGCCGGCCAACGGGTGGAGGAACGGTTTATCGGGAACGCCCATATTTTCACCGACGAGGAGCGCCGGGAGCTTTTGAAAAATCCGACCGACACGCCGTCCTGTCAGGAGTTTCTGCGAAAGACTTATGAAGAAGCCGCCGGGCTTTCCGACCCGGAGAAAATGCAGAACATCGACCTGAAATACTGGCTGGCCGGGGATATTTTGCAGAAAACCGACCGCATGAGCATGGCCCATTCGCTGGAGGTGCGCGTGCCCTTCCTGGACCGGGATGTGTTCGAGGCTGTCCGGACACTTCCGCCGGAGGCAAAATTTGCCCACGGAAAGACGAAGTATCTGTTTAGGAAGGTGGCCCGGAAATACATCCCGGAAGACACGGCCGCGCGGAAAAAGCTGGGATTTCCGGTGCCTGTCCGTGTCTGGCTGCGGGACGACGACTGGTACGGGAGAGTTAAAAAAATGTTTCAAAGCCCCATATCCCGTCAGTATTTCCACACGGAAAAGCTGACGGCGCTTCTGGAGGAGCATCACGCGGGAAAGAAGGACAACAGCCGGAAAATCTGGACGGTGCTGGCGTTTTTGTTCTGGTATCAGGAATATTTTGATGAGTAAAAATAATAAGAATAACCCAAAAAAGATTGTAAAAATAGATTTTGAAAGTATTTTTGGTAATGATGGCGGGAAGCAGCTGTAAAATATATAGCTTCTGTAGTGAGGATTATATGCAGGATGGAAATTGGGAATATTGTTTAAATACAATATTCCTTTTTTTATAGATATAAGAAACCTTTGATTCTGAACAAAAAAATAAAAAATAAGTTTACATTTTTATGCCCAGATACTCTTTAAAAAATAAAAGGGTATATGATGCAGGGATATAAAGATTTGGTTATACAGGCAAAAAATGATTCAAAATACATGCAAAGCTTACTTTGCATAATGGAACCTTTAGTAAAATCATATGCAAAAAAAATATTCTTTCTAGATTGGGATGACGCAACTCAAGAATTGAATTTGGCAATTATAGAAGCAGTAAAAACAATCGCCACTTGTGAAGACGATTATCAGTGCTTGAAATTCATTACCAATTCAGTGAAATATAAATTTGCTCATCTTTGCAAGAGAAACTTAAAAAAAGAAAAATACGAATGTGCATATATGGATAATGAAGGTGATTTACAAGAAAGCTATAGAGCGGATTATTCATCTGTGGAATTAGCATTTGATCTGAAAAATATAACCTTAAAAATGACTTCAAACCAAAGGGATATTTTAAAATACTTGATTTTAGGGTGGTCAGATAGTGAAATCGCATCTTTCTTACACTTTAGCCGTCAATATGTAAACAGAGAAAAGAAAAAAATATATCAATTTCTGAAATGATTTTTTACATAAATAGTAAGTGCTGAATATTGCTTGAATTTGTGACATAAACATATTTGCAGCAGTCAAAAGAAGAAGCAACATGTTTGAAAGAAAAATTAAGTCAAAAATGCCGCAGCCTTTGAAAATATTGGCTGCGGCATTTAAAATATATGATATGTTTGATGTAAAAAACATCAGGTTCTCAACCAGACATTTGGGTAAGTCAAGATGATGCTTCTGATATAAGATATGCAACATTAAAATCATCATATACTTGAGAATTTAAATGCATATCTTCATATAACTTGATATAGTCGCCGATTGTTTTGCCAAAAACAGAACTATTACAATTATTGCATGTGTTATCCTCTGCATATATATGAGTGTTTCCATCGTTGTCCTCAACAAATAAGAGAGTAACATCTATTTTATCTTCTGTTAACCAGAAAGAGATATATTTTGAAAGAGTCCCATCGATTTCTGTGGCACCATCCGGAATTTGTTCATCTGATTCCAGCTCATTAATATGTTCCCAAAAAATTTGAGGAGAGAACACAAGTAATTTTAAGTTTTTTTGAGAGTCTTCTGAGTACCATATATGTGCTTCTGTGTTGAGATAGTCGGTTATATTAATATCCGTATCTGCCGGTAACTCATAAGTTTCACCGACGTCGGAAGTCAGTGAAAAGGTTTTGGTATGATTAGAATAAAAAGTGACAATCCCCTTGACAAAATAGTAAGTTGTATCTGACTCACTGTCATAATAAGAGCCGGAACCATCTATATCATAAGATACATGTTGCCCCTCAGGCTCCTTAGGGGCGGAAAGGGTGATTAGATCTGAGGGGGCTTTGCCAAAAGCTTGTCCGGATAGCAATATACTACCGAGTACGATACTGCCTGCGATACATAGAATTTTTACATTATTCATGGTTAAATGGCCTCCTTGTTTAGTTGTTGAATATTATATCAATTAAAGTGTGAAAATTGTAATTTTGACTTATCGAAATATGTTTTAGAAATGAGTAGAATTTCGGTTATTTTTGAATATTTGTTTTTAATGAAAATAATGGTTTACATTTCGCCTGTAAGTTACTTTATATAAGACAGATAACCGGTTATCACAAATAAAAAACGGAGGTAATATAATATGGCAACAGCGAGTACAATTATCAAAACAGCGAGCAATGAGATTGGAGTAAAAGAAACCGGCAATAACAACGTAAAGTACAATACGGAGTATTATGGAAAGGCGGTAAATGGTGATGCTTATCCGTGGTGTGCAGTGTTCGTATGGTGGGTGTTTAAACATTCCGGCGCATCTAGCATTTTTTATGGAGGCGGAAAAACAGCATCTGTCTATGAAATTTGGAGATATTATAATTCATTAGGACGTGTTTATTCAAGCCCGAAGGTCGGAGACCTCGCAATTATTACTACGTCTGCGGGGGGAACTTATGGTCATGTTGGTATTGTTAAGTCAGTCAGCGGAAATACGTATGTAACAATTGATGGAAATTCTAAAGATCAGGTAAGAACAACTAATCGTACTGTTGGTTCTCCCAAGGCTTCGTTTTGCAGACCGGCATATGGAAGTGGATCTGGTTCCAGCACAAACCTCTCTATGGGTTCAAGTGGAACTGATGTGAAGGATATGCAGAAAAAGCTTATTGCATTAGGCTATAGTTGTGGTTCCTCAGGTGCAGATGGGTCTTTCGGACAGGGAACATATAATGCCGTTTGCAATTTTCAGAGAGACCATGGCTTGACGGTGGATGGTGTTATTGGGCCTACGACACGATCTAAAATAAATTCCGCATATTCAAATTTAGGAGGAAGTAGTTCCGGCACAAATCTGTCTATGGGCTCAAGCGGAACTGATGTGAAAAATATGCAGAAAAAACTTATTGCTTTAGGGTACAGTTGTGGTTCCTCTGGCGCAGATGGAATTTTTGGACAGGGAACATATAACGCTGTTTGCAAATTTCAGAAAGCAAATGGTTTATCCGTTGACGGAATTATTGGACCTGCTACTCGGGCGAAAATTAATGCTTTATATGCAAAATTGTAAAATGGATATAAGATAAAAATGACAGATGCAGGAAGTAGAGTTTTTAGAATCTACTTCCTGCATTTGTTTATTTGATAAATGTATGGTAAATGGTGTTTTAAAAAAAACGGGAAATACTAAAGAAAGACTATATATGGGCAGCGGTTTATGTAGCGGGGATCGGTCAGTATGGAAACTATCCGGATGATTATCTGCATGATGTAGAGATATGCCAGAGCTTTGCCTGCTAGAACCGTGAAGAAATGGTGGAGAGTGTTTTGGAAAAGATAAGAATGAAGTGCCAGAAGGTATTTCATACTATCCACAATTACATTGATACGGATGAGATGATCTTAAGGAAAAGTACGATTGCTGCTCATGCCGGTGAGAAAGTCCTGATTCCGATTAATATGCGTGATGGAAGTGTATGGCGGTGGGAAAAGGCAATCCAGAATTCTTCATCCAGCCAGAACAGGATTTCCATAAATTCCTCCGGCATGTCTCCGAAGAGCGGTGAGATTGAAAGCAGACTAATGTTAAGAACATCTGCAATTTTTTTAAAATTTCCGGTCTGGGAATCCGGGCATTCGTTTCGTATTGAGTAATTCTTGTGCCGAAGGCTTTGTTCAGACCGATGGCGCGGCCAAGTTGATTACCGGTCATAGCTCTGAATTTTCTGCATATCTTAATCCTTTTTCCAATAGTTATGTTGAAATTTTCTCCTTCTTTTGATACAAATACGTTATGATTTTTCGTGATTATTATTTTTAACAACAGCGTTGCTTCTTGAAGCAAATGCTGGATGGAGCGTCTCCTGGTTCTGGGAAATATCAGGCGCAGACGGTATCTGCTCCTCAACATTTTCAGAGTGAAGATGGATATCCTGCTGTTTCCGGAGTTTTTTCCATTCGTCTCGGGCGGTGGCCTGTTCAGCTTCTAATTTTTCAATCTGTGCGTCCAGTTTCTCCGGCTTTGGCAGAGCCTTTACGCCGAGCTCCTTCAGGGCCTCTTTGCTGGTAATGTGAAGCTCATACTCTTTCTGATGTTGTCCGCGATAGAGGGCAGGATTTTAGGTATTTTTTTCATTTTCTACGATTTCCCTGAAAGCGCGGTAAGCGGAGCATTGTTTTTTGATCAGCTGTTTCGTCTGTATCTGCTGGCCGATTTCATCAATCTTGTCCCGGGCGGAGGCAACGGAACCGTCCATATCTGCGATATGCTTCTGAAAATCCTCGTAGTTTAGTAGGTTATTCTCACAAAGATAATTAAATAAATCCAGGAGATATAGAATTTAATGTGGTAAAGCGATAAAAATATAGTTTTAAACTATAGCTGGCGCTAGATATTATGAATTGGCATAATTGGAAGTGTAGTGGTATAGTATGTTCATGCTCAACGGAGCGGGGAATAAGAGAGAGGGAGAATGAGATGTCTGGGATTGTGATTGAGAAGGTCCGGAAGTCTTTTGACACGAAAGATGGCGTGGTCGAGGCTTTGAAGGATGTGAACCTGAATATCGATTCCGGTGATATATATGGGATTATCGGTATGTCAGGGGCAGGTAAGAGTACATTGGTACGATGTATGAATTTTCTGGAGGTTCCCACAGAGGGCCGGGTTCTGATAGATGGGAAGGCTCTTGGAGATTTGACAGAGAAG
>ERZ506432.1002-NODE-1002-length-11111-cov-7.239418_pt1 | contig 11111 bp, 6 predicted proteins | sample MGYA00513663_ERZ506432 | MGnify/ENA metagenome assembly ERZ506432
CCCATGCCTTCCCCTATGAGGGGAAGGTGGCACGGCGAAGCCGTGACGGATGAGGTGGGGCACCCCGCATATCCACCCCTTTTCTTTCCACGCCCGACATGTTAAAATAAGAAAAAACCCAAAGGAGGCGCGTCCATGCTGCAGATCCTCTGCGGGCCGGACCGGACGGCCAATTCCATGCGGATCCTCGATCAGATCTGCGAAAACGCCAGGGCCGGCGTCGCCGGCCAGATCCTCATCGTCCCCGAGCAGTATTCCCACGAGACCGAGCGCGCGCTCTGCGCCCGCGGCGGCGATACCATCAGCCGCTATGCGGAGGTTTTGAGCTTCACGCGGCTGGCTGCGCGGGTGTTTTCCGTCTGCGGCGGCGTGTGCGAGGAGTATCTGGACGAAAACGGCCGCGTGCTGACCCTCTATCTTGCCGCCCAGCAGGTGCGCGAGCAGCTGAAATTCTATGCCGCCGTCATGACCCGGCCGGATTTTCTCCGCCAGCTCGGCGCGCTCATGGAGGAGCTGCTGACCTCCTGCATTTCGCCCGACGCCCTGCACGCCGCCGCCGCGCGGCTCGAAGGGCGGCTCGCGCAGAAGGTGACGGAGCTGGCCCTGCTGTACGAGAGCTATCTTGCCGTCTGCAGGACCGGCCGCGGCGACCCCGTCACGCGCCAGATGCGCCTGCGCGATCTGCTGGACGAGACGGATTTTCTGGACGGCCGCACCGTCTTCCTCGACGGCTTCTCCGACTTTACCGCCCTGCAGCAGCAGATCCTCGCCGCCATCCTCGCCCACGCGGAAGCCGTCCACGTCAGCGTCCTGACCAGCGGCGGTGAACAGGCTGCCTGCCAGACCGGCAACGAGACGAAAAAGCGCCTGCAGCAGCTGGCCGCCCGGCAGGGCGTCGAAGCCGCTGTCTGCCGCGTGACCACCCGGGCCCCCCGCGACCCGGCGGTGCAGTCCTGGCTGGATGGCCTGTTTTTCGGCGGCCCGGCAGAGTCCGGTGCGCCGCAGAATATTTCGCTCGTCCAGGCCGGCAGCTGGCAGGCCGCCTGTGCCTATGCCGCGCGGCAGATCCGCAGCGGCGCGGCCTCCGGCCTGCGCTACCGCGATTTTACCGTCTGTATGACCGATGAAGCCGCCTGCGCGCTTCCCATGCAGACGCTTCTCTCCCGCGCCGGCATCCCTGTCTACAGCGCGGCGAACGCGCCGCTGCTCAAAAAGCCGCTCGTCGCGGCCCTCCTGAGCGCCCTGCAGGCGATCCTGCGCTATGAGCAGGGGCCGATGCTCTCCTTCCTCAAATCCGGCTTTTCGCCCGTCAGCGAAGACGAATGCGACCGGCTCGAGCGCTATGTCCACTACTGGAACATCCGCGGTCAGCTCTGGGAAAAGCCGTGGCAGATGCACCCGCGCGGCCTCGGCCTTCCCATGACGCCGGAGGACACACAGGCGCTCGAAGAGCTGGACCGCATTCGCGAACAGGCCGTCGCGCCCCTGCGGCGGCTGCGCCTCGCCTTTGCCAAGGCTCCCGACACCGACGCGCGCCTGCGCGCCATCGCGAGCTTCTGGGAGGAGCTGGACGTCGCCGGCCGCCTGCAGGCGCAGAGCGAAGCGCTCGCCGCCGCCGGACAGGCCCAGCAGGCGCAGGAGTGCGGCCAGCTCTATGAGGCCCTGATCTCGACGCTCGAGCAGATGGACCGCGTGCTCGGCAGTACATCTCTGGAGCCGGAGCTGTTCGTGCAGCTGTTTTCCATGCTGATCGCCAACACCGCGGTCGGCACCATCCCCTCCGTCTGTGACGCCGTCCAGATCACCACGCTCCCCATGCTCCGCCACCGCCGCAGCCGCGTGCTGATCGTCCTCGGCGCGGACGACGGGCTGCTGCCCGCGTTCTCCGACCCCGGTGGTCTGCTCGCCGACCCGGAGCGGCAGAAGCTCCGCAGCCTCGGCGTGGACCTGAGCCCCGGCCGCGAGACGGCTGTCGACCGCGAGATGAGCTGGGTCTGCGCCGCGCTCAGCGCCGCGGAAGACCGTGTCTGCCTCGTCACCACTGCCGCGCAGCCCTCCTTCCTCTATACCAGAACGCAGACGATCTTCCCCGCGCTGCAGGTCCTTCGCGCGGAGGATGAACCCTTCCTGCCGGACTGCGCCGCCGCAGCCGGCGCCGCCCTGCGCCAGCCCTCGCTGCCGCCCTGGCTCCCGGACGCCGTCCGGGCCGAGACTGCAAGCCTCTCGGCGCGCAGCAGCTATCATTTTGCGGATATGGCCCCCGCCGCCGTGGAGGCGCTCTATGGAAAGACGCTCCCCCTGTCCGCCTCGAAGCTCGACTGCTTCGCCGGCTGCCGCTACGCCTTCTTCCTGCAGTACGGCCTGCGGGCGCTTCCCTGGAAGCAGGCGGAGTTCGACGCGCCGCTGTTCGGCTCCTTCGTCCATGACGTTCTCGAGCACGTCGTGCGCGAGGCCCAGGCGCAGGGCGGCTTTGCCGCCCTCACCGACGCGCAGGTCGCGGCGCTCACCGAGCGCTGCATGGACGCGTGTATGCAGACCTACCTCCCGCAGGGTGACGCCCGCGCCAGCCGCGAGGGCTATCTCTCCACCCGCAACCGGCAGGAGGCTGCCGCCGTCGTGCTGGACGTGGCCCGCGAGCTGCGTCTGTCGCAGTTCACCCCCGCGGCGGAGGAGCTGACCTTCGCCCCCGGCGGCCAGATGCCGCCCATCGTCTACCATGCCTCCCGCGGCGACGGTCTGCTCACCGGCAAGATCGACCGCGTGGACACCTACGAAAAGGATGGCACGACCTACTTCCGCATCGTCGACTACAAGACCGGCCGCAAGGATTTCTCCTATACCGACCTGCTTTACGGCAAGGACCTGCAGATGCTCCTGTATCTCTTTGCCCTGCAGGAGAACCAGAAAAAGTCCGGCCATCCCATGCAGCCGGCCGGGGCGCTCTATGTGCCGGGCCGCTGCGATATGATCCGGCTCGAGCCCGGCGAAGACGTCGGCGAGGCCGACGCCGAGCGCCGCAAGCAGCTGCGCCGCAAGGGCCTCGTCCTGCAGGACGAGGCGATCCTGCAGGCCATGGAGCACTACGATGACGAGCCGCAGTACCTGCCCATGCAGCTTAAAAAAGACGGTCTGACCGGCGATCTTGCCACGCCCGCGCAGCTGGCCGCGCTCGAACGTTTCGTGACCGGCCAGGTCGCAGCCATGATCGACGAGATCCTCTCCGGCAAGACCCAGCCGAACCCCGTCGACCGCGGCCCGGCGGATTCCGCCTGCCGCTGGTGCGACTATTCTTCCGCCTGTCATAAGGACGTCTGCGCCGTCTCTCCGCGCCGCTTCGCGGCGGTGAAGGCGGACGAGTTCTGGCAGGAGATCGAAAGGAGGCAGCGTCATGGCTGAATGGAAAGCCACTCCCGAGCAGCAGGCCGTCGCGCAGGACCGGGGCGGCGCGCTGCTCGTCGCCGCGGCCGCAGGCTCCGGCAAGACCAAGGTGCTCGTCGACCGCCTGATGGGCTACCTGACCGACCCGGACGACCCGGCGGATCTGGACGAATTTCTGATCATCACCTATACCCGCGCCGCTGCCGCCGAGCTGCGCGGCAAGATCGCCGCGCGCCTCGGTGAGATGCTGGCCGAAGACCCCGACAACAAGCACCTCCAGCGCCAGCTCACGCGCGTCTATCTCGCGCAGATCTCCACCGTCCACGCTTTCTGCCAGACCGTCCTGCGCCAGTACGCGGCGGAGGTGGACCTGCCCGCGGATTTCCGCGTGGCCGACGAGCAGCAGGCCGCCGCCCTGCGCGCCGAAGCGCTGCAGGATACGCTCGCGGAGCTCTATGCCGGTCTCGACGCGAACCCCGACTTTGCCGCCATGATCGATACTCTCGGCTACGGCCGCGACGACCGCCGTCTGCTCGCCCTTGCCGAGGAGAGCTACGGCGTCATGCGCTGCCAGGTCGACCCCGCGGCCTGGACGCGCCGCTGCCTGCAGGCTTATGACCTGCCGGAGGACGCGGAAGCGGAGCAGACGCTCTGGGGCGCGTGGTTTTTGCAGGAGCGCACGCGCGTGCTGGAAAACGCCGACGCGCTGCTCCGGCAGGCCGAGGATCTCTGCCGGCGGGAGCCGAAGCTCGAGGAAAAATGCACCCCCGTTCTGGAAAAAAACCGCGCCGCCATCCGGGATCTTCTCGCCGAGACGACCTGGGACGGCTGCATGGAAAAAAAGATCGCGTCCTTCGGAGCCATGCGCCCGCCCAGGGACGCCGAAGCCGTCGAGCAGGTCAAGGCCCTGCGCAAAGAGGCCTGGGAGATGGTCAAGGACATCCAGCGCTGCTTCTACGCCCCGTCCCGGCAGGTCACGGACGATTTGCGCCGGACCGTTCCGGCCCTGCGCGGCCTGCTCGCGCTGCTCAAAGCCTTTGACGAGCGCTTCACGCAGGAGAAGCGCCGCCGCCATCTTCTCGATTTCTCCGACCTCGAGCACTGTATGATCCGTCTGCTGACGAAAAAGGACACCGGCGCGCCCACCGCCGCCGCGCGGAGCCTCGCGCAGACCTACCGCGAGATCCTGATCGACGAATATCAGGACTCCAACGCCGTGCAGGAGTGTATTTTCCAGGCCGTCAGCCGGGAAGGGAAGAACCTTTTCCTCGTCGGCGACGTCAAGCAGTCGATCTACCGCTTCCGTCTGGCCGACCCCACGATCTTCCTGCAGAAATACGCCGCCTATCCCATGCGCGGCACACAGGCCCCCGGCGAGCCGCGCAAGCTCCTGCTGTCGAAGAATTTCCGCTCTCGCGCAGAGATCCTGGAGGCTGCCAACGACGTCTTTTCCCTCGTCATGAAAAAAGAGGCGGGCGAGCTCGACTATACGCAGGCCGAAGCCCTCGTCCCCGGCGCGAGCTTCCCGGAGGAGGGGAGCCCCAAGGTCGAGCTGCACTGCCTTGACCTGACCACCGCGGACGACGATACCGGCGACAAGACCGGCGCGGAGGCCGAGTTCGTCGTCGCGCGCATCGCGGAGCTTCTGAACGGCGGCACGTTCGTAACGGAGAACGGCGCGCTGCGCCCCGCGCGCGCGTCTGATATTGTCATCCTCATGCGCTCGCCCGGCATGACCGCGGGCGTGTACCAGGCTGCGCTGCAAAAGCGCGGCATCGCCTGCGACGCGGGCGCGGGCGGCGATCTGCTGCAGACCGCCGAGGTCGAGATCCTCCTGCAGCTGCTGCAGATCATCGACAATCCCCGCCGCGATATCCCTCTGGCCGCCGCCATGGCCAGCCCCGTCTTCGGCTTTGCCCCGGAGGAGCTGGCCCGCATCCGCGCAGTGGACAAGTCCGCCGACCTCTACACCTGCATCTGCGCCCAGCCGGAGCCGACCGACCGCCTGCAGCGCTTCACCGCGTGGCTTACTGCCATGCGGCGGCAGAGCCGCCTTGTGGACGTGCCGGAGCTGCTGCAGACCGTCATCCGCACCTCCGGGCTGGAGGATGTTTTTGCCGCTCTGCCGGACGCCGAGCGCAGGCAGGCGGATCTTGCCGCCTTCTCCGCCTTCGTGACGCAGAGCGCGCAGACCGACGTCCACAGCCTTTCGGAGCTCGTGCAGCTGTGCGGGCAGCTGCTGGAAAGGGGCGCTTCGCTGCCCGCCCAGCAGACGCCCGCCCGGCAGGACGCGGTGCGCATCATGAGCATCCACAAGTCCAAGGGTCTGGAATTCCCCATCGTCATCCTCGCGGACCTCGCCCGCAAATTCAACCTGCAGGACAGCCAGTCTGCCGTCCTCACCGACGAAGAGCTGCTGCTCGGCGGCAACGTGGTCGACCTCGCGAGCCGCTCGTTCTATCCCGGTCTTGCCCGCATGGCAATCATGCGCCGCAAGACGAGCCAGACCGTCTCCGAGGAGCTGCGCGTGCTCTATGTTGCCATGACCCGCGCAAAAGAGCGCCTCATCATGACCAGCTGCGCGGCCCGGTATGAGAGCCGCCTGCAAAAGCTGCGCCTGTTGCTGTCCGACCCGCTGCAGCCCTGCGTGAGCGCGGCCGCCCGGCGTCCGGACGACTGGATCCTGATGGCGGCCCTCTGCCGCACAGAATCCGGTGCACTCTTCGCGGCCTCCGGCCCCTGTGACTGCAGCCGCGTGCGCGCGCTGCCGTGGCGCGTGACGCTGCAGCAGACCGCGCCCGCTGACCCCGCCGCCCGCGGCACCAGCCCCGAGCAGCCCGCGCAGATCCCGCCGCTCGACCGCGCACAGGTCGAGCAGAGCGCCAGCTTCCACTACGCCCACGAGGCCGCGACGCGCCTGCCCTCCAAGCTGACCGCGACCCAGCTCAAGGGCCGCTTCCTCGACGCCGAGGCCGCCGAGCAGGCGCCCGCGGAGCCGCAGCGCCGCCCCTGGCGCACGCCGCAGTTTTTGCAGGACCGGCCGCTGACCGGCCGCGAAAAGGGGAGCGCGACGCATCTTTTCATGCAGTTCGTGCGCTACGAGGCCTGCACGGACGAGCCCGGCGTCCGCGCGGAGCTGCAGCGCCTGCAGGTGCAGAAATTCCTGACGCCCCGGCAGGCGGAGGCCGTGGATGTACAAAAGATCCTGCGGCTGTTTTCCTCGCCGCTCGGCAAAACGCTCCTGTCGGCGAAAACGCTTCGCCGCGAATTCAAATTCTCCATCCTGACCGACGCCGAAGCCTACAGCCCGGAGGCGGCAGGGGAGCAGGTCATGCTGCAGGGCGTGGTCGACTGCTTCTGGCAGGAGCCGGACGGCATCGTCATCCTCGATTTCAAGACCGACTACATAGACGGCGATCTGCAGCAGAAGGCCGAGCGCTACGCCCCCCAGCTCCACGCCTACGCCGCCGCCCTCTCCCGCATCTTCCAGACCCCGGTCAAAAAAACCATCCTCTACTTTTTCTCCGCCAACCAACCCATCGAGATCTGATGCACCCCAAGGCCTCCCTCCCAAGGGAGCTGTCAACCGCAGGCTGACTGAGAGGTTGTGAGAACCTCCGGCGGTGCGCACCCCCTTGGCTCCCCTTCCAGGGGAGCTGGCTCGGCGAAGCCGAGACTGAGAGGTTGTTGCAAATTTGTGACTGCCGGATGTCTCCGACGGCCCTATCTTTTCCGACTTGCCGGAAAAGATAGGGGAGAAAAGGGGCGCTTGGTTACGTTTGGTGCATTCTGCCTCTGAATTCAGGTGAGAACTAATGTTTCAGGCGTCGTTCCACCCGATAATCACCTTACGAGTTTTTTACTACGCGCCGCCTGATACGAGGGTATCAAATTTGTAACGAGTTGCCTTTGAACAGTTGCCATCAATAGAAGCTGCAATCGAAATTTTGATGAATGTTACCTTTTCGCGGGGCACTCCAAAAGCTCCCTTGTGGAAAGGGAGCTGTCAGCCGTAGGCTGACTGAGGGATTGTTCCCCGCCGCAGCGCCCCATGCCTTCCCCTATGAGGGGAAGGTGGCACGGCGAAGCCGTGACGGATGAGGTGGGGCACCACCGATGGGGAGAAGGCTCCATACAAAAAGAAGGTACCGCGGAGCGGTACCTTCCTTTTGTCACTTGCAGTTCTTCGAGGACTGGCTCTGCTGCGTGTCTTCGGTGTTCTGCGTGGCCTTGTTCGTCTTGTTCTGCTTGCTCATGATGTGCCTCCTGCAGCGATAACTTGCGGCGCTGCCGCAGGGGTAGTTTGCCCGCTGCGTCAGGATTTATCCTTCGGACTGCACACCAGCGCCGCGAGAAATCCGAAAAACACCGCCGCCGCGATCCCCGCGGCCGAGGCCTTGAGCCCGCCGGTCAGCGCGCCGAGGATGCCCTGTTCCTGCACGGCCTCCCGCACGCCCTTGGCCAGCGTGTTGCCGAAGCCCGTCAGCGGGACTGTCGCGCCCGCGCCCGCGAACTCCACCAGCTTTTCATACACCCCGGCCCCGCCGAGGATCACGCCCAGCACCACGTAGCACACCAGGATCCGCGCCGGCGTCAGCCGCGTCAGATCGATCAAAACCTGCCCCAGCATGCAGATCGCGCCGCCGATGACAAATGCCTTGAGATAGTCCATAGCCTTACCTTCCTTCCGCCGTGATCGCCACGGCATGGCAGATGCCGGGGATCGACTCGCCCTGCCAGCTCGACGTCGGCGAGAGCAGCGCGCCCGTCGCGCAGAACAGCAGTCGCCGCAGCTCCCGCTTCTCGAGCCGGTCCAGCAGATACCCGCACAGCACGCTCGCCCCGCACCCGCAGCCCGAGCCGCCCGCGTGCACGTCCTGCCGCTTCGGGTCGTAGATCAGAACGCCGCAGTCGTCATACACCGGCGTCAGGTCGACGCCGACGCGCTGGAACTGGTCGAGCACGATCTTCTTTCCCAGTGCGCCGAGATCCCCGGTCACGATCAGGTCATAGTCCTGCGGCACGCGCCGCAGATCGCGGAAATGCGCCTGCAGCGTATCGATAGCCGCCGGGGCCATGGCTGCGCCCATGTTGTTCGCATCCTTGATGCCGAGATCCTGCACGCGGCCGATCGTCGCCGCCTCGATGCGCACACCGCTGCCGCTGCCGCCCACGATGCAGCAGCCGGAGCCCGTCACGGTCCACTGCGCCGTCGGCGTCCGCTGTCCGCCGTAGCCAAGCGGGAAGCGGTACTGCCGCTCCGCCGAGGCAAAGTGCGAGGAGGTCAGCGCCGCCGCCGTCCGCGCAAAGCCCGCGTCGACGAACGCTGCCGCCAGCAGCAGCGACTCCGCCATCGTCGAGCACGCGCCGTAAAGCCCCAGAAACGGGATCGACGTCCCGCGCGCGGCGAAGGACGAGGAAATGCACTGGTTCAGCAGATCCCCCGCGAACAGCACGTCGATATCCTCATAGCTCACGCCGAGCTTGCGCTTGGCAGTGTCGAGCGCGAGCTCCTGCAGCTTGCTCTCCGCCTTCTCAAACGTCTTCTGCGACAGCTTCGCGTCCTTCCCCAGAAAATCAAAATAGGCCGCCAGCGGCCCCTCGCCCTCTTTTTTGCCGCCGATGGCGGCGTGGGACAAAATGACCGGCTTCGATTCAAATACAAGCGTCTGCGCGCCCTTGCGCATGGCGATCAACTCCCTGTCAGCATTTGTCCTTAGTATGTACCGCGGCGAAAAAAATAACCGCCGGCGTCAAAAACCGGCGGCCGGCCCGCACGCGGCGGGCCAAAGAGGAATGGAAAAATGAAAAAGAAGTCGCACAGATAGTATGTGCGGCTTCCTCTCGTTTAAACACGGACGAAATTATTTTTTTGCGTCCTTCAGCGCGCGGGCCAGCCAGACGGAGCCGAGGTCCAGCGCGGTAAAGAAGCCGTCCTTCTCGCTCTTCTTGACGATCCGGTCGCGCGCACGCACGCCGGGATCGGTCAGCTGCAGCTCGACGGAGACCTTGCTCGCCACGTCGGCGTCGCCGACCTTCTTCGTCTCCAGGATCTGCAGCATCACGATGTGGGAGTCTGCCATCGAACCGTAATATACCAAATTGTCCTTGCGCATGAGGGGCCGCCCCTTGTAGCTCAGGATCGTTTTTTCGTCAGCCATGATACACGAACCTCCTGATGTTCATTTTCCTATAGTATAGCAAAGAATCCCTGTAAAAGCAAATCAAATTCCAAAAATGATTTCCGACAGGAAAAAACGCCTCCTTATGCACTCTGCACAAAAACACGGAAAAATATTTTTGCTTTCTAACGAAAATTTAGCTTTACAAATGCAAAGTGATACGCTATAATCCAGACAATCATTCCAGATAGAGGCGCGGGCTTCAAAAGTACCGGGCGGCAAGCACAGGCAGTGGCCGTTCGGAAAAGGGGAGACCGCCGAAATGCCGCAGGCGCTGCCTGTACCCGCGGTGTTGGCTCGGCAGATAAGATCTGCCGGACTGTCACAAAGAAAAACTTTGTGAAGCGCTATCGATGGAAGCGGCAGGGGCGGGGATTTCCGTTTTCTGTTCATTCCGTGGATCGCTTTACAGAAGCGACCCACTTTTTTGTTGCTTTTGTGAAGTCTGTCTGGGAAAATAAAAAACGAAAGGTGAATGAAAACAATGAGAAGAATCCTTGCCCTCGTCCTTGCAGCCCTGATGCTGCTGAGCATGGCCGCCTGCGCCAGCTCCACCACCGCCACCCCCGCAGCCACCGAGACCACCGCATCGACCGAAAACGCCGAAACCACCGAGACTGCAGATACCCCCGCCACCGGCGTGGAAGACGGCGTTCTGACCGTCGGCATGGAATGTGCCTACGCCCCCTACAACTGGACCCAGATGGACGATTCCAACGGCGCCGTTCCCATCTCCAACGTTCCCGGCGCCTACGCCAACGGCTACGACGTCATGATCGCAAAGAAGATCTGCGAGGCCAACGGCTGGGAGCTTGAGATCGTCTCCTCCGCGTGGGATTCCCTCTGCCCGGCTGTCCAGTCCGGCACGATGGACGCCAACATCGCCGGTCAGTCCATGACCGCCGACCGCATGCAGGAAGTTGACATGGCTGGCCCGTACTACTACGCCACCATCGTCTGCGTCACCACCAAGGGCAGCCCCTACGCTGGCGCTACCTCCATCGCCGACCTGGCCGGCGGCAAGTGCACCGCGCAGTCCGGCACCATCTGGTATGACTCCTGCCTGCCGCAGATCGAAAACGCCGACCTCCTTGCCCCCGCTGAGACTGCACCGGCCATGATCATGCAGCTGCAGACCGGCTCCGTCGACTTCATCTGCACCGACATGCCCACCGCCATTGGCGCCGCCGCGCAGGACGAGAACCTCGTCATCCTCAACTTCTCCGGCACCGACGGCGACTTCCAGTTCGCCTCCGAGGCTGAACGCGCCGAAAACGTCAACATCGGCATCTCCGTCCGCAAGGGCAACACCGTCCTCAAGGACGCCATCGACAGTGTCCTCTCCACCATGACCGAAGACGACTTCAACCAGCTCATGGACGAAGCCATCCGCGTCCAGCCGGAGGTCTAAACCATCAGCAAACCTTCTCACCAGGCTCCCCTTGTCAAGGGGAGCTGGCCCGAAGGGCCTGAGAGGGTTATCCCCGCCGCAGCGGAAAAGGCTCCCCTTCCAGGGGAGCTGTCAGCCGCAGGCTGACTGAGAGGTTGTCA
>ERZ506432.1003-NODE-1003-length-11108-cov-3.696372_pt1 | contig 11108 bp, 9 predicted proteins | sample MGYA00513663_ERZ506432 | MGnify/ENA metagenome assembly ERZ506432
GCATACATACACTTCCTCCTTGTCATTGTCTTTACTGCATTTTTCCGTCTTTGTTTTTTTAACAGTATTTTTATAGTCTCCGAATCCGTAGCAAAAACGCACGGCTTCGGTAGGACAGGCTGTAACACACTTCCCGCACCGTATGCACTCGGTGTGATTCGGTGTTTTTGTCACGTCAACGTCCATTTTGCAAACCCTTGCGCATTTTCCGCACGAGATACACTTGTCCTTGTCCACCGCCATGCGAAACAGCGAGACACGGTTAAACAGGGCATACAGTGCGCCCAAAGGACAGAGCCACTTGCAAAACGGGCGGTAAACGATTATGCTTAATACAACTATAATCACGAGGACGGCCAGCTTCCATGTGAACAGCTCTCCCAGCGCATTGCGAATATTTTGGTTTGCAATAGAGAGCGGTATCGCTCCCTCTAACACGCCCTGCGGACATATATATTTGCAAAAAAACGGATCGCCCAAACCGACGTCGTTGACGACTAAGGCGGGCAGCAGCACCACGGCAACCGCCAGCACGGCATATTTAATATAGGTCAGCGGTCTGACTTTTTTCGTAGAGAGCTTTTTCCCCGGAATCTTATGCAGAAGATCCTGAAGCCAGCCGAACGGGCACAAGAAGCCGCAAACAAACCTTCCCAATAAAACCCCTATCAAAATCAGCATACCCGTTATATAATACGAAAAGCGGAATTTTGACGAGCCGACCACCGTTTGAAAGGCTCCTATGGGACAGGCCCCGGTTGCCGCCGGGCAGGAGTAACAGTTGAGTCCCGGCACGCATACCGTTTTCGCCGAGCCCTGATATATTTTGCCCTTAAAAAAGTTTGGCAGATGAATATTGGTGAGCAGTGCGGCTCCCGCTTGAAACATACCTCTGAAGCGTGACATAACAGCCGACACACCCGACTTCTTTTTACCCAATTCCCACACACTCCAGACATACGTTAATTGCTTTGCTTAAAACGGTTTCCGCCTCGCCGCGCCATGCGCCGAAGCACAGCATAACAGCCCCCGCCAAGAGCAGAAAGACCTGCACCGCCGCCTTTTTTCTGTGATTCATTCGGATATCCCCTTTCGCGTTTTCAATCACATCATACATCGCGGGAGTTAAAATCCCCGTTAAGAACGGAAACTTAACAAAAAATTTATCTGCCTGTGTTATAATGAAAAACGGAAAACGGTTTGTAAAAATGAAAAAGGAGGATCGCCATGCATCTTTTGGTGGTAGAAGACGAGCGCGCACTGTGCGAAACAATCGTAAGAAGCCTCAGACGGTTGGCTTACAGCATAGACTATTGCTATGACGGCGAAAAAGCTCTCGAGCTGCTCGGGAGCGAAAAATACGACCTTGTTATTCTGGACTTAAATCTGCCGAAACAGGACGGCATGAGCGTGCTGCGCAAATTCCGTCAATCGGATCGCGAGACCCGCGTTCTGATACTGTCCGCGCGCAACGAAGTAGCCGACAAGGTTGCGGGACTTGACGCGGGCGCGAACGACTATCTTTCAAAGCCCTTTCACCTCGCCGAGCTGGAGGCGCGTATAAGAAGCCTGACGCTGCGGCAGTTTACTCAGCGCGACGTTGTTCTTACCTGCGGAGCGCTGTCCTTTGACACAAAAGCCCGCACTGCGAGCACGCAGGGAGCGCCGCTGACGCTGACGCGAAAGGAGACGGGAATTTTGGAATATCTCATGCTCAACCAAGGTCGGCCCATAAGCCAGGAGGAGCTTATAGACCATGTTTGGGATAACAGCGTAGACAATTTCAGCAATTCCATAAGAGTGCATATTTCGGCGCTTCGCAAGAAGCTGCGCACCGCTCTCGGCTACGACCCGATAAGGAACCGTATCGGTGAAGGATATCTTATTGAGGGGGCGGAAGAATGAAAAAGCTTTCCCTGCAATGGCGCATAACGCTTATGTCATCTCTGCTCATATGCGTCGCCTGCGTTTTGATGAATCTGCTGCTGTGCTATTCTGGCATACATTATATGGATTCTATAGGCAACTTTGTTCAGGAATACAGTGACGGAGCGTCCGCCTCGGAATCTGTTCTCTTTGACCCGTCTCTTGCCGGAATGGATAAGGAATTTACCATTGTAGTGCACGGGGCGCAGGCGGATTTTTGCAGAACAAACTGGTATATAACGGCCGCCGTGACGCTTTTAAGCGGCATTTTGGCATATTTTATCAGCGGGCACGCGCTGAAGCCCCTGCGCAGTTTTGCCTCGCAGGTTGAAAAGGTTCAGCTTAACAATCTCAGCAATATGCAGATTTCCGACAACGGCTTGGCGGAGTTCCGTGAGCTCAGCCTTTCCTTTAACCGTATGCTGGAGCGCCTCGACTGCGCATTTGATGCGCAGCGGCAGTTCACGGGAAACGCGGCGCATGAGCTGCGAACGCCTCTGGCTCTCATGCAGGCGCAGCTGGAGCTGTTCGCCGCCGAGAATCCCGATGTTTTGCCGGAAACCGCTGAATTTATCACTCTTTTGCAGGAACAGACGGAAAGGCTTACGCAGATGACTCAGACGCTGCTCGAAATGAACGGCTTGCAGTCCGTGCCGAGAAACGATTTTATCGATCTCGCCCCGATGATAGAGGAAATATTTGCGGATATCGCCCCGCTTGCCGAAAGCAACGATATAACCTTGGAATATGACGGACAGGGCACAATGACGGGCAGCGACCCGCTTATATACAGGCTTATTTTTAATCTTACGGAAAACGCCGTCAAGTATAACAGGACGGGCGGAAAAGTGCGGATTTCCGTTAATCAAGACGAAAACGGAATTGAAATAAAAATCAAGGATACCGGCTGCGGCATCCCCAAGGAATATCAAAGGATTATTTTTCAGGCCTTTTTCAGAGTCGATAAGTCGAGAAGCCGCGAATACGGCGGAGTCGGGCTGGGGCTTTCGTTGGTTTGGGAAATTGCCGAGCTTCACGGCGGAAAGGTGTATGTTGAGGAGAGCTCGAACGAGGGAACGACGATAGTTGTCAAATTCCCGGCATAAGAGCATAAGGCAATCACAATGAGGGGGAAACAAAGTTGAAAAACAGGGACTTCGTTTTTTTCCACGGCTATGACAGCGTGATTTGGCGCGGCTACGAAAAATGCGGCTTGCTTGACCGATTTTCGGGGGTTCGTTTCTGCCAGTCACTAATGCTGCCCGACTGCAAAAAATTCAATGCACTTGCCGCAAAAGGCGGAGAGCTGTACAGCCTGATAACAGAAACCGGCTTGCCTTGGTATATCGACAGGCTTCAGGGCGGAGCATATATCGAAGAATATCCGTATGATATGAAAACCGTCGATTCGCTCGGAAATTTTTACGGTTTTCAGATGCACGAGTGGATGTCGAATATGCGCTCGGATTATGACAAACTTAAAAATCTTGACGCGTCCGATTGGAACGAAAGAGCCATAAAAAAAGAAATTCTGCGGCAGTTCCCTTTTGAGAATATTTTTCTTGAGGCTGCGACCGCAAAAGAATATGCGGAATGTTTCCCCGTGCCGTCGTGCTTTGAGCAGCTTTTAGACAACGCGAGAAAGCTTTTTTATATGCGTATGAAGTTCACTTCGGGACGGCTTTTGCCCTGTGACAGCGCGATGATGGCGCCTAATCTTGAATTTAAGCTCGGAGCACAGAGAGTTATGCCCGAAATAGGAGCGCAGACACCGGGCGCCAACATTCAGCTTGCCTATGCAAGAGGTATGTCAAAAGCTTATAAAAAGAGCTTCGGAGCTTATTACGAGCCGTGGGGCGGGCGGCCTTTTTCCGTGTGCAATTATCACGCGAACGGCGAAAACGAATGGAATATCAAGGGCGGAGATTTCCCGTTTGAATCGACGGGCTGCAACGGAGGCAGCTCCCGTTCTCTGCACGAAAGAATACTAATATACGCCTACCTCTCCGGCGCGGAATTTATCAGCGAGGAATGGGGCGTTTACAACACTTTTTATGACAGCAAGGACTTTGTCCTCTCCCCTTACGGAGAAGTTAAGCGTGGTTTTCTGCGTTTTGTCGAAAAATATCGGGCGGGAGAATTTTTTGCTCCCGTGGCAATAGTTCTGCCCGAGGATATGCCCGTTCTTCCGAGCAAGGATTGCGGCGAGTGGCTCGGAGAGACTCCGTATAAAGACCTGCAAAGGCAGAAAAAATATACGTCCGCATGTCACGGCATAGACGAACTTATGGGCGCATCGTGCTCACGATACGGCAACGAGACAAAAACGCTTATAAACAGCGATATACCCGACGCTTTTGACATTATCCATGCCGACTGCGAATCGGTTTTCGGCGAATACAAATATCTTGTTGACCTTAGCGGAGACAGTGCTTTTGCAGAGAAGCATCAAAATGCCGTTAGCGCAGAAGAAGCGAAGCGGCTCATAAAAGAAGTCATGCCGATTTGGGTTACGGGCGGAGTACATTGGTTTATCGGCAAAATATCCGACGGCTGGTATCTGACGGTATTCAATAACGACGGAATAGATAAGAGCGTTGACGGCGGCGAGGTGCAGATAAAAGACGCGCGCCGCGTTGCGGTAATCGATATAAAAAATCACTCCTCGCTCACCGGACTTGAGGGCTGTCGGGATATCACCTTGACCGACGGCAAGTACTGCGTACCGATAGATGCGGGAGACTATTTCTTTGCAAAAATCGTATAATTATATTGCACGATATAAATGCAGTAAAAAGCAACAACCACCGCTAAGCGGTGGTTGTTGCTTATGCCGATAAAAACGGCACAGTCGGCTTTTATCCGACTGTGCCGTAAGGCTGTGCTTTTTTTCAGCAATAGAACTCCATGGGATAAGTGAGATACTCGTTGGGATCAAGCTGATCGGCTGTGACGTAACCCGCAGGTGCGCAGAGAAGCGCGGGGATACGGTTGACTACCGTAGCGCAGGTATGCTCGACCGTTGCGGGCTTTACGACGTGGAATTCGGTGTTCGGTTCGCCCGTAATCTGCCAGTCGCACATATCGCCGTCATCGGGACCGTAGACCTTGCCTATAGTCTCCTCTTCGATTGTAATGCCCTGCAACGTTTCGATAGTCACGACGGCGGACATTCCTATGCAGCGTCCGGCTTCGATAGTCTTGCCGAGAGTCTCGGAATAAATATCGCGGTCAATAATGCACGGCACGTGCTTTTGGTCGATGGATTTAATTGTCAGCCCGAGCTTGTTGCAGATAGCCTCGCTTGCGTTCCAGGCATATGACGGCTCAAACTCATCGGGATGAGCTATCTTCTGCTCGAATTCCTCGGGCGTCAGATCGCAGCCGTGAGCGTTGGCAAGCGCCAAGCCGTATTCATCGACGTTGTAGCTGTATGCACCCTTGATTTTAGTAATCTTATGGCAGCCTCCGGCAACAAGACCGACCATGTTGATCCAGAAGATATCCTGCATACCGCTGCCGGTTATTGTGCAGTTGTTCGCTTTTGCGATTGCATCAAGGCGGTTCGTCTGCACCGCAGCCGTCGTCCAGGGATAAATAGCCTCTTCGCACGTTGTAATAACATTGATACCGCGCGAAACGCATTTTTCAACATGAGTGTAAATATCGTCTATAAAACTGAACAGCGTAACGATCGCAACATCAGCGTCGCTCTCGTCAAGAACCTTGTCGGCGTTGTCGGAGATTATAACGCCTGTCTTAATACCCAAGCCGGCAAAATCGCCGACATCCTGCCCCACTACTGCGGGGTTAACGTCAATCGCACCGACTATCTGTGCGCCGTGCTCATGTAGGTAGCGAAGAATGTACTTGCCCATTTTTCCACAGCCGTACTGTACAACTTTAATTTTTTCCATAGAAATTTCCTCCTATACTGCAATTATTTCGGCGGATACGCCCGCCTCCTGCAATTATAGTATAAACCCTCTTCTCGGTTGAGAGTCAAGGGAAATCGTGAAAAAATTATCGATTAAATTCTACCGGTACCTGCAGGCGCAAAAACATATTGCGTCGACTGTCGTCAAAAACATTGAATTCCGTCATTATTTCGCAAAAATAGTCCCCACAGACGGTGCGGTTATTCTCATTGCAGTGCTGCAGCAACAGCTTTGCATATTCAACCTCATCGTCAAAGCTGTCAAGATAGACGCAGGCATACATACCGCTGTCGACAATGACGGTTCCCTGCAGAGTCGGCTGATCCCGATAACCGACAAAAACAAACGTATCCTGAGGAACAAAGTTTCCGTTGATGAAATCCTCTTTTTTTATCGATGTGCCGACATTATATGAATGCGCCTGCAAAAATCCGCGCTCCATAAGCGCCTTGCGCAGAACGACAAGCTCCTGCTCGAAGGCGCGTAAGCCCTCCTCATAAAAATTGCAGGCACACGGCACGCCCCAGATATAACGCCGATCGATATATTCGAGAACAACCGTGCCGGTTTCGGGCGATTTGCGGTACCGTTCGATAGAGGCTATGGCGCGCTCCACCGCGTCGTGCTGCGCCCGAAGCTCGCGCATCTGACGGTGCAGCTGCTCGTTTTTTTGGGTCAGTATCGTCTCTATCAGCACTATATCCTCTTTTTCGAGCACGTCGCCTATCTCTGTGAGACTCATTCCGAGCTCCTTCATATAGACTATCATATCGAGACGCGCGTTCTGAGCGATATCATAATAGCGGTATCCCGTCTCCGGGTCTTTATACTTCGGCTTCAACAGTCCCAATTCGTCGTAGAGCCGCAGCGTCGCAACCGACAAATGGCTCATTTCGGCTGCTTTTCCTATGGACATAAGCCCGTTATCCATTGCTATCCCTCCGCAAAACTCTGTTCTTACTTTAGAGTTTAGCAGTTTTTTCCGATGCCGTCAAGCTTTGGAAAAAGGGATAAGGGAAAATTTCACATGATATCTCTCCGCCGACTAATTATATTTTACCCGGGCGGCATTTTTATTCAATCGGCTGTCCATCCGAATTTATATGTATGTTAATACAAATCAAGATTGCAGCTTGCTTTTTTCGGTAAATTTGTTATAATCATGAAAAAAGCAGGTTGGAAAGGAAAAATAATATGGACGTTTATCTTGTGAGGCACGGAGAATCTTTATCCAACATCGGTGAATCGCGCGAATTCGACAGTATGCTCTCCCCGAAAGGTGAACAGCAGGCGGAATGCCTCGGTCGGTATTTAGCGAACGTAAAGTTTGACAAGATATATTCAAGCCATATGTGCCGAGCCGTGCAGACGGCGGCGGCCGTTGCACGGCATCAGGAGGGAAATCCCGAAATTATTATTGTCCCGGAATTCTGCGAAACGGAGACGCCCGGTGATTTTGAGGCAAACACAGAGCTTCTTCGGTCGGTCTACCCGAAGTTGAACATAACAAAAACTAGCATGGGAAATGGCTGCGGCGCGGATATAGAGCGTCTTGAATATGCGGTTGATAAGTACATCAATCTCCCCGGATATTCGAACGCCACGGAGACGGTTGTCACGGACGGAAAGCAGAAAAGGTATAATCCGGAAAAAATCCTTATCGTCTCTCACGCGGGAGCTATCTGCTATATGCTGAGCAGCCTCGTGAACTTCCGTTACGACATAAACGTAAATATCGTTCAACACAATACCTGCATAAATAAATTCGAGCTTTTTTTGATAAACGACGTTCCGCGCAAAAGATTTCTGAGATATAACGACGTTCCGCACCTGCCGCAGGAGCTTCGCCTTGAAAGTCAGTTCTAAAATTTCCGATTTATTTAAACTTTATTCTGAATGTTCTGACCTCGTTCGGCTTTATGTCAAAGACAAACGACTTTTCGCAATGAGAAAGCGACTCGCCGTCTTTTTCCATAAGATTGCATTCCGTGACGCTCTCTATTGCCTTGCAAAAGTCTATTTCGCATTTTCCTCTTGAGGAATACGCTTCAAACACGCGCAGAATGTATCCGTCGTCATTCTGCGCTTTTTTAAACGCATCGAGAACAACGCCTTTTCTCTTAACGGAGATAAGCTGTTCGCCGTCATGCGAACCGACAGCGGAATAAACAACCGCGGGCGGGTTGTTGAGCGCATAGGCAAGCTCGGATATCCCCGCCTCCTGCCAAGTGGCGGCATGGGGAACGAGCGAATATGTAAACTCGTTATACCCTATGTCTCCCGTGGGGTCGGGACAGATCGGCGCGCGCATAAGTGTTATGTCTATATTGTTCTCGTGAACAGAAAAGCCGTATTTGCAGTCGTTGAGAACGCTCACGCCGTAGCCGGACTCCGAAAGGTCAACCCATTTGTGCATACATGTCTCAAATTTTGCAAGATCGTAAGAGGTATTATAATGAGTGGGGCGCTGTATGGAGCCGTGCGCGATTTCGCTCGTTGAGGAGCAGCTTCTCACGCCGACGGGGAAATTCACCTTGAGCACCTTTTCCCTCTCGTGCCAGTCAACGGCGGTTCTGAAATCTATTTGACGCGAATCTTTTTTTAATGAAATATACTGTGTAACGGTCGATTTGTTAAACTTTCTTAGGATTTTAAGCTCGCCCGCGACGCTGTCGCTTCTGACGACTTCTACGCTCTCGGCCGTTTTAAGCGGATACGGAGTCATCCGATAATCGAATTCGAGATTCCATGCGCTCTCGTGTATGGGCTTATCCTGATAGATACACAGTGTATTGCCGACAGCAGCAAGCACCTCTCTGTCGTTTTCCTTGTCAAATACGGATGTTATCTCGCCGTTATTGTCAAATTCGACCCTTAAAATATTATTTTCAAGCAGATTTTTTTCTGCCTTGACACACGGTTGTGTCGGGTGCTCGCTTTTTGAGAAGCGGTATGTGCGTCCCGAGAGCGACGGAATTTTTTCGGCAACAAACGAAATATAATCGCCCGTTTTATCCGACAGCTTGGCGCACGGAATCTGTTCGTCCGCATATTCAACGCTGTTATATCCCTCGGGAAGCTTTATCTTGACTTCACCCGTATACGGTACATTCAGATAGTTTACAACCGTAAACGCTTCCGGGTCACGCTCGGAGAACAGGACGTTCAACTTCTCGTTTATAAGCTTTTCAAGTCCTCTGTTTAGCTCAGCGTAGTCCTCTCTCGCATTCTCATATACCTCGTGGATGCTCGAGCCGGGAAGAATATCGTGGAACTGATTTACAAGCAGTATTTTCCACAGCCGTTCAAGCTCTGCACCGTCATAATCGCTTTTCCCCATGAGCTCGGCGGCGGATGACAATATCTCCGCGTTTCTAAGTGCAAACTCACCGCGCCTGTTGTTTTTTTGACGAACGCCTGACTTGTAAATGTTCCTCTGTGATTTTCAAAATAGAGCTCGCCGTCGTAGACCGGGAATTCGTCGGCTTTTTTGCCGATTTCATCGAAGAATTCGTGTGCGGAGGAATTTACGGTTTCGGGAACGCCGGGGATATTTTTTAATGCCTCTGCGCGTTCGAGCATATCGGTAGTAGAACCCGAACCGCCGTCTCCGTATCCGAACATCCCGAACGAAATGTCCGCTATAGACGACTGTTTGTTGCCGTTCCTGCATTCAAAAACACGGCCTACGTCATATTCGCCCTGATACGATACTCTCGTAAAATATGCGGTCACGTCGTCGCCGGAATGGGAGCGCCATTTGAACATTGAATGCGGGAATGCGTTGGTATCGTTTGCGCAGAGCTTCGCGGTTATGAAATTTTTCATCCCGGATTTTTTTATAATCTGAGGAAGCGCCCAGGTAAAGCCGAAGCAGTCGGGAAGCCAATAGGTGTCGGAGTCAATTCCGAATTCTCTGACAAAAAACTCTCTGCCGTAAAGGAGCTGCCTTATAAGACTCTCGCCCGAGGCTATATTCGTATCGGCCTCGACCCATGCGTTGCCCATTACCTCCCACTGTCCGGACTTTACTTTTTCTTTGATACGGCTGAAAATATCGGGCGCGTATTTTTTGACCATATCGTAAAGCACGGCCTGGCTCTGAGCAAATTTATACTCCGGATATTCGTCCATGAGCTCGAGAGTATTCGCAAATGTCCTCACTGCCTTTCGCTCGCTCTCCTTTACGGTCCAAAGCCACGCAACGTCTATATGCGAATGGCCGCACATTATAACCTTTCCTGGGTGATAATCCGGCAGTTCGCCGAGATGCTTGTTTAAAACATCAAACGCTGGCTTGACGCTGTCTAAAAAATCCTCGCGGGTGAAATCAAATCTTAACACATGGACGCTCTCGTCGACAGCTCTGTAAATTCTCTCGGCGATGACCTTATCATAAATCAACTCTACGCTGTCGAAAAGAGTTCTCACTTTATAGTAATAATCCTCGCACAGCTTATTAACACGTAAAATTCCGGAGGAAACCGCGTCATAATACGTTTCCTTGGCGCCTGCCATAGCGTCGTCGCAGAACCCGCCGCAGCATATTCCGCTCTCGGCCTCTATCTTTATATGCTTGCCCTCATACTTCTCGGGCAGCGGAATATTCTCCCTGCAGACCCAGCCGTTATGAAGCTTTGAGCTAACGCTGCCTATTATTTCGCCGTCAAATCTGATAATTGTTTCGCCGCCGAAATTCATGTTGAAATAGAGCTTCTCGCCCTGTGAGCATACGGGAACATCGCATTCGCACGAAAACCACGCGGCGTCATCATATCCCCCGTGCCATCCGGAGCCGACTTTGAAATCCTCCTCGCCGGGATATACGGTGAACTTGCCCTCGCCGTCGTATTTTCCGCGCCTTATTCTCCAGTTATCAAGGCTGACAACGCTTTCGCTTATATAAGGCTTAATCAGCTCAATTAAATTGGAAAGAACTCTTCTGTTGATTGTAGGCAAAATCAGCACCTCCGTTTTTAGTATATAGTATCATATATAATGGCAATGTGTAAATATATTTTTGTATTAAATATATAAAACAGCAAGCGTATACTTCTTGCGCGACATTATGCAACAGACCCTTTGCATATCGGTCGGCATAGTGCAATATTTTAATATGGATTATAACACAAGAGTAGACCTTGTTTGCCAAAGCATGGCACTGACGCCCAAGCATCCGGTGCCCTCAAGCGATATAGTAACTGAAAAGCTTGAAAAGCCGAAAGCTTTTTGCTACACTTAAAT
>ERZ506432.1004-NODE-1004-length-11107-cov-3.922457_pt1 | contig 11107 bp, 8 predicted proteins | sample MGYA00513663_ERZ506432 | MGnify/ENA metagenome assembly ERZ506432
CTTTTCGTACTGCAGGTTCTGCATCGCAAGGCGGTGGTTGTTGTCGCTGAGCCTTATGTTCTTCTCCTGCTCGTTTATCAGCATCGCTATAACATAGTACACTATTCCGGCTCCCACGTTTATAAACAGCAGGAACACAGTGTTGCTTGTGTCAAGCGCAGTTTCAAGGCTGGACTTGCCGTTGTTGTTATAGAGCATATAGTACCATATCAGATAGAAGGTCGCAGGTATCAGCCACAGATACCGCCACTCGATACCTGTAGGCTCTTTTTCAACTGCGGGAGTATACACCTTTTTTGTGTAGATGAAAAGCGGTATCCACACCACCGCCAGCACAACCAGCATTATAAGCGAGAACGACCAGCGGTACGACTGTACTGCAAGCTCAGGAAAAATCTTTCCTTCTATGCACTTTGATGCCGCCACGACAAAATTCGCCGTGTTTGAGATCATAAGCAAGGTGAACAGTGCCTTGCCGAAATTTACTTTAATCGCAATAAAATAGAAAACCACATACACCGCAGTGCTTACCACACTCGCAAGCGCCGCCTTTCCTCCAGAAAAGAAGGCCGCCCACAGCCCAAGCCCCATCTGGATAAACGATATAACAACAATAATGCAGACCGTGATTTTCACAGAAAAGCGAAGCCTTGAACGGAAAGGATAAAGTGCAAGTGCCATAAACGGCAGGAAATTCAGCAGTGAATAAACGCATATTTCCGCTATTCTGTATAATGGCGGCATCATAACTCACCGCCTTTTCCGTGCTTTATCCGTGGATAAAATATTATGACTGTAATCTCCGGTGCTTTGTAAGTAGTATTTATCATAGCCGACCTCCTACAATATAACCAATATCTATAATAGCACACAACAGACTATTTTACAATAAAAAATCAGAGTGATTACATCTGTATATTACGGTTTGTGCCGAAAAAAAGCCCCGACGCAACCTGCACCGGGGTAAAGTTATCTCTGAGCATTTACCGTATCGGTCACTCTGTGCTTTACTTCATCGCTTATCCTTCTGCTGTCCCTTATCTTCTGCGCCGCCGCCAGCTTGACAGCAATGCTTATCAGGCTGTGTTCAAGATATTCTGCAATAAGCTGAGGATACCTTACGCAGTACACCGATATACCCCACGCCACCGCCATATCCCGATAGTATTCTCCGCTCGGAAGCCTGTCGTATATTGCGAGAGCTTTTCTTACGGTCGGCTCATCGGAAAATTTCGAGAACATAAGAACTGTTCCGACACGGGAAACGAATTCTTCTTTCCTGTACATCAGCCCTTCTGCAATACGGAGCAGATCGTCCTCTTCACTCTTTTTAACCTTAATGCAGGAGCAGAAGCAATCGCACTCGGCCCAGTTGTCTATCATCTCGGCATAGCGTATAATATACGGCTCTTTTTCGCACAGCGGAGCGTCGGCAAAACCGACAGCCGCACCCTTTATGATTATTTCCTCAAAGCTGTCATACGGCAGCTCGAAAATCTCCTTATAATCCGCCTTATGCTCCTTTGCGATAGCCTTAAGGTCGGGCATACGCACGCCGATCACTCTGTATTTGCTCGTATGCACTATCTTCTCGTTGAAAACACGGAACTTTTCTTCCGAAAGGCTTTCAAGAAGTGAAATCAACTCGCCTCGCTCTGTCATTTATACCTCTCCTCTGTTTCAAGTAAAAACTTCTTTATATCTATCCCCTGCGTACCCATATAACAGCCTATGCCGCCGCTTGCAGGGACTATCCTGTGACACGGTATCAGTATCGGGAGCGGATTTCTTTTCAGTGCCGAACCGCACGCACGGACAGCCTTGCTCCCTGCCATTTCAGCTGCCTGCATATATGTTACACGCTCGCCGTAGGGTATCTTCTGCACGGCGGTGAGTATGCTCCTGAAAAACGGCGTGCCTATGCCACTTATGTCATACGGCAAGGAGAATTCCTTCAGCCCTCCGTCAAAATACGCAAGAAACTGTTCCTTAGCCTTTTCGCATATCGGGTCGGGGCGGTCGGGTATATTCATATCGAAAACGATATTCGTTATATTCCTGCCGTCCGTTATCACCGTTACGGTGCGGTCTATAGGCATATCAAAGGTTATGTTGCTCATTTGCCCCTGTTTGCCTTTCCGCTGACCTCTTTTGCTTCAAGGCGGTATACCCTCGTCCTTGATGCGCATGAGCTGTCGGGCTTATAGGTTTTCTCTCCGTACTGCTTAAGTATCAAGCCAAGTGCGGACAGCTTTTCGGACATATCGGTTATTTCCGTCATTACACCACAGCCTGCAACGCTTTCATAAAGACTTGTTATACTGCCTTCGACATAATCACGGCAGTTGTCAAGTTCAAAAGCGACTTTGTTGTTCTCGTCTAAAAGTCGGTTTTTTTTGCCTTCGGTGGCAGTGTGTATATAAAAGTACATTCTGCCGTCCTTTTCTTCATATCCGAAGTTGAACGGCAGTACATAAGGATACTCCTCTCCCGTAAAAGCAATGCGTATTACTTTTGAACGGTCGATAATATCCATTATCTCATTCTTGTCGGTTATTTCACGGTCTTTTCTTCTCATTTTTAAACCTCCGCTTTTATTAAAACAATTATACGACAAGAAAAGAAGCGTGTCAACCGCTATATAAGCACAGGCTGAAGCTGTTTATTTTCCAGTGCCGCACCAACCGCCTGCGGTATCAGCGAAAAATCTGCCACCAGTGAGCAAGGCTTCTTCAGCGGATCGTCCTGTCCGAGCGGAACAAAGTAATAGTTCCTGCAGTTCATAAGAAATCCGATATTCTTAAGCGACCCTGCAAGCGCATCATTTGTCGCACAGGCGATAAGCACAGGCTTTGCTCCTCTGAGGTGACTTTTTACCGCCATAGTGACAGGAGTATCGGTTATGCTTCTTGCGAGTTTTGCCATCGTGTTTCCTGTACACGGAGCCACGATCATTATATCCGTCAGCCTTTTAGGGCCTATCGGCTCTGCATCCGCAACGGACATTATGACACGCTTTCCGCAGATATTCTCCGCCCTTTTTATATGCTCCTGCGCAGTGCCGAAACGTGTATCGACAGTTCCTGCACTAAGCGACATTACCGGAAGAATATCACAGCCTGCGTCACGCAATGCCTCCATCGCCGAAAATGCCTTAGAGAATGTGCAGAACGAACCCGTCATACAGAATCCGACCTTTACTCCGCAAAGTAAACTGTCAAGCTCACGGCTCACGGTTACCGCCCCTTTCTTTATCGCAGTTGTTCTTCTTGTCAATATAAGTTTCGAGTATTTCCTCCACGCAGTCGGCTATTATCTCTCCTGCACTCACAGGTGCTGTCCGTGACGGCAGACCGCCTGCCCTTATTATCCTTGCCTTGCCGTCATAGTTTTTCATTGCCGTCTTATCAATGCCCCACTCTGACGCAAGCTCAATGTAAACAGCCTCGCTGTCAAATGCCGAAAGCTCGCTTTCACCTATCACGGCGCACGGCACTGTATTATATATCAGCGTTACCTCAGGCAGAGTATTACACAGTGCGTCAAAGCCGACAGCGTGACAGCCCGACATTCTGGCTTTTGCACGTTTTTCACGGCTTCTTGCCGCTACTGTAACCTCACAGCCCATCGCCGTAAGATACAGCGCAAGCTGTGAGGCGATTCTGCCAAAGCCCAGTATAAGCACCTTCTGACCGAGCATCTGTATAGGCGTTGCGTTTATCCCGACAGCGAGCGCACCCTCAGCCGACGGCACCGCATTTCTCAGCATCACCGCCTCATCGGCATAATGATCCTCGCAGAAAAACTCGTTTTTTGCACAGAAATTTTTCACCGCAGGAGTTATCATACCGCCGATAACTATGCCGTGCGGCTTTAGTAATGCCGTCAGCAGTGAAAGCGGTATCGGCTCGTCGCATAGCGGAGCGGTTATGTTTATGCCGTCACGGCTTGCAGGGATACCCAGCACGGCAACGTCGCACTTCCCGTCGGGAAGCATATCACGATCGCTTTGCCCGTAGGTATACACCTCGTACTTTCTGCTCAGCCTGTCGGCTGTGTAACGTAAGCGGACATCTCCGCCGAGTATAATAAGTTTCATATTCGTTTACCACGCTTTCTCAGGAATTTATATCTGCGCCGTATGACGTATGTATGCTTTATGAATATCGTGTATAACCTTTAGAAAACACCGATAAATCACCTTAAAACGCATATTACGCTGTTATCCGTTACATTTTTGCTATCATATTGTATGATTTTGCACTGTTTTTTGTGAAGAAAAGCGAAAAGACAATAAAAGCCCTTGTTTTTTCCAAATGTATATGGTATTATATGCAATAGAGGGGAACAATCCCCGTACACTTGTTGCCGACAGGCAGCAAATACAGAAAGGATCTAAGTGAAATGGCTACTAAGAAGACAAATACGACAGGAACTAAGACTCCCGTAGCTGAAGCTGTAAAGACTGAAGCTGTAAAGGCTGCCGCTGAGGTAAAGGCAGATGCCGTAAAGGCTGTAAAGGCAGTTGAGAAGGTTGCTGAAAAGACAGTTGAAAAGGCAGTTGAAAAGGCTGCTGAAAAGGTCGCTGAAAAGGCACCTGCAAAGAAGCCTGCCGCTAAGAAGGCCGCTCCCGCTGCTAAGAAGCCTGCCGCTAAGAAGGCTGCTCCCGCTAAGCCCGCTAAGAAGGAAGCTAAGAAGGCTGCTCCCGCAGAACCCGACAAGTTTGCTCTTGCAGATATGGTAAGAGAAAAGTTCGCAAAGAAGGACGTTTCAAAGGTAAACGAAAAGATTGCTATAGAGATCAAGGCTTACGGCGAGAAGGAATTCTACATTTATATTCTTATTGATGACGGTAAGGTAACAGTAGAGCCCTGGGGCTACATCGACAACGATGTACATATAGATATGCCTATCGCTGACGTTGTTGCTGTTGTAAACGACAAGTACGATTTCGTTGCAAAGGCTATAAGCGGCGACTTCTACGCTATCGGTTGCTTTACAAAGCTGCTCAAGGCTTACGAAGCACTTATCAAGTAATTTTACAAAACAGAATATAAGCGTTGACGCTTAAAATAATAATTGCAGGCGTAATTCCCATTGCGTCTGCAAATTATATTATATGTGGATATGAAGAAAAAAACGGTAGGGAATACATCAGAACAAGGACAGGTACCAATAATGGAAAAAGTTAAAAAGGCAGTAATACTCGCCGCAGGCTTCGGAACACGAGTTCTCCCCGCAAGTAAGGCTATTCCGAAGGAAATGCTGAATATTGTCGACAAGCCCGCTATACAGTATATCGTTGAGGAAGTCATAAACTCAGGCATAACCGAGATACTGATAGTTCTGTCGAGAGGCAAGCAGGAGGTCGAGGATCACTTCGACCGCAAGCCCGATCTTGAGGCTCAGCTCCTTGCAGGCGGAAAGACAGAATTCTACAAGGTAGTATGCAACATTGCCGAAATGGGCAAGAACATCACATACGTCCGCCAGCAGATGCAGAACGGCACAGGCGGCGCTGTTATGTATGCAAAGCAGTTTGTCGGAAACGATCCCTTCGTAGTTATCTACGGCGATGATGTTATAATCGGTGACGATCCCTGCACGGCACAGTGCTGCAGAGCGTACGAGAAGTACGGCAAGGCTGTCGTAAGTATGAAGGAAGTTCCGTTTGAGCTTGTGCTGAAATATTGCACGCTTGACGTAAAGCCGCTTGAAGACAACCTCTACAGCATTTCGGATATGATCGAAAAGCCCAAGCCCGAGGAAGTAATCTCAAACTTCGCCATACTCGGCAGATGCGTTCTTCCTGCTAAGATATTTGATATTCTCGCAACCCTCCCGACAGGCGCAGGCGGCGAATATCAGCTTACCGATGCTATGAAACAGCTTGCAAAGAGCGAGGGTATGGTGGGCGTTGACTTCACCGGCACACGTTATGATATGGGCAACAAGCTCGGCATAATGAAGGCCTGTGTTGAGGTTGCACTGAATCACCCCGAGATAGGCGAGGATTTCAGAGCATATCTTAAGACGCTGGATATATAAATATAACAACAAAAGCGGAACGTGAAACCCACGCTCCGCTTTATCTATCTAAAACCAGATTATTAAAGCTGTACAGCGAAATATATCGCCAACACCACCGAAAACGCTTCCCGTACCGACAAGGAGTTAATATTTTCGTGACCTTATCAAAGCAACTGCACTGACATTGACCCTTCAAAAAACGCCACTAACCTAAGATATATGTACTAACCTGCGGACGTGTAGCGTTAAGCGTCCCTGAATTAACAGGATATACAATGTTCAGGTGGTTATTCGAGTTCAACCAACACCCTGGCAGGGTGTGGGTGTGAGTAAGGAAAGAGGGAGCACGAGGGAGAGAACCTAAGAGATAGGGAGAGGGGCTGCCAAGCCCCTAGTCCTAGTCTCTTTGGTTCTTTCCCTCGTTCATATTGACAGGTGTACCTACTCAAATAGCGAACCCGAGAAGTGCTGCCCGACAAAAAGAACTATCGGTAGCTTGCTATCATAGTCAGAACTGAACAATATAGCAGAAGCACAGCACATCAAATAAAAGACATTTCTGCAAAAAGCGGAACGTGAAACCACGCTCCGCTTTTTTATCATTACGTTGTTTTCTTTTTAAACCCGTATCCGCTCATATAATCTATCATCCCGTACTCGTCAATAAGATTGGCAACAGCAGGTATAAACTCATTTTCCCACTTGTATTTATCGGGATAGAGCGACCTTGCCACCGCCATATAGGATTTAAGCGTATTGTCAGGCTCAAAGCCAAGCCCATCCGAGCTTTTCGGCGCATTCGGGAACGGATTCTCATATAATCTCGTATAATGAGCGCACACGTTCCTGAGATCCGACAGACACAGCATTCTGTCCTCTACCGTTCTGTAGTTAAGATCAAAATGCTGTGAAACCATATCCTTCTTATCCGCCGATTTCATATCTATCAGAAAATATGTCAGCGTTCCGAAGCTGAACAGCTCTACAGCCGCCCACACCGGCATTATACCGCCGTACTTTTTCTTGTGGTGCTTTACGAATTCCTCGTTCTCGTTCGCCTCGATAAGCCGCTCTATCTTCGACAAAAACGCCTGATGGTTATGATGCGGATCAAATCCCGAAGCATTGAGATAGCCCAGTGCCCCGTACTTCATAGCGTGATAATTTGAGATTATCGCCCTCATTGAGATCTCGATTTCCTCAAGATAGGTCATCAGCATACGGCGCAGTACCCTGTCAAAATCATAGACCTTCATTATCTGCTCAAAGGTCGTACCGTCCCTGTACTTGCCCTTTCGCTCCAAAAACGGCGCAAAGTAATAGGCAAGCCGGTAATAGTTGATATTTGTAAGGCACTTTCTTGCATACTCCTCATCATCTATTATACAGCCTCTCTGCCTCAGTATCTCGATCTGCTGTTTTATGGTAGCAGGCGTTTTGTTGAACTGCATTATTTGTTTTCCTCCGGTTTTTCAAGATCAATGAAACGTCCGAGCGTAAACGAGTATATTATCATCTGCTTTACCGGCACGGAAAATTCCTTCTCCAGCGCCTCTTTATATATATCAAGCTGTAACTTATAATCGTCCTTGTATTTCTGCTCATCGTCCGTTTTGTCTGTCTTGTAATCGACCAGCACAATACCGTCATCTTCGATAAAGAACATATCGGCTATACCCTGTACATAAGGCTCTGCGCCCTCAAGCATTTCACGGCTGTTCGCCCCGAATATTGCAGGATCGTAGCACTGCGTGTCAAGCCTGTGGAAAATAGGATACTCCCTGTACAGCTTTCCGTTCTTACTTGCCTGCACGATACGCTTTGCAACGTCATTTCCGTAGAATCCCGCTATATCGCCTGCGTCTATGCTGTTTTGCTCCGCCTTGTCAAGAAAACCTGCGGTACTGTTTTTGATATAGTCACTGATTTCGTCCTCGCTTAGTATTTTCTCAAAAGGTATATGCTCCATCAGCTTATGATATGCGTCGCCACGGCGCTTTCCGCTGAGTTTGCCCGTATTGTTTTCGGTTAGGAATGAAGGCTTTCCTATAAACAGGCCGTAGTTTTCCTCGCCGTTTTTTTCTCTGAGATTAGCCGCAAGTTCGGTAGCTGTAAATTTTGCGGAAATTTTCGTCAGCGGCTCATATGCGTATGCCGCATTGAGCTTTTTCTCAAGCTGGCTTCTGAACTGTTCGTCAACGGCAATGTCGGTGCTGTCGTTATTTTTATCATCTGTATATTCATCGGCATTTTCCGCCCCCGTATTAAGTGCAGGAATTGCGAGGCTGTGTTCATCGCCTTCGTATGCAAGCGGATAAAAGATATATCTTACATCGCCGTAGTCTATTATACCGCTTTGCATATCGTTTACCTTATCGCACTCGGCTGACAGTGCCTCGATAAGCCACGAAAGATAACTGCTTCCGTTACACTTTCCGACCTTTTTTCCTGCCCTGTTTACGTCAAGCAAAGACATATATTCATCACACGCCTTTGAAATATTGGCGGTGAATATCAGCTTGTTTTCGGCTCTGGTCGCCGCAACGTACAGCAGTCGCATTTCCTCGCTCTCAAGCTGTTTTTTTACCTCCTGCGCCGCCGCATGATATGCAGGCGACTGGATTTTGCTCATAGTGGAAATATCAACGCTCTTTGACGCTACCGCATATTCCTCGCTTATCACAACATCGCCCATATAATCGTCAGTGTTGAATGACGATGCACAGTTTGCGACAAATACAACGGGGAACTGAAGTCCCTTTGACATATGCGTTGACATTATCTTTACTCCGTGTCCGCCTGCCGTCTGTGCCGCAGTAAGACTGCTCATATTTTCGAGATTGAATATAAGATCGCCGAGCGTTCCGCCGTCCTTATAGTCCGAATATTCACGGGCGTATGAAACGAGCAGTTCAAGGTTTGCCTGACGTGTTGCCGGATCGTCACCGACGCTGAGCAGTTCATCGGCTGAAATACGGTCATATATATTGCGGATAAGTTCCTGAGGTGAAGAAGCGGTTGCGGCATTTCTGAAGCTGTCAAGGTCGTTTACAAATCCGGCACATTTAGCATCGGGCTTTATATCCTTTGTAAGTTCGTGGAGTTTTTCGTATTCCGATGTATCGTAACCTCTCACCGCCTGCATAACACAGCTGTAAAGAGGTTTTCTCTTCATTCCGACAATTTCCTTTGTACCAAGACAATATTTTTCAAGTTCATCGGCACACTCCGCCCTGATTTTGCTTATGTCAAAGCCGAATGTTCCTGTCCTGAGCCGTGCCATATCATCGGCTGTAAAGCAATAAAGCGGTGACATAAGCACCTTTGCAAGCTCGGTGTCGTTATACGGGTCGTTTATGACCTTAAGAAGCGACAGCATAAGTCTTATTTCAGGTCGGTCAAGCAGAACCGCCCTCTGATTATACGTTACGTTCAGTCCGTTGGCGGTGAGAACATTGACATAGTCGGCAATGCGGTTTTTAGGTGAACGCATGATGATTGCAAAATCGTCCTCGGTACAGGGTCGCTTGTCACTGCCGACCTTATAGCCCTGTGCTATCATCCGGTTTATTCTTGCCGCAATATATGCCGCCTCGGTAACGACTGCGTTCTTTCTGTCGCTCTCCGAAACAATGCAGACCTCCGTCTTGTCCTCATCGGAAATCGGGCTGTCGCTGTCCTTTTCAAGTCCGCAGATAAGTCTGCCGTTTTCCGCATAATCAACACCGCCGTTCTCCTCTGTCATCATTCTGTCAAACAGCGTGTTTATTCCGTCAATAACGCACCTGTTACTGCGGAAATTTTCGTTCAGCGGCAGCTTGTCGAAATCGTCCGATTTGCAGATAGCCGAGAATACAGAAGGCTGTGCCCCTCTGAAGCCGTATATCGACTGCTTTATATCTCCGACAAAATACAGCCCCTGCTTGTTTTCGGTCAGCATTTTGAATATTTCGTACTGCAATTTGTTGCTGTCCTGAAACTCGTCAACAATGATAAGGCTGAAGTCCGCTCTTTCACGGACCTTTTCGCCGTTTTCACAGAGCATACGATATACTCCTCTTTCCGCATCGGAAAAGTCGGCGCAGTTACGCCTCTGCTTTTCGGCACTGTATGCCTTGTCAAAGCACAGCACAAGATTTTTAAGCGCAGTTACGGCAGGCAGGCTTTTCGCCATGTCGCTTCCAAATGAGGTTATCTTGTCGCAGGTCTTTATAAAATATTTCTCAAATATACTCTTTACGGCTTCTCTGTGGGCTTTTACCTGCTTTTCCGCACTTCTGTCCTGCGGCGCACGTTCCTTCGGGAACGAGGCGATATAGTCCTTTACGGTAGTGTTTATACAGAAACCGTTTTTGATAAGAGCCGTCACCGCCTTGCCGTAGCTGTCCCTTATGCCCTTTGCATAATCTTTGTGCTTTGCTATTGCACTGTCGTTATCCTTTGTTCCGCCGTCATATTCCGTTATTGCGCTGTCAAGGCTTTCCGCTTCGCTCTTAAAACGCTCCGCATACATTCCCGCAAGGCTGATGAGCTTTTTCTTTATGTCCTGCATTATCTGAGGATCGTCCGAGCGGTCGAGCCACTTTTCCGGCTCGGTATGGTTGATTGCCTTTTCGTGAACAGTAAGTATAATATCACGCAGACGGCGGTCATCCTTTGCTACATAGTTTTCGACAATCACATCCCTGTCGGCTTTGTCGCCGTTTGCGTAAAAGTCCTCAAGCACATCCGACAGTATATCTTCTTTCAGCGCTGTGCTTCTGGTTTCGTCTATCAGCGAAAAGCCTGCCGAAATGTTTGTAACAAGGTCTATATTTTCCCTGAGCAGTGAAAAGCAGAACGAGCTTATGGTAGAGATACGGGCTTTTCTGAGTTTCATTCTCTGGTTACGCAGAAATCTCACATCGGCGGAGCTTACAGCCTCGCTTATTCTCTGCCTCATAAGTGCGTCAAGTCTTGCCTTGAGTTCGTTTGCGGCTTTTTCGGTGAATGTTACCACGACAATTTTCGAGGGATCTATATTTTCGTTTTTGTCGCATATCAGCCTTACGACACGCTGAGTCAGAACGGCGGTCTT
>ERZ506432.1009-NODE-1009-length-11090-cov-4.593747_pt1 | contig 11090 bp, 9 predicted proteins | sample MGYA00513663_ERZ506432 | MGnify/ENA metagenome assembly ERZ506432
ATCTCCACGGTATCGAAGATGCCGACCGGAGCAATCTCGCCAAAACGGGTTGGAGTCCATTCAATTTCTCGCAGGACTGTCTCATAGGTGTCATCCTCAAACTTATAGGCGAGGCCGTCCTTATAGTGGTGTCCGGTCTTTCCGCAGCTTTTGGAGTAGCTGAGACTGTCAAAAATCATGACAATGCCATCGATAGGAAGATGTAAATTAGCTGCTGTGGATACCAATTCCTGAATGAATTTCTCCGCATATTCTCTTGAAAGTCCGGTTCCTGAAATTGAGAAAAACGGGCAGTAACCAAAGCCCAAGTGTGTTAAACCTTCTAATTTGCAGGCTCTGCTGTCCGGGAAGGGAACATCCTCCATTCCTTCTAATACATTGAACGGAAGAAAGCGAACACAACGTCCGATACAGTTCTTCGGATCAAGACTTCGTACTGATCCGGAAGCAAAATTACGTCCGTTTTTATAAGGTTTTCCATTTCCATCACGCAGAGTATCTTTCAGACGTTCAAAATCATTGGTTGGTATAAAAGACTCACCGGTAATGACCAGACGTTCTTTGTGTGGAATGGTAAGCGGTACATTTAAAAATGCCGGGATATTGTGTGTAATATCTTCCCCCACTTCACCATCTCCACGGGTAGAAGCCTGAATCAGTTTGCCATCTTCGTAAATGAGTTTGGTAGTCAAAACGTCCAGTTTCAGCATAAAGAGAACTTCCTGTCCTTTCATGAAATCTAAAAGCTCTGAAATCAGTTTTGTTTTCTCAAGCGAGAGCAGCGGAGTCGGATGGGTGACTTTGGCAAGTTCACTGACCGGATAATATCCAACCGTCTGTGTCGGAGAATTTGACAGGATGAAACCAGTCTGTTCCTCCAGTTCCTTCAGTTTGTCAAAGAGCCGGTCATACTCGGCATCGGATACCAGAGGGGCATCCTGATTGTAGTAGGCATGACGGTATTCATTGAGTTGTTTTACAAGGTTCTTAATTCTTTTGATTGACATAGAGTCTCCTTTCTTTTGTGGCGTGCCAGTTCCGGAATCATTTGTTCCCGTAATCCTCCTTTCCCTGCGTTCAGGCATAAAAAAAGAGAATGACGCTTATGTTCATTCTCAAAATAGATGCAGTTTCCTGCAAAATAAAAAAAGCCAGAAGTCCCTGCTGCTTGTTGGGCATAGGAATACTCCTGACTACGTTTCAAACCTAAACTGCGTGTGATAAATCCTTTCCGGATTGACACAAATAATTGATACAAGAACAGTGTAACACTAGATATAGTATATGCCAAATTGAAATATACTAAATAAGCAATAGCAAAACAATATAGAAAGGACACAGAAAGTTCACAAAAATATTAGCACTCACTATTGACGAGTGCTAATATACGTGCTATAGTACATATAGAACAAAGAAGAAGGAACAACAAAGAGAGTTAAAAAGATTCTTTTGAGTTTCTTATAACATCCCAGTTCCAAAGAAACAAGGTAAACATGCATAGAAAAAAGGAGAGATGACTTATGTTAATGCCTAGTATTTTTGGAGAAAACTTATTTGATGATGATTGGATGAATTTCCCGTTTAACGATGAGTTTTGGGGCAAGAAGAATCCGCTTTATGGTAAACATGCGCAGAACATGATGAAAACGGATATCCGTGAAACAGACGGTAGCTATGAACTGGATGTCGATCTTCCGGGATTTAAGAAAGACGAGATTCAGGTACAGCTGAAAGATGGTTATCTGGTACTTTCTGCTGCAAAGGGACTGGATAAAGATGAAAAAGATAAAGAAGGTAATTATATCAGGCGTGAACGCTATGCGGGCAGCATGTGCCGAAGCTTTTATGTAGGCGATGCAGTAAGCGAAGAAGACATTCATGCAAAATATGAAGATGGTATTCTGAAACTGTCCGTGCCAAAGAAAGCACCTGAGAAAATAGAAAAAGATGGTTATATTGCCATTGAAGGTTAAGGAAATCTCCTTATAGTCGGGGCTGTCGCATCAATGATTAGGAAATCATAGGTGCGGCAGCATCTTTTTGCCGTTTTTAAGGCGAAATATTCTCTCCTTTCATTCTGTTTCTACAAGAAGGCGAACTTTAATAAACCTTTTCTGGAAAAAGGTTCGTTTTCAGGATTTACTTTTGACCTGTCAAAATCAGGCGGTTTGTTTGAGTGGAAATAAATGCCGCCCTGTCCTTCCTGCCTGAATCTTATGATGAAGCTTGTTTATGTTATACCCGATCGCCAGCAAGATACTCTGGGCGGTTACATTTGCTTTCCTTCGATATAAATATCGCCTGAATTCCATATACAAAAGTTCTTTTAATTCTATTACTATCTGTTCGTTCTCCATTTTCACCTAATCTCTTTCTTCCCAGTAATCATAAGCATCGTCATAACCCTCATCGTAATCTCCATCCCCAAATTCTTCTGCGAAATCATCTGCATTATCATATTCTTCGGCATCATACGGATCATAATTTTTTTCTGAAGATAAACATTTCTTTGATTTTTTGTATTTAATATCTGAGAGCTAAGAATAGCAGGGACAGGCAGTGTATATACACTGCCGGGCATTCGCCTCAAAAGCGGGACCCTCCCCACTTTTGGAATCTTCGCTTCGCTCGATTTTATGAAAACATAAAGGAGATTTTTATATGGCAAACAGAAAAAGAGATGTACAGATACTGCTCTGGGTTACTCCGGAGGAAAAGAAGATGATCCGCAAGAGGATGATTCTATCCAAGACCTCTAACATGAGCGTGTATCTGCGTAAGATGGCGATTGATGGCATGATTGTCAATACAGATACCACTTATTTGAAAGCAATGTATCAGGAAATGCACAAGATTGGTGTGAACATCAACCAACTTGCCAAAGTTGCAAACACCGTAGGTACTGCCACACCGCAAGATATAGAAGAACTGAAAGAAATGGTGAAAAAGATATGGCTTACATTAAGATCTTTCCAATCAAATCTACAGTGAAAAAGGCTGTGGCCTATATCACGAATCCAGATAAGACGGATGAACAAAAACTCGTCTCTTCGTTTGGCTGTTCTCCGGAAACTGCGGATCTGGAATTTGCCATGACAGCAGAAATGGGAAAAAATAATGTCATGGAAAAGGGGGATAACCTTGCCTGGCACATGATCATCTCCTATCATCCCAATGACCTCACCGATCCCAAACTTGCCCATGAGGTCAGCACCAAAATCGCAGATTCTGTTCTGAAGGGAAAATATGAATATGTGCTTACCACGCATACAGATAAAAAACATATTCACAGCCACTTGATTTTTAATGCTACCAGCTTCACGGATTATCATAAATATGTTTCCAACAAACGCACCTACCACAAGATCTGCCAGATCAGTAACCGCATCTGTAAAGAACATGGACTGTCTATTTCTATGCCAACTTCTGAAGCAGGACGTTCCTATAAAGAAGATATGGAATATAAGCGAGGACAGAGCTGGAAGGCAAAACTAAAATATCAGATTGACCGTGCCATCTGGACATCAGTGACTTACGATGAATTTCTTTTGAAGATGAAAGAAGCCGGTTATGAAACTCGTCAGGGAAAGTACCTTGCGTTCCGTGCGCCCGGAGCTGTCAATTTCATCAATGTGAAGACACTGGGAACCTATTATGCAGATGATCATTTACTGGTTCGTCTTGAAAAAAATCGTTGCAAGGCTCGCACTCCTCAGAAAAAAAATAACCGTGTCCGGCTTTTCGTTGAAATGACCACTTACCTGTCCGATCATAATAAAGCAGGATTTAAACACTGGGCAAAGTTGAATAATCTGAAAGAAGCTGCCCGGACTTTCAACTATCTATCCGAACATAATCTGCTGAATTATGAAGATTTCAAAAATCATGTAGCTGATTCCGCCGATGCAATTCAAGCTACAGAATCCAAAATACAGTGCCTGAATAAACAGCTGGATGCACAACGGCTGCTCCAAAAACGCTGTGATGTTTACCGCCATTGCAGAACTGTTTTACTTGCTGAAAAAGATGCTCCAGATAAAAAAGCATATCAGAAACAATATCAGGCAGAGTACCAGCTGCATGATACTACCCTTCAGGAATTATCTGATCTTGGGATAAAGAAACTGCCCTCACAGGAAAAATTGCAGAAGCAGCTTCAGCAACTGGAAACAGAACTGGCGGCTACCCAGAAAGAACTCACGCAGCTTCAAGCTGATCAGCGAACCCTGCATATTGTGCAAAGCAACTTTTCTGCTATGCTCCAGGACACCGATATTCTTCCAGAATTATCCTCTGAAAATCCGGAGCAATCCATTTAAGCAAAAAAATAAGAGGATACCCGTACTCGATTTTCTCAAGTTTGGTATCCTCTCATCTATTTTAGCTTTCGTTCCTTAAGTCAGCTCAACCCCTTTCTGTGGATTATCTTTTCCCGACTTCTGACCAAGTTTTTCTTTGTTCTCTTTCAGACGATCATGGATGGATTTCTTTTTTTCTCCTGCTGATCTATCGGAGCTTTTTACAGTAACGGCTTCTGACTGTACCTCTTTATGATTAGCTGCTGACTCTTTCTCATTTACTTCTGTAGCTATGTCAGGAGATTTTTCCACCAGTCCACAATATTCATACAGGTAAGGTAAGATGTGTTCCTGGACATCTCGCTGATCTTCGATTCCTTTCATATGTTCAATGATATCGCCCTCACCGGTACCCAGCATGATCTTTCCTGTTAAAACGGAATGAAATATCCAGTTATATAAAACTGCAGGATCATGAAAAGCGAAAAACATGCGCTTATTCAGAAGATATCAGTAAATATTACAACATGAGGACAGGGATTTTTGAAGATGAACAGTTCTATATCTGCCATGACGGACGTGAACTGCGGCATCTCAGGACAGAGAGCAAAGAGCAGGATGGATATACACAGACCTTTGAGGTATATGGTTGTGCAGACTGCAGCGGATGTGAACATAAAGCGCGCTGTCTGTATAAGTATGATGCGGAAAAAGATGCCGAAAAGAACAAAGTCATGAAGATCAATGAACAATGGGAGGAACTGAAAGAAAGATCGCATGCCAATATCCAGAGTGAACGCGGGATCCTGAAACGCCAGACACGTACCATTCAGACGGAAGGACATTTTGGAGATATCAAGGAAAATGAGAACTTCCGGCGTTTTAATTACCGTTCGGCAGATAAGGTATATAAAGAATTCATGCTGTATGCTATTGGAAGAAATATAAATAAATATCATCGTTTTTTATACGAAAAACTGAGAAAATTTGAAGGAAAAACTGCCTAGAAAAAAATGCGGCTGAAAAAATCCAAACAAGGATTTTTTGCGGCCAAAAACAGAAAGTATTTATCAAAATAAAAATATCCTGAACAAGTTGCAGAGCCAGAAAGCTCTGTAACTGTCAGGATATTTTTGTTTGGTGCTGTCAGCTCTAAAAAACGTTATTTACCGACAGCTCCCTGTTTTGTTTTAATGATATTTATGCATCCGTACATAATAGCTGATGCATAAGATCACAGTGGCTCCGCTCCATGCTGCAATCTCTGCAAAGAAAATACCGTCCTGTCCGATAAAATGGGGAAGGATCAGTGCAGCACTGATACGCATGACAAATTCAGCCATACCACTTACCATAGGCATTAAGGTATCTCCCAGTCCCTGAAGTGCAGATCTGTACACGTACAGAAAGTACAAAACCCAGAGCATGGCAGCCATAATAGAGAGGTATTTAAAAGCAATTGCAAGTACCTGCTGTGTCTGCTGCGGTTCACCTGAGATGAAAAGTGAGAGAATATTTTTTCCAAATAAAAACATGGCAGCAGAAATGATCAGTGAGGTAAGCAGGGAAAGCAGCATACTACTGCGGACGCCTTTTCTGATCCTGTCAATCTTTCCGGCTCCCAGATTCTGACCCACATAGGTAACGATGGCATATCCATAGGATATAGCAGCCATTTCCAGCAGACCATAAAGCTTGTTTGTAGCTGTAAATCCTGCTACAAAAAGGAAACCGTAGCCATTGATCACATACTGGACTACCAGACCGCCCACACCGATGATGATATTCTGAAATACAACAGGAATACCAAGCTTCATCAGGCGGGCATTCATGCCGGAGGCAGGCATAAAATCTGCTCTGGTCAGATGAACGATATCAATTCTGCGTAAAATCAGGAAACAGTAAACAGCGGAGAAGCTCTGTGCAATCACAGTTGCGATTGCTGCTCCTGCCACACCCCATCCGAAGCCTGCCACAAAAAGGATGTCCAGTGAGACATTCAGCACAGATGCGATGATCATTGCGGTCAGCGGTGTTTTACTGTTTCCCATAGCCCTTAGAGCAGAGGCAAACATATTATAGGCTGCTGTGGCGGGGATTCCACAGAAAATGATGCGCAGATATAACAGAGACATTCCGATAATATTGGAAGGTGTATGCAGCCCTGTTAATACCAGCGAAGCAAATGACTGGCTGAGAATCAATACTCCGGCTGCGATGAATGCGGTCAGCCGATAACTGTGAGCCAGAGATTTACGCAGATTTTCGAAATCCTTTGCCCCATAATACTGGGAGAGTTGAATAGAAAATCCCTGAGTGAGTCCTGTGGATATTCCTGTGACAACCCACATCAGAAAGTCAACAGCACCCAGTGCGGCAAGAGCCTCCACACCTGCAATCTGGCCAACAACCATGGTATCCACCATTGTATAAAGCTGCTGACAGATATTTCCCAGCATCAGGGGAATTGCAAAAAGAATGATCAACCGTCCCGGTGAACCGGAGGTCATATCCTGAATCTTGGTTTTCATTGGTATAAAAGTTCCTTTCCGGAGCATATTTGAAAAAGTTTAGAAATGATTATTCGAATATGCCCTGATATTTACATTGATAATTTTATATCATTAATGTGAAAAATGAAATATAATATTTCATCCGGACGATATAAATTTATCTGTTGCAACACACTCTCGAGAGACAATGGCTATTTACAAATATGACAATAACAGGTATCATTCTTTTATAAATACATTCATAAAAGAAGGTAGAAACAGAATGAGCGGACTGGAAAAGAAATTTGCCACGAAATCAAAAATCGTAAATTATATTATAAATAGAGAATCCACATCAAAAGTGGAAATATCCAAAGAACTGAATCTGAGTATGCCAACAGTTCTGTCTAATGTAAAAGATTTATTGGAAAAAGGCATCATAATAGAAACTGGAGAATATGAATCCACAGGAGGAAGAAAGGCTAAAAGTATTGGAATCAATCCATCCTATCGTTATGCAATGGGAATTGTGATCACTGCAAATCATCTGGGAATGGTGCTGGTAAATCTGAAGTATGAGATTGTGAAATCAGAGCGGATCCGTCTGAAATTTGTATCTGATATGTCATATTGCAGTCAGGTGGCAGATTTTGCGACGAAATTTCTGGATTATATGAATGATGCAGAACAGAAAGAAAAGCTTCTGGGTGTTGGAATCTCTATTCCGGGAATCATTAATCAGGAGCAGAAACTGGTGATAAAATCCCACGCACTGAAACTTGAAAACTATAGTCTCAGTTTCCTGGAACAGGCATTTTCTGTCCCGGTTTATTTTTCAAATGATGCCAATGCGGCAATGATGGCAGAAGATATGAACATCTATCAGAATGCAATTTACCTTTCGTTGAATCAGACTCTTGGCGGTGCATTTTGCATAGGGGGAAATTTGTTTTCCGGAGAAAATCAGAAGGCCGGAGAATTTGGACATATGATACTTGTACCTCAGGGCCGCAAGTGTTATTGTGGAAAATCAGGTTGTGCAGATGCTTATTGCGCTGCAGGCGCACTTGTTGGTGAGTCAAAGGATTCTGTGGAACAGTTTATGCAGCTGCTTCAAAACAATGATGAAAAGGCAGAGAAAAAATGGGAAGAGTATCTTGATTATCTTGCAATTCTGATTTCAAATCTGCGCATGGCATATGATATGGATATCATTCTTGGAGGTGAAATGGGTGGATATCTCTCAGATTATATGATACCTCTTGGGGAAAAAGTAATGAAGTATAATGGATTTGATCATGATTTGAGATATCTGAAAAACTGTTCTTATAAGAAAGAAGCCTCAGCTGTAGGTGCAGCAAAGCATTTCCTGCAGGATTTTATCGGAAAGATATAGATTTGCCTATAATCTGCCGATATATCATAGTAAAAAAATATCTGAATACAAAAAGTACCCTGATTACAACAATGAAACGTTGTGATCAGGGTGTTTTTGTTGAGGGAATTCCGAAGACAATCAGAAGGATTGCTATAGTAAAATCTGCATAAAAACAAAATCTTTACTTTGTGCAACTGGTAGAAATGAGAAATATTCTTAAATATTTATTGACAAAGTTATATATTTGAATAATAATGTAATTACTTTAATAAAACATTTAATAAAAGATAGTAAATAACAAGAAGTTCAAAGTACATTCAACAAACAAGGAGGAAAATATTATGTTACAGCAGGTTATGACAAATCCAGGAGAAATCATTTTCAGAGAGGTTCCCGTACCAGAGATTAAAGACAACCAGGTTTTGGTTAAGATTATGAATATTGGTATCTGTGGTTCTGATATCCATGTATATCACGGAAAACATCCTTTTACAAAATACCCGGTAACCCAGGGACATGAAGTATCAGGAGAAGTGGTAAAAACAGGTGATGCAGTAACAGAATTTCATGTGGGACAGAAAGTAACAATTGAGCCACAGGTATATTGTGGACATTGTTATCCATGCCGTCACGGAAAATACAATCTCTGCGAAGAACTGAAAGTAATGGGATTCCAGACAACAGGAACTGCATCCGAGTATTTTGCAGTTGATGCATCAAAAGTAACACCGATACCGGAAGATATGTCTTATGAAGAGGGCGCAATGATCGAGCCTCTGGCAGTGGCTGTTCATGGTGTTAAACAGATGGGCGATGTAACAGGAATGAATATTGTGGTGATAGGAGCCGGTCCGATCGGAAATCTGGTAGCGCAGTCTGCAAAAGGGATGGGAGCAGCTAAAGTTATGATCACAGATGTCAGTGATCTTCGTCTGGAAAAAGCAAAAGAGTGTGGAATTGACGTATGTGTCAACACAAGGAATAAAAATTTCGGGGAAGCAATGGTAGAAGCCTTTGGACCGGATAAGGCAGATGTTATCTATGACTGTGCAGGAAATAACATTACAATGGGACAGGCGATCAAATATGCAAGAAAAGGAAGCGTGATTGTGCTGGTTGCAGTTTTTGCAGGAATGGCTGAGATCGATTTGGCAGTTGCAAATGATCATGAGCTTGATATCAAGAGCACAATGATGTACAGACATGATGATTATGTAGACGGAATCAGACTGGTGAATGAAGGAAAAGTGCATTTAAGACCGCTGATTTCTAAAACATTTGCATTTAAGGAATATAAAAAAGCATATCAGTACATTGATGATAATCGTGAAACTACAATGAAAGTAATCATTAATGTACAGGAAAAGTAGTCGCTGTTATCAGTGAAATTTTGAGAAAAGACAAAGAAATAAACATAAATAAGATCAACTGGAGTCTCCTTGAGCAGCGTTGGAAAATCTGCTTAAGGAGATTTTTATGTCTGGAGTTTTTGTGGTTGCATTTTTGTTTTATATGGGTATAATGGTGAGATAAGTCTGCAGATGAAAGGAAGACAATGCTGACAATATAACGAAGGAGCGAAGTATTATGCTGAAAAGATTCACCAGATATGTAACCCAGAGTGTTGCCGGAATGATTGGGATTTCTGTTTATGTTCTGGCAGATACTTTCTTTATATCTGTATATTCCGGTGCTGACGGACTGGCAGTTCTCAATTTGATCCTGCCGGTTTATGGACTGATCTATGCGATTGGGGCTATGATCGGGATTGGTTCCGCTACCAGGTATGCCATAAGCAGGGCAAAAGGAAAAAATACAGAACATTATTTCGTACAGTCAGTAACCTGGAGCATACTGGCTGCAGTTCCATTTATGCTGATCGGAATCTTTATTCCGGACAAAGCATTGGCTTTGTTGGGTGCAGATGCCGGACTGATCGGACTTGGACGAAATTATGTGAGAATTATTCTGATCGCAACACCATTCTTCATGTCAAATTATACATTTACTGCATTTGCCAGAAACGATGGAGCGCCTTCTATTGCAATGATCGGTTCCATCAGTGGAAGTATCTTTAACATTATATTTGATTATATATTCATGTTCCCAGTCGGTCTGGGATTTTCCGGAGCAGGACTGGCTACTGCAATCTGTCCGATCGTAACAATGAGCGTCTGTACCATACACTACAGAAGCAGCAGAAATCATGTAGGATTCCATTGGAAAAAACCGTCATTCAGACACCTGATTTCCTGCTGTCAGCTAGGAGTTTCCGCATTCGTCGGTGAACTGTCTTCCGGTGTGATCGCCATTGTATTTAACTTTCTGATCCTGGGAATCGCGGGAAATATGGGTGTAGCAGCCTATGGAGTTGTGGCAAACCTTTCTATCGTGGCATTTGCAATTTTCAACGGTCTGGCTCAGGGAGCACAGCCCCTGATCAGTGAAAGCTACGGAAAAGGCCAGCCCACTCAGGTAAGAAAACTTCTGAAATGGAGCCTGCTCGTATGTCTTGCTGTAGAAGCACTGACCCAATTGATCATCTGGACTTCAACCGACACGCTGATCAGCATTTTCAACAGTGAAAACAATGTTCAGTTGTTGAATTATGCACATACAGGACTGCGTCTGTATTTCCTTGGATTTATAGTGGCAGGAATCAATATTGTACTGGTGGCATATTTCTCAGCAGTAGATGAACCGAAAATCGCGATTGTCGGATCATTCCTGAGAGGAATTGTTGCTATTGTTATCTGTGCAGTTATACTTGCGAAATTATTTGGATTAAATGGAATCTGGATCTCTCTTCTTGCAGCGGAGACGGTCACGTTTCTGACGATTCTGTTTCTGGCATATAAAGACAGAAGAAAAAGAATCAAACGTTACTGTTCACTCCGTTCACAGTAACGTAGCCAAAATTCA
>ERZ506432.1010-NODE-1010-length-11085-cov-3.527017_pt1 | contig 11085 bp, 8 predicted proteins | sample MGYA00513663_ERZ506432 | MGnify/ENA metagenome assembly ERZ506432
CTTTCCGGTTGTGTCAATGACAAATTCTTCTTCCTCTGTTCTGAGGATCCGAATCAGTTCCTTCTTTGGTTTCATCTCGCCGCAGCCTACACATTTACGCATAGGTACTTTCTTCTTTACTGCCAAACAATTCACTCCCTCAGATCTTACTCTTCGTCTGTCTCAACGAATTCAATCTCATCTGCTCCGTCTTCATCAGCTGCATCTGCCGGAACATCATCGTACTCTTCTTCCTCTTCTCCGACTGTATAGCCTTCTTCTCCGACCATACCCATCTGCTCCATGTAGTTCTCCGGAAGATCTCCACACTCAATTGCCTGTGTCTCACTCTTGATATCGATCTTGTATCCTGTCAGACGGGCTGCAAGTCTTGCATTCTGTCCTTCTTTACCGATTGCAAGTGAAAGCTGATAATCAGGAACAATAACTCCTGCAATCTTCTCATCCGGATCAGCCATAACAGAAATAACCTTCGCAGGGCTGAGTGCATTCTCAATCAGAAGTGCCGGATTCTCATCCCAGTTAATGATATCAATCTTCTCACCACGAAGCTCTTTTACGACTGCATTTACTCTTGCACCGTTCATACCAACACAAGCTCCGACCGGATCAACATTCGGATCGTTAGACCATACAGCCATCTTTGTACGGGAACCAGCCTCACGGGCAATGCTCTTGATCTCAACTGTTCCGTCCTTTACCTCTGCAACCTCTGATTCAAACAGACGTTTTACAAGTTCCGGATGTGTACGGGATACCAGGATCTTAGGTCCCTTTGTCGTATTCTTTACTTCTACGATATATAATTTGATACGTTCTGTCGGTTTGAAGACCTCACCTTTTACCTGCTCATTCTCTGTCAGCATAGCATCTGCTTTACCAAGGTTGATGCTGACATTCTTTCCAACATAACGCTGTACGATACCTGTCACGATATCTTTTTCTTTTTCAAAATACTGATCGTATACAACCTTACGCTCTTCTTCACGGATCTTCTGTAAGATCAGGTTCTTTGCATTCTGTGTTGCAATACGTCCGAATGATTTGGACTCGATCGGAATATGCACGATATCACCAAGCTCGAACTTGCTGTCGATCTCTTTTGCATCTTCCAGACTGATCTGCTCCAGTTTGTCTTCCACTTCTTCTACAACCGTTTTCTCAGCGTATAACTGATACTCACATGTCTCCTTGTTCATGATCAGTTTGATGTTGTCTGTCTTACCGAAATGGTTCTTACAGGCATTCATCAGTGAATTTTCAATGGCGTCTAACAGTGTCTCTTTACTGATATCTTTCTCTTTCTCCAGTATATTTAACGCTTCTAATAATTCTGTATTCATGGTCTGTTCCTCCTTACTTATCCATGCCGTTTAAAAATCAAATGCTAATCGGATCAGTGCGATCTCGCTTTTTTCAAATGTTTTCTCAGTCTCATCTTCCATCTCGATCGTAACCGTTGTCTCATCGTAATCCTTTAAGATCCCGGTGAATTCCTTCTTTCTGTCGATCATACGGTAGGTTCTGATCTCAACTTCTTCTCCAAGGCTTCTCTTGAAGTCCTTTTCCTTCTTCAGTGGTCTGCCAAGTCCCGGTGAGCTGACTTCCAGAATATACGAATCTTCGATATAATCTTTCTCGTCCAGAATATCGGAAAGTCTGCGGCTTACAACCTCACAGTCATTCACTCCGATTCCACCCGGTTTATCAATATATGCACGAAGGTACCAGTTACTTCCTTCTTTTACATATTCGACATCCACCAGTTCAAATCCATACTCTTCCACGATTGGAAGCAGGATCTCTTCTGTTTTCTGTTCATACATTTCTCTTTTTGACAATCTAAAATCCTCCTTATGCAGACCTTACTTATCTATGTTTCTATATCAGTCGGCACTCTCTTATCTGCACATACTTTGATATGCAACAAAGAAGAGTGAACAATATGTCCACTCTTCTGCCGATTGATTTATGTAACTAAATTAACTATAGCACTGTTCTTTTGTAAAATCAAGGGATTTTGCGTATTTTTTACACTTTTCCGTGTTTGAACGCCATCATCATCTCGTTTGTCAGGCTTAAGTCTTCTGCCTCTACCGGCATCTTATCCCGTTCAAACCACTCCGCCATGGCAAGTTCATCGGTATCCAGTGTGATACCGTCCTCCCCGTCCAGTTCACAGAAGAATCCCATCAGCAGCGTATCGGTAAATGACCACGGCTGGCTCTTATAATACCGCAGGTTCTTCACCTTCAGTCCGACCTCTTCCATGACCTCACGCCTTACCGTCTCTTCAATGGATTCGCCTGTTTCATTAAATCCTGCAAGCAGTGCATACTTTTTGTATTCTCTTCCCGCATACTTTGACATCAGAATCTTATCCCCATGTGTGACAGCTATGATCACCGCCGGACAGATCTTCGGGAATTCCATCATACCGCAGTCCGGGCAGCGCATCATACGCTCTTTGTCGTCATGCACCATCGGCTGTCCGCAGTGACCGCAGAACTTCCGCGACTGATACCAGCGGTAAAGCTGCCATCCCGTCACTGCCGCAAACTGTCTGTATTTCGGTCTTGCCTCGCGGAAATACTGATTGTCCTTCAGTTCGAATCCCGGGAAATTCTCCGGGTCAATTCCTTCTGCCAGATAATATCCCTGTCCGTCAATTGAAAAGAGATACGTATACTCTTCATATACATCCGGATTGTAAACTGCCGCCTCTTTAAATGTAAGGAACGAGATCTCCTGATCCTCAATCTTCACCAGGATCTTTCTTCCTTCATAATATAAGATCACGCTGTCTTCCTTTGGCGGATCCGGTACATATTCATTTCTATATACATGTGGTTCTATGTTCTGTATCATATCGTTTACCCTCTGTATTTGGTTCCTGTTCCGTCTCGTTTTGCAAGTTTCAGGCGGTTCAGGGTAACTTCTTTTTCATGGTATGAAATCTTACACTCGGTTCCTTCTTCAAACAGATACACATCTGTCAGTGCATCGTCTTTCTTCAGACGGATGCCGCGCACTCCGATCGCACCTTTCTTCTTCTCCGTCACTTCTGCTGCCGGGAAGCGTAAGAAGAATCCGTCCGTTGTCTGCAGTACGATATGCTGGTTCTCCGTCACAACCTGAATCTTCACGACCTCATCTTCCGGCTGAAGCTTAGTTGCTGTAATGGTACGCTTTGTTACCTGGAATTCCGTTCCTTCGACCTTCTTGATCATCCCCTGCTTTGTGGCAAACAAAAGCTTCGCATACCGCATCTGTTCGGAGTCGCAGATGTACACGATCTCTTCCTGCGTGCTGTCATAATTACTGATATTGTCGATCGGCTGTCCCTTGTCACGGAATTTTCCATATGGGATATCCATCACTTTCACCTGATGCATCTTTCCATCTTTTGTGAAAATGCAGATCTTGCCGGTATTCATGCAGTGCAGGATGTATTTATTCTCATTATCTGCCGCTTCTTTATTACGCTCATAAGTACTTACATCTACCGTCTTCGCATATCCGAAACGGTCCATTAAGAACACAACTTCCTGTTCTTCGACTTTCTTCTCTTCAAATACAGCTTCTTCTGCATTCTCTACAACCGTACGTCTCTTTCTTGCGAATTCCTTCTTGATACGGTCCAGATCTTCCATGATAACTGCTGCCATCGAATCGTAATTATTCAGGATATCTTCATATTTTTCAATCTTAGCCAGCGTCTCTTCATGTTCTTTCTGAAGTGCTTCGATTTCCAGACCGATCAGCTTGTACAGACGCATCTCCAGGATCGCTGTTGCCTGACGCTCTGTAAATCTTAACATTCCCGCCATCTTTTTGGAAATGGAGGACTTGAACTTAATGTTCTCTGTCTCCCCGTTCATCAGACATGCCTTTGCGTCTTTTACATTCTGGCTTCCTCTTAAGATCTCGATGATCAGATCGATCACGTCACAGGCTTTGATCAGACCTTCCTGGATCTCTTTTTTATCCTGCTCTTTCTTAAGTAATGTCTTATATTTTCTCGTCGCCATATCGAACTGGAAGTCTACATGTGCCTCGATGATACGCTTCAGGCCCATGGTCTCCGGTCTTCCGTCCGCAACTGCCAGCATATTAACTCCAAAGGTATCTTCCAGTCGGGTCTTCTTATAGAGCATATTGGTCAGATTCTCTACATCCGCACCTTTCTTCAGGTCAATGACGATACGGATTCCTTCTTTGGACGACTGATTGGAAATATCCACGATGTCTGTTGTCTTCTTGGTCTCTACCAGATTGCAGACATCATTTAAGAATTTCCCGATTCCCGCACCGATCATGGTATAAGGAATCTCTGTGATGACCAGACGTTTCTTTCCGCCCTTCATATCTTCTACTTCAACTTTTCCACGGATCTTGATCTTTCCGGTTCCTGTCTCGTAGATCTCCGGCAGGTCGTCTTTGTTGACCACGATTCCACCTGTCGGGAAATCCGGCCCTTTGATATATTTCATCAGCTGTCTGGTCGTGATCTCCTCATTTTTCATATAAGCTTTGACACCGTCTACAACCTCTCCCAGATTGTGTGTCGGGATACTGGTTGCCATACCGACCGCGATACCTTCCGCACCGTTCACCAGAAGGTTCGGAATACGCACCGGAAGTACGACCGGTTCCTTCTCCGTCTCGTCAAAGTTCGGCATGAAGTCTACAATATCCTTGTCCAGATCAGCCAGATACGCTTCCTGTGTGATCTTCGCAAGTCTCGCCTCAGTATAACGCATTGCGGCTGCACCGTCTCCTTCGATCGAACCGAAGTTACCGTGTCCGTCTACAAGGATCATTCCTTTTTTAAATTCCTGTGCCATGACCACCAGTGCGTCATAGATGGAACTGTCTCCGTGCGGGTGATATTTACCCATGGTATCTCCGACGATACGCGCACATTTACGGTACGGTTTGTCATACCGGATCCCCAATTCGTGCATATCGTAAAGTGTACGTCTCTGTACTGGTTTCAGTCCGTCTCTTACATCCGGCAGGGCTCTGGCAATGATTACGCTCATTGCATAATCGATATATGATTTTTTCATCACGTCCGAATATTCGGTTCTGATGATCTGTGAATCCTGCATTGTATTTCTCCTATCCTATATATCTCTATATATCAAGTTCCGCTTCTGTCGCATTTTCATAAATAAATGAACGTCTTGGCGGTACTTCTGATCCCATCAGCATCTCGGTTACGCTGGATGCCATTCTTGCGTCTTCAATCTCTACCAGTTTCAGAAGTCTGGTTTCCGGATTGAGGGTTGTCTCCCACAACTGTTCTGCATCCATCTCTCCCAGACCTTTGTATCTCTGTAAGGTAAATGGACCGTCATGCGTCTTTCTGTATTTTTCCAGTGCTTTATCATCATACAGATATTCTTCCTCGCCTTTCTTCGGCATCGCCTTATAAAGAGGCGGCATCGCAATATAGACATGTCCTTCGAAAATCAGTTCCGGCATAAAGCGGTAGAACAACGTCAAAAGCAGTGTCGAGATATGGGCACCGTCCACGTCGGCATCGGCCATGATGATGATCTTGTCATACCGCAGCTTGCTGATATCAAAGTCATTTCCATATCCTTCGGAAAATCCGCAGCCAAATGCATTGATCATCGTCTTGATCTCTGCATTCGCCAGCACTTTATCGATACTTGCTTTTTCCACGTTCAGGATCTTACCACGGATTGGAAGGATTGCCTGGAACATACGGTCTCTGGCTGTCTTCGCAGACCCCCCGGCAGAGTCTCCCTCTACGATGAAGATCTCACATTTTGATGCATCACGGCTTTCGCAGTTCGCAAGCTTTCCGTTACTGTCAAAAGAATATTTCTGCTTGGTCAGAAGATTCGTCTTCGCACGCTCTTCCGTCTTACGGATCTTTGCCGCCTTCTCCGCACAGCCAATGACTTTCTTAAGCGTCTCCAGATTACGGTCAAAGAAACGGATGATCTCATCGTTCGTGACCTTACTGCAGGCCTTTGCCGCATCCGGATTGTCAAGCTTGGTCTTCGTCTGACCTTCAAATCTCGGATCCGGGTGCTTGATCGATACGATTGCCGTCATACCGTTACGGATATCGGCTCCGGTAAAGTTTGCATCCTTTTCTTTCAGAATACCAAGTTCTCTTGCATACTGGTTAATCGCCGTTGTAAATGTCGTCTTGAATCCGGTCAGATGCGTTCCTCCTTCTGCATTGTAGATATTGTTACAGAAGCCAAGTACATTTTCATGGAACTCGTTGACGTACTGGAAGGCCACTTCTACTTCGATGCCTTCTGCTTCCCCTTTGAAATACACCGGATCATGTACGACTTCTTTTTTATGATTCAGTTCACGGATGAATCCAAGGATTCCGTCCGGCTCATGATAAATGATCTGTTCCGGTTCTGCTCCCCTTTTATCTTCAAATACGATCTTCAGATCCGGATTCAGATAAGCAGTCTCATGAAGACGGCTCTTTACCTCTTCTGCTTTGAACTTTGTCTTTTCAAATATCGTATCATCCGGAAGAAAATTCACTTTCGTTCCGGTCTTTCTTGTCTTTCCGATCGTCGGCAGTAATCCGTCTTCCAATTCGATCACCGGTTTTCCCTGTTCATACCGGTCATGGTGGATATATCCGTCCCTGCTGATCTGCACATCCATATAGGTAGACAGCGCATTTACAACAGAAGAACCGACACCATGCAAACCTCCGCTGGTCTTGTATGCCGAATCGTCGAATTTTCCGCCCGCATGAAGTGTCGTGTATACCACACGAGCTGCCGATACTCCTGTTGCATGAAGGTCTACCGGTACACCACGTCCGTTATCTGCGATCGTTGCCGAACCGTCTTTTTCCAGTGTCACATGAATCTCGCTGCAATATCCGGCAAGATGCTCATCCACCGCATTATCCACGATCTCATAGATCAGATGGTTCAGACCTTTGGTTGAAACACTTCCTATATACATTCCGGGTCTTTTTCTTACCGCTTCCAGTCCCTCCAGGATCGCGATACTTCCCGCATCATATGTATTCTTTTTCGCCATTCTTTCTATATCCTTTCTCCGTTTCCATCTGTATGACAGACATTGAAAAACATCACATCTGATACCTTCCACAAGTATCATACAGATTTTTCCATACTTTGGATATCTTATCATAAAAATATTTTCGAATCAAGACAACACCTGATGCAGAAGCTCTGCAAGAAGTTCCATAGCATTTCGCATCTCTTCTACTGTATTCGTCTGCGCTCCTGCCTCGACCAGAAGTGTCTTCGGTTTGAAATGCATGTTATAGCGGTATGCCCGAAGGAAAATGTGTCTGGCAAATCCCGGATAATATTTGGCTGCTGCAATCTCCATCTGAAGGGAAAATGCCAGATTGTCTTCCAGATATGGATTCGGAAGATAACTGATATTTCCATTTGCCCGCGTTCTGCTGAGTCCGTTGAAAAACATGATCTGCGCCGTCTGTCTGCCATCCACCTCTGTCACAAGATGTGTCCCTTCCGCCACACCGTCCCGGTGAAGATCGATCACAACTTCGATAGCCGGATTCTCTTTCAGTATTTTCTGCACATCCGGCTCTGCAAGCTGATACGCCTTACTCCGATCCAGTTTTCCATTCACCAGATCATATACCCCTTCGTGATGATATGTGGATATTCCATACTTTTGATTCAAAAGTTCAGACAGATACGTCCCCATTCCCACAATTGATGTACCGGCATCTCCCGGAACAGAATCTGCAAATTGTTCCTGGGAATGCGTGTGGTAGATCAGGACTTTAGCCCCTTTTGTATCCGGATTTAATTTCATATCTTTTCCCATCAGCTTATCTGCATTGATCAATCCCTCATCTGCCATAGTACTGCTGTCCACGGTATAGAAATGACTCATAAGATATTCATAATCTCTTAGCTTTTCCATGGAAATATCTGCTTTTACCACTGGTGTTTTCCATGTCTCCTTCTCCTCTGTATCCGGATTCTGTGTGATCAGTTTGCCATTTTTATCTACGGCGTTCTCATCATTTTCCTGTTTTTCCAGTATCATGGCATACGTCCTGGAATCTTCGCCGGCCGTCTCTTCCTTCCCTTGTTCTGTCATAAATGCACCGGCAGGCCATAACCACCGCATCACTGCCCATGCCAGATCCTTTGACGGAGTATCCGTCTGATCCTTTTCTGCCGCATAGACAAGTGCCGGCAGCATCATTCTGACAGCACCGTCCGCAATCTCCTGTTTCCCTTTTTCTGCAAAAACCCTTCCATTTATTATTCCGTTTCCGACACCTGTTTCTTTCATGATACAGATCAGAAAACATCCGGCAATGATCCTCACCGCATGCTGTATATATTTTTTGCATCTGCTCTGCATGTCTTGTTCTTTCACACCTGCACACCCCGATATTTTGTTAATCTTACGCTCTACTTTCTAAAGGTAAGGTATGCAGTCATCTCACTTTCTATGCTTCTTCTTTTTTTTCTGATTCCCCTGCTTTTCCTGAAAATAACAGATTCAATGCCTCCGAGACGGTATAGCTGATCCTTCTTATCGTCTCATCGATATCTTTCGGTGTTACGAACATTCCGTTCAGATGTGGTGCGATCAGTTCTTTTACCAGTTCGTATTTTTCCGCAGAATTGTATCCTTGCAATACGACACCTACCCCTTTCAAATTCTCCGACGTCTCCAGTGCTGCAATAAAATTCTCCATCGTGTCATTTACAATCGTTGCGGCATCCACTACCGTCGGAACACCGATCGCGATCACCGGGATTCCCATCGTCTCTTTCGTGATCACGCTTCTGTGATTCCCCACACCCGCTCCGGGATGGATCCCGGCATCTGAGATCTGTATGGTCCGGTTCAGTCTTTTACTGCTTCTTGCCGCCAGCGCATCGATCACCAGGATCATATCTGGCTTTGTCTCCTTTACGACTCCCTGCACAATCTCTGCCGTCTCCATCCCTGTCTGCGCCATCACTCCCGGAACGATTGCACTTACGATCCGGCTTTCTTCTTCTACGCCATATCTTCCATATTCCTGTACCATATGCCTGGTGATATTCAACTGATCTACCACATATGGTCCCAGCGCATCCGGCGTCACTTCACGGTTACCAAGCCCTACTGTCAATATCGAGCATCCCTTTTCTTTCGAATGCTCTTTTTTCGTTTCCTCATTTTCCACATATTTTTCCAAAAATCCTGCCAGAGTTTCTGATATCTCTCTGTGATATCCATCATCTGCCGATGCCATATCAGGGACTTCCAATGTAAGATATGTTCCCACCGGTTTTCCCATCATCTTCGCCCCGTTCTCCGTTTCAATCCTGACGGTTGTAATCTTAATCTCCCTCTCTTCATCGTATTCTTCTTCCAGTACAACGCCGGACACTTCTACATGATCTGATTCAAACCGTTCTTTTTGCTCCATCGCAAGATCCGTCCGGATCGTATACTTTTCCACCATCGTTTTCTCCATCCTTTCTTAAATTAATACTAGTTTTTCCAATATTTTCAGAAATATGTATTGACAGAATCTAATTCATGTCCTAAAATAAATTCGTATGTTTCGTTAGATCGTCCGTGTCCGGCTCTAACGAACTGGAAATCGAATTATAAAAATCGAAATACATTGATATCGGAGGTGGACAAATTGGCTAATATCAAATCTGCAAAGAAAAGAATTTTAGTAAACGAAACAAAAGCTGCTAGAAACAAAGCAATCAAGTCTAAAGTAAAAACTTGCGTAAAGAAAGTTGAAACAGCTGTAGCTAACAAAGATGCCGCTGCTGCTGCAGACGCATTAAAAGTTGCAATCGTTGAAATCAACAAAGCTGGAAGCAAGGGTGTTTACCACAAAAACACATGCTCTAGAAAGATTTCCCGTCTGACAAAAGCTGTTAACGGAATTGCTTAATAATAGAGATTAAACTCGAGTTGCAAATTTCGAGCCCGGATCATCCCGTCAATGATCCGGGCTTTTTGTTATAAATGCAACCGTAAAGTCCATAATAAAAAGGATATGGCTGATGCCATATCCTTTTTGTATGTATCGTATTCTTACAGATCTGATTAGTTGTTGATCAGTTTGTCTTCTCCATTCCAGCTGTAGAGCTTTCTGATCTCTGCTCCGACTTTCTCTGATGGATGTTCTGAAGCAAGTTTTCTCATAGCTTTGAAGTGTACCTGACGTCCTGCTGGAGACATGTCTAATAAGAAGTCTTTTGCAAATGTTCCGTCCTGGATGTCTGTCAGGATCTGTTTCATAGCTTTCTTTGTCTCAGCTGTAACGATCTTAGGTCCTGTTACATAGTCACCATATTCAGCTGTGTTAGAGATAGAGTATCTCATTCCAGCGAATCCTGACTGATAGATCAGGTCTACGATCAGTTTCATCTCATGGATACACTCGAAGTAAGCGTTTCTTGGATCATATCCAGCTTCGCAAAGTGTCTCGAAACCAGCCTGCATAAGTGCACATACACCACCGCAAAGTACTGCCTGCTCACCGAAGAGGTCTGTCTCTGTCTCTGTTCTGAATGTTGTCTCAAGAAGACCAGCTCTTGCTCCACCGATTGCAAGTCCATAAGCAAGTGCTTTGTCAAGTGCTTTTCCTGTGTAATCCTGCTCTACAGCTACCAGACAAGGAGTTCCTTTTCCAGCCTGATATTCACTTCTTACAGTATGTCCAGGTGCTTTTGGTGCGATCATGGTTACATCAACGTTCTTCGGAGGTTTGATGCATCCGAAATGAATGTTGAAACCATGTGCGAACATCAGCATGTTACCTTCTTCCAGGTTTGGCTCAATATCTTTTTTGTACATATCAGCCTGCAGTTCATCGTTGATCAGGATCATGATAATGTCAGCTCTTTTAGCTGCTTCTGCAGCTGTATATACTTCAAATCCCTGTGCTTCTGCTTTTGCCCAGGATTTGCTTCCTTCATACAGACCAATAATGACATTGCATCCTGATTCCTTTAAGTTCAGTGCATGTGCATGTCCCTGGCTGCCATAACCGATAATCGAGATCGGAAGAGCACACGTCTGAACTCC
>ERZ506432.1024-NODE-1024-length-10961-cov-3.667431_pt1 | contig 10961 bp, 7 predicted proteins | sample MGYA00513663_ERZ506432 | MGnify/ENA metagenome assembly ERZ506432
CCTGCCGCAGGAGCAGGCGGTACTCGCTGCGGCTCGTCATGATGCGGTAGGGCTCGTTCGTGCCCTTGGTCACAAGATCGTCGATGAGTGTGCCGATGTAGCTCTCCGAGCGGGAGAGGACAAAGGGAGACTGCCCCGCGAGCCTGCGCGCGGCGTTCACACCGGCAACAAAGCCCTGTACGGCGGCCTCCTCGTAACCGGACGAGCCGTTGAACTGCCCCGCGCCGTACAGCCCCGCGATGGCTTTCGTTTCCAGCGTAGGCTTGAGCGCGGTGGGGTCGATGCAGTCGTACTCAATGGCGTAGGCGGGGCGCATGATCTCCGCGTGCTCGAGCCCCGGAATGGTATGGACCATCCGCACCTGTACGTCCTCGGGCATCGAGGAGGAAAAGCCCTGAATGTACAGCTCCTCGGTATCAAGCCCCATCGGCTCGATGAAGAGCTGGTGGCGGGGCTTGTCCGCGAAGCGGACGATCTTCGTCTCGATGCTCGGGCAGTAGCGCGGCCCGACGCCCTCGATCACGCCGGAGTAGATGGGGCTGCGGTCGAGATTTTCGCGGATGATGCGATGTGTCTCCTCGTTCGTGTAGGTGAGGTAGCACACCGCCTGATTGCAGGGAACGTGCTCGGTCGTGAACGAGAACGGCAGCGGCTCGGCGTCGCCGCCCTGCCGCTCCATTTTGGAGAAATCGACGCTGCGGGCGTTGACGCGCGGGGGCGTGCCGGTCTTGAAGCGGCGCAGAGGAAGTCCGAGCGCGCGCAGCCGCTCCGCGAGCGGCAGGCTTGCGTGCATCCCATCGGGGCCGCTTGACTGAATGCATTCGCCCACGATGGTGCGCCCGTCGAGGTAGGTTCCCGAGCAGAGGATGACAGCCTTTGCGCCGAACACCGCGCCCGTCGCGGTGACGACGGCGGAGACTGCGCCGTTTTCCACGCGCAGCTCCACGATCTCCGCCTGCCGCAGCGTCAGGTTTTCCTGCTGCTCGAGCGTATGCTTCATGATCTGCTGATAGCGGCGGCGGTCCGCCTGCGCGCGCAGAGACCACACGGCGGGGCCCTTGCCGCGGTTCAAAAGGCGATACTGGATGCAGGCGCGGTCGGCGGCCTTTGCCATCTCGCCGCCGAGCGCGTCCAGCTCGCGCACAAGATGGCCCTTACCCGTGCCGCCGATGGCGGGGTTGCAGGGCATATTGCCCACCGCGTCAAGGTTGATGGTGAAGCAGACCGTTTTCTGCCCCAGCCGCGCGCTTGCGAGCGCGGCTTCAATGCCGGCATGGCCCGCGCCGATGACGGCGACGTCGTAGTCGCCGGCAAAAAATTCGTACATAGGCGTCCTCTCGCCTCCCGAAGAACAAAATTGGATACATTATTTTACCACAGGGCTTTGAGCGGAAACAAGCAAAACGAATTAGCGCAAAGCACAAAACGGCGAAAATGTTTTTGTGAAATATGTGGAAAATCACACTTGCGCGCTTGACAGAGAAGTGGTATCATACTCTTGAAATTGAAAAGAGAAAGGAGCGTGAGAACCAATATGATGTTTGAAAACTTCAAGGGCTTCGATGTCGATGACATGATCTTCGGCACGACGGAGCAGATCGTCAGCGAGCGCTGAGCGACCAAAACGGAACCACGCAGGGATGCGTGGATTTTTTGTTTTTATGGGGCAGTTTGCACCGTTGACGATAAAAAATCGGGAAAATCCGCCGCCGAGGCGGATTTTTCTTGCCTTTCGCACGGCGGTATGATATACTTTTTCGGCTAATGCAGTATGAGAAGAGGAGATCACCATGGCTGTTATCGAATACGATTCCTATAAGCAGAAACTGCTCGCCATGAGCGACACGTTTGAAAACCTTCAGAAGGCGCTTGACATCGAATCCTCCAAGCACGAGATCGCGCGGCTCGAGGCCGAGGCGCATGAGGACGGCTTCTGGAACGACATCGAGCGCTCGCAGGCCAATCAGATGCGCACCAAGCAGCTGCAAAATAAGGTCCATCGCTTTGAAAAGCTCGTCTCCACGCGCGACGACCTGCTCGCCCTCATCGACATGGGCAACGAGATGGACGACGCCAGCCTGCTGCCCGAGCTGGAGGAGGGCTTCGCCGATCTGGAGAAGCGGATCGAGGAGGTCCGCCTCACGACGCTGCTCTCCGGTGAGTACGATAACTGCAACGCCATTCTGACCTTCCACGCCGGCGCGGGCGGCACCGAGGCGCAGGACTGGACGCAGATGCTCGTTCGTATGTATCAGCACTGGGGCGAGAAGCACGACTTCAAGGTCAGTATGCTCGACTTCCTTGACGGCGACGAGGCGGGACTCAAATCCGCCGTTTTGCTCGTCGAGGGTGAAAATGCCTACGGCTATCTCAAGGGCGAGATGGGCGTTCACCGCCTTGTCCGCGTCTCCCCGTTCGATTCCTCCGGGCGCAGGCACACCTCCTTTGCATCGCTCGAGGTCATGCCCGAAATCGATGACAATATAGAAGTTGAAATAAATCCCGACGACCTTAAAGTTGACACCTACCGCGCGAGCGGCGCGGGCGGTCAGAAGGTCAACAAGACCTCGTCCGCCGTGCGTATAACGCATATCCCGACCGGCATAGTGGTCTCCTGCCAGATAGAGCGCAGTCAGCATCAAAACCGCGAGGTCGCCATGAGAATGCTCAAATCGAAGCTCCTCGAGATAAAAGAGCGCGAGCATCTCGACAAGATAGAGGATATCAAGGGCGATCAGAAGGAAATCGGCTGGGGCAGCCAGATTCGCTCCTATGTCTTTATGCCCTACACCCTCGCCAAGGATCACCGCACAGGCTTTGAAAACGGCAACATCAACGCCGTTATGGACGGCGATATAGACGGCTTCATCAACGCTTATCTCAAAATGGAGTCGCTGAAGAATCAGGACTGATAATATGAACATTATCGACATTTCGCGCGACGCTCTGAAAACCGAGATATATCCGGGAGATCCCCTGCCGCACGCCGAGTTCGTCAGCCGCATAGGGGAGGCCTCGGACTGCAACCTGTCGACCCTCTTCTCCTGCGTGCACACAGGCACTCACGCCGACGCACCGCTGCATTTTATCGACGGCGGCGCGAGCATCGACGAGGTGCCGCTCGAGCCGTTTATCGGCCCGTGCACGGTTATCGAGGCACCCGAGGGCGCGATAACGGGCGAGGATATCAACGAAAAATTCCCGCAGAAATGCGAACGCCTGCTCATAAAGGGCGGCGGCAAAGCGTATTTTCACAGCAGCGCCGCGGAGGAGCTTGCCGATATCGGGCTGAAGCTCATAGGCACGGACTCCCTTTCCGTCGGCACAAAGGGCGATCAGACAGCCCCGCACAAGGCATTTTTGGGGGCGGGGATATGCGTGCTCGAGGGGCTCGACCTGAGCGAGGTCTCCCCCGGCAGCTACTACCTCTTCGCCGCGCCCGTGAAGCTCGGCGGGCTTGAGGGCGCGCCCGTGCGCGCAGTGCTTATTGACGACTATATTTTTTGGGGCGGCCGTTGACGCTGCGCCGTATATGCCATAAACGAAAGGCGTGTTCTGCTTAATGAAGCGTTTTCTTGACGTTTTGCTCAGTCTGCTGGCTATCATATTTCTGTCGCCGCTCATGCTTGTTATCTGCCTGATAATAATCTGCGACGACGGTATGCCTGTCATATTCAGGCAGGACAGAGTCGGCAGGGGCGACAAGCTGTTCAAAATCAAAAAATTCCGCACGATGAAAAACGGCGCGCCCAATCTTTCGACCGCCGATTTCGAGGAGTCGGACGAATACATCACCCGCTCGGGCAAATTCCTTCGCAGGACGAGCCTTGACGAGCTGCCGCAGCTGTTCAACGTCCTTGCGGGAGACATGAGCTTTATCGGTCCGCGCCCGCTCATCCCCGAGGAGAGCCATATACGCGACCTGCGCCGCGAATACGGGGTATATTCCGTGCGCCCGGGGCTCACCGGCTGGGCGCAGGTAAACGGCAGAGACTGCCTCTCCGACGAGGAAAAGGCGGAATATGACCGCGAATATATAGAGCGTAGGTCGCTCTTGTTTGACACAAAAATATTTTTCCGCACCATCTGGGTCGTGCTCACGGGCAAAGACGTTGTCGAGGGCGGAATGAATCATAAGGACAAAAAATGAGCCGCATATTGCGGCTTTATTTGTAGGCGCAGCGTATTTTATTTTTTTGTAAAGGCAACGTCGAAAAGGTAATGTCAACGACCCGATAAACCCGGGCGAACAAGCTCCCAATAGCCGCGCTTGCCTATCCCCTTTTGAACGTGAAAGACGATATCAAGTGCCGCAGATAAACAAAATTGCTCCTAGACGGCATTTCTTTAAAACAAAAAGCCGCCGCGGAGCGAGACTCCGGGCAGCTTATATATAAATTTTGCGGCTGTTATGCCACGCCGAGATATTCCTCAAGGCACAGATTTTTCGCCTTCATCTCCTTTGCGGCCTCAACGCCGACATAGCGCCAGTGCCAGGGTTCAAAGGTTATCTTCGTTATATTCTGCTTGTCCTTGGGGTATCTTAACACAAAGCCGTAGTCTGCGGCGTGAGCTTGAAGCCAGCGGTATTCCTTCGTGTTCTCGAAGCTCTCGTATATCGAGAGTATATCCATGCACAGTCCCGCGTTGTGCTCGCTCGTCTGCGGAGGCAGGATTATCTCGGACGCCATTATCGTCGCCTGCTTCTTGCTGTAGCCCTGCTTCATGTAGAGGCTTATCCTCGCCTCGAAGTTTCTCTTCTGATGCGCTATCGAGCGGTAGCCCGACAGGGGCGAGAGCTTGATCCCGTCCTCGAGCGCCGCGTTATACATCTCTATATAGTGCGGAGCGACGCGGTAGTCGAGCAGTCCGTAGCTGTATCCGCCGTAGATGTCCACAACGGTCTGCGCGGTCTTGACCGTGTAATCCGCGGGCAAAATGTAGTCGCGGTTGACGAGTGTCAGATACCACTTTTCTTCGTCTATTTTAGTCACCTTCGGCGAAAAGCCCGCGTATGCGTATTCATATTCGGAACTGCCAGAGGGGGCGTTCGTGGTCTTTTGGGCGGTCGGCTTTTCGGTTTGGGCAGCGGTGCTTTGAATTTCGGATTCCGACGCGGTGACTTCTGCGGAGCGGCTCTCGGACTGAGACTCGCCCGAGGTTCCGTCCGGGACTTTGTCGTTCCTCGAGCGTACCTTGAGAATGGCGTATGTGCCGACGAGGGCAACGAGAATTACCGCGAGAATAATCGCGAGTATCGAGCGTACATTCTTATTCATTTTCCATATCTCCCATTGAGGTTTCGACAGCTTTCGGCTGCGACACAAATATATCACAATATATCTGCCGTGTCAAACACAAGGCGGAATCTTTAAAACGAAAGGGGTTTTATCATGAAAGCTCAGGACAGTGTCAAAAACTATCCGTCCGCGCTCAGAGAGATGACGAACTTCTCGGTTCGCGGGATCAAAAAAATCTGCAAGGACGTAGGACCCAGACCCGCGGGCAGCGAGCAGGAGCACGAGGCTCAGAAGCTCATGGCAGCCGAGCTCGACGGCGCGTGCGACAAGGTCGAAATCGAGCCCTTTGACGTACACCCCGGCGCGTTCCTCGGCTGGATACTGACGGACGGCATAATGATGATCGCCGCCATAGTCCTTTTCTTCTTCGGCATGAGCGCCATAGCGTTGGCTCTCTGCGTGCTCTCGCTTATTTTTGCAATTGTCGAGTTCCTGCTCTACAAGAAGCTGCTCGACCCCTTCTTCCCCAAAAAGACGTCGCATAACGTCGCCGCCGTCAGAAAGCCCAAGGGCGAGGTCAAGCGCCGCATAATTTTCTCCGGCCACGCGGACAGCGCCAACGAGTGGAGATTCACCTATTACGGCGGCTCGAAGCTGCTCGTGCCGATAATCGGCCTGAGCTTTGTCGGCATCCTGCTCGGACTTGTGCTCGGCATCTGGGCGGTTGCGGCGGGTCACGCCTTTTCCGCAGCGGACAGCGGCGCTCTCAACGTCATGAGATATGTTTTCCTCGCGTGGATACCCATTCTCTTTACGGCTCTTTTCTTTGAAAACAAGAAGCGTCCCGTCATGGGCGCTAATGACGACCTCACGGGCTGCTTTATCTCCATGGCAGTAGTAAAATATATGCAGCAGCACGACATACGCTTTGAAAATACCGAGGTTTGGGTGGTTCTCACCGGCTCGGAGGAGGCGGGTCTGCGCGGCGCAAAGGCGTTTTGCAAGGCTCATAAAAACGAGCTGAGCGATGTCGAGACGGTTTTTGTCGGGCTTGACACAATACGCGACTACGACTTCGCCGCCGTCTATTCGCGCGACCTCACGGGTACCGTTAAGAACGACGCGGGCGCGTGCGCGCTCGTTAAAGAGGCCGCAAAGCAGACCGGTCTCGACCTGCCCTATAAGAGCGTTTTCTTCGGCGCTACCGACGCCGCCGCCGTCACTCAGGCGGGCATGAAGGCCGTTTCCGTGGCCGCAATGGACCCCGCTCCGGCGAAATATTACCACACGAGACTCGACACTGCGGACAATCTCGACATAAAGACGGTTGAGGCTGTTCTCGGCGTGGCGCTCGAAACCGCATTCCTCTTCGACGAAAAGGGTCTTTCCGACTAATCGTTTGTATATTATAACCAAATAAACCGCCTGTTTTTCGATAATTATAACAAAAATGGGCGGTTTTGTTAATTTTACTGTAATAATTCAAATAAATATGTTATAATAATTCAGTCTAAAGAGCAGCGGAGTTGCGGCGCAGCATAATAAAATTGTGCGCTTCCGCTTAAAAACGAAAGGGGACTTAACCTTCATGAAAAAAAAGATCTATGCCGTATGTGCGCTCGTGCTTATTGCCGCGATGTTCTTCTCGTTTGCGGCGTGCGACGCCGGCACCACCGACACTGAGCAGACGACAGTTGCCGCGATGTCCGAGATGCCCGTTGGCAAGGAGGCAATGGTCAATTACTACAACAGCGTTATCAACGCCGTCAAGGTCAAGAAACCAGCTGTTAAGAAATTCCAGAGCACCGAAAACGTTTCGAATATCATATGCGGAACCGAGGACGGCGAGCGCAATACCCTGCTCGAAAAGGCCGTTCCCACGCTCAAGAAGTTCGTTTTCGCCGGCACAAAGAAAGCCTTTGAGGAGAGCAGAAACGCCGAGACTAAGTACGGCGAGGATCTGACCGCGCTCTTCCCCGTATCCGGCGAGAGCTGGTCGAGCACACTCACCGCCGCCGACGTTGAATCGGCCGAGATAGAGGCAAGCGAAGACAACAGCAGCCGCACGCTTACCCTTGTCATTAAGGAGCCGAGCGTCGATGTTGTCAAGAAGGCGTTCAATCTCGGCTCCGAGGCCGACAGAGACGCGGCCGTCAAGGAGTTCAGAGACAAGCTCAAGGGCTATATCAACTTCACTGATATCGAGTCTCTGACCTACACCGAGTGCAGGATAATCTGCGTTATAAACACAGAGGATAACACCGTCGCTTCCGTCGAGTACATAAGAACCGAGAAGATAACGACCACTATTACAGGCGACGGCACTCTTGCCGGGATAGGCACGCTTCCCTGCTCATTCGAGTACACCTACGGCGAGAAGTACGAGATGAACTGGACCGATCCTTCAACCACAACCACTGCCGAGGCAGACTGACAAAAAACCAAAGTGAGTCCTCCGAGACAGCTCGGGGGACTTTTTTGATTGCGTATCGGGGGAATTATTTTGTTTGCACGGATAAACAGCATGGGGCTTTTCGGCATGGACAGCTACACTGTTCAGGTTGAGGCGGATCTCTCGCAGGGTCTGCCGAGATTTGACATCGTCGGACTGCCCGACGCCGCGATAAGCGAGGCGAAAAACAGAGTCCGCTCCGCGATAAAAAACACGGGCTTCGCGTTTCCCGTCAGCCGAATTACGGTGAATCTCGCGCCCGCGGACACGCGCAAGGAGGGCTCGGTATACGACCTGCCCATTCTCATGGCGCTGCTCAAGGCCGGCAGACAGATAGACTTTGACTCCGACAACACGGCGTTCATCGGCGAAGTCGCGCTCGACGGGCTCGTCCGCCGTGTCGACGGCGCACTGCCCATGGTTATAACCGCCGCAAAGAGCGGGATAAAGACCGTGTTTGTTCCGACGGAAAACGCGGCGGAAAGCTCGGTTGTCAAGGGCATAGACGTAATCCCCGTCAGAAGCGTCGAAAAGCTGATAAAGCACCTGCGCGGCGAGGAGACGATAGCTCCCGCGCGGTTCGACGATTTCAGAGACAGCTACGCGCCCGACGAATTTGCGCCGGACTTCCGCGACGTCAGAGGACAGGCGGAGGTAAAACGTGCGCTCGAAATAGCCGCCGCAGGCGGACACAATATAATCATGGTCGGCCCGCCCGGCTCGGGAAAGAGTATGCTCGCAAAGCGCCTGCCGTCCATATTGCCGGACATGACGTTTGAAGAGAGCCTCGAGACTACGAAGCTCTACTCCGTCGCGGGAGCGCTGCCGGACGGCGTGTCGCTGATAACCCAGCGCCCGTTCCGCTCGCCGCACCACACCGTCTCGCCCGCGGGTCTCTCGGGCGGCGGCACAATTCCGCGCCCGGGCGAGATATCCCTGGCGCATAACGGAGTGCTGTTCCTCGATGAGCTGCCGGAGTTCTCGCGCCAGGCAATGGAGGTGCTGCGCCAGCCGATGGAGGACTCTAAGATAACGATTTCCCGCGTCTCCGCGTCGCTCTCTTATCCGTGCTCGGCGATGATAGTCTGCGCCATGAACCCGTGCCCCTGCGGATATTACGGACACCCGACCCGTCAATGTACCTGCACGCAGCAGTCGGTGCAGCGCTATCTTTCGCGCCTCTCCGGTCCTCTGCTCGACAGATTGGATATACATATCGAGGTGCCGCCCGTTGAATTTGCAAGCCTGTCCGGAACCTCGCAGGAGGAGTGCTCCGCGGATATCAGAAAGCGCGTCAATGCGGCGCGCGCCGTTCAGACCGAGCGCCTCAAGGGCAGCGGCATAGCCTGCAATGCGAAGATGGACGCGGCGCAGACGAAAAAGTTCTGCCGCCCGACTCCCGAGGGCATGATACTGCTCGAAAGGGTGTTCGAAAAATTAGAGCTCTCCGCCCGCGCATACGATAAAATCCTGCGCATAGCGCGCACCGTCGCCGACCTCGACGGCAGCGAAACGGTGAACTCCGACCACATATCCCAGGCCGTGCAGTACCGCTCTCTCGACCGCACGCTGTGGAGAAACGTGAAGTGAGACTGTAGATTGCAGTATGGATTTTACGGCAAAAGCTCCCTCTCAAGAGAGGCTTCGTAGGGAAGAAGGCAGCACAAAATTTGTACTGCCTTCTTTTCGTACTATTCCAAAAAATCGAAGCTCGCTGTGTCTATGGACAAAAGTGATATTATATTCGCCGGTTATACTGCCGCAGGCAACATAACTATGCGAAGCGTAATATCACTGTCCGAAGGACAATATAACTCGCCGTCAGGCGAATATAACTGAGGCGGACTTTCTTACGGAGTGCGCCTCTCGGGGGCTTTTTCTTGTTAAAATTAAAAATATGGCTTAAAATCGCTCTTTGTTCACATAATAATTAAAATTTATCTCAATTTCGTATACAATAATCATTGATATTTGTGGTATAATCGGAAAAGGAAGATGGATAACAGCATCCGTCGGAAAGGTGAATGGAAAGAATATGGATTTCAACGGTCAGAAATGCCCTGCCTGCGGCAGGAGCTTCGATCAAGATGACGATATAGTCGTCTGCCCGGTCTGCGGCACTCCGCAGCACCGCTCATGCTGGGACGAGAGAGGCGAGTGCGTTAACGCAGCCCGCCATGCCGAAGGCTACGTCTGGCAGCCCGAGACGCCCGAATACAGAGCCGAGCCTCATACTGAGGAGCAGACGCAGGACAGCCAGAACACGCAGATATGCCCCGTTTGCGGCTCGGAGAACGAGCCCCATTCGCTCAGCTGCACAAACTGCGGCGCTCCCCTGACTGCGGGCGGCGCGCAGCCGTTCAACCCGTTCTTCAAGGCGGGCGAGGCGGGCAACCCGTTCCTCTACGGCGTGACACTCGACCCCGAGAGCGAGATAGACGGCGCAAAGGTCAAGGACATCGCCTGCACGGTGCAGTCGGCGAGCGCGAGATATATCCCAAAATTCAAGGCCATGGCCGAGAAGAAAAAGAAAATATCCTTCAACTGGGCGGCGTTTTTCTTCAGCCCCTATTGGCTGTTTTACCGCAAGCTTTGGCAGGCGGGGCTCATATTTATGGGTCTGATGCTCGCCGTAGCCCTGCCGTTTACTTCAAAGGTCGAGGCGTTCACAACCGCCTATCAGGCGTATTCGGAGGCGATATACACCTCGTCTCAGGCGGATGTTGCGGCGGCACTCGAAAAAGTGATGTCGGCGATGATACCTATCCTCCCGATGCTCGGCATACAGATTGTTCTGCACATTGTCGCCGGGTTTATCGCAAACCCGCTCTATAAGCGCAGCGTTACGGCAAAAGTGCAGAAGCTCCGCGCCGCGTTCCCCGACGACCGCGCGTTTGAGGCAGCGACAATGAGAAGGGGCGGAACATCGATTTTGCTTGCTTTTGCGAGCTATATCGGTTATTATATTATATACAATCTGCTGCTTTATGCGGTAGAGCTGCTTATAAAATAATAAAGAAAGGTTTGGTTTAAAATGAAAGTCAAAAAGGCCATTATCCCTGCGGCAGGTCTCGGCACAAGAGTTCTCCCCGCGTCCAAGGCAGTCCCGAAGGAGATGCTCAACATAGTCGATAAGCCGGCTATCCAGTATCTTGTAGAAGAGGCCGTTGCGGCGGGAATCGAGGACATCCTTATCATAACCAACCGCGGCAAGGGCGTTATCGAAGACCACTTCGACCATTCCTTCGAGCTTGAGGCAAATCTTGCCG
>ERZ506432.1034-NODE-1034-length-10884-cov-5.099825_pt1 | contig 10884 bp, 7 predicted proteins | sample MGYA00513663_ERZ506432 | MGnify/ENA metagenome assembly ERZ506432
ATTCAGTGAACTCTTAAACACAGAACAGAGTATGATTAACTACAGCATCGTAATGCGGATTACAAATCCGCAAAGCCAAAGAGGTTAGGACGTTTTTTTAACGGCGGATTGCAAATCCGCCGAAACGCCTAACGGAATTAATCAATAATCACTAATCATTAATCACTAAAAAAACTGCGTATGAAGAAAGAAACCTGGAAAACTGTATTTCAGATAGTAATATCTATCTTGACTGCTATTGCCGCCTCTCTGGGCGTGACGAGCTGCATGTCGTAGAACTGCACAAGAAATCTTAGATTTTTATCAATTACTTCTCAAAAAAAAGAGGGTGTGTCATAAGTTCATGACACATCCTCTTTTTTTTATTTATTCCTTAATTCTTTATTTTTCTTCATCGGATTACGCTGAGTTATCGGAAGAGCATTCCTGCTGTACGGATTACGCACGGAATTGATACGGAATCAGCCTTAGCGGATGAACAGCAGCTCACGATACTTCGGCAAGGTCCAGAGTTCATCGGCTACCAGCAGCTCAAGCTTGTCGATCTGATAGCGGATTTCCTCCATCTTCGGAGCTACCGTATCATGATAGGCTACAGCCTTCTCGCGCTCGCTCTCAATCTTGTTGGCTACCTTGCGGGCATCCACCAATGCCTCAACACCACGCTCTATCGACTCGGTGCGCTCGGCTATCTCACGGATGATCTTCACGTTGCGGGCAGTCAGTTTCTTGCCTTCCTCGCCACCGAAGATGTGAATCATACCCTCTACATTCTTTGCCAGACGGCTCTGATAGTGGGTAGCCACAGGGATGATGTGGTTCATGGTCAGGTCGCCCATCACACGAGCCTCAATCTGAATCTTCTTGGTATAGGTCTCCCACTTCACCTCGTTGCGCGCCTTCAACTCGCTCTCGCTCATCACGTTGGTCTTGGCAAACATCTCGATGCTCTCCTTGTCCAGGTAACGGTCGAAGACTACCGGGCAGGATGCCTCGCAGTCCAAGCCACGCTTCTGAGCCTCTTCCTTCCACTCGTCAGAATAGCCGTTGCCATCGAAGCGGATAGGCTTGCAGGTCTTGATATCCTCTCTTACGATGTCGATGATAGCCGATGTCTGGTCCTCGCCCTTTGCGATCAAGGCATCCACACGAGCCTTGAAGTTCTCGAGCGCCTCAGCTACGGCAGCATTCAATACGATGAGAGAAGATGCGCAGTTTGCCTCAGAACCTACGGCACGGAACTCGAAGCGGTTGCCGGTGAAGGCGAATGGTGAGGTACGGTTGCGGTCGGTATTGTCGATCATCAGCTCCGGAATCTCAGGGATATCCAGCTCCATTCCCTTCTTGCCAGCCAGGGCGAAGAGCTCCTCCTTGTCAGCCTTCTCGATATGGTCGAGCAGATCGGTGAGCTGCTTGCCCAGGAATGAGGAGATGATGGCTGGAGGTGCCTCGTTGGCTCCCAGACGGTGGGCATTGGTTGCACTCATGATGGATGCCTTCAGCAGTCCGTTGTGCTTATAGACACCCATCAGGGTCTCTACGATGAAGACCACGAAGCGGAGATTATCCTCAGGAGTCTTGCCGGCTGCATGGAGCAGCACGCCGGTATCGGTGCAGAGACTCCAGTTGTTGTGCTTGCCGGAACCGTTGACGCCAGCGAATGGCTTCTCGTGAAGGAGCACACGGAAACCGTGCTTGTGAGCCACACGCTTCATCAGACTCATCAGAAGCATATTGTGATCTACTGCAAGATTGCACTCCTCATAGATAGGTGCCAGCTCAAACTGGTTAGGAGCCACCTCGTTATGACGGGTCTTGCAAGGGATGCCAAGTTCGAGTGCCTGGATTTCAAGATCCTTCATGAAAGCCTGCACACGCTCTGGGATGGTTCCGAAATAATGGTCGTCCATCTGTTGGTTCTTGGCCGAATCGTGGCCCATCAGGGTGCGTCCGGTGAGCATCAGGTCTGGGCGAGCCGAATAGAGGCTCTCATCTACCAGGAAGTACTCCTGCTCCCATCCGAGATTGGTCTGCACCTTCTTTACCTGTGGGTAGAAGTAGTGGCACACCTCGGTAGCCGCCTCGCTCAGGGTATGGAGCGAGCGGAGCAATGGAGCCTTATAGTCCAGCGCCTCACCGGTATATGAAATAAAGATGGTAGGGATACAGAGGGTATCGTCGATGATAAACACAGGCGATGTAGGATCCCATGCAGAATAGCCACGAGCCTCGAAGGTGTTGCGGATACCGCCGTTAGGGAATGAGCTGGCATCAGGTTCCTGCTGGACAAGCAATTTGCCAGAGAATTCCTCAATCATACCACCCTTTCCGTCATGCTCCACGAAGGCATCATGCTTCTCGGCAGTACCTTCTGTCAATGGCTGGAACCAGTGAGTATAATGCGTTACCCCGTTTTCCTCAGCCCAGAGCTTCATGCCGGCAGCCACGGCATCCGCGATGGAACGGTCCAGACGATTACCGTTGTCTATCACATCGATGAGCTTCTCGTACACATCAGATGGCAGATACTTGTACATCTTCTGGCGGTTGAATACATACTTGGCGAAGTACTCCGAAGGGCGCACCTTGGGAGCCTCTACCTCTACAGGTCTTTTCTTAAAGGCCTCGGCTACAACCTCAAATCTCAAATTAGCCATTCTTCTTTTATTGTTTTATTAAAGTTTGCGGGTGCAAAGTTACGAAATAATTGGCTAACTGCTACCATTTTGCCCGTTTTTTTATGTATAATTCAAACTTTTCTTATTTTGATTACAGGATTCTGCCCACAATCTGCAACTTGAGCACAGGATAGAACTGGATTTTATCCACGATATCGGCGATGTCGCCGCCATCCTTGCCCATCGAATCATTGAGAGCTTTCCTGACATCCACCTCCTCGCCGTTCTGATAGATCTTCAGCTTGCCCATATACTGGCAGCCGATCTCCCAGCGGAAACCCAAACGGTTCTTGGGAACCACTCTTCCGAATCCCAGACCGAGATAAGGACGGAAGGAATTGCAGCGCAGGTCGGCATTGATATCACCATTCTTGTCGAACTTGATATTGTAATCCGAGAGTTCCGCACCTACGTTTTTCAGAATCTCATCTGAATATTCAGGATATTTACTGATAAACTGCGCCAGATCATCGCTGTGACCGCTCAACTTGGCAAGCTTGGCACCGCCGAAAGCGAAGCCGGCAGCCACGAAGAACTTGCTGTTGCCGCCGAAAGGATAGATATTCGCCTTGGCATGAAAGGCTGTGCGGGAGAAATCTGCATCAATATCCACCTCGGAATCAGGAATCCTTACTGTCTGTCCCTGAACGATGATAGAGGCATCTGTCGTTATGTTCGCCTTATCAGAAATCGAGAGAAACTTTGGCAGAATATCCACGCCTGCCTCCAGCTCCACGAAATTGGAAACAGGAGCCGCCACACCTATGCTGATACCTTCGGTACCCACGCCTGCATTCAGCCCCACATGATTGAATGCAGTTCTCTTGAACTGTGCAAAACCACTTGTTGTAAATACGAGGCACAAGATGGCCATCATCAAAATCTTTTTCATCATTTCCATTATTTTTTAATAGTTAGCATTCACATCTCACACACGTTATTTCTTCTTGCTTGCCTTCCACTCGAAGAGATAGTCGATGCCCTTGATCTTTACCTTGACAAAGAGATCGGCAGCCTTGCGGTCGGTGGTATAGAGATAGCCCGAAACCACTTCGCCCGGATGGATGGTGGTGCGCTCCAGATAGCCCAGGTCCTCAGGCATCTTGTCGGAATACTTCATGCGGTTGCCGTCTTCCAGCTGCTGCATCCGGCAGATACGGGTCTGGAAATCCTTCAGCGTATTGGAGGTTCCGGCATCAAACACCTGCGCGCCCAGGTTGGCATTCACGTTGTTCTCGCGTTCGGTCTGCACTATCGCCTTGTTCTTTACCGCACGCTTAGCCACTTTCTTCTTGAACTTGAAGATTTTCTTGTCATACTCATCAGCGCCCACCAGTTCGAAATCCTTTCGCTTGCCGCCCTTCATATCGTAGATTTCAATCTGAGAAGGGTCGATATCCACATTGATCATGCTCTTGTTGACGATGAAGACGCCGATTTCGCGGTAATCGCCGATGTTCTCATCCACCATCGAATTGCTCACGCCCACGATGAGTCCGTTCTTGTTGTAGTAAGGCCATGCCACACCGTTCTTATACTCGGTGAGGATTTCATCAGGCGAAGGGGTTTCCAGGATAGGCTGGTGGTCGGTGAGCGAATACTTGGAGTAGTTGCCGTCGGCATCCACCACTACATAAAATCCTTCAGGGATATCATTCTTGTAGGGAGTAAGGGTGCATACCCTGCCGTTCTCCGTGAAAGAGGCTCCTACCCCCATCTTCTTGCCCTGGTTCATGAAGAAATGCTCCTTCACGTTGCCGTTATTATAATAAGAGGTATATTCGCCCGAGAGCAGTCCTGCCAGATAGGTCTTCTTCTGCTCTACCTGTCCATCCTTGAAATAGGTGGTAAAGGTGCCGGCAAACTGGCTCTTGGCATCATCCTTCTTGTCGAGGACCACAAAGCTGCCTTCGCCCTGCAGTTCGCCGCTCATATAGTAGGTGCGGAACTCCTTGGCTGCCGTAGAATCAGCAGGATAGAGCGCCAGGCGATAATAGTTGGCGAAAGCCTTGTTAGGGGTTACCTTCCAGCTCTTGTTGTAATAGAGGGTGTCCAGCCGGTCTTGCGGAACGGGAGGAGTTTCTGGCACGATTTTCTCCTGTGCCAGGGCTGTCTGTCCTCCGAAGAGGGCAATCATCATGATGATGACCGAATACTTATTTTTCATCATAATTATTATGTTTTTAAATACTTAAGAATCTATCTATCAGTTTCTTTCTATAGAGTCTGCCCACCTTTACATAGTCGATTTCATCGAAAGGGGGATAGAAATGGCAAACATTGTCAACCACCTCGATGAGGTAATTGATGTTGACGATGAACTTCTGGTTTACCTGCATGAAATGAGGGGCGAGTGCGAGCAGGTCGGTGCTCTTCACGCTGCGTTTCAGCCTGATAGGCTTCCTGTTGTCAGCTACCACCACCTCCCAGCATCTCACTTCGTGATTATACTGGAAGAGGCAGACATTCTCCTTATCCACCAGCCTGAAATCCACGGAGTTGGTATAGAAGAGCAGCTTGCCGTTAGCAACGGGTGCATTCTTCACGCCAGCCCCTACCACTCTCTCAGCCTCTTTTTCAGCCTCTTTTTCAGCCTCAAGCTCTTTTTCTGCCTCTTTCTCCAGTCGTCTGACGATGGTATCCAGCTCCTGGGGATTGATAGGCTTGAGCAGCACATCGAAAGCCTGCTTGCGGAAGGCTGTCAGGATATATTCATCGTATGCCGTGTACATCACCACCTGGCAGCGGCGGTGCACGAATCCCGACAGCTTATCCAGGAAATCCAAGCCATTCACATCGGGCAGCTGGACATCCAGGAAGAGCACATCGGGCTGGTACCTATTTACCATCGCCAGGCCGTCAAGCCCACAGAGCGCGCATCCCAGCACCTCCATATCGTATTTCGTTTCCAATAAATCAGCCAAAGCCTTGCCTGAAGATTTATCGTCGTCTATGATTACAACTTTCATACACCTTATTATATTGTTTATATTCAAATTTCGCAAGTCCTGCTACATCACGAAGCCATCGGGTATGCATACCTGCGCCAGGCATCCTGCCACGCTGCCGTCTTCAGCCTTCCGGTTCTGCAGCGAGAAGGTCATCTTGTGGCGATTATGCTCGTTCACCACTGCCAGGGTCTGGGTGATAATACCCAGTCCGGTACGCTTCTTCCCCTTCTGGCGGATATCGAATCCCCTGCCGTTATCCAGCACGGAAACCTCGGTATAGCCCGGCTGCTTTCTGCCTACCTTTACCTGCAAGATCTTCCTTCCCTCCCAGCCTCTCAGTCCGTGAACCAGGGCATTCTCTACGAGAATCTGGACAAACATCGACGGGATATACGTATTCTCCACATCCACTTCGGGATCTATCAGCAGCGAGAAATCGAAATCATCGCCCATCAGCGGAGTTTCCACCGCTAGATACTGCTTCACGAAACCGATCTCTGCGGCCAGAGATACCTTCGACTGGCAGGACAGGTCCAGGTTGCTGCGTATCAACCGGGCAAGCCCCATCAGCTCGTCGGCTTCCGCCGTACCGGCATGCAGAATCTTGTTGTTGAGGACATTGAACACGAAATGAGGGGAGATTCGGTTTCTTGCCCCTTCCAGCTTCAACTGCAGTACGCGATGCCTGCTCTCTTCGAGCCGCTTGCCGGAGCGCATACTCTTGATGACGAAGAACATGCACAGCAGCAGAATCAGCAGCACTACAGCCAGGGCGATAGAGCGGGTCTGGTTCAACTGTGCCGTCTTGTGCTCAAGCACCAGGTCGTGGTGCAGTTTCAGCGTATCCTGGGTAAAGCGGTCCATGATTTCAGAAGCTCTCATCTTGATTCTGTTGTGCTCCAGCGAATCATTCTTCTGCATATCCCTGCGAAGATTCTCGAATGCCATGCGGTAATCGCCCTTGGCGAGGTAATATTGCTGCAGATACTGATTGCGGATCTGGCGCAGGTTGAAGGCAACGAGATTGCTGAGATTCTCTCCGAACTGCTGCCTCTCGCTGTCCAGAATGCGGGTAACAGCCGCCATATCTCCCTTCTTCACCTCCTGACCGATATGAATCGTATTACAGTAATATACCGCCTCTCGATCGTGGTTGGCCACCATGAAAGGCTCACTCTCGGCAAGATATTTCTCCGACTGGGCAATACTGTCCAGATTGAGATACACATCTGCCATATTCAGCTTGCAGAGATACATGTCGAAGCAGTCGTCCTTCTTGTGCTTCTCCAGCAACTGCTTCAGCTGCAGGAATTTGCGGAGCGACTGGGCATAATCTTTCTTATAATAGTAGTAGTTGCCGTAATTGTTCAGATAATATGCCTGCATAGCCAGCGACATCTGCGGGAGATGGTCTTCCGTCTGCCGATAGCACTGGAGCGATGCATCGAAATCATTGAGTTTCAGGTAGATGGTAGCCAGACCCACATAGAGGGAGACATTCTCCTCCTTAGGCAGCTGGAGAGAATCTACCAGAAAGAGCGCACGGCGATACCAGGAGGCAGCCTGCGGCAACTGATTCTTGAAGAGATAGGCATCACCCAGGTTGGCACAGATGCTAGGCGCCTGATGCTGCACATCGCTACGCATGGAATAGGCATAGGCAGACTGGTAGAGCGAAACCACCTCGTCTGCCTTGCGATGAAAATTATGATAGTTGATGCCCTGGCAGTTGTAGGTATAGGCAAGAAGTCCGTTGCGGCGCGGAGTATCGGGCTGACGGAGGGCGAAGCGCAAGGTGCGGTCCACATAGCCTACCGTAGAATCGGGCGTTGCCGACTGGCAGAACCATCTTCCCTTCCTGGCATAATACTCATAAAACGTGAGGCTGTCTTTCGCCAGCTTCATACCTTTTTCTATTTCCGTCTTAGCCTGCGGCGACTGCGCATTGAGGAGTTCATCGAGCTGATGCAGTTTTTCGATACGCAGGTTATCAGCAGTTTCCTCTGCCGATTTCCGGCAGGAAGCCAGGATCATCAGCAGAGGCAAGAGAGGCAGGAGAACCTGCCAGAGGCAAAACTTATCATTTTTCATCATTTCTATTATTTTCTACAGGGAGGGAGTGTCATCAGTCACAGTCAATACGCCCTGAAGGGGCAGAAGCTCCATACTCCACACGCCCTGAAAGGGCAGAAGCTCCTAGCCCAGGGCAACACCCTGGGTTAAGATGGACGCAAGCCTGCCGCCCTGTAAGGGCAAAAGCTTTCAAGTACCAAGCTATTTATAAGGCTTTTGCCCTTACAGGGCGCCTTACTGACTGCTACTATACCCAGGGCGATGCCCTGGGCTAGGAGCTTTTGGGCTTTCAGCCCGTCCTCGGCAGTCATTATCTAGGCTTATGACACACCCTCTGAGTTTTCTACGAATTTACCCTGCAAATATAGGTAAATTAACGCAGACGGGCAAGCTTTTGGAATATTTTTTTCTTCTTAAAGCCATCAAACTTACATTTTGATATCAGATTGAGATGCTTGCGGGCTGTTACTCGGGTGCTGCGGGTGTCATCGGCATCATCCTCCTCCATCATGGCACGGAACGTATCTTCTGATATACCATCCAATACTGTCATGTGGATAGGAGCATATTCTTCAGCATCCTCCAAGGTAGTCTTGTCGGTAACGCCTGTAGCCTCAGAATCATATTCAAGCGTAATCAGAATCTTCTTCTTTGCCGAATAGAAGATTACATACATATCGCCATCCTCATTGTCCTCACCCATATTGGTAAGGCCCAACTTGGCTGCCGCATTCTTCAGCGTCTTATAGTCGCTGCTTCCACCATTATAATAAATGATGCCGCCCTTACCCAGATTGAGACTTTCCGTAATCAGCAGCGCCGAAGGAGCCTTTGCCTCCAGCTGCGGAGTGATGGAAGGGAAGCCTGCATCTACCGGCTTGACGTTGCGAAGTGTCTTGGCTGCAGCCAGGAGCGGATAGCTCATCATCTTGCCAACCAACCCGGCATTTTCATCATATAACGGCTCATCAGCGTCATCTTCGTCAGAAGACTCCTTACCGAAGACTCCATCTCCTACCAGTGAGAACACGAAATCATTGCCGTTTCTCTGTATGGTACACTTCATTTCCTTGCCCTGCACAGTCTGGAACAGGCGCTTCTCAGCCTGATTAGCCACGTAGGCAGTTACATCCGTATAGGTGGTCTTCTCCTTATCATAATTAGCTACCTTAATAGACATTAGGATGTTAGCTTTTTCTTCCGGTACCAGCATCATAGCATCATCAAGGAGAAGCACACCACTAAGCGGACTCGTATAGGTTGGTATAGGCCATTCTTCATTGCCCAGAACATCAGAGAAGATGTGGATCACATTGGTATTGACACCTCCAGAGCCGCTTAAAATCAGTTCTACATATACATCCTTATCCTTGATGGTTATGTCCTTGGAAACCTCATCACCTCGATAGGTTCGGGCATATACGGTGGCTTTACCCTTCATATCCTTCGGTACATACACACTGAAGTTTCCGTCCACATCGGTCTGGAGAACTTCTGTCTTAGCCTTTTCCGTCTGCACCCATACCGCTGAGCGGATGCCGTCGCCCCGCTCATTCATCACCTTGCCATATACGCGAACCAGGTGAGGCAGCGTGATATCCACCTGACGTTTTTCTCCCGGAGAGAGGGCAGGAACCTTTACAGAAACCTTCTGGTCGATGCCACCATAGTACAGATCCTTCACTGTGATGCAGAAATCCGTATTGGCAGGAACATCATGCGAATAATATCCATTCGATTGGGTTACGGTAGAAGTCAGCAACTGTCCGATGTTCAATCTTACACCTGGCAGAACCTTGCCGGTATCATCCTTTACATATCCATAAACGGTGCCCTGCTTTTCAGGATCATCCAGATTAACCCAAGAGAAGTGAGTCACTTCTCCTACATATACATTTCCCTGAAGCTGGGCACTTCCTTCTTCCTCCCAGAGTCCTGTCTTCTCATTGAAGCTCCACAAAGGGATGCTGGCTGGCGGATTCTTGTCCATTCCGGCAGGTATCGGGAAGGTAAGCTTTGCCTTGCAGCCATCCTTGAGCTGCAGCTTGTCGCCATTTTCGGCATACATGTTCAGGTCGGTCATTCCGTAGGAAACCAGTTGGACGCTGGAGTTGTCGGAACGCACAGCGGCGAGGTCGCCACCCGGCATCATCTCAGAGAATCGTTCATTGTTAGGATCCAGATACACCATCTCCGACTTCACCTTTCCGGTATAGCCAACTCCGGTGCCATCCACCTTGTATCCATCCTGCGGCATATCAATCTTCATTTCGCCAGCCTGCAGGGTCTGGTCGGATGAAGAGGAATAGGTCTTGATGCTGGTGAAATCATTGTTCTCCTTCCTGCACATCACCACCTCCCAGCTTGCGCCATCGGCAGCATCATCGTCAGCATCCATAGAACGCACCACATCAAAATAGCCAGCCTTGCTGAATCTCACTACCGAGCGGTCGTTCTGGACACTTACTACCTGAATCTGGTCGAATTCAAAGAATCCGTCGGTATTGGTAGTAGCAGCAGAAGAGCCGCTCACGATGCTCACGCCCTCGATTGGAGTGCCGCTGGCATCTCTCACGATACCCGAAAGAGCGATGTCTTCCATTCTTCCTTCTACGAGTTCCGGTGGATTAATGCCTCCATCGTCGTCGTCATCATCATCTCCCTCATTCAGCAAATCCTGAATTTTACTGCATGAAGCGAACGTCATCAACATCATCAACAATGCCATGAACACAAAAGTTAAACTGTGATTTTTCCGTCTCATAAGCCTTACATGTTTATCAGTTAATACAAAATAGAATTTTATTGATTACACAAACAGAATCTTATTGATTGAACAAATAGAATCTTATTGATTGCAAAGATATATAAAAAAATGTATATTCGCAACCTCCCTTTTCGGGTCATCGTGCCTGTTTGTTATCAAATGCGTTTAAACGTCGTTTTTTCGGGCTTATTCGACAATAAAAAAAACAAACTATAAGGTTAAAACGGGCTGAAAGCCCAAAAGCTCTTAGCCCAGGGCATCGCCCTGGGTATAATAGCAATCAATAAGACGCCCTGTAAGGGCAAAAGCTTTGTTTATTGCTTGGTTCTTTGAAAGCTTTTGCCCTTACAGGGCGACGTTTTTGCGTTCATAATTACCCAGGGCGATGCCCTGGGCTAGGAGCTTCTGCCCTTTC
>ERZ506432.1041-NODE-1041-length-10844-cov-3.606451_pt1 | contig 10844 bp, 7 predicted proteins | sample MGYA00513663_ERZ506432 | MGnify/ENA metagenome assembly ERZ506432
TGAAATATGATATGCCTGACGAAGATATTGTGGAAATGCTTTCCAGAATTTGGGTCTATTCAGAAGATGGTACGACTCAGGATATGAATGGAAAAATCTGGAATCCGGATAAAGATAATGCGGTTGATATTCAGGAATTCCAGGATTGTGAAGGAATGTCAGCACAGGAGATTTTCGAGGCATGCGGAAGGGCAGAATTCCCTGATGGAGGATGTGTGTGGATTAACGTCGCACCGACAGCACAGGCGGAAAGATATATAAATGCATATCAGAAGAAGAACAATGCCAGTGGCTATTATCTGATGAATATGAAAGCTAACACCAAGATCAGTGGAACGCTTACTGTTCCAAGTGCTGCGAAAGCACTGAAGATAGAGGGACAGAATAATTATGACGAAAGCACAGATACAGATAATTTTGTTCCGGCTTCAATTTCTTCTGTAAATGTTCCGGCAGGCAAGAAACTGTCACTGTCCAGGATTCTTGTAAAGGCGAATACTTTAACCTTTACAGGCTCTGGAGAAGTGGAACTTATGAATGCCAGATTAAATGCAAATGTAACAGCAGATAAAATTAAGATTGCGGATGCTGTAGTGAAGAGCCTGAACTGTAAAGAACTGACATCAGAAGAGGGTGTATGTCTGGTTGTATCTGAATATCTGAATTTTGAGAAAGCAGTGATTAATCCGGAGATAACCATTTATGGACAGCCGGGAGCTTATCTGAAATTTGGTGAAATTGACAGTGCAGAATACTCTCAGACAGCAATTCCGCAGATTTATCTTGGAACAAACGGAAAACAGACAGCGCAGCTGTATATAGGCGGAGCATTGAAACTTGGTACATATGAAGCGGAAGGTGAGACATATTCAAGAAATCTGATCGTTCGACAGTTTGATACAAAAGAAGCGCAGGCAGCAGGCGTTCCTGTATCGAAAGACTGTTTTGATCCAACATATAGGTATGCCTGGGATGAGACAGAGGATAATGACTGGTTTTACTTTACAAAAATATACAAGAATGAAGAAATAAATCTTGTTACGGTCAATGCTAGTCTGGATGAAGAATATTCTACAAACAGACTTCTGGCGCAGTTTAGATTTGATGTAAATGGTGAGAAAAAATATGGAGTAGTACTTCCTCGATACATTCATCTGGATGAATTCGAAGGTTTAACAGCCGGAATTGATGGAAATAAACGCCGTTTATTTTATATAGACTGGTGGACAAATGAAGAGAAAATAAAAGCTGTTGAGATTCCTGCATACTATGAGTTCTCAGGTCAATCTCTGAACAGCATCGCATCCGCACAGATTTCTACAATCAAGACCCAACTTTATGCAGGTAAGGCGATTAAACCGTCAGTAATAGTAACCTTAAACGGCAAGAAGCTGAAAGCCGGAACAGATTACACCGTTTCCTATGCAAATAACACAAAAGCCGGATCCACAGCATCAGTGATCATTACAGGTAAAGGCAATTATGTTGGCACAGCAATCCAGAATTTCAAAATTGCGGCGATTCCGGCAAAAGGAAAGGTATACACATCCGGAAACCTGAAATACAAGGTAACTAAATCCGCATACAAGAATGGAACAGTAAGCGTTTATGCTCCGGCAGAGAAAACTCTTACAAGTGCATCTGTTCCTGCAACAGTAAAAATTAATGGTTATACATTTAATGTAACAGCAATTGGTGATAAAGCATTTAATGGCTGCACAAAACTGAAAAAAGTCACGATAGGATCCAAAGTAACCACAATTGGAAAACAGGCGTTTAACGGATGTAAAGCGCTGACTTCCATTACAGTTAATTCTAAAGTGCTCAAAACAGTAGGAGCATCTGCATTAAAGGGAATTTCTGCTAAGGCAGTAATCAAAGTTCCGGCAGCAAAATTAAGTGCATACCAGAAGCTTTTCAAGGGCAAAGGACAGAAAAATTCTGTAAAGATTACAAAATAAGAAATAGAAACAAAGATTATATAGCTAAAACCATACAGTTAAAATTATATAGAGGCAGAATCAGTAAAAATTTCTGCTACACATAAAAAGATAGTTCCTGAAGAAGAAACCCGGAATTAGTGTACCGACAAGATTGTTTCAAGAATCAACCTGTCGGTACATCAGAGTTGTTGTCATGAGCAATTCTGTTTCCGGGTTTCACTTACCTGTATTTTTTGGAAAATTCAGGTGATAAGATGGCTTTAAAATGTATGAACAATTAGAAAAATAAAAAAAATTAAAAAAGTTTCAAAAAAGGTGTTGACATCCGACAAAATCCATTATATAATAGCAAAGCAAGTTACGGAGCGGACAACAAATAAGCCGCCTGAAATAAGCACAATATGGAATCTTAGCTCAGCTGGGAGAGCATCTGCCTTACAAGCAGAGGGTCATAGGTTCGAGCCCTATAGGTTCCATATCTTAAAAGAAAATGGCGAGATAGCTCAGTTGGCTAGAGCACACGGTTCATACCCGTGGTGTCGAGGGTTCGAATCCCCCTCTCGCTACTACACGAAAGATGAGTCTGTAAATCGAGTGAAAGGTTTACAGGCTTTTTTATGTTGCCGGCATATTCATACAAAAATATACAAAATTTCTTTTTACTATTGCCATAATCCCCAAAATCCTTTATAATGCAAAAAGGTGAAAGCAAAAGTTCATTGTAATGACAGTAGTATGAAATGATAACAGGGTGGTTATTCAAAAAAGGATAACTGCCTTGTTTTTGATTATAGGAAAAATCGCTATTGTAAAACCTTTTGCCGAATCACATCAACATTCACGAAAGAGAGGGAAAGGAATGGAGAAACAAGAGAAAAACACAGTAACACCCTACGACCTTGATGGAAGGCCGCCACTGAAGCTGGCGATTCCTCTTGGTTTGCAGCATGTGCTGGCTATGTTCGTAGGTAACCTTACACCGCTTCTGATCATCACAGCAGCCTGTGGAATCGAAGCCGGCGGAGAACTGCAGGTAGCACTTCTGCAGAATGCCATGCTGATCGCAGGTATTGTAACTTTGGTTCAGGTATTTACCATAGGACCTGTGGGTGGTAAACTCCCCATCGTTATGGGAACCAGTTCCGGTTTTATTGGCGTATGCCAGAGTGTTGCAGGAGTCATGGGTAATGGAGTGGTTGCGTATGGTGCAATTATGGCGGCATCCTTTATCGGCGGTCTTTTTGAAACTGTACTGGGAAGCTTCCTGAAACCATTGAGAAAATTTTTCCCGTCAGTTGTAACAGGAACCGTTGTATTATCAATCGGTCTTTCACTGATTGCTGTTGGTATCAGTTCTTTTGGCGGCGGAAGTTCCGCTAAGGACTACGGTTCTCTGGAGAATCTGTTTGTAGGCTTTGTAGTTCTGGTTGTAATTGTCGTATTAAAGCATGGAACAAAAGGATTTACAAGCTTTGCATCAATTCTGATTGGTATTATCGTTGGATATGTGCTGGTAAGTATTATGGCAGCAGTTCTTCCTACCACATTTACCTATGTGGATGATGCAGGTGCAACAGTAGAAGCTACCAAATCCTGGGTTCTTAACTGGGATAAAGTAGCAAGCGCATCCTGGTTTGCAGTGCCGAAGATCATGCCTGTCAAATGGGTATTTGATGCAAGGGCAATCGTTCCGATCTGCATCATGTTTATTGTAACAGCTGTAGAGACTGTAGGTGATATTTCCGGTATCACAGAGGGCGGTCTTGGAAGAGAAGCTACAGACAAAGAGCTTTCCGGCGGCGTTATGTGTGATGGCCTTGGATCTTCACTGGCAGCAGTATTTGGCGTACTTCCGAATACTTCTTTCAGCCAGAACGTAGGGCTGGTTGCAATGAACAAGGTTGTAAACCGTTTCTCAATTGCAACAGGCGGTATTTTCCTTATCGCATGTGGTCTGTTTCCGAAGCTTGCAGCACTGATCTCCATCATGCCTCAGAGTGTATTGGGCGGTGCGGCAGTTATGATGTTCTCATCTATTGTTGTCAGCGGTATCCAGCTTATCACAAAATGGCCGGTAACTCCGAGAAACGTAACAATTGTCTCCGTTGCACTTGGTCTTGGCTATGGACTTGGGGCAAACTCAGCAGTCCTTGCACATATGCCGCAGGCAATCACACTGATCTTTGGTGGTTCAGGAATTGTACCTGCAGCACTGTTTGCTATCATTCTGAATATTGTGCTTCCACCAGATGAGAAATCCGAAGTTGAGATTGCAGAAGAGATTCTTGACATGAAGAAAAAAGAGGCACAGAAGAAATAGCAGCAGAATCAACTTGTTGGCACACTGGGATTGTTCGAAAGTGAATAAGTAAAACAATAAAAAGCGCGAAACTGGGAATATCTGGTTTTGCGCTTTTATTCAGATTATAGTGAATGATTATCTGGTGCAGATGTATGTGGCGAAAATAGACTGCAGATGTCTGGAATGAATTTTGGCTACGTTACTGAGAACGGAGTGAACAACAACGTAATGATAAAAATATGTTATTGAATGAAATTCAGGGTTGACAAATATAGCTTCCGGTGGTAAATTAAGTGTAAATTTAACAGATTAAACCGATGAAGCGGAAGTCAAAGTAGTCATGCGCGCACAGAGAATCCGGGAAGGTGAGAGCCGGGTGGAAATGCAGTCTGCCAAATGGGCCGCTGAGGGCACAGTGAAAGGTTGAAGATTACAGAGCAGACTAAGTATCCTGTGACGTGAGGCATACGTCAGTTGTCGGGAATATGAAGGTATTTCGCAAAGAGTACGGTTCAAACCGTAAATCAAGGTGGCACCGCGGGTGAAGTATATACGCTCGTCCTTGACAGAAACGATAGTTCTGTCAAGGACGGGCTTTTTTATGTTTCTGGCAGAAACTGAATTAATCACAGGAGGTGTTTCCATGTATCCAACATTAGAAACCATCAGGCAGCTTGCACGGACAAAAGAATATCGTCGTATTCCTCTGTGCAGAGAACTTTATGCAGACAGATATACACCGGTAGAGGTAATGCGCATTTTGCGAAAAGCCAGCCGCCATTGTTACCTGCTGGAAAGTGCCAGCCAGACAGAAGTGTGGGGCAGGTATTCTTTCCTGGGGTATGAACCGTCCATGGAGATTACCTGTACAGACGGAACATTGAAGATCCGGACAACCGATGCTGAGGGAAAAACAGAGGAAACCGTAAGGCAGGTCACACATCCCGGTGATACTCTCAGAGAAATCATCCGGAAATATAAAACCCCGGTAATGGAAAAGATGCCTCCTTTTACAGGCGGTCTTGTAGGATATTTCTCCTACGATTATATCAAATACAGTGAACCCAAGCTGAAACTGGAGGACAGGGAACAGCAGGATTTCAGGGACATGGATTTAATGCTTTTTGATCAGGTGATCGTATTTGACCATTTCAGACAGAAAGTACTTCTGATCACAGGTGTGATGACAGAGGATCTGGAAGCCTCCTACGAGAAAGCAGTAAAGAAATTGAAGGAAATGGCGCAGCTGATCCGAAACGGGGAGCATATGGAATTTGAACCGCTGAGACTTCAGTCAGAAATACAGCCGAAATTTCCGAAAAAAAAATATGCAGAGATGGTGGAGAAAGCCAAACATTACATCAGAGAAGGTGATATTTTCCAGGTAGTACTTTCCAATCCCATGCGTGCGAAAGCAACAGGAAGCCTGTTTGATACTTACCGGGTTCTTCGGGCATCTAATCCTTCTCCTTATATGTTTTATTTCTCCAGTGATGACATTGAACTGGCAGGTGCTTCTCCGGAAACCCTTGCGAAGCTGGAAAATGGTACCTTAAGTACCTTCCCTCTGGCAGGAACCAGACCAAGAGGAAAGACAAGAGAAGAGGATAAAGAACTTGAAGAGGGACTTCTGAAAGATGAGAAAGAGCTGGCAGAACACAATATGCTGGTAGACCTGGGAAGAAACGATATTGGAAAGATCAGCAAGATCGGAACTGTAAAAGTAGAAAAGTATCTCTGCGTAGAACGTTTTTCCCATGTAATGCATCTGGGCTCCACAGTAACAGGGATTATCCGGGATGATAAAGATGCTGTGGATGCAGTGGACGCAATCCTTCCGGCAGGAACCCTTTCCGGAGCACCCAAATTCAGAGCCTGCCAGATCATCGAGGAACTGGAACAGAGCAAACGAGGCATTTACGGAGGCGCCATCGGATATCTGGATTTTGCAGGAAATCTGGATACCTGTATTGCCATCCGCCTGGTTTACAAGAAAAACGGAGAAATCTGTATCCGTTCAGGTGCCGGAATCGTGGCAGACAGTATACCGGAAAAGGAATTCCAGGAATGCTGCAACAAGGCAAGAGCAGTGGTACAGGCAATTGAACAGGCACAGGAGGGATTAGAATGATATTACTGATCGATAATTATGACAGCTTTTCCTATAACTTATATCAGCTCATCGGCACAGTGGAACCGGACATCAAAGTAGTGAGAAACGATGAGTGTACACTGGAAGAAATCGCAGAGATGAAACCGGAAGCCATCATTTTATCCCCTGGTCCGGGAAGGCCGGAGGATGCAGGTATCTGTATTCCGGTGATTAAAGAATTTGCAGGAAAAATCCCCATCCTGGGTGTGTGCCTGGGACATCAGTCCATCTGCGAAGCCTTTGGAGGAACAGTTTCCTATGCAAAAGAGCTGATGCATGGAAAGAAAAAACTGATGTATAAAGCAGGAGAAAGTCAGCTTTTCAAGGGGCTGCCGGATACCTTTGCAGCAGCCAGATATCATTCCCTGGCAGCGTTAAAGGATACCCTGCCTGCAGAACTTAGGGTAACAGCAGAGTCAGAGGACGGAGAGGTCATGGCAGTGGAACATACGAAATATCCTGTGTTCGGAGTACAATTTCATCCTGAATCTGTAATGACACCGGACGGCAGAGTGATGATAGAGAACTTTATGGAGGTAGTGAGAAATGATTAAGGAAGCCATTATTAAATTATCAAAGAAACAGGATTTAGCTTATGCGGAAGCAGAAGCTGTAATGGACGAGATTATGAGCGGTCAGGCAACGCCTGTACAGATGTCTGCTTATCTTACTGCATTAGCTTTAAAAGGAGAGACAATTGATGAAATCACAGCTTCCGCAGCAGGAATGAGAGCTCACTGTATCAAACTTCTCCACAACCTGGATGTGCTTGAAATCGTGGGTACCGGCGGAGACGGTTCTAATTCCTTCAATATTTCCACTACTTCTTCTCTGGTGATCGCAGCAGGCGGTGTTCCGGTTGCAAAACATGGAAACAGGGCAGCATCCTCCAAATCCGGTGCAGCAGATGTTCTGGAAGCACTGGGAGTGAAGATTACACTGACGCCGGAACGCAGTGCAGAGATCCTGAAAAAGATCAACATCTGCTTCCTGTTTGCGCAGAATTATCACATTGCAATGAAATATGTGGCACCGATCCGTAAAGAGCTAGGAATCCGTACTGTATTTAACATTCTTGGACCGTTAAGTAATCCGGCAGGTGCAAACATGGAACTGATGGGAGTTTACGATCAGTCACTGGTGGAGCCACTGGCACAGGTTATGGCAAATCTGGGCGTTAACAGAGGAATGGTTGTCTATGGACAGGACAGTCTGGATGAGATTTCCATGTGCGCACCTACTTCTGTATGTGAGATCAGGGATGGCAAATTTACTTCCTATGAGATCACACCGGAACAGTTTGGATATGAGAGATGTGAGAAGGGTGCCCTGACAGGTGGTACACCTGCAGAAAATGCAGAGATCACAAAAGCAATCCTGAAAGGTGAGGAAAAAGGTCCGAAGCGTCAGGCGGTATGTTTAAATGCAGGTGCAGCACTCTATATCGCAGGAAAAGCCACTTCTATAGAAGAAGGAGTGAAGCTGGCAGAATCCCTCATCGACAGTGGTGCAGCACTGAAGAAACTGGAAGAATTTGTAGAAGAGACAAATAAATAAAAAACAACGAAAAACTACTAATGTAAAGGAAATCTGTAACTGTCCGGTAATCTGCTGACTGTGGATATACAGAACAGTTACAGAAAAATCATAGAGATTATGAAGAATATATTAGAAGAAATAGCAGCCAGAACAAGAGAAAGAATTGCAAAAGAAAAGTCAGATATTTCTGTTTCGGAGCTGGAGAACCAGATTCAGGAAGTAAATAAAAATGCAGGGCAGAAAATCACATTTCTCCAGGCATTAAAAAAAGATGGTATGTCCTATATCTGCGAGGTAAAGAAAGCCTCCCCCTCAAAGGGACTGATCGCACCGGATTTTCCATATCTGGCAATTGCAAAGGAATATGAACAGGCAGGTGCAAGTGCAATCTCCTGTCTCACAGAACCTTTTTATTTCCAGGGAGCAGACCAGTATCTGAAAGAAATCGCAGCCACTGTACAGATACCTGTACTCCGCAAGGATTTTACAGTAGATGAATATATGATCTATCAGGCGAAAGCCTTTGGTGCATCAGCAGTACTTCTGATCTGTGCGATCCTCGATGATGTACAGCTGAGAGAGTACCGGCAGCTGGCAGAAAGTCTGGGGCTGGATGCGCTGGTGGAAGCACATGATGAGCGGGAAGTAGAGCGGGCATTGGAAGCCGGAGCGAAGATCGTAGGAGTCAATAACCGGGATCTTCGGACATTCCGGGTGGATATGAATAACAGCATTCGGCTGCGGAATCTGGCACCGGAGGAAGTGGTCTTTGTATCAGAAAGCGGAATCAGGACGAGTGCAGATATCAACCTGTTATATGATAACCGGGTGGATGCCGTGCTGATCGGAGAAACGCTGATGCGAAGCCCGGATAAAAAGGCGATGCTTGAGACGCTGAACGGGAAACCACTTTCCCGGTAAATGAGAGAGCGGATGCGGGTAAGGAAGGGAAATCCTGTATAACGCATATTGGGGTAAAAAGCAGCAGGAGAGATTAAGCATGAGCAGAATAAAAATATGCGGTCTGCGGCGGCCGGAGGATATCGCGGCGGTCAATGAGGCAAGGCCGGATTACTGTGGATTTATTGTGGAATATCCCAAAAGCAGACGGAGTATCGACCGGGCAACATTACGGGAACTGGTACGGGGACTGCGGGAAGAAATTGTTCCGGTAGGTGTATTTGTCAATGCACCGAAAGAGCTGGTGGCAGAGCTTCTCGAGGAGGGAACGATACAGATAGCACAGCTTCACGGACAGGAATCGCAGGAATATATACAGGAATTAAAGGTACTGACAGAAAAACCGCTGATTCAGGCATTTTCCATAAAGTCGAAGGAAGATGTGGAGCGGGCCCGGGAGAGTGTGGCGGATTATATTTTACTGGATCAGGGAAGCGGCGGAACGGGAAAAGTGTTTGACTGGTCTCTGGTGGGTGAAGTCGGACGACCGTATTTTCTGGCCGGAGGTCTCGATGTGGAAAATCTGCGGGAAGCGATCGGGCTGCTTCATCCATGGGCGGTGGATCTGAGCAGCAGTCTGGAGATTGATGGAATGAAAGATGCCGGACGGATCTGTCAGGCAGTGGAAATAGTAAGAATGGAGGAAACAAAAGATGTCAAAAGGTAGATTTGGAGTACACGGCGGACAGTATATTCCGGAGACGCTGATGAATGCGGTTCTGGAACTGGAGGAAGCCTACAATCATTATAAAAATGACCCGGAGTTCAACCGGGAACTGACGGAGCTTCTGAATGAATATGCGGGAAGACCGTCCAGGCTGTACTATGCGGCTCATATGACAGAGGATCTCGGTGGGGCAAAAGTGTATCTGAAGAGAGAAGATTTGAACCATACCGGTGCACATAAGATTAATAACGTGCTGGGGCAGGTACTGCTGGCAAAGAAAATGGGAAAAACCCGTGTGATCGCAGAGACAGGAGCCGGTCAGCATGGGGTGGCGACAGCTACAGCAGCTGCCATGATGGGGATGGAATGTGAAGTATTTATGGGAAAAGAGGATACGGAGCGTCAGGCGCTGAACGTGTATCGGATGCGCCTTCTGGGAGCGAAAGTTCATGCGGTTACTTCCGGAACTGCCACGTTAAAAGATGCAGTTTCCGAGACCATGAGAGAGTGGACAAACCGGGTCGCAGATACGCATTATGTGCTGGGTTCTGCGATGGGACCGCATCCGTTTCCGACGATTGTCAGAGATTTTCAGGCGGTAATTTCCAAAGAGATCAAGGAGCAGATTCTGGAGAAAGAGGGACGGCTTCCGGATGCTGTGCTGGCGTGTGTCGGCGGCGGATCGAATGCGATCGGAACCTTTTATAATTTTATCGAAGATGAAGGTGTACGTCTGATCGGCTGTGAGGCAGCTGGACGGGGTATTAATACGGCAGAAACTGCAGCAACGATCGCTACCGGAAAGCTTGGTATCTTCCATGGAATGAAATCTTATTTCTGCCAGGATGAATATGGTCAGATCGCACCGGTATATTCGATCTCAGCCGGACTGGATTATCCGGGTGTGGGGCCAGAGCATGCCCATCTGTATGACACCGGACGTGCGGAGTATGTGCCGGTCACGGATGATGAGGCAGTAGATGCCTTTGAATATTTGTCTAAGGTTGAAGGTATTATCCCGGCGATCGAGAGCGCCCATGCAGTTGCGTATGCGAAGAAGCTGGTGCCGACGATGGGAAAGGATCAGATTGTAGTAATTACCATCTCCGGAAGGGGAGATAAAGACTGTGCAGCGATTGCCCGCTACAGAGGGGAGGATATCTATGAATAAGAGAATTACAGAGAGTTTTACAAAAGGGAAAGCATTTATTCCGTTTATTACCTGCGGGGATCCGTCACTGGAGGTGACAGAGCAGCTTGTATATGCCATGGAGGAAGCAG
>ERZ506432.1070-NODE-1070-length-10659-cov-3.031026_pt1 | contig 10659 bp, 3 predicted proteins | sample MGYA00513663_ERZ506432 | MGnify/ENA metagenome assembly ERZ506432
GAAAACCGACAAATCTTACGTAGTGGTCGGTTCCGATAAAAAGAACGAAGACGTGAGCGGACTGATTGTGGAGATGAACGCGGAAGATTATGCGGCGATGTTCGCGGGGGAAGAAACGTCGGTGCAGAGCGCGCTGTATTACGCGAGCGACGGCGACGCGAAAGCAGCCGTTAAAAATCTGCCGGGCGGATATATGGGAATGCTTTCCGATTCAGACGTGTACGTGCAGAACGCAGGCGACGTATTTACGAACAATATATTGTGGTATCTTGCTCTGATTGCCGCAAGTTTGTTGTTCGCAATGCTGATTTCCGTAATCTTTATGCGTTCCGTAAAAATCTTTCAGGCGGATTTCGCCGTGTACAGAACGCTCGGAATTTCAAGAAAAATTTCTTCGCGGTCGTTGTACGTGCAGATGGCGCTCATATTTCTGCCTACGCTTGTCCTTCTGCCCGCTGTCAGCCTGATTGTCACGCTTATGCCGTTCAGTTCGTTGCCGTTTATTTCTGCGGGAAATTATTTCTTTGTGGAATTCATGCTGCTGCTTATCGTGGAATGTGTGGCGTTCGGCTTCAACAGAAACATCAACGGACAATCTATCCGTAAATCTTTAAGAAGGGGGTCTAAATAATGATTCGCGTAGAAAATATCAAAAAGACGTTCAACCCCCATTCTTCGGCGAGAAATCAGGTGCTGAAAGGCGTTTCGTTCGATTTGCCCGATAAAGGGCTGGTGGCGATATTCGGGAAATCGGGCAGCGGCAAAACAACGCTTCTCAATATTTTGGGCGGGCTGGAAAAGGCCGACAGCGGTAAAATCACCATAGACGGCGAAGCGATGAGCGGAAACGTGGATCGTATCCGCAACCAGAAGATAGGCTTTATCTTCCAGAATTATTATCTCGAACGCGGCTATACGATCGCCGAAATCATGCGCAACGCGATGCTGCTTGCGGGCTTTAAAGACGAACAGGAAATCGAACGCCGCAGCGAAGAAGTGCTGAAACTTGTGGATATGGAGCGCTTCAAAAACAAGCAGGGCGACGCGCTTTCGGGCGGACAGAAGCAAAGAGTCGCAATCGCCCGCGCGCTGATCAAAGGCGCCGACGTGATTCTTGCGGACGAACCCACGGGAAATCTCGACGCGCAGAATACCTATAAAGTAATGGATATTCTGAAAGAAATATCCAAAACAAAACTCGTTGTTCTGGTGACGCACGAAGTGACGCTGATCAAAAAATACGCCGACAGCCATATCAAACTGGTGGACGGGCAACTTGTGGACGACGCGGAAATCGACGAGGCGGAACTTGCCGAAATCACCTACGGAAACGTGAAAGCAGAGCCCGTAAACGCCGCGGATCTTACCGATTTTCATAAGAGTACGGCAAAGAAAAACGGCAAACTGTTTACATTGAAAAACGTTCTTCGTTCGCTGCGCGCGGATAAAGATAAATCGGGCTCGGGCGGAAACATATTCAAGCAGATTTTCATATTCGCGATGTCGGTAGCCGTTTGTTTCTTCTCGTTTTTCGCGTTCGAGGCGTTATCGGTAAAAGCGGATAACAAACCGCTCGACGATAACAGCGTGTACGTGAGCATGAATAACTATCCCGAGGTGAGAAAACTCAATCCGTCGCTCTACGAAACGATCGACTTTTTCGAGATGGATTACGCGGAGGGGAGTTTTTCTTACAACAATCTGCAATCTCTTTCGGGAATCACCGCAAGTTATGCGCCGAAAGCGCTGAAAAAAAATGATACCGCGGAGAGTATGAAAATGGAATTCGGCGAAATGCCGGGAAGCAAACAGGTGCTGATTACCCGCGCGCTTGCCGAAACGCTGAAAAACAAACTGCGTATTGAGGAACTGGAAAACGACAGATCGCTTTCGCTGATTCTCTTTGAAAAGGATTATGCGGTGAGCGGAATCGCGAAGGGGGAAAACCCTTACGTGTATTTCAACCGCGCAGACTATGTAAACTTTTTAAGCGTATATCAGGAAATTCGTTTTACGGATAACACGAATCTTTTCTTCAAATCGGATTTCATCGATTCGGAAACGTATAAAACGATTAACAGTTATTCCGCGGAAATATGCGTGTATACGGGCGAAACGCTGGATTTAAACGACAATCAGTGTGTTGTGGAAATCAATCGTAACGCCGTTTACAAAATGATGAGCGACACGGCGCAGGCCGATTACCGCATGGAAATCGCGAACGCCACGTTGCTGAAATCTCCCGAATTTATTTCGCTTACCGATAGTTACCCGATGTATATCCGTAAATTTCAACTTACGCGTACGGTGATGACGACGGATATCCGCATTTACGTGACGGAATCCGCGCTCGATAATATTTTCGTGTACATATCGCCCAATCTCGACGCGCTGGGCAGCGGATCGAATTATTATTTCGATATTTCCACGGGCGGCGGGAATCAACTTTCTTCTCTGGAACAGCGCCTTGCCGACAGAGGCGTGGTGAAAGCGGATCTTTCCGCTTTGCAACAGGCGAAAAACAAAGAAGAACTGGATACCGCGCTGAAAAGCCTGTACGTGTTTATCGCCGTGGCCGTGCTGATGTATCTAATCTATTTCTTTATCGAAAAATCGGGCAGCGTTAAAAACAGTAAAGAATACGGCGTTTACCGCGCGATCGGCGTAAACAAGGGCAATCTTCTGTTTAAAGAAACGATGGCGGCGGTGTTCGGAAACCTCGTGACGTATCTGATAGGTTTTGTGATCGTAACGGCGTTGTTCTGCGCGAGATATGCGGTGATGAACGTGGCGTTCGGTGCGTTTATCGGGCTTGCGGCGGCGGCGTTCGCGGCGAGCGCGCTGATCATGGTGGGCATTTCGTTGATCCCGTATCTGTTCGTACTTACGCAGAGCCCTTCGGAGATTCTTTCTCGCTATGATATTTAACGATAATTATCCGGGAAACCGGTGATTATACAATAAAAAAAATTTTTTACAAGGAGCAAAATTATGACAGCAGTAAGAAAGAAGTTGGTTGCCATACTTCTTTGTATGGTGACGTTACTTGCAGGAATCGCTCTGCTTACGTCGTGTAAAAAAAACGACAAAGCGGACGATCTCAAAGTTACTTTCATGGTGGAAGACGACGAATCTTCCGAATGGAAGCAGACCGCGGAGTATACCGCAGAAAACGGAAAGGTGGAACTTCCCACGGTTTCCAGGCAGTATTACACCTTTGCGAACTGGTATGAAAACAAAGAATTTTCCGGCGCGCCCTTCACGGGCAAAAACGTTACGAAGAGCCTCACCGTTTACGCGCGGTTTATTCCCGTGGAAGTGAACGTGCACATCAACGGCGTAGATCAGGGCACGCAGAATCTCATCGACGTGGTGAAAGGAACGTACAATCCGGGCGAAGGACTGGAATTCGACGGCTGGTACACCAACGCGAATTACACCACGAAATGGGATAACAAGGCGGAAACCAACGATCTTTATGCAAAGAGCGTTGCGCGCATTACGTTCAACGACGGCTATCAGGACGTATACACCACTACGGTGAACCCGGGCACGGTGTATGAAAACCCCGTTACGCACGAAGCGAAAACGGAAGACGGCGCCGCTTCCACCGTGGAAAAGGCGTTGATTTGGAAAAACTATATGTCCGCATACGATATTTCTTACGTAAACGCGGACGGAACCGCTTTCGATTTCGGCGCGCCGATCGAAAAGAGCACCGTTATCACAGTGAAATGGCGTTCGCCTTTCCTCAAATATCAATTGAACGAAGTGACGGGAAATCTTTGCGTTACCATGTACGGCAACGACGCGCTTTACGACGATACCGAAAACGTTGCCAAAGCGGGCGACGTTCCCGTGATGTCCGTGCTCGGGAAAATCACGTTCGATAAAGACGGCGACGGCGTGGCTGAAACCTATACGGTGGAAGCGGTGCGCCTCGAGAGCGAGGTTTTAAACAGCGCGGCGATCAAAAAGATGATTATCGGCGAGGGGATCGTATCCGTACAGAGCCTCATTGCCACTTCGGCTTCTTCCGTGGAAGAAATCGCGCTTCCTTCTTCTTTGAAAGTTATTCAGAATTGCTTCAACAATTTCAACAAATTGAAGAGCGTTACGATTCCCGAAGGCGTGGAAGTGATTATCGGATCTTTCTGGGCGAATACCTACGCATCCCACAACGGCTACGGGCAATACAACAAAGGCGAAGAATATCCTTTCGACATCGCTATCCCGGACAGCGTAAAAAATCTTTCCATGGTGCCGAACAATCTTACGTTCAGCCACAACAAGGCAAACGCCGGAGCGGGCGATTTCTACAAAGAAGGCAACTATATTTATAAAATAGACGATAAAGACGGACATCGCGGCGATCTGATTCTTGTATCCGACGTAACGAACGATTCTTCGATCGTTGTTCCCGAAGGCGTGAACGGGATTCAGGCGGGTACGTATTTCAATCGCTCGCTTGAATATCTCACCCTGCCTTCCACGTTCTCTTATATAAACTACAACGAAGATATTTCCTCGTATCCTGCGGCGGCGTTCCAGTATTCGAGCAAATCTTTCCTGTTCAACGCGCAGTATGCCAACGATTTAAAGGGTAATATCGCGCCTACGGGCTATGCGATTTTCAGCGGTATGGAAAGCATCACGCTTCTCAATTTCAGACAGGCGGAATATCCCGAATCTCTTCCCGCTTCCGCGTTCATCGGAGATCCTACGGGTTGGGCGGTTCTTGAGGAAACCATGTATGAATTCTGCGACAGCACCAGTCTGAAAGACAAAGTGGTGTATTCCGGGGATAGCGCGACGCCCGTCGTCACCGTGAATTACGAAAATACGCTTACGGGCGAAACCTATCAGGCGACGATCGGTAAAACAAAAGGACAAAATCTCACGGCGGAAGAACTTCTTGCCGCGATCGACGAAAAACACGGCACTGCGCTGAAAAACGCTTATGCGGAAAAGAAACTTACGCTTGTTTCCGTGAAAAACTTCGGGCGGGATTACGATCTTTCGGCTACCCTCGAAACAAACGTATATCTCGACGTAGCCTTCAATTATTCCGTAGACTGCGGATACGTCGCAACGGATAACGGCGACGGCACGGCTACGATCACGGGCTACGACGCGAAAACCGCTTATGTGGCGGGCGACGGATTGAAAATGGCGGTGATTCCCGAAAACGTAACCGTAAACGGAAAGAGCCTTAAAGCCACGAAAATCGCCGCGAACGCGTTTGCGAATCAGGCGGATCTCGGCTACGTATTGCTTTCCTCCGCGATGAAAGAAATCGGCGAAAAGGCGTTCTACAACTGTGCGGCTCTGAAAGTGGCGGATCTTTCCGCCTGCAAATTGGAAAAGATCGGCGCGAGCGCGTTTGAAGGGACCGCCGTTTCCACCGTTACTCTTGCGCTTTCCGCATTGAAAGAAGTGGGAGCGTACGCTTTCAAAACGCAGAAGATGATGTATTTCACAGTTGCGGCGGGCGAAGAAAACAGAGCGATGATCGCCAAAGAAGATCTGAAAGAAGGAGAATTCTTCTTCGTATACGGAAATATCGTTGAATCCATGACGAAGCAGTATTCCGCGCCGATCGGCATTTATCGTTACGTTAAAAAATCGACGGCGGGGGAAGGCGATTCCGCTTACACCGTATGGGACGTGCAGTTTGTATCTTCGGCGGGCGGATATAATGCGAATCAGATCTCCTGTTCGATTTATCTCGGAGATATTTCCGATAAGGCAAATATCGTTCGTTATGAAGTGATGGAAGGCGCGTACTATTATTTCAGCGGAGAAACCAATCTTTACATTCAGAGCGTTTCAAAAATTCACGCGAATGCGTTTACCGATTGCGAGAGCGAGAACCTTAGTTCAATCAAATATTCTCCCGTTTACATGGGAAGCGCGATCAGCAAAAGACAAAAACTCAGCGCGCTGGTGCACGACGAAAATTGCGCTTCCGTATTCGAGGAAGGCTGGTATGCCGGATATACCGACGACGGGCTCGGCAGCATGAGAATGAGTGCGCTGTAAATCCGGAAAAATAAGTTCATAAAAAAAGCGGGAGCAGCCGTTTTCAAAGGCGACTGCTTTCCGCCGATAATACAAAGATGTATGCTATCAGGAGGTGTTACCTTTGAAAAAGAAAGTTATTGTGCGTCTGACGGCGGTGTTGGCGGCATTGTTTTGTGCGTTCGGCGCGGCAGGGTGTGCCGCGACGGTTATTCCGTCCGATCCGAAAGACGCCATCATCGATAAATACGGTAACACGCAATTTAAAATCACGTTCGACTCGAAAGATCTTGCTTCGCCGCTTTCCGATATGTATTATTCGGCGAACAGCATGCCCGTGCTTCCAACGCCCGAAAAGGTGGGGTACGTTTTTGCGGGGTGGTATTTCGACTCCGCTTTAACGAAAGTGTGCGACGTGGAAAACGGCGATCTGTACTGGCAGATGAAGAACGTCACTTTATACCCGAAATGGGAAAAGGAAGCGATCGTAAACAACGGTACGTATGAAATCGATTACGATGCGCATATCGTGGAAGACAGCGTTGTGAAAGGCATACTTGCCGATAAATACGGCTGGTATAATCTTGCCGAAGACATTATCGCGAATGAAACGTATATCGAAAAGAACGATCAGGGAACGTATTTGCGCATTCAGTACGACAGCCACGAACGCGGACCGATTTTTGCCGAAGGCGGCGGCGGGGAATTCGAGGTGCAGACGTACACCGTCACCGATCCCGGAAACAGGATCAGCGAAAGCCTCAGTATTCTCGATCGCACCAGCGTGATTCAAACGATTTATTACGATATTTCGGGGCTGGATCTCGCCGACGAAATCACGCTGAACGTTGCCTATTACAATTGGGGCGCAAAACTTTCGGGAAACGAAACGAGGGAGCAGTGTTCCGTTTCGTATAAGGTGAGTTTCAGAATTACCCGTTTTATAGGTTTTTCCAAATCGTTCGTGAATACGGAAGGAAAACTGGATAACGGCGTGTATCTCGTGCCCACGCATTATACGGGGCTGAATAAAAATCCGGGTATGCTGGATTATTTCCATCCCGTATACGCGTATCTTGTGGCTGAAAACGGGCATTATACGCTTGTGAAGCCTTTAAGCGCGTACAATTCGGATATTCTGGGCAATCTTTCGGGCGACGATTTCTTCAATCGCACAACGGGCTATTGCCGCGATTTCGCTTATTTCCTCACGGATCAGAAAAACGTCGTGGATATTGCGGACGACGATCCGAATTACAATAGTTATTATCGGCCCGCGATGCTGAACGCAAAAACATGGGGCTCGCTCACCTACGAATTTCATGCGGATACGGGCGCGTATTATTACACGTTCGATCTCGGCGATTCGCTTACGAACGACATAATTTTATACGGCGGTTCGACGGGCGCGATGGAGCAGATGTTCAGTTTCCCGTTCTCTTACCGAAGGCTTACGATTTCGTACGACAGCATGGTGCGGATTACGGACTGGAATTATACGCCCGTTTCGGGGGATAGTTTCACTTATAAAAAGCCTGCCGCGATTTATGCGGGATCGGTGGCGGAAGACTTTGCCGATAACAACGCGGCGTTCGATTTATTGAAAAATTACAGCCTTTCCGTGCGGATGATCAATATGTTTTTCGCTTCTACCGACGGCGGAAACACCGGAGATAAAAATTTCGACTGCAAAATGACCATCGCGCCCACGGCGCAGACGGCGGCGGGAAATCTTTCGGAAATGCGTTACGCGTTTTCGTATTTCGATTTAACCTACGACGTTTACGGGTACGATCCGAAAACGGACGGGGAACTTTATTCTGCGGCAACGAATTTCTTAACGCTGATCGATGTTTCGGCAACGAATTTTACGATTGAAAAAACGGATATAGGAAAGACGGTTAAACCGGGCGAAACGGTGGATCTGATTTCTCTGTATACCGAAAAGGCGTACCCTTCCGTAAAGGCGGCGGATCTTTCGTGGCAGGCATATTCGCTTGATAAAAACGGAAACGCGGATTTCTCAAAACCCGTTACGCTTGCCCGTACGTTTACGATGACGGAAAGCGGCACGGCGATTCTTTTCGCCGAAAAGGCGAACGATAAAACGCGCACCTGCCTTATCACCCTGATGCCCGAAGAAGAGCCGCGGTATAAAATTTTGTCCGACGCCTGGACGTGCAACGAAGCGGAGGGCGTATACGTGACGAACGCGCGGTACAAAATCGGGAATTACGTGCCCGTACCCGAAATCACGTGGGAATGGCTCGGCGTGAAATATTCGTCGCATAATCTGAAAAAGAATGACGACGACGAGCCGAGAACGGACTTTTTGCGCGTGGCGGTGTACGGATATACCGACGGGATTTACGTGCATACGTACGATCAATTTTCCGACGGATACTCACAGACAAACGTATTTCAGATGTCCGTGCCGAAAATGCGCGTGGAATTCCGCCTGGTGAACAGATTCGGCGAGTTCCGTTCGGTGTGGCTGGAATACAGAGCGGAAGCGGTGGGCGATTACGCGTTTATTTCTGACGGCGAAACGGTGAGCGGCGGCGACCTGAAATACGAAAAGCAGGAGGACGGATCGGAGATCCGCGCGAAAGTTTCCTATCGGGAATTGCAATCGGCCGTTATAAGCAGCGAAGAACAATTTATGGCTTTGCCCTCCGTCTATTCGTTGCGCGTTACCGACAGCGATATTACGAATAAATACGAATTGCCACTTGTTTCCTGCAACGTATATCTTAAAAATTCCACGGTGACGGCGAACAGCCTTACGCAAGCGTGGGATCTCGTGAAAGACGAGCGTTATGCGATCGTGCAACTTACTTATGCCGACGATTACGGCGACACCGTTACGTTGAAAGCGATGTGTAATTTTACGATCGACGGAAGACCTCTTTCCGATTATACTTTTGTGAGCGGAGACGCCGCGCTCTTTACGGGCGAAACGCTGACAATGGAAAAGCCGAAGATCGCTTCGGGCGATTATCTGCCGCTGAATCGGCCGTATTTGCATATCTACAAACAGTCCGGCGTGAATTTCGTGCGGGTGGAAGACAGCGATTTATCCGATAATTCCGGTACGTACGGCGCGGAATTCACTTTCCTCAGAGAAGGCACGTATCTGCTCGTCTGGGATTTCTGGTTCGGGCTGGATTTCGACGGCAACGCTATTTTCGATTGCTATTACAATCCGCCCGTGGAAACCGCTAACGGTACCTATCCGATCGAAGCTACTTTTGCGCAGAAAGTGGTGGTGTACGACAGAAATTGCGATATCACCGTCACCTATGTCACCGATACGGAGCACCCGTTCGATTCCTCGAAAGTCGATTACACGGAACGGGACGGATATCAGTATTACACTGCGACGGTGAGCATGGCAAAGGCGAACGCGTCGCCCGATTACAATATGTTCGTGGCAAGCGCCGATCGGCTGTGGGGATGGAGTTCTTCGTGGAGCGGAGACGATCGTTTATTCACGGCGGGATCCGCTATCGGGCGGCTCGGCATTACGCTGAAAACCGTGAACCCCGTAATTTACGCACTGTGGGATAAGGGTATCAAGGTGAGCGCGACGATCGAGGTAAACGGTCATATCAATGTACGTGATGAGGTTCCATGCTTCATCGGAAAGAGAGAGTGCGTAATAGTCGCCCTTGTCGATGAGTTCAAAATCGTTGTCGTTGATTGTGGTGACGTTTTCGCCGCCAACCTCGGAGGAATCGAACCAATCGTAGTAGGAGTAAAAATCGATATCACTCTGCGAAAGCGACTGCCCGGAGAGCATCGTGTTCATGAATTTATCGTAGAATTCAAAATACGATTCCGGGAAGCCGACGCAGGTCATTTCAAAGCGTGTATCGCCGTAATAATCCGGCCACAGGCACGGAAAATAGACTGCAATGCCCGCGGCGGACTTTTCGTAGGTGACGTTATACACCACCATATTCTGAACGGCAGCCTGCACATCGTCCTCGGTACCGAGGGAAAGGCTCTGCTTTGTCAGCGTGGCGAGGTCGGAAAGATCGACCTGGTCGTATTCGTTGTCTCCGAATTCCCGCACGTTGCTGCGCACCTGCGAAAATGCACCGTAGCTGCCGCTTTGCAGTGCGGTGTAGGCGCTTCCCCAGTAGCTTTCCAACGCGGCGTATAATTCCGGCACATAGCGCAGGTCTAAAACGGAAAGCGTCGGCATGTCGGCAAAAATATAGGCCTCAAGGAAATCGTCCGCCAGCTTTTTGCCGAGCTCCGCCGTGGGTACGGCGGGGTCTTCCGCCAGCATCGTAAGCCAGTTTTTGTACGCCCAGCCCTCGCCGGGTTCGGATTCTTCGGAGGCGATGAGGTAATCCGCATACGGATCCAAGGCGTAGGCCACCTCTGCCGTCGCCATCAGGCAGGCGTCAAAGCCGATGAAATCAAACTGCACGCCGCCGTTATACAGTGCTGTGGAGAGCGACGAGAGCGTCAAAGAGGTGTCTTCGTACAGCTCGTCGTAGCCGAAGCCTGTCATGGTGCCGCCGCCGTGATCCCACAAAATGAGCTCGTAGCGGTCTGCGGGGTAGCTTTCGGCGGAGAAGCGAATGAAATCGGAGAGCGTGTCGGCGTCCGTCATATTCATGCTGC
>ERZ506432.1075-NODE-1075-length-10643-cov-3.411031_pt1 | contig 10643 bp, 5 predicted proteins | sample MGYA00513663_ERZ506432 | MGnify/ENA metagenome assembly ERZ506432
CAGTTCTATCCGCCAGGAAAAGAGGGATATTGAGGAAGGTATCATCCTTTTTGAGATTAAGCATGGAATATCTGATGCGCAGACGGGGAGAATACTTCTTGTTATACTCTATCAAACTGCGCCCGGTAACACTTGTTCCCGACTTCACCTCCATAGGAATCACATCCAAACCACGCTGAACAATGAATTCTACTTCCGCCGTATTTCCTGACGCCCAATAATGAGAACATTTGATGCCATTAGCCACCAGACACTGAAGAATATAGTTTTCAGCCAAAGCACCCTTATATTCCTTAAAGATCGGATTATCACTCAAGTATGCCTCAGGACTCAACTCTGCAAGAACCCGCAACAAGCCCACATCAAGACTGTAAATCTTGAAGATGCTTAAATCTTCATAAGATTTCAATGGTACCTGCGGAGTAGAACACAAACTCACCTTGTATATCAACCCTGCATTCTGAAGCCATATAAGAGCATCCTCATATTCCCGGGCTCTCGCACCAGGTCGAACCAGCTGATAAACAAATTTTCTGTTCTCCTTGGCCAACTGTGACGGCAATGACCGCCAAACATGCGAAATTCTATTGGCAAGCAAAGGCGTGGCATGCTTCACGAAATCCAGGGAATAATCCTGCAGTATATTACGAAGCGTAGTTTCCACACCATTCAAATCTTTCTCTATCATCTTCATTGCTACTGCCGGCATTCCTCCAGAGATACGATAGGCGGTAAAGGCTTGCGAGAGACGGTCGAAAAACACGTCAGGAAGCGGTTCCAGACTATCAATAGACATATAATATTGATAGAGTCTGGCATCACGCTGTTCCAGAAACTCAGAAAAAGTAACGGGATACATGTTCATGTGATCCACCTTTCCCACAGGAAACGAAAATCCCTGATGGCCAAAAGCCAACCCCAGGAGCGAACCGGCACAAGCCACAGCATACTCGGGGGTCTTTTCGCAGAAATATTTCATGGCACTAATGGCTTCCGGACAATCCTGTATCTCATCAAGGATAAGCAAAGTATGATGAGGCAAGATTGGCTCTGAGGTAAGATACGACAACTGCTCGATGATTTGCAGCGGGTTCTTGGTCTTGCGAAAAATATCGCAAACACCCTCTTCTTCATCAAGACTGAAATAAGCGCAATGATCAAAGCAGTCTTCTCCAAATTTCTTCAGCACTGATGTCTTGCCTACTTGTCGAGCGCCCAGCATCATCAATGGCTTGCGGTCTTTGCTGTCTTTCCATTGCTTCAATTCGTGAATAATCGTTCTGTTAAACATATCTCTGTATTTTTAATTGAAGTGGGGAAAATGTGGAATTTTACACATTTTTGATACCTCTTTTGTGTAAATCTCCACATTTTCCACACTTGAGTACATAATTATGGGACAAAAGTACTAAAAATCAAGCAACAAAACAAACTTCCTCACGTTCTTTATATTACTTTTAACCTACTTTACCATATTCACGGAGCTGAGTAGTGGTGAAGGAAAGCCTGATGCGCCAATTCCTCCAATACGAGAGGACACATCGTTTCTTGCCTCGCCTTGGCATTATATTGCCCTGTACTAGAGCAATATCTTGCCAAGGCGAGGCAAAATATGAAAAGAGGACAGAAGCATTACTACGAATGTGGTAGGGCTGAATTAAGCTTCATTTTTAAAACACGGACAAATTGAATTTGTCCGGACAAATTGTCCGGCACTTTATAAATCATTCATTTCTAAGAACTTATAAGCGTCCGGACAAAAGAGCCGGACAAATTCAATTTGTCCGTGTTATTTTTTAGCCCATTTTTGCTTAAAAACAATGGACTATGATGCCAAAATCTATGAGCTACAGGGAAGAAATCTATGAGTTGCAGGAAAGAAAACTATGACTTAGTTTTGTTAACAAATTAATGCAAAAAATCATTTAATATACAAAAGAAAAATTGATTTTTTCTTGGTTGATTCAAGAAAAAAGCGTAACTTTGCAACAAATAAGAATAAAGGAGATTGAATTATGAAGAAATCTTTTATAGAAAGAATATCAAAGTTAGCTAATAACCCATACGTAAAAGGTATGGGAAGCATTACGAATATATTTGGCTCTAGTATTTCTTATAAACCAAAGTCTTTAGAGGATGATTTAAAAGTCTTAAGAAATGATTGGGAAGTTATAGGTACAGATATGCAAATTGCATTCGATTTATTTAGAAAGGAGGTTCCAAATGGACGATAATTCTATCAATGAAAAAGGCGATAGGTGTACTAAATCTAATTGATTCAAGAGTTAGTGCACCTATCGCCTTTTTTGAGTATTCCAAGATAAGCTCTATGAAAAGAGACTTACTTGATCTTCACTTCTATCTTAGTCTTGGCTGCATCAGCGCTGGAGCCGCCAACAAATACCTGATAAGTGCCAGGAACCACACGGATGGTGTTGGTCTGGGCATCCCAACCCTCGAAACTCTTGCGAGGAAGATCGATGCTCACCATCTGGCGCTCGCCAGCCTTCAAAGACACACGCTTGAATGCCTTGAGACTCTTGATAGGTCCATCCACATCATCTATGCGCTTGATATAAACCTGCGCTACTTCGGTACCCTCTCGCTTGCCCGTATTCTGCAAGGAGAACATCAGCTTGTAATCAGCAGCCTTGCTGCCACGCTTCCTGCTCTTCACCTGCATCAGGGTAGGCTTGCCGTACTCGAAAGTGGTATAACTCAAACCGTAACCGAATGGGAACAAAGGCTCACCCTTGAAATAACGATAGGTACGATTCTTCATCGTATAATCGAGGAAATCAGGAAGATCGTTCACACTCTTATAGAAGGTAACCGGAAGCTTGCCCGATGGATTCACCTCGCCAAAGAGAACCTTGGCTACAGCCTCACCACCCCGTTCACCAGGATACCATGCCTGAAGGATTGCCTCGGCATTCTCTGTCTCAGGAACCATGGCGATGGCACATCCAGAACAGTTGACAAAGACGACACGCTTACCTGCCTGATGCAGCATGGCGATGACCTGACGCTGAGCCTTCGGCAACTCCAGGTCGGTTCTGTCACCGCCCTTGAATCCAGGCTCCTCTATCTCAAGCTGCTCGCCCTCCAGATTTGGAGAGATACCGCCTACGAATACCACGGCATCCGCATCGCCCACCTCTGCCAGAATCTGCTCGCTGGTAGGCTTCGAAGTCTTCAGGATATCAAACTGCATCACAGCCACATCTTCCCTCTGGGTATAATCTATCTGAATCTTAACCGGCTTGCCTGCTTTCAGAGAGAGCGGTTTGATGATAGGCGCCACACGGCCCCAACACTCCCTCATATTCACGATGGTATCGCCATCCACTATCAGGCGGCAACCGTCATCAATACCCATATTGATGGTAAGATCCTCATCCCTGTCAGGAGTCAACACTCCCTCATAGCGGGCAGAGAAATGAGTAAGATTCACACCCGGTGCAAACACGGTATTACCACCATTGCTCAGATTGATGGCAGTCTTCATCACATCCGTAGCCACCGGCTCGCCCTTCTGATTCTGATTGTTCCAATAGGTAGCCTTCATTCCCTCACGGAAGAGGTTGAAACGGCTCTCCTGCACCTCGTTTCTTGTCAAGGTACAAGCCGGAACATACTTCACCTCAGCCCCCTTCATATAGTTGCGGATGCCCTGGAGGATGGTGGTAGAACTGGTAGGATAACCCGAATAGTTGCCTCGCAGCATGATAGAGTCATTGGCATTAGGTCCCATCACCACAATCTTCTGATTGCGGTTCAATGGCAGCAGCTGGTTTCTGTTCTGGAGAAGTACGATGCCTTCTTCAGCTATCTTCTCAGCCAGATCCTTATGAGCCTTGCAGGCGATGACGTTCTCAGGAATCTGAGTCCATGACACGGTTTCATCCTTATCGAAATCGCCGAGCTTGAAACGAGCCACCAGCAGGCGCTTCAGACTCTGGTTTACCTTATCTTCATTGATCATTCCCGCCTTCACAGCTTTCGGAATAGTACGATAGGCACTGCCGCACTCCAGATCGGTACCGGCATTCACAGCCTGGGCAGTTGCCTCGGTAGCGGTCTTTGCCGTACCATGATAGCCCGGCATATAGAAATCGTTGACAGCTCCACAATCGGAAGTAATCAATCCCTTGAATCCCCATTCTTCTCTGAGAATCTGGCGCTCAAACTTGGCATTGGAGCAGCAAGGAGCACCATCTATACGCTGATAGGCACACATCACCTCTGCCACATGTCCATCCTGTACCAGCGACTTGAAGGCAGGGAGATAAGTCTCCCACAAATCACGGGCTGGCAGATTCTCCAGATTGAAGACGTGGCGATTCCACTCCGGACCGCTATGCACGGCAAAATGCTTGGCACAAGCCAGCGTCTTGACATACTGGGGAGCCTTAGACTGATCAGAAGCCGGAACACCAGGAGCCGCCAGCGGCTTGCCGTCGAACGACTGTCCCTGCAAGCCATTCACTACGGCGAGTCCCATACGTGTAGTGAGATAAGGATCTTCGCCATAAGTCTCCTGACCGCGTCCCCATCTAGGATCACGGAAGATATTGACATTCGGAGTCCAGAAGCTCAGACTCTGATATCTCTTTACATTACCCGACTTCTTCGCCACCTGCGCCTTGGCTCTCGCCTCATCGCTTACGGCAGTAAACACCTGATAGAGCAAGGCATCATCCCAGGAAGAAGCCATGTGCATGGTGATAGGGAAAACCGTGGCATATCCGTTGCGTGCCACGCCATGCAGCGCCTCGTTCCACCATTGAAACTGAGGGATACCCAGTCGGGAGATGGCAGGCGAAGCATCCATCATCAGCTTCGTCTTTTCCTCCAGGGTCAGGCGTGAAAGTAAGTCATTGGCTCTTGCCTCGGCAGAAAGGTTAGGGTTCTGATAAGGCAACAGCTGACTGGCTGGCTGTTGGGCATGAGCTGAGAGCGCCAGAGCGGACAGCATAGCCAATGTAAGTATTTGTTTCTTCATAACTGCTATTGTTATTACGTTAATATTGTATAGATTCGTTTTTTAAATGCAAAAATACATATTTTTCCTGAATACTGAGACTGATGAAGTGTTAAAAAACTCAGATTGTTTTCATTTTTATGTGATTACTTCCTAATTTTTTCGAATCATTCAAACAATAAAGCACTTTTTCCTTGCTGATTCCAAATATTAGTGCTAACTTTGCACTCAGAAACGACTCTATCTTTTTAGAAGACAAAGATACAATAAGAAAGATACAACAAGACAGTAAGATCGCAATGACATGGAAAAGATTCTAATAGTTGAAGACGATATCGCATTTGGAACCATGATTCAGACATGGCTCAGGAAGAAGGGATTTGAAGTGGAGAAAACCACTTCGGTCAAGGCTGCCATACAGGTTTGCGAGGAAGCAGAAAGAGGATTCGATCTGGTATTATCAGACCTCCGCCTTCCCGACCACGACGGCATCTTCCTGCTGCAATGGATGAGAAAGCATGGCGTGCAGGTGCCTTTCATCGTGATGACCAGCTATGCAGAAATTCAGAATGTGGTGCTCGCCATGAAATCGGGCGCTACCGATTATGTGGCAAAACCTTTCCATCCGGAAATTCTTCTGGATAAGATCAAGGAAGCTATCAAGACTCCGAAAAAACAGGATCCGTATGCAGCCTCAGCAGATAGTCAGCGTTCCACAGACACAAATTCAACTCCTACAAACACAGCACCTGGCAAGCAGGCAGGAAATCAGGCTTCCTCTGCCAATGGGGATGTACCCAAATACCTGGAAGGAGAAAGCGAGGCTTCACGCAAGCTCTACAGTTTCGTTTCGCTGGTGGCCCCTACCCCTATGTCGGTACTCATCCTGGGTGCCAGCGGTACGGGTAAGGAATATGTGGCAAGAAGAATACACGAACTCAGCACTAGAGCCAATAAGCCTTTCTTCGCACTCGACTGCGGTGCCATTCCTAAAGAGGTGGCGGCATCAGAATTCTTCGGTCATGTGAAAGGTTCGTTTACGGGAGCCGATCAGGACAAGAAGGGCGCTTTCGAGATTGCCAACGGAGGAACTCTCTTCCTCGATGAGATGGGAAACCTGAACTATGAAGTACAGGTGCAGTTGCTCCGTGCCCTCCAGGAAAGAAAAATCCGTCCGGTGGGAAGCAACAAGGAAATAGATATCGATATACGACTGGTATGCGCTACCAATGAGAATCTGGCTCAACGCGTGGCTGAAGGCAACTTCCGTGAAGACCTCTACCACCGTATCAACGAGTTTACCATCTACATGCCGGAGCTGAAAGACCGTGGTGCCGACCTCTTCCTCTTTGCCGACCTCTTTATCAAGCACGCCAACAAGGAGCTGAACAGAAATGTGGAAGGACTCGACGGCAAAGCCAAGGAGCGAATTGCCGCCTACAACTGGCCGGGCAACCTGCGAGAACTGAACAATGTGATGAAACGAGCTACCCTGCTCGCCACCGGAAGATACATCGGAGTAACCGAACTGGAACAGAGTATGGCACATATCCAGCCACAAGCCCCAACCGCCCTGCACGATGGGGAAACGGAACTGCAGAGAATAGAAGCTGCACTGAAAGCAGCAGGCGGCAACAAGAGTAAGGCTGCACAATTGCTCGCCGTGGATAGAAAGACACTCTACAATAAGATGAAGAAATACGGTATCTGATAGAAAGAAGTACGGCTTTTGATGATATGGGAAAATGGGGAATCTGATGACCATTCCCCAACTTTTTGGGGAATAATTCCACACCAGTTCCACAGTTTCCACAATGTAGAATTCTGGCATAAAAAGTAATTTCAACTGAAAATCAGACGATTAGATAATTCTTCTGTTTTTTGGCACGCAGATTGTGATATTAGAAAGTGAACACGCCAATGAGCGGTAACGCAAGTATGGCTGATTACAAAGAAAGTAATAAATATAATATTCACAATAAAAAACAAAAGATTATGAAGAAGTTAGTTTTCGCAGCTATCGCTGCTATGGTTATGGTTTCAGTTAGCAATGTATTCGCCAGCAACAAGATGGCAAGTGTATCATCAGCAGCTCCAGTTGACACAGTAGCTCCAGCAGAACCAGCTGCTCCAGCAGACACAACAGTAGAGAAAGAGACTCCTGCAGAGACACCAGCTGAAACTCCAGCAGAGACTCCAGCAGACTCTACAGCAACAGATTCTACTGTAGCAGAGTAATATCACCTTTAAAAAATAGTAATTAACAGAGGAAAAGATAGAATAACACTAGTAATTACGCGTCGCTTTCAATCAGGCAGGAGACTAATGATAGAATTCATTGGTCTCCTGACTTGTTTTTAGCCCTTTTGTTTTCTAATATCATTTTTTTGCATTAACTTTGCAAACAAATATCTATCGAGCAAGATATCAGTCTGCTCATCATTTTAAACGATTTCTCATGCACAAGAACAATATTCCTCTCAAGGTAGCCCTCGGATACAGCACCATTGCCATTATCATGATTCTGGCAATCAGTCTGGTGTATAGCAACACCAAGAGCATCAATGCCATCAATGAAGCTTCGCGCGAGTATATCCAGAAAAGGGGTGCCGCCGACAGTACCATCTCTTCCCTGCTCAAAGAGGAGCAGAGAAACCTGAAGCAACTGTCTGAAGCCATGGCAGGAAGACCTACCCAAAGCTATCTGCAGGATAAGGTGAAGAATCTGAATACGGGAAAGGATTCCATACTGGTTCACTCCAAGGCACCTCAAACTCACGAGGCGAAGAAGACTACGGTAGAGGTATTGAAGACCCGAAGGGGATTCTTCCGCCGACTCGCCGATGCCTTCAAGAAGGAGCACGCCGAGACCCTGAGCGTAAGACAGGACAGCAACCGGGCTGTCATCGATTCTGTTACCACCCCAGTCAACGTGGCGGAAAACGTAGCGACCATCCTCGACCAGATAGACAAAAAGGAGAAAGTGGCAACACAAGACCACAAGCAGATTATCAACAAGGAGATGGAAGAGCTGAAGATGGTGAGTGCCAAACTCGCCCTGCGCTCCGCCAAACATCTGAGCGATGTGCACCAGCGTGAAAATGACAACATGCAGGAAGCCATCAAGAAGGCGATGGAAGCAAGAAAGCATCTGTTGTGGCAGATGGAACTGCTCGCCATCGTAGCCTTCTTTGCCATCGGCATCATGATCTGGTTTATCTGGCGCGATGCCAGAAAGGAGCGTATCTACAGGGAAAACCTGGAGGCTGCCAACGAGGAAATCCAGCGTATCATGAACCAGCGCGAGCGCCTGCTCCTCACCATCACCCACGATATCAAGGCGCCAGCTGCCTCTATCTCGGGCTTCATCGATCTGATGAAAGATTACGTCAGCAATCCTCAGGGCCTCGAATGCCTCCAGAACATCAAGAACTCTGCCGCTCATCTTTCACATCTCGTTGCCTCGCTGCTCGATTATCATCAGTTGGAGAACGGACTGATGAAGGTTCAGCCTACTTCTTTCTCACCGGCACAACTGGTAGCAGAATCGGTAGAGGGAATGAAATTGCGGGCAGAAGAGAAAGGATTGGAGATTTCATTCGAATGCAAGATGAAGGGGATGGAATTCTTTCGTGCTGATGCCTTCCGCATTCGCCAGATTTTGGATAATCTGGTAAGCAACGCCATCAAATATACCGATCGGGGCAGCGTTACCATCCAGGCACAGGTTTCAGAAATCCTGGGCAAGCCTACGCTTACCCTGAGTGTAAAGGATACGGGAAAGGGAATGACCGATGAGGAGAAACAGAAGGTATTCCAGGCGTTTACGAGATTGAAGAGCGCCCAGGGCATCGAGGGTACCGGTTTGGGATTGTCCATCACCCAGGAACTGGTTTCGCTGCTTGGCGGAGAAATCATCCTCCACTCTACCCTGGGCAAAGGTTCTACCTTCATCGTCACCATCCCTATCGAGCCAGCCCCAAAGGAGGAGTCTCAGGAAATGGCTCCATCAGAAGTTGAGCATGATCCTTCTCTCGATTCTGCTCAAGATAAGGAAGGACAGAATTCCGGCAGCCATCAGATTACTGATATAAAGAAGAAGCCGGAATTTGCCAACCACAAGATTCTGATTCTGGATGATGACAAGCTGCAGCTCCAGCTTCTTCAGGAGATGTTGCGCCGCATCGTAGGCGACACCTGGCAGGTTTTCGCTTGCAACCATGTGATGGATGCCCTCACCACACTGCATAACGAACAGCCAGCCCTGATGCTGATGGATATCGAAATGCCCGAGATGAACGGCATGGATATGATTGCCCACATCAACCATACCAATATGATGGTGGTGGCTATGACGGCTCACGATACAAGCATCTTGGGACAGCTCTTGAAAGCAGGCTTTGATGATTGCCTGTTCAAGCCATTCAGTATGGAGAAACTGTCTGATATCCTGGGAATAGAGTCCCAGCCTCTACCGGATGCCCAATCTGAAACACCATTCCAGCCAGATTTATCATCCCAGCAGAAATCCAACCCTCAGCTTGATTCTCTCCTCGCTTTTGCCGGAGGCGATGAAGAGGCTGCAAAGGAGATTCTCGATACCGTGAAGCAGGAACTTGCCGCTCATCTCACGAATCTGAAAGAAGCCGTAGAAGAGGAATCCTTATCTACCGACCGCATAGGAAAGGCGGCACATAAGCTCCTCCCTATCGCCACCATGATGCAGATGGGATGCCTCGAAGAACTCAAGGCGCTGTCACCTGAATACATCGGCGAGATAGAAGAAGCCGAGATCAGAGAAAAACTGCAGGTTGTGATTACGACCTTATCTGCTGCGGTGTCAGACCTGTATGCTTCTTGAAATATCGGCAGAAGAAACTGACGATGCCTTCCTGGAACTTTGTGGGAAAGAGGATGAAGAAAAAGAAAGGATTTGCGAAATAAAACCTATTATCATTACGGCTGTCAGTTTCTTATAAACTGGCAGCCGTTTTTGCTATTCAGCAACCTAAAACAACCCGAAAAAGAGAAAAAGCCCGAAGAATCTTTGCTTTTCCAAACTTTATCCGTACCTTTGCAGTATGAAAACATTATTAGACGTTCATACACATACCATAGCATCGGGTCATGCCTTCAGCAGTTTGCAGGAAATGACCATGGCTGCAAAAGAAAAGGGGTTGGAAATACTGGGAATCACAGAGCACGGACCACATATCCCGGGCACCTGTGATCCCATCTATTTCAGAAACCTGCATTGCGTTCCCCGTCAGCTCTATGGAATCAAGCTGATGCTGGGAGCGGAACTCAACATCCTCAATACCCAGGGCGATATTGACCTCGATGAGGATTACTGGCGCATACTTGATATCCGAATCGCTGGCATTCATAGCCTTTGCTGGCAGGGAGGAACCAGGGAAGAGAACACGCAGGGAGTCATCAATGCCATGCGCAATCCATTCGTGCAGATTATCTCCCATCCTGGAGATGGAACGGCAGAACTGGATTTCGAGGCTCTGATGAAGGTTTCCAAGGAGACGCATACCCTGCTCGAAATCAACAATCACTCCATGGCTCCCATCCGTCACAAAACGGTGGCAGCTCCTAACAACCTGGAACTGCTGGAACTTGCCAAGAAGTACGAGACCCCAGTCATCTTTGG
>ERZ506432.1076-NODE-1076-length-10642-cov-6.689053_pt1 | contig 10642 bp, 10 predicted proteins | sample MGYA00513663_ERZ506432 | MGnify/ENA metagenome assembly ERZ506432
TGGGGGAATAAATCAGGATATAATTTATTGAATATTTATGCAATAAATACATTTACAGAATTGATTAAAAGAAAAGATTCTGCTAGAATAATAAATAGCTTCCGACAGGATTGCAGAGATGTGTAATAGAAATATGTCATGCATTGCATGATAAGATAAAAGGAGTATTTACCATGCCAGTATTTGATTTCAGCGGTGCTTCAGACAAGAAAACAGGCGTACAGTCTGAATGTACCTACACTACGTTCCAGTCCAATGAAAAGGAGACTTCCCCTGAGAAACCGATTATGATCTTGGATAACAGCAGCCGTCAGTGGAAACATCATTCCTGCGGTATTTTTACTAATCCGATCAAACGTACATCCTTTGAATTTAAAGAGGATGACGGCGTTTTCAGTGCAGATATTATCAGTATTGATTCAAGATTTGTAAGTCTTCTGAAATGGCTTGGGGAGAATCATATCAATGTGCGCCTTTCAGGAGAGAATAAAGAGAATGGTTATGCAGTTTATAAGATTCGTGAGACTGCTTTTGGTGGCGGCACGAAACTTTCCGCAGAGGACGGATTTCTTCAGTTTATGATCGAGAGACTTCTTGCAAGCAGTGCACCTGCAGAGATTGTTGAGGATGAAGATGAGGAAGAAACAGGGGACGAGATGAAGCTGACAAGCATTCAGAGCATCACTGATTTTATGACCTGCGCAGGCAGAACCCTGCCGGATAATATCCGTCTCTGGGCGAGAAGAAACCTTGCAGTTGCCCGTTCACACGAAGTATCTCCGGAGGAGAGACGTCATGCTCAGAGAGCACTTTCCATCATGATGAATGTACAGTGGAAGAGCAATTATTTTGAAGCAATCGATCCTCAGGAAGCCCGCAGGATCCTTGATGAGGAACTCTACGGAATGGAATCTGTAAAGCAGCGTATCATTGAAACAATCATACAGATCAACCGTACCCATACACTTCCTGCATACGGACTTCTCCTTGTAGGTCCTGCAGGTACAGGCAAATCCCAGATTGCCTATGCAGTTGCCCGTATTCTGAAACTGCCTTGGACAACTCTGGACATGAGTTCCATCAATGATCCGGAACAGCTTACAGGAAGTTCCAGAATCTATGCAAACGCAAAGCCCGGAATCATCATGGAAGCTTTCTCGGCAGCAGGAGAATCCAACCTTGTATTTATTATCAACGAGCTTGATAAAGCAGCGTCAGGTAAGGGCAACGGAAATCCTGCAGACGTACTTCTTACTCTGCTTGACAACCTTGGATTTACAGATAACTATATGGAATGTATGGTGCCCACAGTGGGCGTTTATCCTATTGCTACGGCAAACGATAAATCCCAGATCAGCGCACCTCTGATGTCCCGTTTCGCGGTGATCGATATCCCGGATTATACATCAGAAGAGAAGAAGATCATCTTCTCCAAATACGTTCTTCCGAAAGTTCTGAAACGCATGAGCCTGAAAGCAGAAGAATGTGTAGTAACAGAAGACGGTCTGGATGCCATCGTTGAATTGCATAAAAATACAAGCGGTATTCGTGATCTGGAACAGGCAGCAGAGCATATCGCAGCCAATGCCCTGTATCAGATTGAAGTAGATCACCTGACAGGTGTGACATTCAATGCAGAGATGGTAAGAGAATTACTTTCCTGAAAAACTGAAATTATATGTCTGAAAAAATCTTGACATAAATAAAAATTAAGAGTATACTTTCAGACATCAACAGGATAAAATTTAGAAATTGCTGATAAAAATAAAATAAGATCTTCAGGGCAGGGTGCAATTCCCTACCGGTGGTACAGCCCACGAGCCGTAAGGCATGATTCGGTGAAATTCCGAAGCCGACAGTACAGTCTGGATGAAAGAAGATACCAAGCGCAGAACCCGTACGGTCCTGCGCTTGTGGAGGCTGCTCTGGGATGCGTTTGCATTCTGGAGCTTTCTTTTTTGCACAAGGGTCCCTTGTGTCTTTTCGGCTTGCCCTGAACGTTTTTGTTCAGGGCTTTTTCTTTTGGAGGCAACACGATGAACGACAAAGACTATATGCGTCTGGCTTTGCAGCTTGCAAAAAGGGGCTGCGGGTGGACATCGCCCAACCCGATGGTGGGTGCCGTGGTCGTAAAAGAGGGCAGGATCATCGGACAGGGCTGGCACCAGAGATACGGTCAGGCTCATGCGGAGCGCAATGCGCTGGCATCCTGCACCGAAGATCCGCAGGGAGCGACCCTGTATGTGACATTGGAGCCGTGCTGCCATTACGGAAAGCAGCCGCCCTGCGTGGATGCGATTCTGGGTGCAAGCATCCACCGGGTGGTCGTGGGTTCTGCTGACCCGAATCCGCTGGTGGCTGGAAAAGGAATTGCAATCCTGCGCGCACACGGCATAGATGTGACCGAAAATGTTCTGCAAGAGGAATGCGATGCGCTGAACAAGGTGTTCTTCCACTATATCACCACAAAACGCCCCTTCGTTTCCATGAAATACGCCATGACGATGGACGGAAAAATCGCCACATACACAGGCGCTTCCAAATGGATCACCGGGGAAATTGCCCGGAATCATGTTCAACGGCAGCGACACCGATTCCGCGGCATTATGGTGGGAGTCGGAACCATCCTAGCAGATGACCCGTTGCTGACCTGCCGGATAGAGGGTGGCCGTGATCCCGTCCGGATCATCTGTGATACACATTTGCGGACACCGCTGCAATCACAGGTGGTCATGACCGCCAAACAGGTTCCGACCATTCTTGCGACCTGCTGCGGCGACCCGGAGAAGCAGGCGGCATATCAACAGGCCGGGTGCCGGGTCCTTTGTCTGGAAGCGCATTGCGGTCATGTGAATCTTCTGCAACTGATGGAACAGCTGGGGCAGGAGCAGATCGACAGCATTCTGCTGGAAGGCGGCGGAACCTTGAACTGGTCTGCACTGGAAAGCGGCATCGTGCAGCAGGTACAGGCTTACATTGCCCCGAAGCTGTTCGGAGGAAGGGATGCCAAAGCACCCATTGAGGGTGCAGGTGTTCCGTTTCCGGATGCTGCATTCCGCCTGAAGAACAGCCGATTGGAACAGCTTGGCAAAGATTTCCTGATCGAAAGTGAGGTGGAGTACCCGTGTTTACCGGAATCGTGGAAGAAGTCGGCACAATAAGATCTATCGAACGGGGACAGCATTCCGCCGTGCTGACGGTTCGTGCAAAAACGGTTCTGGAAGAGACCCGGATCGGTGACAGCATCGCCGTCAACGGCATCTGTCTGACCGTCCGGCAGTTCTTCCCGGATGGCTTTGCTGCAGATGTCATGCACGAAACCTTGAACCGCTCTGCGCTTGCACAGCTCAGCGTTGGAAGCGCGGTCAATCTGGAACGTGCCATGCCGGCCAACGGACGTTTTGGCGGACACATCGTAGCAGGCCATGTGGATGGCGTCGGACGCATTGCCAACATCCGAAAAGACGATACGGCCATCTGGTACACCATTCATGCAGATTCTGCGATCCTTCGCTATGTCGTTGAAAAAGGCTCTATCACAATAGACGGTATCAGCCTGACCGTGGCTGCGGTGGAACCTACGGGCTTTTCCGTGTCCACGATACCGCACACCGTCCGTCAGACGAACCTGAACCAACGGCACAAAGGGGATTTTGTCAATTTGGAAACCGATGTTGTTGGAAAATATATCGAGAGGCTGCTTCCATCAGAAACACCGAAGCAAAACACGCTCACAAAAGAAATGCTGCTGCGCTGCGGCTTTTAAGGAGAGTTTACGATGAACTTCAATACCATTCCCGAAGCTTTGCAAGACCTGAGGCAAGGAAAAATCATTCTGGTAACGGATGACCCCGACCGTGAAAACGAGGGGGACTTCATCTGTGCTGCCGAATTTGCCACCACCGAAAACATCAACTTTATGGCGACCCACGGCAAAGGTCTGATCTGTATGCCGATGTCCGAGGCTTTCGTCCAGAAGCTGCAATTTCCGCAGATGGTGCAGCACAACACCGACAACCATGAAACGGCATTTACGGTGTCCATCGACCACGTTTCTACTTCTACGGGCATTTCTGCCGCAGAGCGTTCCATTACGGCGATGGCTTGTGTGGACGACCACGCAAAAGCAGAAGATTTCCGCAGACCGGGCCATATGTTCCCCCTTCTGGCAAAAAAGAACGGTGTACTGGAGCGCAACGGTCACACGGAAGCAACCGTTGACCTGTGCCGTCTGGCAGGGCTGAAAGAATGCGGCCTGTGCTGCGAGATCATGCGGGAGGATGGCACGATGATGCGCACCGCTGAACTTGCAAAGCTGGCAGAGCGCTTCCAGATCAAATTCATCACCATCCGTGATTTACAGGAGTACCGCAAGTGTCACGATAAACTGGTCGATCAGGTGACGGCAGTGAACTTGCCCACCAAGTATGGCACCTTCAGAGCTTATGGTTTTGTGAGCCGCCTGAACGGAGAACATCACATTGCACTGGTAAAAGGTGACATTGGCGATGGAAAGGATATTCTGTGCCGCGTCCACTCGGAATGCCTGACAGGAGATACATTTGGCTCTTTGCGTTGTGACTGCGGCCAACAGCTGGCCGCTGCCATGACGCAGATCGAAAAAGAAGGCCGGGGTATCCTGCTCTATATGCGGCAGGAAGGCCGGGGCATCGGTCTGATCAACAAACTGCGTGCCTATGAACTTCAGGAGCAGGGCATGGATACGCTGGAAGCCAATCTCGCTCTGGGGTTCCATGGAGATGAACGGGAGTATTATCTCGGCGCACAGATCCTCCGGGAACTTGGCGTAAAAAGCCTGCGCCTGCTTACCAATAACCCGGACAAAGTATATCAGCTCTCCGAGTTTGGGCTGGAGATCTCCGAGCGCGTACCCATTCAGATGACGGCGACCCCGTATGACCTGTTTTACCTGAAAACGAAGCAGGCACGGATGGGGCATCTTCTGGAATATTAACAACGAAAGAGGTATTTAAAAATGAAAACATTTGAAGGCAAGCTGGTTTCTCAGAACATCAAGGTCGGTATCGTAGCTGCCCGATTCAACGAATTTATCACGTCCAAACTTCTGAGCGGAGCAATGGACGGCCTGCTCCGGCACGATGTGCAGGACGCTGATGTTCATGTTTCATGGGTTCCGGGCGCTTTTGAAATCCCACTGGTTGCCTCTAAAATGGCAAAAAGCGGAAAGTATGATGCTGTGATCTGCCTTGGTGCCGTGATTCGCGGTTCTACCAGCCATTACGACTATGTGTGCAATGAGGTTTCCAAAGGCATTGCCACGGTCTCGCTGGAAAGCGGGGTTCCCGTCCTCTTTGGTGTTCTGACCACCGAAAACATCGAACAGGCCATCGAGCGGGCAGGCACCAAAGCAGGTAATAAAGGCTATGACTGTGCAGTCAGTGCCATCGAGATGGTAAACCTGCTCCGGGAAATGGATACCGCCGCAGAGTAAAATACACGCAGGAGTTTGCCATGATCGTTATAAAGACCCGACAGCCTGACCCGGAATTGGAGCAGAAGATCCGGATGCTTCTGGAACGAGAGCACATCGAGGCAGAGCAAATATCCATTGATTCATGGGAGAAGTTGGTTCTTCCGGGGCTTACACTGGATGGAATGACCCACGAAGTGTCGTGCAACGGCAGAAAAGTCTCCCTTACACGACTGGAGTTCGATTTGCTGCTGATGCTTGCTTCCCACGAAGGACAAATCTTCTCAAAAGAAGAGCTTTTCCGTGCTGTGTGGGGACAAAACTGTGACGACACCTTAAAGGTCGTGGCAAATACCGTTTCCAATCTGCGAAAGAAGCTGGCCGGCTGCGGTAGCTTTATCCGCACTACCCACGGCGGCTATGCTTTTGTAAGCCAAAAGGAGAACGACCCGGCATGACCAGGATCTTATTTATTTGTCTCGGAAATATCTGCCGAAGCCCAATGGCAGAGTATGTGATGAAAGACCTTGTATCTAGGGCAGGACTTTCCGAGCAATTTGAAATCGCATCAGCCGCCACCAGTGCATGGGAAATCGGAAATCCGGTCTATCCTCCTGCGCGGCAGAAGTTGGCAGAACATGGCATCGACTGCAACGGCAAGACCGCCCGGCAGATGACCCGGCTGGATTATGCACGGTATGATCATCTGATTGGCATGGATGAAAGCAATCTGTGCGACATCCTGCGGCTTGTCGGCGGAGACCCACAGCATAAAGTCTCGCTGCTGATGGCGCATACGGATCATCCCCGTGAAGTGGCAGACCCATGGTTCACGGGAGATTTTGAAGCCACATGGCAGGATATACTGGAAGGATGCACGGCATTGCTTGAGGAACTGCGATCATAACAGATTATCATAAAAACGGACGGATGTCTGCCAGTTGACAGACATCCGTCTATTTTTTTATTTCAAATCATCTTAAAATGCTTCAACGCTTCCCGGATTGCCTTTTCCTTCTCCGTCGGGCACTTGAGCTGCTTGGGGTTCTCAGCCTTAGGCTTGTTGTAGTTCTGCCGCTCCTTGATGCCGCACTTGCGCTTGACCTGTGCAATATAGAGGTTGCTCACGTTCAGACCGGTGTGCTCCTTGACGTACTCCCGGATTTCTTCATAAGTAGCCTTGGTCTCCGCAGCAGTCACGTCCAACTCATCCATCTTCAGGTCTACCGTGATCTTCTGGTAGATATCTAGTTTGGACAATGCACATACCGTCTCGATATGCTCACTGTGAGGGAACATATCCACCGGCGTGCTGCTCTCCACTTTGTATCCCTTCCGGGTCAGCAGCTCAAGATCCCGGGCCAGCGTGACCGGGTTGCAGCTGACGTACACCACACGCTTCGGGGCCATGCGGGCCACGCTTTCGATAAACTGCGGCGTAGAGCCCTCCCGCGGTGGGTCCATAAAGATTACGTCTGCCCGCTCGCCTGCGGCGGCAGCTTCGCCGATCCACTGGGTGGCATCGGCGGCAAAGAAGCGGGCGTTCTTCACGCCGTTGTGCTTTGCATTGCCAATGGCGTCATGCACGGCGTCGCGGTTCAGTTCCACACCCACCACCTGCTTTGCGTGGTCGGCGGCGGTCAGGCCGATGGTTCCGATGCCGCAGTAGGCATCCAGCACTACCTCTTTGCCGGTCAGCTTTGCGGCATCCACCGCAAGGCCGTACAGCACTTCGGTCTGGGTGTGGTTGATTTGATAAAAGCTGCGCGGGCTGATGGCGTAGGTCTTGCCGCAGAGGGTGTCCAGAATGAACCCCTTGCCGTACAGCACCTTTTCCGCTTCGCCCAGCACCACGCTGGTCTTGCGGCTGTTCACGTTCTGCACCACGGTGGTCACAGTCACGCCGCGCTGCGCGGTCTCCGCCAGCAGCGCCTTTACAAAGTTCTTTGCGCCCGGCAGCACCGGCTGCGCCGTCACCAGCACCACCATCACCTGCCCGGTGGCAACGCCCCGCCGCAGCAGGCAGTGGCGCACAAGCCCGGTGCCCTTGTCCTCATCGTAGGGCTTGTAGCGGCAGGCGTTGGCGGCAGCACGCACCGCCTGCATAGTCTTGTCCAGCACCTTGTCCTGCAGCAGGCAGCTTTCCACTGGCAGCACCTTATGGCTGTTTGCCGCGTAGATGCCGGAGGTCAGTTTTCCACCAAAGCCGGGAGCAAAGGTGGAAATGACCTTATTGCGGTAGTGGTAAGGCTGCTCCATGCCCCGGATGGGGTGCACCGGGCCGTATTTGCCCACAAGAGCACGCACTTTTCCTTCCTTCTGTTTCAGCTGCGCGGCATAGTCCAGCCCCAGCAGGGGGCAGCCGCCGCAGTTTTTGGCACGCAGTTTGCAATCCATGGCAGTTTCTTCCTTTATATAACAGATACTCTCTTTTCAGGATATCACAGGGCGGGGTGGATTGCAACTGCAAGGCGGGGCGATTTTTACAGTTTTCATTTTTACTGCCGGGTCTTTACTTTCCCGCGCTGATTTGCCATAATAGGGACAGAAAACGACCGTTTACGGGAGGGCAACAAGATGAAGATCATGGTTTTTGATGTAGGCGGAACCGAGATCAAATACTCGGTCATGGATGAGCAGATGCACCGCACGAACAGCGGCGCGGTGCCCACGCCGCAAGATACGCAGGCGCAGTTTCTGGATGCAGTCTACCGGCTGTATGCGCCCCACAAAGATGAAGTGACCGGCATTGCCATGGCGCTGCCGGGCTTTGTGGATAACCACACCGGCTATGTGTCCAACGGCGGGGCGCTGCTGTACAACACCGCTACCCCGGTGGGGCAGCTGCTGGCGGAAAAGTGCAGCTGTCCCGTCATCCTGGAAAACGACGGCAAGGCCGCCGCCATGGCAGAGCTGGCAAACGGCGCGCTGAAAGGCTGCTGCAACGCAGCGGTGTTCATCATCGGCACCGGCGTGGGCGGCGGCATCATCGCCAACGGACAGCTGGTGCGCGGGGTGCACTTTACCGCCGGAGAGTACAGCTTTGTCAACACCAACGCCGAAGCGTGGGACGCCCCGGATCAGAACATGGCCTGCCAGTGCAGCACCAGCAATCTGCTTAAATGGTACCGCGCCCGCAAAGCACTGCCGGAGGACGCCCCGCTGGACGGTCGGAGCTTTTTTGCCGCCGCCAACGCCGGAGAACCGGAAGCTTTAGAGGTTCTGCGGCGGTTCTGCCACGCGGTGGCGGTGCAGATCTACAACCTGACCGTTCTGCTGGATGTGGAAAAGGTGGCCATCGGCGGCGGCATCAGCAAGCAGCCCCTGCTGCTGGAAAGCCTGCGCAGCGCCTACGATGGGCTGTACGCCTCCCGGGCGGGACAGGCTTACATGGAGGGCTTGCCCCGCTGCCAGATCGTGCCCTGCGCCTTCAGCAGTGAGGCCAATCAGGTAGGCGTCGCCGCCGCATACTTTGAAGCTATGCAGAAAAAATGTTGATTTTCAGCCGGTTTCATGGTACTATATCTGCCGTGCGCTGCAAATGGCAAAAAAGCAGCTGCGGATCTAATATTTTCTTTATAAAAATGCAGAGCCGGACAGCCCGCGGGCTGTCCGGCTCTGCTTGTATTCAAAAATATTTTTTCTGCATCGTTACGCATTCAGGCGGGCAAACGCCTGCCGGACATCGCCAGAGAAATACAGCGTGCCCAGTGCACACACCGGGCCTTCGCCGCCCAGTTCTTCCGCACGCGCTACACCGGCCTCGATGCTGTCCGCAGCCTCGGCGGTGCAGCCGTAGGCGCGGATATGCTCCGCCAGCGTCTGCGCCGGCATGGCGCGGGGGTTGTGCGCCGTCACGGTCACGAACCGCTCAGCCAGCGGTGCCAGCAGCGCCAGCATCTCGTCCACGTCCTTATCTGCCATAATGCTGACCAGAAAGACGAATTTCTGCCCGGGGAAACGGTCTTTCAGGCTCTGTACCGTGGCGCGCATCCCGTGGGCGTTGTGGCTGCCGTCCAGCACAAAGGCCGGGCTGTGGCGCAGCAGTTCAAAGCGCCCGGGCCAGCTTACCTGCTCCAGTCCGGTGCGGATAGCGCTTTCCGGGATATTCCAGCCCTGCTGCCGCAGCACCCGCAGGGCGGTAATGGCCAGCGCGGCGTTGCGGGGCTGATAGCTGCCGATGAGCGGCAGCCGCACCCCGTCCAGTCCGTCAAAGCTGAAGGTAACTGCATCCAGATCCCCGCCGGTGATTTGCAGCTTTGCAAAGTCCACCTCGGTAAAGGGGGCATTCTGCTGTGCCGCCACCCGGCGCAGCACGGCGTCTGCCTCCGGTGCGCCGCCGTAGCTCACCACCGGACAGCCCGGCTTGATGATGCCCGCCTTGGCAGTGGCGATATCTGCCAGCGTAGGGCCCAGCTCCTTGACGTGGTCCATGCCCAGTGCGGTGATCACCGCGCAGGCAGGCTTTTCGATGACATTGGTGGAATCCAGCGTGCCGCCAAGTCCCACCTCCAGCACCACGATATCGCACTGCTGCTGCGCAAAATAGAGCATGCCCAGCGCGGTGATGATCTCGAACTCGGTGGGCACGTCCTCCATAGCGTCGGCGGCGGGCTTTACCTGCTCTACCAGCGCCACCAGCGCCTCGTCCGGGATCTGCTGCCCGTTGATCTGGATGCGCTCGTTGAACCGGTTGATGAAGGGCGAGGTATACAGTCCCACCCGGTAACCGGCGGCTTGCAGGCAGGAAGCCAGCATCGCCGCCGTGCTGCCCTTGCCGTTTGTGCCCGCTACATGGACGAATTGCAGCTTTTTGTGCGGGTCGCCCAGTGCCGCCAGCAGGGTGCGGGTGCGGGTAAGCCCGGGCTTATGCCCCGCCCACTGCACCGCGTGGATGTATTCCATTGCCTGTTCGTAGTTCATAGATACTGCCTCGATTCAAGATCACGATTTGGAATGCGCTCCGCTTTGCTCTGCGCATCATCAGCGGAAAAGTTATTTATAATTTCGCAATTCTGGAAAATCTGCGGATTTTCCAGAATCGCCTTTTCACGGTAGGGGTTTGGGAACGAACTCCCTCAGTCAAAACCTGACGGTTTTGCCAGCTCCCTCTGAGAGGGAGCCTTTAACATAGCGGGAAAGTTTCTGGCTTAACCGGAAAGTTTACGGGCGCGCTTGCTCCCCCGGGGG
>ERZ506432.1084-NODE-1084-length-10582-cov-4.590767_pt1 | contig 10582 bp, 8 predicted proteins | sample MGYA00513663_ERZ506432 | MGnify/ENA metagenome assembly ERZ506432
AATGGAATACTTTCCATTCCGTCCAACTTGGAGAACTTGTGGATGAGTGAGGGAGAATTGGTCAATATGCTTCATGTTACCGCCCCAAAACTCAACTCTGTGATACAAGTCATATATAAAGAAGGCATGTTGTCTATGTCGGAAGTCCAACAAAGACAAGAAACTTCCAAGGGTATTTGGCAAACATTGTATGGATTCCCTATGGTTGTTGCCATTTGCTTCCGTCTAAACTCTAATGGTGCGGCACAACTTCGTGATGCCATCATCAAGAGATTGTACGGAGCAAAAGAGAAAACAAACATTGTCTTGCAACTCTATGGAGGGACTAATTCCTTTAGTTGAGAATGGTCGCTTTTTTGACGCTTCGATGATTCGCTGTCGTATTGACTTATTGACGTACTGATTCATTGTCGTATGGAAGTGCAGTTGCAATTTGATAAAGAAGTATCCATGCAAAGAAGTGTGTAAGCATATATGCATTGATGCCATACGTTTTACATTTTTATCGTATGACATATAAAACGTATGATATGCAGGAATACATTTTTGTTCATCCCGAGGAATGGCATTCAAGGAAAACTCATTCTTCGGGATTTTTTTCGTTTTCATCCTTTAGCATAAAGAAAATGAGCCGTTCCTTGGAGGCTTTGCGCCTCCAGCCACTGGGCGAACCTCCGCAGTGTTTTCAATGGTATTAGATTTACTCTTGCCAAAACATGGTGTCCATAAAGACACAGCAAGGTATGTTTTGAGTTACTCAAAACCTTTCGAGTTACTCTCGAAAATAAATGTAGATTTTCTTCCAAAGTCAGAAAATCAAGCAACATGTGTATCGTTTCTCCCTCTTAACATACACAAAAGTGTAACTTTTCTGCCCATCACCTTAGAAATACACTTTTGTGTCAAAGTCTTTTTAAGTCATGTCCTTACTTTTGCACTCAGAAAAATCCATAATATAAAAAGTTATGAAAAAGAAAATGATTATTACAGCCTTGTGCATCTCGGCAATGACTCCGATGATGGCACAGAATATCACGGGAAAAGTAGTGGATGTCAAGGGTGAGCCTTTAGCTTTTGCCAATGTCGTGCTTTTGAACCGACAAGACTCTGCTTTCGTCAAGGGAGCAGTGAGTGGAAATGATGGACGCTTCTCCATCGACTCTTCATGCAATGGCGGAATCATCAAGGTGACATCCGTAGGCTATAAGACAATCTGCAAGGATTGCACAGGCGAGAATGTAGGCATCATCAAGATGGAAGAAGACAGTAAGATGCTCGGCGAAGTGGTGGTGAAATCATCACGCCCCGTTACTGCCATCAAAGGCAATGCCTTGGTTACGACTGTAGCCAACTCCCAACTTTCTCATGCTGGCACAGCAAATGATGTGTTGCGCCAAGTGCCAATGGTTACAGGAAGAGACGGCAACTTCGAGGTGTTTGGCAAGGGTACACCACTTATCTATATCAATGGGCGTGTCGTACAAGACAAAAACGAGCTTGCACAACTCAACTCACAAGACATCAAGAATGTGGAAGTCATCACCAATCCTGGTGCCAAGTATGATGCTTCGGTCAAGTCTGTCATTCGTATTCGTACCAAACCATCGCAAGGTGAAGGCTTTGGTGGAACACTTCGTGCCCAAAATGGTTTCCGACACTATTTTTCGAGCATGGAGCAAGCAAACTTGAAATATCGTAAAGGAGGCTTGGAACTATTCTCCAATCTCAATTATTATACCGGCAAATTCTATAGCTATGGAGTCACGGACCTGGAAACGAAAGCTTCTACCAATTGGCTTCAGAACATAGAAAGCATCGGTCGTATGCGAAACAATGAGTTCTTCGGCAAGTTTGGATTGTCATGGATGCTCAATGAGCATCATTCCATTGGCGCTTATTATGTGAATGGAGTGGGACTGCAAAAGGAACATCCTGATTATAAAACCACTTCGTATGCAGATGGAACTCTGAAAGATATGGTTTCCACCGTAGGACTCAACAGGACACATGCCATGCCTAAGCATCATGCCAATATCTATTACAATGGAGAAGTGGGCAAACTTGGCGTTGACTTCAACATGGACTACATGTGGAGAAAAAAGCGCAAGACTTCCAATCTGTCGGAGATAAACCTCAACAATGAGGACAATTCGATTACATCCAATGGTATCGGGCACTCACGAATGTTTGCCGAGAAGCTGGTTTTGAGCTATCCTCTGTGGAAAGGACAACTTGAAGTGGGCAATGAGTACACCGCCTCACAGACATTGAATGATTTCAACATCAATATGGCTACTATCGGAAATAGCAACACCAAGAGCGATGAGAAGAACATGGCAGGATTCGTTACCGTCAGTCAGCTATTCGGGAAAATCGCCGTAGAGGCAGGACTTCGTTACGAGCATGTCAACTTCAAATACACGGAAAATGGTCAATTCAAGGAAGATCAAAGCAAAACTTACAACAATGTATTCCCTTCTCTGTCAATTTCCACACAGATTGGAAAGACTCAATTGGCATTGAACTACACCAGCAAGATGCAACGTCCATCGTATGATGACCTTGACGGAACCATCAACTATATCAATCGCCTAACCTTAGGAAGTGGTAATCCTTACCTATCCCCTGTGAAGATTCACACAGTGGAGTTAATGGGCGCATGGAAGCAATTCTTTGTCAAGGTTGCCTACGAGAACAGAAAGAATGCCACTATTGGCACCACTAAACCTTATGGAGAAGATGGAGAGGTGAAGTTGCTCACAATGGAGAATACTCCAAAGATACAACAGTTACAGGCTTTCCTCGGCGCACAATTCCAAATAGGAATTTGGCAGCCAAGCATTAACATGGGCATCATCAAACAGTGGTTCTCTGGAGAGTATTTGGGTGGACACAAATCCTACGGCAATCCTTTAGGAATTGTACAGTTTCAGAATGCTATCCATTTGCCTGGTGACATTTGGATGAACATTGACATGGAGTGGAACAGCCGAGGAAACAAGGACAATATGAAACTTGGTTATTCCTCATGCCTCAATGCCAAACTTTACAAGGCTTTCTGCAAGGAACGTTTCTCCATATCACTCGAAGCTAACGACATCTTCAACAAGAGTAATCGTGACATAACATTCTACAACAAGGATGTTACGCTCTGGCAAAACGGCACAAGCGACAATCGTGCCTTGCTCTTGACATTACAGTATAACTTCAATACATCAAGAGACCGTTATAAGGGCAAGGGTGCAGGCAACGCAGAAATAAACCGTTTCTAATCTTTTTGTAAAATGAATCATCAAGTTAATATTATCATAGCAGGTGCAGACATGGGAGGCTTGATAGCCTCCTGTGCCTTGCACGAAACAGGGATAGTTGAAGTTCCCAGTAACAGCATCGACTTCCATATCTTGCGCCTCGAAAAAGATACGCTGACAAGGGAAGATGTGGAGGAATGCAACTTGTCGGGTATCCAATATGCAGTGAATGCCACCTTGCACGATACAGAAGCATCATTAGCTTTCGATGAGAAATGCAAGGAGGTGGGTATTACGGTGGTTCATGCCGTTAATCTTGGCAAGGCAGCATTCCTTGCCGTCGAAAAGCCCAAGGGATATCCTTTCTTTGAAATCATGAAGAGGAATATTAATGAGACTTCTGCATTCCGCAGAAACCTTGGCAAATACATCTCGCTATATGGCAAGTTTTGGCAGAAGCCTGTGCCTTGGATAGATGAGGCTGTCCTTTCACGGCAGGGGAATGGCGCATGGATAGCTGCTGGCTATTGCGTAAACATTCTCCAAAACCTTGCGGAAGGCAGAGAAGTGAAATACTTCCCGAAGTTCTATCTATCTCCCTTATTGGAAGAACTATAAAGAGTGGGTTTCCCTTTCTTTTAGCAAAAGGGAAAGGCAACTTAAATCAGCTGATAGTTCGCAGCATGAAACAAGGCTTCGGCGATATTCTTCACGCCCAACTTGGCGAAGAGACTTCGCTTGCAAGCCTTGATGGTATCCACCGACTTGCACATTCTGTCGGCAATGTCATTCATCGTATAGCCTTGGGCAGACAATCTCAAAACATCTCTCTCAGTCTCGCTCAAGGTTATGCCTTCTTTCTTTTCCCACTTGTGGCGCAATGTGGAATATTCAAAATAGCTACGCTCACCATTCTTCTGCATGATGATATGTCCCGGTTCATCGGTTGCTGCCAATGACACGGTGCAGAGGGCAAGCCAGATTCTTCCATCATCAGAAAGAAGTATTGGAGTGAGGTGATGATGAATCAATCGGCTATGCCTGCCATTGGTAAGATGAAAGTCGTACGAGATGGTATAGTCCAGACGGTCGCCCACAGGCAATTCGTTGAAAAGATCAAAACCTTTCTTGTTCACTTCGAGCAGCATCTGCAGGTCAGCATCCGGAACATGGTCGATATACATCTGATAGCCTGCGTCCATCAACTGCTCCGGTTCCAATCCGCAGAGATAAGCGAGGTTATCTGATGCATAGATGAAATCCTGATGAAAATAGTCGATGATATAGACGCACTGGTAGGTGCTGCGGGCAAAGGCTTTTGCCGCATTCACCAATAATTCTATCTTCTCGTAATCTTCTCTGTTGATATGATTCACCTCGTTGGAATGGAGGAAGAAATCTTCTTTTTCTTTATTCATAAGCTATTCTGAATATTACTCTTTCTATCTGTTCTCCGATTCAGCAAGCCATCGGATCTCTTTTTAAATACGCAATTCGGCAACAAAAATACATATTTTTATTTGATTTCAACTCTATCGTATTGTTTATTTACAGATAATTAACCGTAAAAGACGCTTAATCATTACTTACTGCACAACAGCTGTTTTACGCTCGCACAACACGTGTTGTGCAAGCGCATAACAGCTGATATGCAAGCGCACAACAGCTGTTGTGCGACTGACGGAAGTGACTTTCCCGGCAACATATACTTACTGTTCCAACAACTTATCCTACTTCTTCCGACAACTTATAAAGGCTTCTTACGATGCTTATTCCTATTGATAAGCAGTTCTAACCCACTTCAATAGCACCGCTCATTCGTATCAATCAAACCGCTCATCCATATTAATGCCATTTTTATTTGGTAGTTTAAGAATAAAAGATTACCTTTGTATCGCTAAACAGAAAGAAGAATACGATGGCTATTAAATATGAAATCCATTATCTTCCCAATGCAGGAGGAAATGAAGAGACTCGCCGATTCGCCCATATCTTTGAGCAAACAGCTATGACTGACAAGGAGATGATCAGCCGAATCGCCAGACATAGCTGTCTGGGAGAAGGAGAAGTTTCGTCCGTACTCATGAAACTGCGTGATATCATAGAAGAAGACCTACAGGAGGGAAGACGTATCAACATTCCGGAAATAGGTTATCTCTCGCTCTCGGTAGATCTGGATATGGATGACCTGAAACCCGACAATAAAGTGAGAGCTGAATATGTAAGCGTAAGAGGCATCAAGTTTCGCCCCAATGCAGACCTGCTAAAACAGGTGAAATATAATACCCATTTCGAGAAATCACAATATACTTCCCGCTCCTACCCTTTCTCTGAAGATGCATTGAAGGAGAAAATAAGAGAGTATCTGAAGCATAACCGTTCCATTAACAGAAAAGTACTGGAAGCGGAATTTCATATCCGCAAACAGACAGCACTCAACTGGCTGAAGAAACTGGAAAAATCCGGTTTCCTGATTAAAGAAGGTTCACGCAATGCTCCGGTTTATTTCCTGGCAGAAGAATAGGAGCCCAACGGATGATAGGTCTCATCATGATAGAACTCTCTAGATGACTGCAAGCCATAGCCTCCGCGACCATCTAGGCTTCATTACATTAAATCTACACCCTAAAGATAAAGTAATATGCCAAATAAAGAAGAAAAGAGAATAACTGAGCAGAGCTCGCTCTACGAACATCTGGAAAAGATGAGCGTGGATGAACTCACCGCTCATATCAATGCAGAAAACAAGAAGGTGGCTCTGGCAATAGAACAAGCATTGCCTGCCATTAACCAACTGATTTCCGCCATCGAAGGGCAGCTGAAGAAGGGCGGAAGACTCTTCTATGCCGGTTGCGGAACGGGCGGAAGACTGGCTACGCTCGATACCATCGAGGTGCAGAACACCTATGGTATCGATGGTTCACAGATACAAGCCATCTTCCCCGGAGGCATCGGCTGCCTTACGCAAACCAGGGAATCCAGAGAAGACGACCTGGAGAATGGTTGGCACCAGCTCTGCGACAAGCATATCTCAGAGCAGGATTTCGTACTCGGTTTCTCGGCAAGCGGCACAACCCCCTTCGTGCTTTCCATCTTGCAGCATTGCAAGGAGGCAGGTATTCCTACGGGTTGCATCGTCAACAATCCCCACGCTCCTATCGCCCAGGCTGCAGATTATCCTGTAGAAGTCATCACGGGACCAGAATTCGTAACGGGAAGTACCCGCATGAAAGCCGGTTCTTCGCAGAAGATGATTCTGGATATGATCAGCACTTCTCTCCAGATTCGCCAAGGACGGGTGGAAGGCAACAAGATGGTGAACGCCAAGCTTATCAATCATAAACTCATCGACCGTGCCTGCCGCATCTTCATGGAACGCAATCCGCAATATTCGGATTACGAGGAAGTGAAGCAACTGATACTGAAAGCAGGAAGCGTGAAGAAGGCGGAAGACTTGCTGAAGAGTAAAAGCGATTTAGATATTTAGATAAATTTAGACCAAACTTCACCTTATATAATAGGACTATATGGCAAAGAAAGCAATTGTAATGGGTGCCACATCGGGCATCGGAATGGAAGTGGCAAAACTGCTTGCTGCAAAAGGATGGCAGGTAGGAATAGCCGGAAGAAGAATCGAAAGATTGCAGGCTCTGATTTCGCAGGGCGGCATTACCTGCTACCAGCAAATAGACGTGACTTCTCCCAATGCTCCTGTCCAACTTCTCGAACTCATCGATAAGTTGGGAGGCATGAACCTCTACTTCCATAGTTCCGGCATTGGCTGGCAGAATAATACGCTGGATATAGAAAAGGAGTTGAAGACTGTGGAAACCAACGGCTTGGGATTCACAAGAATGGTAGATACGGCATTCAACTGGTTTGCTACTCATCATCAGAACAATTCAAAAGCCCGCATTGCCTGCATCACTTCCATTGCCGGAACCAAAGGTCTCGGTGCCGCCCCAGCCTACTCTGCCACCAAGCGATTCCAGAACCATTATCTGGAATGCCTGTCGCAGCAGGCACGGATGCGTCATCTCCCCATCGCCATCACAGATATCCGACCAGGTTTCGTAAAGACCGACCTTATCGCAGGCAGCAGCTATCCGCTGCAACTCAAACCGGAAGATGTGGCGAAACATATCGTGAATGCTATCGAAAACGGAGAGGAAGTTAAGGTAATAGACTGGAGATATGATATCCTCGTCTTCCTCTGGCGACTCATTCCTAGATGGTTATGGACGAGATTGAAGATTACAACATAACAACTTTATTCCTTTCTGATGACAATCGTCTTGAACCAGTCTTTCAATACTCCCGCATATTGATCCTGCGAATCAGACAGCAGGATGACAACCTGGGAACCATCTTCAAGCTTGGGTCCCAGACACATGCCTTCGTAATTGGCAAAGGAACGCTTGGAAAGTGACAAGCCGGTTTTCCATTCCGCGAACAATCTCTTCTGCAAGAAAGGAGTATCTGATGAAAACTTCTCTTTCATAGCAAACTCCTCAGAATTCAAAGGATTGACCAGATAGAGCTTGCACTTGCAGAAAGCTCCAATCTTAATCTTCGGGATAAAGGCCTCACGCTCCAGAACCAGAAGCTGACCATCGGGCAAGGCGCAAAGCTCACTCACCCCCATCACATAGATATCTGCTTTCTTATGGGTAGAAGGTTGATCCATCTGATAGGCATAGGCTGTCATGTAACGAGAGGCTTTCTTGCTACTCTCTTGCTCGCTACAGTCTTCCTTGCCATTATTTTCCTTGTTACGATTTTCCTTTATCTTTCCCCAATCATACCTCATCAAACGAAGCTGGTTGGCCAATCCGTTTTGAGGAGTAGCAGGCTGTCCGTCTTTGCGGAGCGTGCTCTCAGAAATCGTCCAGAGATACTGACGGACGGAATCAAAAGCCAGAGACTCAAAATTATAATTTGGATAAAAATCAGAAGAAGGCCATCTGCTCTCCCAAAGGTTCTGCTGATAGCTAATCTTGGGAGCATTAGCCGAAGTAGGCAGAATAGGATACTCCTTTAAACGGCAACATCCTTCGCTTGCTATCACCAAGGTAGAATCAGAAACCTTCACGATGGCTTCGTGGTCAAAGCCTTTCTCCTGCCCCTGCCAAAACTTTCCGTCGTTCAGCGTTCCATCTGTTCTCTCGGTAAACCCAAGGTTCTCTACCTGTTCCAATTCGCCGGTCTTGGGATTCACCTGAATCCGGAAGTTGAAGTACAGGGCACTATCCGACTTGTCGCTTACCACCGCATAGATATCATCATGCAGATGAGCAATGCCACTGTAGTTGCCCGCAGCCACGGTTTTCGGAAAAGCCTTCTGAGGATTCTCTCTCACTACTTTCCAATCCTGTGCTCCAGCCAACAGACTGAATGCCAGGAAGATGGTCAGGATACTACAACGCAGCATAAGTCAATACAAATTCCATGGTTAACTCGAAATCTACATGCGCCATCTTTCTGCTCTTGAGATTCTCCACATCACACGACCAATCTGCCATCGTATCAAACGGCTTCACCCGCATATCCTCAAACATTAGATTTTCTTCAGAGAATAACTTGAAGACCGTTTCCTTGGCACACCAATGCACCAGCTTGGCATCCAGATTTTCCGCCTTCTCATCCTTGCGCAAGAATTTGGATGCGATGCGCTCTACCCTATCGCTGAAGTATTCGATATCTACCGCCACTTCCTGATTTTTGGAAAGGATAAGCGCAGCATAACCCTTGGTATGCGAAACGCTGATATGATAACCACGGAACAATGGCTTTCCAGCCTCGTTGTGGGTAATGTCACCTGCATGAGAAAGCAGACCCTTGGAAGCCCCGTTCGTCTTGAGCATCTCATACATTAATGCACGAATGGCAAGAAACTCCTGTTTCCTGCCATCGTTCTTATATTTCTCTTCCATCTGGGAGCGGTAAGCCTGCAGAAGTGGATATGCTTCAAACAACTGTTCTACAGTCTCATCCATCTGCCATAAGCCCAGGCTCACTCCCGGATAAACTTCTCGTATATTGACAACTGCCATACTATATAATCAAAAAATTACAAATATAAGGAGGATGAACTACTTGGAGGAATTCTCCTCTTCGTTTCTTACCGGATGTACCGTCACCTTAATCTTGCTGATGCGACGCTCCTCGATATTCATCACCTCGAAAGTATAGTTCTTATAATCTATCTTCTCGTGCATGCTTGGGAAATCGCCCTTGATTTCCAAGAGCAGACCAGCCAGGGAATCAGCATCACCCTCAACCTCCTCGAACTCTTCGTCATCTACATTCAGGATTTTGCAGAAATCAGAAAGAAGCGTTTTACCTTCAAAGATAAAGGTGTTGTAATTTAATTTCGAGTAGAACTTCTCTTCCTCATCGTATTCATCGTTGATTTCTCCTACAATTTCCTCCAGAATATCTTCGAGAGTAACAATACCAGATGTTCCTCCAAACTCATCTACCACAATGGCGATATGAACCTTGTTGTCCTGGAAATCGCGAAGCAGATCATCTATCTTCTTGGTTTCAGGAACAAAGTAAGGAGGACGAATCAGGCTCTGCCAACGGAAGTTGGAAGACTTCGTAAGATGAGGCAATAAGTCCTTGATATACAGTACACCACGAATATTATCTGTATTATCCTGATAAACAGGAATACGACTGTAATTATTCTCTTCAATGCACTTTAATACTTCTGGATAAGAACTACGGATATCCAGGTCAACAATATTCTGTCGGCTGGTCATCACCTCCTTGGCTGTTTCATCACCAAATCGGATGATACCCTTCAACATACTCTGTTCGTCCTTGATATCTTCCTTGTCGGTGAGTTCCAGAGCCTGTTCCAAATCATCCACACTCAGGACATGGTTCTCTTTCTGTATAATCTTTTCAGCAACGATTCCACTCTTCAGCAGTACATTCTCCAATGCCCAGAACACCTTGCGTGCAAACATAATGCCACCTACACATCTACGGCAAAACTTGAGAGGATCCTGTCGGGCATAAACCTTAGGCATAATCTCTCCGAAGAGCAGAAGCAAGAATGTAAGGATTACCGTGATGATAAGGAACTGAAGCCAATAAGCTTTAGGACCAAACTCTACGATTCCTGCGAATACATAATTAAGGAGCATGATGATTGTGACATTCACAAAATTATTGGTTATCAAAATGGTAGCCAACGTACGTTCTGAATCATCACGCAACATCTGTATTTTCTTATCGGCATCAGTCTTTTCATCTTCAAGTTCCGCAACATCAGTTGGTGATAAACTGAAAAAAGCAATTTCGGAACCACTGGCAAAAGC
>ERZ506432.1095-NODE-1095-length-10526-cov-4.016522_pt1 | contig 10526 bp, 7 predicted proteins | sample MGYA00513663_ERZ506432 | MGnify/ENA metagenome assembly ERZ506432
GCCACAAGCCCCTTTCCGTGGTCTATCTCAACCACGTTGCCCCAGAGCGGGTCGGAATAGACTTTGGTGACGCGCCCGTTTTGTATGGCGATAACGTCGTTACCCTTTGCGCCGCCGAAATCGATGCCGTTGTGAACTCTCCAGTCGTTCGTAGTCTTGTTCTTCACCATCTCGTCCGCGCTGTAATCCTTACGGATGTCCGTGCCCATCGGCAGGGCATAGCTGCCGGTGTAGGGCGTATTTTTGCCGTCGTCCTCCTTTGTCGTCTGTGCGGGGGCGGTGGTTCTGTCGTCGGGGACGTTCTTTACGGGGTTGTTCGCCTGTGTCGGCGTCTCCGACGGGACGAGATAGTCTATATTGTATTGCCTTGAGGACTGCTCGGAGGTGTCGACCTTGCCCGGCGCTTTGGATACGTGCACGGCGCCCCAGACTCCCGCGCCCGCCGCAAGAATGCACAGCGCCGCGAGGACGTATATTCCTTTTGATTTTAAAAAGCTCTTTTTGTTGAATGAATTGTCTATCATATCTGCCTCGTTTCTCCGCGTGCGGTGTCACGGTGTTTTTTCATTCCTATTTTTGACCGTGCCGCCGCGCTTTATGCGCAAGGCAAAATTTATGAAAAATAAAAACGAAAAGACGCCCGCCTTTCGGCGAGCGCCCTTTCGTAATGAGGGGTTCGATGCAACTTTTAGCATCTGGTTTGAGGAGGGGTGATGCCTGACGAACTCAGGCACCGCACACTGCAGGGTGCGGCTCCCTGTCCTTGTGTGCAACTATATGATACCCGAGTTTTGTTAAGCCCCTGTGAACAGAGTCTTAATAATCAAAATTGTTTTTGTTAAGAGTTTAGTCCCGTGCGACATTTTCCCGGAAAGTGTTTTTTGTCTTTTGTGTACTTTGCCCAAATATGCGGCTGAAATTTCGTCATTCTCGCGGCGAAAGAATCGGCGGTTATTCTTGAACTATTTATCCAATTGTTTATAATTAAACTGATAAAGAAGGGATATATTAATATACCTTAAATATACGGAATAAAGGACAGGAGAGGCAATATGGAAAGAAAGGTAAGAATAGGCATTATCGGCTGCGGCGGCATCGCCAACGGCAAGCATATGCCCGCACTTAAAAAGATCGAAGAGGCCGAGATGGTCGCTTTCTGCGATATCATCGAGGAGAGAGCGGTAAAGGCCGCAAAGGAGTTCGGCGTCGAGGGCGCAAAGGTCTATACCGATTACAGAGAGCTGCTCGAGGATGAGAGCATAGAGAGCGTCCATGTCTGCACCCCCAACCGCTCGCATTCGTTTATAACGGTGGATGCGCTCGAGGCGGGCAAGCACGTTATGTGCGAAAAGCCCATGGCAAAGACCTATGCCGAGGCAAAGAAGATGTACGAGACCGCGCAGCGCACCGGCAAGAAGCTGACTATCGGCTATCAGCAGCGCTGGAGAGCTGATTCGCTCTATCTCAAGGAGGCGTGCGACAACGGCGACCTCGGCGATATTTATTACGGCCGCGCCATCGCCCTGCGCCGCAGAGCGGTTCCGACCTGGGGCGTTTTCCTCAACGAGTACGAGCAGGGCGGCGGTCCGCTTATCGATATCGGCACCCACGCGCTCGACCTCACCCTTTGGATGATGAACAACTACAAGCCCAAGATGGTAGTCGGCAACGTCTACAAAAAGCTCGGGGATCAGAAGCGCTCCGGCAACGCATGGGGCGAATGGGATCCCGCGCAGTACACCGTCGAGGATTCGGCCTTCGGTTTTGTCACCATGGAAAACGGCGCGACTATATCCGTCGAAGCGAGCTGGGCTCTCAATATTGCCGACCCCAACGAGGCCGTCACATATCTCTGCGGCGACAAGGCGGGCGCGGATATGCGCGGCGGACTTCACTTGAACTATGTCAAGTACGGTCGCCAGTGCATCGAGACTCCGAACTTTGAGGCCGGCGGAGCCGCATTTTTCGAGGGCGCGACCGACGACCCCTCCGAGCTTGAAGCCCGCGCCTTTATCGATGCTATCATCAACGACACTGAGGTCAGCACCAAGCCGGAGCAGGCACTCGTTGTAACGCAGATACTCGAAGGAATATATGAATCCGCCAAACAAGGCAAACCTTTTTATTTTGAGTAATATCACGCACATTGCGAGCCTTTTGCTCCTTTGCGTATCTCGATACGCGGCAGTCGCAAAAAACTCACACTGCACGCAATCTTACTCAAAATGCGTTGAATCATATCACGCACATTGACTGCCCCGCGAGGGGCTTGAGTATCGGCATACACTGCGCCCCTCGCGGCACAGCCACTGCACGCAATCTTACTCAAAATACGTTGTATCATATCACGCACACAGCACACCTTTTGCTTCTTTGCGTATCTCTGCGGCGGTTTGTGTGCGGCGATAATCGGCCTTTAAATTAATCCCCGACAGGAGTGAAAAATATGAAAATTGCAGTTCAGCTTTACAGCCTTCGAGACATTATAAAGGGCAGCGGCGAGGAGCTTCTTGCCATTCTCCCGAAGATAAAGGCTCTCGGCTATGACGGCGTTGAATTTGCCGGATATTTCGGCGTTGATGCAGAGACTCTGCGCGCGGCGCTCGACTCCGCCGGGCTCGTCGCCGTCGGTACGCACATCGCCATTGAGAGCTACTCGCCCGAAAACTTCGACGAAACAGCGGCGTTTTGCCGCACTCTCGGCATGAAAACCATGGGCATGGGCGGCGCCGACCACGAGACTCCCGAGGAGCTCAAGGCGACCTGCGCCGAGCTGAAAGCGGCGGACGAGCGGGCGGCAAAAATCGGCATGAGCGTCTATTATCACAACCACTGCTCGGAGTTCGAGCCGATTTCCGACGGCGTTATCCCGTTTGATGAGCTGAAGAAAGCCGCTCATCTCGAGATAGACACCTATTGGAGCTTCGCCGCCGGTCAGGATAACTACAAGCTCATCACCGAAAACCGCGACAGGATAGCTCAGCTCCATGTCAAGGACGGAATAGGCCACACTCCCAAGGCTCTCGGCGAGGGCGAGTGCGATATCCGCGAGGTTGTCCGCGCCGCAAAGGAGATAGGCATGGAATGGCTGATAGTTGAAAACGATGACCCCGTGCCGAACGGTCTTGACGACATCGGCAGGAGCATAAAATATCTTAAATCCATCATCTGATTTTTAAAGGAGAGATAAAAAATGAAGTTAGGCGTATTCACCTGCCTTTTAGGCAATCTTCCGCTCGAAGAGGCACTCGGTTATTTCAAATCCAAAGGTCTTGAGATGGTCGAGATAGGCTGCGGCGGCTATCCCGGCAACTCCCACGCCGACCCCGACACCCTGCTCGCCGACCCCTCGGCTCTGAGCACCTTTAAGTCCACCGTCGCCGACAGCGGCCTTGAAATAAGCGCGCTCAGCTGTCACGGCAACCCTATCCACCCGAACAAGGCCATAGCAGCCGACTTCGACAGGACGATAAAGAACACGATTCTTCTCGCCGAAAAGCTCGGTATTCATCAGATAAACACCTTCTCCGGCTGCCCCGGCGACTCGGAAAATTCGAAATATCCCAACTGGGTCGTCTGCCCCTGGCCGAATGACTTCTCCGAGATACTCGAGTGGCAGTGGAACGAGGTTCTCATTCCCTATTGGACAAAGACCGTCGCCTTCGCCAAGGAACACGGCGTTGACAAGATAGCCTTCGAGCTTCATCCCGGCTTCTGCGTCTACAACACCGAGAGTATGCTCAAAATACGCGAGGCCGTCGGCCCCGAGCTCGGCGCAAACTTCGATCCGAGCCACCTCATCTGGCAGGGCATGGATCCCATCGCCTGCATAAGAGCGCTCGGCGACGCTATCTTCCATTTCCACGCCAAGGACACGAAGATAGACAAATATAACACCGCCGTCAACGGCGTGCTCGACACCAAGCCCTATGCGGACGAGATCCACCGCTCATGGATATTCCGCTCCGTCGGCTACGGCAACGACTACGCATATTGGAAGGACATGATCTCCAACCTGCGCATGGTCGGCTACGACTACGCCATAAGCATAGAGCATGAGGACTCCCTCATGAGCCAGGACGAGGGTCTTTCAAAGGCTGTAGACTTCCTCAAGGACGTCCTTATAACCCAGAACACCGGCGATATGTGGTGGGTGTGATAAGCTTTTTTGCGAAATATTTTTATATCGGGAGTATACAAAACAATGGATAAAAGTAAGAAGATAGGTTTTGCCGTTATAGGCTACGGCGGAATGGGCAGCTGGCACGCATCGACCTGCGCGGACGATTTCAAAGACACGGCTGAACTCATAGGCATCTATGATATCAAGCCCGAGAGGCGCGCGGCTGCCGAGGCTGAGGGCATTCACGCTTTCTCTTCGCGCGAGGAACTGCTCGCCGACGAGAGAATCGACCTCGTCACCGTTGCAACGCCCAACGATGTACATAAAGAAATAGCCATAGCCGCCATGGCGGCGGGCAAGAACGTTATCTCCGAGAAGCCCGTGGCGCTGAGCCAAGAGGAGCTCGAGGAGATGATAGCCGCGTCCGAAAAGTACGGCAAGCTCTTCACCGTCCACCAGAACAGACGCTGGGACCCGGACTACAAGTGTGTCAGAAAGATTCTTGACGACAACGAGCTGGGTCGGGTGTTCCGTATCGAGTCACGCGTTCAGGGCTCTCGCGGCATCCCCGGCGACTGGCGCAATCAGAAGGTGCACGGCGGCGGCATGGTGCTCGATTGGGGCATCCACCTGCTCGATCAGGCTCTGTGCATCGGCGAGGGCAGAAAGCTCATCTCCGTCTATGCGGAGCTCACAAACGTCACCAACGAGGAGTGCGACGACGGCTTCAGAGCCACGCTCATCTTCGAGGGCGACCTGTCGATGTATGTCGAGGTCACTACGAGCAACTTTATAGAGCTTCCCCGCTGGTATATACTCGGCGAGAACGGCTCGGCGGTTATAAACGACTGGGAGGTAAACGGCGAGATAGTCAAGGTCTCCGATTGGGAGAACCGCGACGCGGTGCCGATACTTGCGGGCGTGGGGCTGACTAAGACCATGGCTCCGAGAACCGACGATACCATAAAGCGCTACAGCCTGCCCGAGGTCGACTCGAGGTGGACGCAGTTCTACGAGAATGTTTTTGCTACTCTCCGCGGAGAAGAAAAACAGCTTATAACCCACGACCAGCAGCGCAGACTGCTCAAGCTTGTTGACGCGATATTCGAGAGCGGAACCGAGAACAAGGTCGTTTTCTTCGACAAATAAAGCACATAAAAAAACAGCCTGCCGCCGCGCAGCGAAAGCCGAAAAACTTTTGCCGCGCGGCGGTCTTTATTTTGAGCAGAAAATCCACGCCGAGCCTGTTTGGGTGCGGAAACGGTCGAATCTCCATGCGAATTGCACAAAAACACCTCTGAGATTTTGGATATAATAATCAAGAAGTAGAGATTTGTGAACAAAAAATGAAAATTTGCTTTTTTTGATTGACTAACAGTCATTTTTGTAGTAAAGTATCACACGTAAAAGAAAGTGACCGGCGGTCAGTAAGGAGGCGAGCCTATGCCGACGGTTGAGGAAAACAAGAACGAGAAGCGCTCGAAGCTTATGGATGCCGCGCATTCGCTCTTTACGAGCGGCAGTGCGCTCAAGCCCCCGACGATAGACGAAGTTGTCAAGCTGGCAGGCGTTGCAAAGGGTACGTTTTATCTCTATTTCAAAGATAAATACGAGCTTATGGATCAGCTCTTTTTGAAAAAGCTCGCCGAATGCGTCAATTCCGCGCTCTTTAAAACGCGGCAGCATTTTGCGGGGCGGCAGACGGACGACGCGGAGCGGGTGAATACCTTTCTCGATAACGTCTTTGTGTATATCGAGGAGAACAAAGCGTTTTTGCCGCTTGTCAGAGATCGCGTGTCCTCCTGCTACCGCATGATGCTCAAGGGCAGGGAGGCCGAGCTCAAGGACGCTTACGGCAGCCTTGTAAAGCTTTTTCTTGCGCACGGCTATACCGAATATGAGAGCGAGATGAACATATATATGTTGGTTTCGATGCTCACATCCGTAAGCTGCGACGGTGCGGTTCACGGCGAGCCGTATAAGCTCGACGAGATAAAGCACGGTATGCAGCGTCTTGTCAATAAACTTTTAGCCAATAAGGAGGAGAGGGATTATGATATCTAAAAAGTTAGCCAAGTGGATAGCTTATCATCCCAAAACTGTTTTGATAGTTTGCCTTATACTGATAATCCCGTCAATAATCGGATATTTTCTGACGGGCGTCAATTATGACATACTGTCATATCTGCCCGAAAATCTCGAGTCCGTGCAGGGCGAACAGATACTCGACGAGACTTTCCACAACTCGGCAAGTTCGTTCATTATAGTCAAGGACACGGAGCCCAAGGATATCCAAAAGCTTGAGGAGCAGATACGCAAGGTTGAGGGCGTCAGCAATGTTATCGGCGCTACCGACATAGCGGATGTGACTATCCCCAAGGAGATACTTCCCGAGGTGCTCACCAATGTGTTCTATTCGCAGGACGGCAGCTCGACGCTGATAATGGTTCAGTATGCGAACTCCGGCTCCTCCCAGATAACCATGGACGCAATAGCCTCCATACGCAAGATAATGAACAAGAATATGCTCCTGAGCGGTCTTTCGGCGATAACCGTCGATACCAAAGACTTGACAAACAGCCAGGCTCCGCTCTATGTTGTGATAGCCATCGCCTTAGCGCTCATAGCCCTGTCGTTTACGATGACCTCGTGGGTGCTCCCGTTAGTGCTGCTTGCGGCGCTGGGAACCGCGGTCATATATAACATGGGCACGAATATAATCTTCGGCGAGATATCATTCATAACAAAGAGTATCGCCGCTATCCTGCAGCTCGGCGTCACGGTCGACTACTCGGTCTTCCTCATGGACAGATTCGAGGAGGAGAAGAAGCGCCACGACACAAACAGAGACGCTATGGCGGCGGCGATAGACTCGACTTTTACCTCCCTCATGGGCAGCTCGCTGACCACCGTTTTCGGCTTCCTTGCGCTGTGCTTCATGAGCTTCACGCTCGGCAAGGACATGGGCCTTGTCATGGCGAAGGGCGTTATCCTCGGCGTTATAACCGTCGTCACCTTCCTGCCCGCGCTGATACTCATGCTCGACAAGGTTATCGAAAAGACGCGCCACAAGAGCCTCGCGCCGAAGTTCAACAAGCTGAGCGACTTTGCGATAAAGCACAGAAGAGTCATGGCGATAATCTTCCTGGTGCTCTTTATCCCCGCCTATTTCCTGCAGAACAACGTCAAGAAGTATTACAATATGGATAAGGCGATACCGCAGGATCTGCCCTCGATATCCGCGCTCAACACGATGAAGAAGGATTTCAACATGGCGACGACCCACTTCATCATCCTTGACGACAAGATAAGCGAGGCAAATATAAACGCTCTGACGAGCGAGCTGAACGAGGTCGAGGGCGTCACCAATGTCCTCTCACTCAACAGCTTCATCGGCACGGCAATCCCCAACGCCATGCTCCCCGATTCCATAAAGGAGATATGCGTCCAGGACGGAAAGCAGCTCATGATGCTCAACTCCTCCTACTCGGCGGCAACCGACGAGGAGAATGCACAGATAGATAAGATAACCTCGATAGTCAAGAAATACGACGAGGGCGGAATACTGACGGGCGAAGGTGTTTTGACAAAGGATTTGATATCGGTTGCCGAGAAGGACTTCATAGTCACCGGAGCCATATCAATGCTTGCAATATTCATCCTTGTTGCGATAGTATTCAAGTCTCTGACGATACCGCTGATACTTGTAGCGTCCATAGAACTTGCCATTTGGGTCAACATCAGCATCTCGACTCTGACGGGTACGACGATATGCTTCATAGCGCCGACCATTATAAGCTGCGTGCAGCTGGGCGCAACGGTCGACTACGCGATACTCATGACCACGAGATTCAGAGAAGAGCTTCAGAAGAGCGGCGATAAGCTCAAGGCTATCAAAACAGCCGCGCAGGAGTCGAGCAAATCTATCTTCCAGAGCGCACTCGTGTTCTTCAGCGCAACCTTCGGAGTCTACTGCATCTGCGATATCGATATAGTCAAGGGCGTGTGCCTCATGCTCGCAAGAGGCTCCGTTATCAGTGCATTCGTCATTATGGTTATGCTCCCCGGCATACTCACAATCTGCGAAGGCATTATCAATAAAACATCCGTCGGCTGGCGTGCTCCCCGCGTTAAAAAGGAGCGCAAGAGCCGCAAGGCCAAGGCTTGAATAAGGAGGGCAATAAAAATGAAGAAAAACTTTATTCTCAAATCGGCGCTTTGCCTCACCCTCGCGGCGAGCATACTCACCATGGGCGCCTGCAAGAGCACGGGCGATAACGGCGACACCACTTCGGCATCCGGCGACGAGCAGTCTGCGCCCGTATACTATACCGACACCCCCGGCTCCGTCAAAAAGAGCGAGACCGTCTATGTCAACATGGACAACGGCGGAAAGGTCAAGGATATAACCGTCACCGACTGGCTCCACACCGACAAGGGTCAGGTCAAGGTCAGCGACACAAGCTCGCTGAAGAATATAACCAATGTCAAGAGCAATATAAAGCCCGTCAGCGAAAACGGCGGAATCACCTGGCATATGGACACCACCGACCTCTATTACAGCGGCAAGAGCAATAAGGAACTGCCCGTAAAGATAGACATCAAATATTTCCTCGACGGCAAAGAGATGTCCGCCAAGAAGATTTCCGGCAAGAGCGGCAAGGTCGAGATAAAGATATCCGTTGAAAACAATCTCTACAAAACAGAGAAGATAAACGGCAAGAATGTTAAAATCTACAACCCCATCGCAGTAGTGGGCGGCATGGTTCTGCCCGAGGGTCAGTTCCGGAATATGACCCTGACAAACGGCAAGCTCATCGGCGACGGCACAAAGCAGATAGCCCTCGTCGTCAGTATGCCCGGAATCAACGAGACCCTCGGCCTCGACAAGCTCAATATAGAGGATTTGAACTTCGCCACGGAGTTCACCCTTTCGGCGTACGTCGAGAACTTTTCGCTCGGCAATATGTACTTTGCGGCCGTACCGCTGTCCATGCTCGGCACGGAGTTCAAGATGCCCGACAGCCTCGATGACCTCCAGACCACTCTCGGCCAGCTCAAGGAGCTCGAAAAGGCGCTCAACTCAATGGATCCCAATAAGGTTATCACGAGCCTTATGACCAACAAGACGAAGATAAACGAGCTTGTCAACACGATGAACGAGGCAGTTGAGCTCTATCAGAACAACCGCGTCCTCTTCGAGATTCTGCCCAAGTATATGACCGAAGAGAACATCGCAAAGTTCAAGAAGCTCTTCAACAGCCTTGACCCCAATGAGCTCAAGGAAGTCATAACCCTGCTCAACAACCCCGTGCTCCAGAAGTTCTTCAAGAACCTGCCCGAGATAGCAGAGAACATGAACGATGTCCTGCCTATTATTCAGGAGTTCTCAAAGGATATGTCCGACCCCGAGGTTCAGAAGGCAATAAACAACCTGCCCAAGACCCTCGAGCAGCTCTCCGAGATACAGAAGACCATTGACGACAATCAGGAGCTCATAGACGGACTCGCCAAGCTTATGAGCAAGGAAAATGTTCAGAAGCTCAACGACCTTATCGACAGCATTGATTCCGGCAACTATGCGGGCAAGCTTCAAAAGTACGGCGTGCTCGCCGAGGATGCCGATGACCTGATAGCGAAGCTCCAGGCGATGATCTCCTACGGCACGACCTACGATATCTATACCGAGAAGACCCCCGGCACCGAGTCTAACGTCATGTTCATCTATCAGACTGCACCCATTGCTTCAAGCAGCAGCACCTCTACAACCGCAACCGACACCACCGAGTAGCTTCCGTGGTACAAGAAGATATTCAAAAAATAAAATAAGAAGCTTAAAAGACTGCGAACTGCGGGAGTTTCCTGCGGTTCACAGTCTTTTTTGAGGACAAAAACGGAGAAGTGTCCAAAAATACGACACTTTACGAAAGGTGAGATTTTTTGGCACAAAACAGAAATTTTGACCGTGTGAAAAAATAACCGGGACTGTTATAATATGTCCAAAGACCGACGGACGCGGCAGTCCCTCTTTTCCATCTTTTCCCTTATTCCTTACAAATTCTGCCAAGTCTGTCGGTTCTATTTACAGCGAAAGGACAGTGCCAAAAGTAGCTTCCTTAACCCACAAAACCGGAAGAGCGGCTTTTTTTGTCGCTGCCGATGCCGTACTCAAACAGACAGATAAGGACAGAAACAAGGCGTTCCACTCCATTGTGGATCTTGCGGAGAAATTCATGGGCGAGGCGCAGCAGCTTTGGACGTTGTGCCCGCACCACGTCGCCAAGCACACGAACTATAAGAGCGACTACACAAAATAACCAACCACTTGCGATTACTATCCTCCAAAATAGTTATTGCCTTTCCAAATGACGGCAGGAGCGCATCGGATAAGATCGGAAGAGCG
>ERZ506432.1105-NODE-1105-length-10483-cov-4.294208_pt1 | contig 10483 bp, 8 predicted proteins | sample MGYA00513663_ERZ506432 | MGnify/ENA metagenome assembly ERZ506432
GCGAGAGCCATAAGGGCATGGTTATTGGCAAGGGCGGTGCAATGCTGAAAAAGATCGCCAGCTCTGCCCGTGCAGACTGTGAGGAATTTCTTGGCTGCCGGGTCAACCTGCAGTGCTGGGTCAAGGTCAAAGCAGATTGGCGGGACAATGAGTTTCTGTTGAACAACTTTGGCTTCAAACAGAACCCGAATAATCGTTGATTTTTCTCTTTACATTGCCCGGGACACTGCTCGGGCAGGGAGAATATGCAGATGGATACGATCGTAACACCTGGGCTTGTGTTAAAAGAAACCCGGTACAAGGAATCTGACCGGATTTTGACCATTCTTACACCGGAGCTGGGGGTCATTTCGGCCTCAGCACAGAGCAGCCTGCGGCTGAAGAACAAATTATTCAGCGCCTGCGGGCTTTTTTGCTACTCTGAATTTGTGCTGCTGCCTGGCCGAAATATGTACACCATCCGAGAAGCGGAAGTGCGCAACGTATTTCACGGCATTTCCTCCACCATCGAGGGGATGAGCCTTGCCATGTATCTTGCCGAGATGGCGGCGGCACTTTCTCCTACGGGGGAGGAAGCTGCCAAGGAACTGCGCCTGCTGCTGAACTGCCTGTATATGATCAGCGAGGGGAAAACCGACCTGCATGTGGTCAAGGCTGTGTTTGAGCTGCGCACCATGAGTGAGTGCGGCTTTATGCCGCAGATTGTCTGCTGCCGGGATTGCGGCACCTACGATGAAGGAGATGCCTTTTATCTGGACGCACAGGAAGGGCATCTGCTTTGCGCGTCCTGTGCGGCAAAGGCAGGCAAGAACTGCAATCTGGACAAGGCTGCGCTGTTTGCGCTACGCCACATCTGCTTAGTAGAGGACAAAAAAATATTTGCATTCAAGATCTCTGTGGGCAGTCTGGCAAAGCTTTCCGCAGTGGCTGAAAACTATGCCCTGACGCATCTGGATAAGCCGCTGAAGAGCTATGCTTTTTTGAAAAGTGTGCTGTCCTGACCAAAAAGGAAAAGTATGGAAACAAGCTACTTAAAAACATTAGAACTGGATAAGATCATTGCCCGTGCAGCAGATGGCTGCGTATGCAAGGAAGCCCGTGCCATGCTGCTGGCTATTGAGCCGCAGTGCGACCCGGATGAGGTGCGCTATGCACTGGAGCAGACAGATGCCATCAACACTCTGCTGATCAAAAACGGCTCGCCGCGCTTTGGCGGGGTAGAGGGGGTCAGCCAGCTTGCCGCCCGTGCCGTAAAGGGCGGCGTGCTTTCTATGGGCGAGCTGCTGATGGTGGCCGGTGCGCTGCGCAATTTTCAGCATTTGACCAGCTGGTACGGCTCCTCTGAACATGACGCGCTGCCGACCGATGATCTGTTTTACGCACTTGCACCGGAACCGGGTCTTGAGCAGCAGATCTCAAGTGCCATTCTGGCACCGGACGCCATGGCGGATACCGCCTCCCGCACTCTGGCAGAGCTGCGCAAAAAGATCCGCGCCACAGAAAACAGCATCCGCGACCGGCTGGAAAGCATGGTGCGCAATATGGATACCTCTAAATACTTGCAGGAAAGCGTGGTTTCTATGCGCAACGGCCGGTACGTTGTGCCGGTCAAGAGCGAGTATCGCGGCGAGGTCAGCGGCATCATCCACGATGTATCCTCTACGGGCGCTACGGTGTTCGTGGAGCCGCAGGCTGTGGTGGAAGCCAATGCCCGCATCCTGCAATACCGTGCACAGGAGGCGCAGGAGATCGAGCGCATTCTGGTGGCCTTTACCGCACAGGTGGCCGCCATTGAGCCGCAGTTTCAGTACAGCTACAAGGCCATGCTGGAAATTGACATCCTGCTGGCGAAAGCACGGCTTGCGCTGGAACTGAAAGCCTTCAAGCCCGCTGTGCGGACTGATTCTTCCTTTAACCTGATCCGTGCCCGCCACCCGCTGATCGATCCGCAAAAGTGCGTTCCTGTGGATATTGCACTGGGCGGAGAATACGATTCTCTTATCATCACCGGCCCGAACACCGGCGGTAAAACGGTCACTCTGAAAACCGCCGGTCTGCTGTGTGCCATGGCGCAGTGCGGCTTTCTGATCCCGGCAGACGAGCGCAGCGAGATCTGCGTATTTGATGAATTTTTGGTAGACATCGGCGATGAACAGAGCATTGAGCAGAGCCTGTCCACCTTCTCCGGCCACATGAAAAAAATCACCGGTATTCTGGAACTGGCCATGCCGCACACCCTTGTGCTGCTGGACGAACTGGGTGCCGGTACCGATCCCGCCGAGGGCGCCGCGCTGGCAGTTGCCATCATTGAGGAGCTGCGACGCCGTGGCGTTCTGCTGATGGCGACCACCCACTATGCAGAGCTGAAGGTCTTTGCATTGGAAACAAAGGGCGTGGTCAATGCCAGCTGCGAGTTTGATCTGGAGACCCTGCGCCCAACCTATAAGCTGAGTGTGGGCGTACCGGGAAAATCCAATGCGTTCCTGATCAGCGAAAAGCTTGGCATCCCAAGCCGCGTCATTGAGGCTGCCCAGCAGCATCTGTCTGCCGAGGATAAACGTCTGGATGCAGTTCTGGGTCAGCTGGATGATCTGAAACTTCAACTGAAAGAAAGCCAGAACGAGGTGGAGCAGCTACGCAACGAAGCCTCCCATCAGCTGGAAGCCGCCCGCAAAAAGCGGGACGAGCTGATCCAGCAGGGTGAGAATGAATTGGAAGCTGCTCGTGCCAAGGCACGCACGCTGGCACAGCAGGTGGAAACGCAGGCCTACGCGCTGACTGACGAGCTGCGCCAGTTGCAAAAGGACGAGCGCATGAGCGCCCAGCAGAAAGCGCAACGCGCCCGCGAGATCGCCAAAAAGGAGACCGAAAAGCTGTTTGCCGGTACGGAAGTGGTGCATAACCCCGTTAAGGAGTTTGTGCCACTAAAGGAGGTAAAGGTAGGGCAGGAGGTCTGCATTGCAGAGCTGAACCAGCTGGCCACCGTTCTGGCGCTGCCGGACAAAAACGGCGATGTGCTGGTGCGTGCCGGTATCATTAAGACCAAGGTACCCCTCAAGGGCTTGAAGCAACCGGAAAAGCTGGTAAAAGAACCCACTGCACCAAAAACCAAGGCGCAGCAGCGGTATTCCCGCCTGACCGGTGACACCAACCGTCCCAACGGCAGGGTAGAGCGCGTACAGCGCACCGCCAAAATGGAGTGCAACCTGCTGGGGCTTACGGTGGATGAGGCACTGTCGGAGGTGGATTCCTTTATCGATCGCGCCATCCTGAACGGACAGACGGTGGTCTACTTGATCCACGGCAACGGCACCGGCGCACTGCGCACTGCCATCCATAAGCATTTGCGCGGCAACCGCATGGTCAAAAGCTTCCGTCTTGGTCGTTACGGCGAAGGTGAGAGCGGCGTGACGGTTGTAGAACTGAAATAACCCAGTAAAGACTGCCTTTTGAAAAATTGGCAGTCTTTTTTTGTTGCAGTGCAGGGAAAAGGCGAGTATACTCGTATTATAAATGTAAAACGAACAGGAAGTAAAACTTTATGCCAACCAGTCATCGCAGACCCGCAAATAAGCATAGTAAACGCAAAACGCACCGCCGCAAAGCCCAGCGTCAGATTTTGCATGGACTACTGCTTGTTTTTGCGGCATTGATGCTCTGTTTCGGCCTGTTTTTATGGAAGGCGGCGCTGGAATTGAACGCACCCGCAGAACCCGCAGTCTCGGCAGCAGAGGATGATTTTCGTCCGGTGGTGGGCGACCCGCCGTACCGGGTGGCAATAGATGCCGGACATGGCGGCAACGACCCAGGCGCAAGGGGAGTGGTCGAGGAAAAACAGATCACAGCAGCAACGGCTGCTGCGTTGCTTCAGTGGTTAGAAGAGGATTCTAATTACATTCCGTTGCAGACCCGGGAAAGCTTTGATGAAACCGCGACACCTGCCCAACGTGCAGCCACCGCCAGTGCCCAAAGCCCGCAGCTGCTGCTGTCCATCCACGGCAACTCCGCAGCCAATGGCTCTACGGCATCCGGCTTTGAATGCTATCCGGCAGTGCCCGGGCGCACATGGCATCAGGAGAGCTTTTATTTTGCCCGGCTGCTGGCAGGTGGAATGCAGAGCATCGGCGCAAAGCTGCGCGGACGTGGGGGAGTGCGGTACATTTATTATCTGGAAAACGACCAGAAGCAGCTGGTGGAGAACACCTACACACAGGTACGGCCTGAGCGCAGCTTTACGCTGCTGGAAGATGTGGATTGTCCGGCAGTGTTGGCAGAGCAGTGCTTTGTAACAAATGCCGAGGATGTAGAGCGCTTTGGCAGCGAGGAGAGCTGCAAGACTGTGGCGCGCATTTATTACGAAGCTATCTGTGCATATTTCGGCACAGAACCGCTGCCGACGGAATGAGCATCGTATCACCGAAGCAGAAGAAACAATACTACTTTTATAACATGACCTGTAATGCACCAGAACAGCCACCGCAGGTATAAGTCAAACACTTGAACGTCCAGCGGCGTAGAAGCGGGCACATACAAAAAGAACAGCATCCACAGAAGCTGCTGGAAATCTGACAGAAAGAGAGAAGGGCAGCTTCTGTTTTTTGATTACTGCTGTTTCGTATAATGCACGTTATGCGAAACTTAGGGAAGTGAAAAAAGCCCATTTCCCGGATTTTTGTCGTCTCAGCCTCGGCTGGCTCATTTTTAAGCTTAGTTCAACCGTTCTACGTAGTCTGCTCTTTTTATCATATTTTATTGTTTTATTTGTCTCACGCTTACACATACTTCCTGTGTTATGCGCTGCTGTATCATTTTGTAATTCAATTGGTCTTGCGGCATCTTTGCGGTTGCTTTGTAGCACTTCTTGCAGTTGCGTTTGTTTATCCAGCTGTTTTTTTGTGCGGACATGGCTTAGTATGTTTCTGCCAGAATCTTCCGAGGATGCTCCTGTATGGATGGCTGCTGACTGCTTATAATGCAAATTATAAGGACCTATGACGTTATCCGGTCAAGCCGTATCGCGCCATAGGTCCTTGAATCGTCTTAAACGTTTTGTGTAGGTTTAAGTATCACTCGATAAATCATCGGTTTCATCGTAAGATATTGCTGAGATATCTGCCCGGAAGCCATCCTGTGCAGCGCCCTTAAAGGCAGCCATCGGGCCGGACGGTTCAGAAGCGTCCTCTCCCGCCGGGGCATTTTCGGCAGATGTCTCCCCTGCTGCCTCTGTTGTATCCAAGCTTGCTTTTGTAGCTTTTATGGGCAGCACCTTGCCCAGCGGATTTTCTTCAATGGCAGAGCGAACCTGAAATTCTTGTAGGTGCGTATAAATTTGTGTTGTTCCCACACTGCTGTGTCCCAGAAGCTGCTTGAGGGTAAGGATATCCACATTGCCGGTTTGATACATCAACGTAGCGGCAGTATGGCGCAGCTTATGGGTGGAAAAACCCTTCAGTCCGGCAGCCTTCATCGCGCCGGAGATCAGCTGTTCTACCCTGCGGTTCGAGATACGCTCCTTGCGCATCCGCGTAATGAACACGGCTTTTTCCTTGGGTGAAAGCCCTTCCATAGTATTGCGCTTGCGCAGATACAACTGCAACGCCTCCACACAGGCATCGTTCAGGTAGACCATGCGTTCCTTATGGCCTTTGCCGAACAGGCGAATCTGCCGCTGCTCCAAATCAATGTCTCCAAGGTCCATGCCTACCAGTTCGGCAAGACGCATACCGCAGTTGAGGAACAGAACCACCATGCAATAATCCCGCTCCGGGAAATCGCTTTGGGTCTGGGTGCTCTCCAAAAGCGAGATGGACTGCTCTGCCGTCAGGTACTTGGGCAATACTTTATCCTGCTTGGGCGGACGGATGGCCGCCGTAGGGTCCTCGGATAGGCGGTTGACCTGATTGACCAGATAATCATAAAAGCCGTGCAGGCTGGCCAGCCGCCGGGCGGTAGAGGATTTTTTGTTGCCGCACTCCCGGTTCAAAAAGTAAAGATACTCGTAGATATCCTCTTTTGTTATGCTGCCCCAAAAGGCCGTATCCAGCCCTTTGGGGTCGATCTCCTTAAACTCTGCATCTGCGGCCACAAGCCCGCGGCGGCGCTTCATAAAGCGGCTGAAGGAGCGCAGGTCGCAGTAATAACTGAACGCCGTATTGGCACTTTTGCCGGCGATCACTTCAAGATAACGCACATATTCTACAATATCCGGGGCGGCATCCTCAAAGGGTGCATGCTTGCCGGGATTTCTTTCGTCCAGATAGATCGACATAGGTTCCTCGTTTCATCACAGGCGGTCATTTTTCAGCGCGTTGATGGCATCTGCGATATACGCTGCACCGACCAGCTTCATACCGGGATAATCTGCAGCATTCAGGTGCGCAAGGCTGTGCTTGGGAATGACCGCCCGCTCAAAGCCGATACGCTCTGCCTCGTGCAGACGCTGCTCCAGATTAGGCACACTGCGCACTTCCCCGCCCAGACCTACCTCTCCGATAGCGATAAGCTTATCGCTGACCGGGCGGTCCAGCAACGAGGAGACCATGCTCAGGCAAACGGCAAGGTCGCAGGCGGTATCCCGCAGTGCAATGCCGCCCACAATGTTGACGTAAACATCCAGATTGCCAAAGAAGTACCCTGCCCGCTTTTCCAGCACGGCGATCAAAAGATTCATGCGGTTATAGTCGTATCCGCTGCAAGCGCGGCGGGGTGCCGGAAAATTCGTCTTGGTGGCAAGTGCCTGTATCTCGCTCAGGATAGGACGGCTGCCCTCCATGGTGCAGGCTACACAGTTGCCGGAAACCCCCAGCGGACGTCCTTCCAATAGCATCTGGGAGGGGTTTTCGATCTCGGCAAGCCCTGTGCCGGTCATATCGAACATTCCCAGCTCATTGGTAGAGCCATAGCGGTTTTTGGCTGCCCGCAAAATGCGGTACGGCAGCATCTTATCACCCTCAAAGTAGAGCACCGTATCCACGATATGCTCCATGACCTTGGGGCCTGCAATTGCACCGTCCTTGTTCACGTGACCCACGATGAACATGGGAATCTCCTGTTTTTTTGCGACTGCCAGCAGCCGCGCGGCGCTTTCCTTCACCTGACTGACTGTGCCGGACGAGGACGAGATATCCATGCAGCGCATGGTCTGGATAGAGTCGATGACCACAAGGTCCGGCTTTTCCTTTTCGATCAGACCGCAGATCTCATCCACGTCGTTTTCCGCCGCCAGAAAGATGTTATCCTGCGGTACCTTCAGCCGCGCCGCACGCAGCTTGACCTGCCGGACAGATTCCTCGCCGGTGATATACAATACGCTGTGCTGGTTGGAGATGGCGCCGCACAGCTGTAACAGCATAGTGGATTTACCCACGCCCGGCTCACCGCTCAAAAGCACTACGCCGCCCAGCACGATGCCGCCGCCCAATACGCGGTCCAGCTCCGAGATGCCGGTCAGGATGCGGCTTTTTTCCTCCGTGGTGCTGATCTCTGACAGCCGCCGGGCGGTCAGGGTGGTCACGCCCTCCTGACGAACCGCAGCAGCCTGCCGGGCAGCAGGAGTCCCCGCCTTGGGCGCCTCGGCTACAACATCCTCGTTCATGGTGTTCCAGCTGCCGCAGCTGGGGCAGCGCCCCATCCAGCGGGGGCTTGTCTCTCCGCAATTGGAGCATACATAGACGGATTTCAATTTCATGTCTGTCCCTCATTTATTATGGTCTTTTGTTATTGTAACACACTGTGCCAAAACCCGCAAGAAAAGGATGCCGTTCACAGGCGGCTGCCCAGATACGAAAGCCCTGCCGCCGCGCCGCACAGCGGCAGCAGCACCACCATAGTCAGCAGATATTGTCCAAGCAGTGCCTGTACCCCGGAGCGGGCTTGTCCGCCGGGATGCCTGCGGAAGGAGTAGGCGTGGATCCGGCTGCTGACCTGCAAAGCACAAGCCCCGAAAAAGCACAGACAGCCGCTTGCTGCTGCCGCCGGCAGGCCTGTCCACAGCAGCGCCAGAAGTACCGTTTTCCATCCGCCTGCGGCGCAAAGCTGTACCATAAGCAACCCGCTGCCCAAACCGTACAACATCATGCTGCCAAAGATCATCACTGGCCCAAGGGCAGACAGCCCCAATACCAGAAACAGGCTGACCACAAGGCCGAGAGCCAGATATTCCATGCCGAAAAGCTGTACGGTACCCTGCAAGCTGCCCGGTGCAAACAGCCTTTGCCATGCCTCCAGATAATACTGCAGTAGTTCTGCCTGCCGGGCATCGCATACGGCCTGCAATACACCGGCTGCCGTGCACCCCAGCAGAAAGGCCGTAGCCAGCAGCCAACAATCCCGGGTGGCGTGCCGCTTTGACGGGATGCAGGGTTCTTTTTGCGGCAATTTCTCTACGGTTTCCGGTACAGTCGGCAGAGTGGGCTCCGCTTTCTGCACCGGCAGGCTGACCGTCTGCGGCAGCAAAGACAAGGCTTCTTCCGGTTTAGTTTGTTCATAGATCCACATACGCTGTTTTCCCCTCTGATGTATTCGATTTGCCAGATTGATCAACGAAGTGCATGCCTGCGGCTGCGCAGGGTGACGCCAAGCAGCCCGCCAATGCAGCCACAGAGCAGTACCGCCAGAATGCGGCACACCACAGCAGACTCGGCGGCTGTGCCGTTCCATACAGCAGAAAGCACCAGCGGTGCCGCCAGAAATGTACTTTGAAGCAGTCCTGTCAACAGACCGCGCGCCTTTTTTCGGAACGCTGCCGCCAGTGCACACAGCAAACTGCCCATGCATACGGCTGTTGTGGCAAGTATCGGCACTACGCTGCCGGAGCAGCCCTGCCCGGCCATCAGCTGCGCAAAACCGGCCAAAGCTGCCGCTGTTACAGCTACCCCCAACGCCCCGAAAAGCAGAAACGAAAGAAGTTCCGCCGGGAAACCTCGAGATTCAGACATAACAAAACCGCCTCCCTGCACATAGTCTATGCAGGGAGGCGGTTCATGTATGCACGGTGTTAACGCTTACTTCTTGTCGGCAGGAGCCTTGTCCATGTTCAGCTTTTCGACCGAAGAGATAGCAGACTTGGTGAAGCGGATCTTCACACGGTCAGCGCCGGTCTCCAGAACAAAAGTGTCGTCCTTGATGGCGACAACGCGGCCAATGACACCGCCGATGGTGGTGACCTGATCGCCGATCTCCAGACTGCTGCGCATAGCGGCATCCTTCTTTTCCTGCTTCTTCTGGGGACGGTAAATCATGAAGTACAGCAGGACCAGCATCAGTGCCAGCGTGAAGAACAGGCTGATATAGCCTTCGGACGTGGTAGTCAGAAATTGCATGGGCAAAATCTCCTCTCAAAAATTCAGATAATGCTATTATACCCTCTTATCAGCCTTGTTGCAAGGCTAAAGTTTAAATTCTGGTATCCAGAAGCTTCACATATCTGTCGTGGAAGGCGGTAAAGGTACCGGCATCCAGCTCATCCCGGATGCGTTCCATCAGGTGATTGTAGAACCACAGATTGTGCATCACAGTCAGGCGCATACCCAACATCTCGTCTGCCTTGAGCAGGTGCCGGATGTAGGCGCGGGAATAGTTGCGGCACACCGGGCAGCCGCAGGCGGGGTCAATGGGACGCTCGTCCCGCTCATATTTGGCATTTTTGATGTTGATGATGCCGCTCCATGTATTCAGATGGCCGTGGCGGGCATTGCGGCTGGGCATAACGCAGTCAAACAAATCCACACCACGGGCTACGGCCTCGATGATGTTGCCGGGGGTGCCGACGCCCATCAGATAGCGGATCTTGTCCTTGGGCATATACGGCTCCACCTGACTGATCATCTCATACATCACTTCGGTGGGCTCGCCCACAGCCAGACCGCCAATGGCGTAGCCGTCCAGTTCCAACTCGGCGATCTGCTTCATGTGCTCCACGCGCAGGTCTGCATAGGTACAGCCCTGATTGATGCCGAACAAAAGCTGATCCGGGTTGACCGAGATACCCTCGTGCTTCAGGCGTGCCATCTCAGCCTTGCAGCGCTTCAGCCAGCGGGTGGTGCGCTCGCAGCTGTCCTTGGAGTAATCGTGCTGGGCAGGGTTCTCCACACATTCATCAAAGGCCATGGCAATGGTAGAGCCCAAATTGGCCTGGATCTGCATGCTCTCCTCCGGACCCATGAAGATGCGGTGACCGTCCAGATGGGAGGCAAAGGTTACGCCCTCCTCAGTGATCTTGCGCAGCTTTGCCAGACTGAACACCTGAAATCCGCCGCTGTCGGTCAGGATAGGCCCATTCCAGCGGGTAAACTTGTGCAGACCGCCCATATCCGCCACCAGCTTGTCGCCGGGACGCAGATGCAGATGGTAGGTGTTGCAGAGCATGACCTGCGCACCGATGTCCTTCAGGTCATGGGCAGACAGGCCGCCCTTGATGGCACCGGCGGTGGCAACATTCTGGAAGGCAGGGGTCTGCACCGTGCCGTGCACGGTCTTGAACTCG
>ERZ506432.1107-NODE-1107-length-10481-cov-4.456743_pt1 | contig 10481 bp, 9 predicted proteins | sample MGYA00513663_ERZ506432 | MGnify/ENA metagenome assembly ERZ506432
CGGGCCTGCCCCGCCGGTGCCGCCGAGGAACTGCGGCAAAAGGTTCTCGCCGCCTATGACCGCATCTACACCGAGGAATGCCGCAAACCCGGCATCATCTACCCCGGCATCCCGCAGCTGCTGCAAAGACTCCGGGCCCAGGGCGTTCTTACCGCTGTTATCACCAATAAGCCCCAGCCCCAGGCGGATGCCCTGCGGGAAAGCACCTTCCACGGCATGCTGGATGCCATTTGGGGCCAGCGGGAGGGCTTCCCCCTCAAACCGGACCCCACCCTCGCCCAGGAACTTATCCGCGAGCTGGAGGCCCGCCCCGTTGCTTATGTGGGGGATTCCCAGGTGGATATCTCCCTCGGCAAAAATCTCGGCCTGCCCACCGTGCTTATGACCTGGGGCAGCCGCACGCCCGCGGAGCTCCTTGCCGCCGACCCCAGCGCCATCCTGGCGGATACCGCCGCCCAGCTGGAAGCCCGGCTGGAGCAGTATCTGGCCAATCTGCAATAACGGCCCTCTTGCCGCCCTCCGGGGCGGCTTTTTGATGATAAAGTAGTACTCGCCACACCAAGCCAAAGGCTACCCCTTACACAGGGGAGGCTATGGGTTGGAGCGCCGCTTACCCTTTGCATAAGGGGGCCTATGAGGACTCGGCAAACAGTGCAGATATCGCATCGAAAAGGTCCATTTGTATCGTCCAAAATATCTCTATAAAATCCATTATTTAGAGAAATATTGCCACCCTATCCCCTAAAATCCACCAAAAATAAAAAAAATTTCAAAAAACGGACATTCCATGCAGGAACATCCGTTCTTTTTTGCGTATTATATTAGTAGAGGGCTTTGCAAAGTGTGACCGATCGTCCTCCCGGGCCCTCCCTTTCTCGAGAAGGTGACAATTGAATCATTTGGTGCAAACCGGCGTTTTGGGCGGCGGCTTTCTTTCCTGCACCCTAAATGGACCGTACCTCCACCTGCGGCAGCAGGGCGCCTATGTCGCTCATCACGGGGGGCTGCGTTCCGGCCCGTACCACCTTTGCGGTAGCGGCCGCTACCGCAAATCGCAGGGTCTCCTCGGGTGTGAGCCCGTGCAGCCGGGCATAGATGAGCGCGGCCGTCATGGTGTCCCCGGCCCCTGTGGTATTAAGCGCGGTCACAGTAGGGGCCGCGGCAAAAAGTACCGCTTTCCGGGTGGCCAGCAGCGCCCCCTGCGCCCCCAGGGAAACCACCACCTGTCCTACCCCGCGGTGCAGCAGCTGCCAGGCCGCTTCCGCCAGGGATTCAGTGGTTGCCAGGCGGTAGCCGTACAGGGGCTCCAGCTCCTCCCGGTTGGGTTTTATGCAGTCCGGCTTCGCTGTGATCCCCAAAATCAGTGGCTCCCCGGCGGTATCCAGGTAAACGGCGGCTCCCCTTTTCCGGCACTCAGCGGTGAGATCCCGGTACCATCCGGCCGGTAAATCTTGCGGCAGGCTGCCGCACAGCACCACCACATCCCCCGGCAAAAGGCGCTCCAGCAGCTCCTCCCGCAGGCGCCCGGCAGGGGCGGCCTCCCCCAGCAGACCGGGGGCGTTCAGTTCGGTGGTCAGTCCATCTCCCCGGGAGGAAATTTTGAGATTGACCCGGGTGGGGTGAGGGGCGGCATAGACGGTACAGGGCAGCTCCTCCTGCCGCAGCAGTCCGGCCAGCTCCTGTCCGGTCGTCCCGCCCGCGATGGTCAGGGCAACGCAGTCCTCGGCAAAGACACGCAGGGCCCTTGCCACATTGATGCCCTTGCCGCCGGCATAGCGGCAGCGGGAAAGAACCCGGTGGGTGGCGCCGGGCAGCAGCCGCTCCACCTCCAGTGTTTCATCAATAGCGGGATTGAGGGTGACGGTGTAGATCATAAAAATCACCTCCGGGGCAAATTTCCATCCCCAGTATAGCGCATAAGTGGGGGAGTTGTCCACCAAAAGAAAAGCCCTCTCCGGAGTAGGGGAGGGGATGCGCTGTGGCCAAACGGCAGTCCACCTGAAAACCGCTATTGATTCGCAACGGCGGCTGGGGGCTTTTGCGACAAATGTGGTTGCGTTATTGAAAATTGGGGTAAATTTCTTCCCTTAGTGTAGTGCGTAAATGGAGGGAGTTATCCACCAAAAGAAGGCCTTCTCCGGGAAGGAAGAGGGCAGGGGATGTGTTGCGACTAAATGACAGGCCGCCTGAAAATGCTAATGACTCGCAACGGCGGTTGATAACCTTGTGATAAATGCGGTGGCTTTGTTTTGGCTATTTTATCTGCGATTGAGGTGGGTTTCCGTTCTAAAAAAACCTCCCTGGGGTAGAGGAGGGTGAGAGGTAAACGGTGAAGAAGCGGGGCCCTGCTGAGGAAGGGCCCGGCCGCAGGCCGCCCCGGCGAAGCCGGGGCCAGCGGGCGAAGCCCGCTGAAACCGCCCTCCGGGCGGTTTGGCCTGCGGCCGGCGTCCCGGATTTTGCAGGGGCCATAAAAAGCGGTTTTGCCGGTTGATTTTTGGTTTGCTGCGGGTGATGCAGTAGCAGCGGGTATAGCCGCACGGCTAAACGGCAGGCAGTCAAAAAAGCGGATTACCCGCAATAATGCTCGATGGCTTTGCTAGTAAATTCAGCAGTACCGGTTCCGCCAGCGGTGTCGATGTTTTTGGTAAATTCTCCTCCGCCGGCGTACATTTTTCCGAGTCCGTTCAGGATTTTAGGGGAGCAGGTATAAAAATGCTCTGTAATATAATCTTGGAGTTTTTTTACCTGTGCCTGAACCGCCTCATCCGATGGGTTCATTTTTTTCATCTGCCCGAACTCAACAAATATTTTCATAAATTCATCCGCGATGGCAGCGTCGTCATCTTTTGCCCAGTCCTTTGTTTTTTCTTCATACTCTTTGTACTCTGCTGTGTGACCCCACTGCTCTTTTGCGAGCTTAGAGTACTCATCGATTTTTTGGGTATCAAATGCTTTGAAATCCATATAGTTTACTTCCCATTACTTTTATTCCTCGGGCGAAAAGAATGAGATTTTCGAGATGCTCCTTTTTCATCGTAAGCAATTCAATTTGCTGCTTCAGCGCTTTGCTTTGATCAAAATTGGGAGAATCGAGGATGCGTTTGATTTCTTTTAGTGGAAATTCCAACTCCCTAAACAGTAAAATCTGCTGCAAGCGTTCCATCGCTGCATCGTCATACAGCCGGTACCCCGCCTCAGTATATCCGGCAGGCGGCAGAAGCCCGATGGCATCGTAATATTGCAGAGCGCGTATACTCACTCCGGTCAATTTGCTTACTTCGTTTACTGTCATCATTTGCTTTTCCCTCCGCTCGATAAGGATACAATAAACTATTACGCAGCGTAGGAGTCAATAGTTTTCCTGAAAAATTGATACAAATTTCGGCTTAGGCGGATGATACCTTTCTGAGGGAGGGCAACGGCGGTTTTACCCGGTCTTTGAATTCTTACCGCAATCGGTACGGCGGCAGCGGGCGCAATCGCCACAGCAGCTGCCGGTATGGCCCCGGCGGACGGCCCGGAGAGCGAAAAATGTGCCGGTGGCGATTACTGCCAGCAGCAGCCAATCGAGGGGGCCCATCAGAACAGCCCTGTGATGGCATAGGCCAGCCAGCCTACTAGCCATGCTACACCGCATTGCAGGATTACCACGCCGACTGTTTTCACGGTGGAGCCGAGCTCCCGGCGGATGGTGGCTATGGCCGCCACACAGGGGGTATACAGCAGGGTAAAGACCAAAAAGCTGATGGCGGCCCGGGGAGAGAACATCCCGGTGACGGCCGCACCGCCCAGCAGGACCTCCAGGGTGCTGACGACAGATTCCTTGGCGACAAAGCCAGAAATGAGGGCGGTGGCGCAGCGCCAATCGGCGAAGCCGAGGGGGGCGAAAAGGGGAGCGATCCATTGGCCGATGAGCGCCAATAGGCTATAAGAGCTATCCGCCACGACATTGAGTCGGGTATCGAAGCCTTGCAGGAACCAGATGATGATGGTGGCCAGGAAAATGACAGTGAAAGCGCGCTGCAGGAAGTCTTTGGCTTTTTCCCACAGCAGCAGCCCTACACTTTTGGCACTGGGGAGCCGATAGTTGGGGAGTTCCATGACAAAGGGGACGGGCTTGCCGCGGAAGGCGGTGTGGTTCATGATGAGGGCCGCCACGATGCCGATGAGGATGCCGAGAAGATAAAGGGCGATCATCACCAGGGCGCCGTACTGCGGGAAAAATGCCGCCGTAAAAAAGGCGTAGATGGAGATTTTGGCAGAGCAGCTCATGTAAGGGGTGAGGAGAATGGTCATTTTGCGGTCGCGATCGGAGGAGACGGTGCGGGTGGCCATGATGGCCGGCACCGAGCAGCCGAAGCCGATGAGCAGCGGCACGATGCTGCGGCCCGAAAGACCGATGCGGCGCAGCGGCTTATCCATTACAAAGGCGACACGGGCCATGTAGCCGGTGTCTTCCAGGATGGAGAGAAAGAAAAACAGGGTGACGATGATGGGCAGGAACACCAGCACGCTGCCCACGCCGGCAAAGATGCCATCGATGATGAGGCTGTGGACCACCGGATTGATGCCGTAGGCAGTGAGGGCGCCATCGACCAGGGCGGTGAGCGCATCAATGCCGACGGCCAGGAGATCGGAAAGACGCTGGCCGATGACATGGAAGGTGAGGTAGAAGGTGAGAAACATGACCGCCAAAAAGGTGGGAATGGCGGTGTACCGGCCGGTAAGGATCTGATCGAACCGGACGGAGCGGGCGTGCTCGCGGCTTTCGTGGCACTTGGTGACCGAGGCGGCGACGACCCCTTCGATGAAAGTATAGCGCATATCGGCCAGGGCGGCATTGCGGTCCAGCCCGGTTTCGTTTTCCATCTGGACGATGCAGTGTTCCAGCAGCTCCTTTTCGTTTTCATCCAGCCGCAGGTCCTTTTCCAGCGTATCGCCGCCCTCAATGAGCTTGGCGGCGCAGAAACGGGTGGGGACGCCCAGCCGTTCGGCGTGATCCGAGATGAGGTGGATAACGGCGTGCAGGCAGCGGTGGACGGCGGAATCATCGGTGCAGAAATCTGTGACCTTGGGTAGGATTTTGCCCCGGGCGACGGTGAGCGCCTGGGTGATAAGCTCCGATACACCCTCGCCCTTGGCGGCGGAAATGGGTACCACCGGGATGCCGAGGGCGGCGCTCATTTTTTGCACATCGATGGAGCCACCGTTGGCACGCACCTCATCCATCATATTGAGGGCCAGTACCATGGGGACCCGCAGCTCAAAAAGCTGCAAAGTAAGGTAGAGATTACGCTCGATATTGGTGGCATCCACAATATTGATGATGCCATCCGGCTTTTGATTCAGGATGAAATCCCGGGTGACGATCTCCTCCTGGGTATAGGGCCGCAGCGAATAGATGCCCGGCAGATCGACGACGGAGCAATTTTTCTCGCCCCGGATATCGCCCATTTTCTGATCGACGGTGACGCCGGGAAAATTGCCGACATGCTGATTGGAGCCGGTGAGGGCATTGAACAGGGTGGTTTTGCCGCAATTCTGATTGCCGGCCAATGCGAAGATCATATTTCCGCGGCCTCCTTTACCTCGATCTTTTGGGCTTCCTCCACCCGCAGGGTCAGCTCATAGCCGCGGACCCTTATCTCGATGGGGTCGCCCATGGGGGCGACCTTTTGCAGGGTGACGCGGGTGTGGGGGATGAGACCCATATCCAAAAGGCGGCAGCGCAGCGGGCCATCGCCGCCCACGGCCGTGATGATACCGGAGGAGCCGGTTTTGAGTTCATTCAAAGTCATAGTGATAATCCTTTCCCTTGACATGTGGCAATTAAAATTAGGATAGACTAATTTTATTATAAGGCGGCAAAAATATCAAGTATCCGACAGGGATCGGGCGGTATTTTGGGCGGAGGGGCAAAGCGGGCGGAGGGCTTTGTCCATTTGAGGCGGGACTGGCATTTTTCTGTCGGCGGGGCATACCCTCTAAAGAGAGAGGGGGAATAAGTGATGCTGGGAGCAATGGTACTGACGCTGCTGGGCGGGCTGTGGCTGCTGACGCTGCATGTTTCGACTTCAGGTTCATTCCCGCGGCCGCTGACGGCTAAGCAGGAGCGGGACTGCCTGGAGCGGATGAGCCGAGGAGACCGGGCGGCACGGAACGAGCTGGTGGAGCACAATCTGCGACTGGTGGCGCACATCGTGAAGAAGTACTACGCGGTGAGCGGGGAGCAGGATGATCTGATCTCGATAGGGACGATAGGGTTGATAAAGGCGGTGGAGACCTATAACTTGGAGAAGAAGACAAAATTCGCGACTTATGCTTCTAGGTGTATTGAGAATGAGATTCTGATGTATTTTAGGGCGCGAAGGAAGACGGCGGGGGATGTTTCATTGGAGGACCCGCTGGATACCGACCGGGACGGCAACAGCCTGACGCTGATGGAGCTGGTGAGCGATGAGGAGGATATCATTACACGGCTGGACCTAACGCTGAAAGCTGAAAAACTACGGAAGGTCTTTGGGGTGCTGGAGGGACGGGAGCAGCGGGTGCTGCGGCTGCGCTACGGGCTGGATAACCGACCGCCGATGACCCAGCGGGAGGTGGCCAGGAAGCTGGGGATCTCCAGGAGCTATGTTTCCCGGCTGGAGAAGCACGCCATAGAGCGGCTGCGGGAGGAGATGGGCAAGTAAGGGGAAAACAGAGGGACTTGCCGTTTGGGGAAAAATACGCTATGATGGGGAAAAGTATTTTTCCCGGAGGTGCCAGTATGCATATTCCCGCCATAGCCACCAGTGAGATGGAGGTATTATCCTTTGCCGAGGCGATGCGCCAAAGCGGCCGGGAGGCGGACTACGATACCGGCCGGTGGCTGTATGTGCCGGACTTTTACACGGAGTACCGATATGTGCTGGGAACCAAGGGAGAGAAACCGCTCATCTGCATTGGGGTGAACCCCTCCACGGCGGAGCCGGACCACCTGGATAATACCCTGAAATCGGTGGAGCGGATCGCGCTGGGAAATGGGTACGACAGCTTTATTATGTTTAATGTGTACCCGCAGCGGGCTACCCGGCCGCAGGATATGGCGCGGGAGCGGGATGAGCGGCTGCACCGGGCCAATATGGAGGCTTTCGAGTATATTTTGGGACTGAGTAAGGAGCCGACGGTATGGGCGGCCTGGGGGAACATCATAGAGATGCGTCCCTACCTGAAAGGCTGTGTGCAGGATATGATAGCGGCCGGGGAGCGGCACGGCGCCCGGTGGGTCACGGCAGGGAAGCGCTCGGTGAAGGGGCACCCGCACCACCCGCTGTACCTGAGGAAGGACAGCGGGCTGGATCCCTTTGATGTGGCGGAGTACTGCGAACGGTGCATATGAGCTGCGGCAGGGAAAAGGCAGGCAGGCGCTCCGGAGCGGGAAAGGGCCGCCCGAAGCGCAGCGAAGGCGCGGCCCTGGGGAGCGCAGGGGTGCCCGCCGGGGGTGGAGAGTGCGCGGAAGAATGAAAACAGCACCGAGGAGCAGTTCCACGGTGCTGATTTTGTTATTCGTTTGGTTCCTGCGGCAGGGGAGGAGTTTTGGCGGCTTCCAGCTCCTTAAACTTGGCCTGCATGGTGGGATTGTTTTTCGTCAGGCGCTTGACTGAAAGCTCCTGGGCTTTATCATTGGCCAGGCGGAGATTATTTTCGGAGGAGAGCAGGGCGTCCTTGGTCTTTTGCAGGTGGTCGATGGTTTTATCGATCTCCTCGATGGCGGTTTTGAACTTGCGGCTGGCCAAATCGTAATTGCGGCCGAAGCGGGTCTTGAAGTCGTTCATTTCCTCCTCGAAGTGGGAGATATCGATATTCTGATTACGGATCTCCGCCAACTGCCGGCGGTATTCCACCGTATGGAGTGCCGAGCCCCGCAGCAGGGTGATGATGGGAATGAAGAACTGAGGACGGATGACATACATTTTGGGGTAGCGGTAGCTGACATCGGTGATGCCGCCATACAGCTCGCTGTCCGGCTCCAGCAGGGAAACCAAGACGGCATATTCGCAGCCCTTTTCCTGACGGTCCTTATCCAGTTCCCGGAAGAAATCCTCGTTCTTTTTCTTGCTGGCGGTGGTATCCATCTCGTTTTTCATCTCGAACATGATGGAGAGAAATTCGATGCCATCGGAGGTGGACTCCCGGAAGATGTAATCGCCTTTGCTGCCGGTGCGGGCGTCGTTGTCCTTCTCAAAGTAAGCGTTGGGGAAAGCGGCGGACCGCAGACGGTTGAATTCAATCTCACAGTGCTGTTCCAGCGTTTCTCCCACCATTTTGGTGGAAAGGCGGGTTTTGAGGTCCTTATAATAGGCGATGACCTCATCCTTGCTGCTGAGCTCCCGCTTGTAGCTTTCCCGCAGCTCCTGCTCCTTTTCCCGGCTGGCGGCCGCGGCTTCCTTCAGCTGATAGGTCAGCTTATCGATTTCCCGCTGACTTTCGATCAGTTCGTCCTTCTTCTCAGAGGTCACTTTTTGAATGGCCAGCTCCCGCTCGGTTTGGGCTGCGTTCAGGCGGGCCCGCAGTTCAGTAATGGTCTGATCCCGGGCGGAAAGATCGGCGGTCTGCTGTTCCAGGGCTTTCTGTACGGCCAGCTCCCGCTGGGCCTGCTGGGAGAGAAGCTGGGCCTTCAGTTCTTCGATCTGCCGCTGCAGCTGGGCCTCGGACTGCTCCTGAGAGCGGGCGGCCTGAGTGCGTACCAGGGCCAGATCTTTTTCTTTTTCGGCGGCCAGCTGCTTTTCCCGCTGGGCCAGCTCCCGGTGAAATTCTTCATCCCGTACCTGACCCACGATGGCTGCATAGCCGGATTCATCCACGGTAAAGACTTCGCCGCATTTGGGACATTTGATCTCGTGCATAGCCGTACCTCCTGGTGAACTTACTGGATGTGGCCCATGGCGTGGCGCTTGATGGCTTCCATGGAGGCATCGCTGATGACATGCTCTATTTTGCAGGCGTCCTCCGCAGCGGTCTTTTCGTCAACGCCAAGTTTGACCAAAAAGCTGGTGAGCAGGCGATGACGCTCGTAGATCTTTTCCGCCACGGCCTGGCCGGATTCGGTGAGTGTGATGCCGCCATCTTCCGCGACATGGATATAGCCCCCCTGCCGCAAAATGCCGACAGCGCGGCTGACGCTGGGCTTGGAGTAGCCCATTTCCTCTCCGATATCAATGGCACGGACAAAGCCTGTGCGTTGGGAGAGAACAAGGATGGTTTCCAGATACATTTCGCCGGATTCCTGCAGAGACATAAGGGGCACCTTCTTTTCTTGGGGATATATTTATTTAAGGATAGCATAAAACGCGGTCGGTTGCAAGGGAAGCGGGGGGAAGAAAAACTCCCTGCCCGAAGGCAGGGAGAATGGAGCTGGAAACGTGACTTGAACACGCGACCTGCTGATTACGAATCAGCTGCTCTACCGGCTGAGCTATTCCAGCATTTTTGAGGTTACTAAAGTATTCTATCATACCAGCTGGAAAAAATCAATCAAAATTCATGCACAGTTCATTTACTTTCGCGGCAGTGGGCACTATAATAAAAATATACCCCATTTTAACGGAGAACGAACAGAATGAAGAGAGTAACGGCGCTGCTGCTGGCAGCGATGATGATAATAACAACCGGCCTGATAACACCGGCCATGGCGGCGGAGGATGATGTGCCGGAAACCTACAGCAATGCCTATGTGGTGATGGACGCCAAGACCGGGCAGGTGCTGCTGCAAAAAAACATGTACGAGAAGGAATATCCGGCCAGCATTACCAAGATACTGACAACAGCGCTGGGGCTGACCTACGCCAAGCCGGAGGACCGCATCACCGTTTCTCAGGAAACGGTAAGCGATGTATGGAAATGGGGCGAGACCACCCACCTGGCGCTGGAGCCGGGGGAGATCATTACCCTGAAGGATGCGCTGTACGGGGCGATGGTGGAATCCGCCAATGACTGCGCCAATGCCATAGCCCAGGCGGTGAGCGGGAACCTGACCGACTTTGCGGAGCTGATGAACCAGCAGGTGGCGGCGCTGGGACTGAGCGATACCCACTTTACCAACGCGCACGGCCTGCCGGATAAGGACCACTATACCACTGCCTATGATATGGCGCGCATCACCCGGTGGGCGATGACGGTGCCGGGCTTTGAGGAATATTTCTGCGCGACGGAGTATACCATCCCCAAGACCAACAAAAAGGATGTGGCAAGAAACATCGGTACCCACCACCATATGTTGGTGGAAAGCGCTTACTACTATCCCTACGCTAAGGGCGGCAAGCTTGGTTGGACCACCGAGGCGCAGCATACGGCGGTGACCTGGGCGGAGAAGGATGGACTTTCTTTGCTGTGTGTGGTGCTGGACTGCAGCGACAAGTGGGGCAAGTACAAGGACACCATAGCGCTTTTTGATTATTGCTTTGAGCGGTACAGTATGGTTTCGGTAAAGACCGATGAGA
>ERZ506432.1118-NODE-1118-length-10417-cov-4.582996_pt1 | contig 10417 bp, 6 predicted proteins | sample MGYA00513663_ERZ506432 | MGnify/ENA metagenome assembly ERZ506432
TGTCCCTGTATGGGAAAAAGCAAATCTTAACCTTGAGGAAGCTGCTGCCTACTTTGGAATCGGCATCAACAAACTGCGAGATATGACAAACGAGAATAACTGCCCGTTTATACTGTGGAACGGGAACAAACGCCTTATTAAGCGTAGAGCATTTGAAAGGTTTTTGGATTCGTCCTATTCGATATAAAAATAAGTGGAAAGCGCGTGTGGGGTATGGTATACTAGTACAAACCCTACATGCGCTTTTCGCTGGAAAGGAGTAATTGAGATTGTCTGAAAAGCGCAAAGATAGCAAGGGCCGTGTTTTGAAGGATGGCGAAAGCCAGAGAGCAAACGGCACCTACGACTATCGTTATACCGATATCCACAAGAAACGGCGTTGTATTTACGCCAAATCCCTGACAGAGCTGCGGAAAAAAGAGGAAGAACTGTGGCGCGATCTGGCAGACGGCATCGACTATGCTGCCGGAGAGATGACAGTGGCTGATCTGGTTGACCGCTATATGAACCTGAAACGTGGGTTGAAACCCAATTCACTTCGGTCGTACAACACAGCGGTCAAGCGGATTCATGCGGACCCTTTCGGGCAAAAAGCCATTAAAACGGTAAAATTGTCCGATGCGAAAGGCTGGTTCGTGTTTCTGCATGACAGCGGTTTCAAGCAAAACACCATAGGAATCCTGCAAAGCGTTGTCAGACCGGCATTCGAGATGGCGGTGGAGGATGACATCATCCGCAAGAATCCATTCAAGTTCAAGCTGTCGGACGTTGTGCCGAAGGACGCTTATGTGCGCAATGCCCTGACCAGAGAACAGCAGGAGAAATATCTGCAATTCGTTCAAGACTATGGCGGCAACTATTATGATGATATCGTCATTCTTATGGGAACCGGCTTGCGTGTGAGTGAGTTGTATGGCCTGACACGAGCAGATATCGACTTTGAGCGGCACTGCATCCATGTGCGGCGGCAGCTTTGTCGGACGGCTGAAAAGCCCTACTTTGTTACACCGCCAAAGACCAAAAGCGGCATCCGCAATGTTCCCATGACAGATACCGTTTGTGCAGCGTTGCGGCGTGTAGTAAAAGCCAGAGCGTCCACGAAAGTGGAAGCGCTGGTGGATGGTTGCAGCGGATTCCTCTTTCTGGACAAGTCCGGAATGCCGAAGGTGGCAATGCACTTGGAAAACTATATGCGTGGCGTGCAGGGAAAGTTTGAGAAGGCGTACAGCAAACCTGTTCCACGCATTACACCTCATGTGCTGCGACACACCTTCTGCACCAATGTCCAGCAGGCCGGGCTGGATGTAAAAAGCCTGCAATACCTGATGGGACACTCCAATGCCAGTGTGACGTTGGATGTCTACACGCACAGCAGCTTTGAATCGGTTGAAAAAGCCTTTGAACAGATCGCCGGCAACCTGTGATTTTCGACGTATGAAGCGGAATTTCTTACGCCGAAACTTACGCCAAAACTTACGCCAATCACCCGGTAAGTGGCGTAGATTTGCGTAGAAAAGCGTGGATCGTGCAAAAACGGAGAATCTGGAAAAATCGGCTTGTGGCCTTGATAATTCTACAAAAGTCTACGTTTCCCGATATTCGTGATTCAGCTCCAAAAGTGTGGTTTGGAAGGGCGGCATGTACTAAGCCGTACCAAGCATAATAAGATACGCCAGAGAGGCGGAACTTCTCTTCGGAGAGGTTCCGCCTCTTTTATGTATACCCCGCACCTCTGCTGCCCACCCTAACCATACGGAAAGGGGGCATTCCATGTCCGGCAAACGGGTATTAGCGGTGTATGCCGCCTTGCTGCTGGGGTTTGCGGTGGTGCTGTGCCGGTTGTATCTGCTGGCGCTGCACCCCGCCTATGCTGCACGGGCGGCGGCGCAGAGCACGGTCACCCTGCAGCTGCCCGCCCGGCGGGGCAACTTTTATGATGCGCAGGGGCGGCTGCTCACCGGTCTTGAGGAGCGCTGGCAGGTGGTGTGCTTTCCCGGGCAGGGCAATTACGACCGCCTGTATGCCTGCACCGATGCCGCCGGACAGGCGCTTTTGTACCGTAGCCGCAGCCGCGCCGCCCCGTTTTTGCTGGAGGTGAACTGCGACCCCACTCGTCTTGGTCTGACCGGTTACCTCACCGCCCGGCGGTATGCCGCAGTGCCGCTGTGTCAGCACCTGCTGGGCTATCTGGACGGCACGGGTCATGGCGCTGCCGGGCTGGAAAAGGCGCTGGACGCTGTACTTTCCGGCACAGGGGAGCACAGCAGTCTTGTTTGCGCCGTGACGGCGCAGGGTACGCTGCGCACCGGGGAGACGCCCAAGCTTTTGCAAGCCGATAGCGGGGCGCTGGGCGTGCAGCTGACCATCTCTCGCCCGGTGCAGCGCGCAGCGGAGGCAGTGGCGGCGAATACCATGACGAGCGGCTGCATTCTGGTGCTGGATACCGCCACAGCGGCGGTACGCGCCAGCGTCAGCGTGCCGTGCTACGACCCGGAGCACCTTGTGGACAGCCTGCAGGCGGAGAACAGTCCCTTCCTGAACCGGGCGCTGCAAAGCTACGCGGTGGGGTCAGTGTTCAAGCCGGTGCTGGCGACGGCTGCACTGGAAGCGGGCTTGCAGCCGGTTTTCGAGTGCACCGGCGCAGTGGTAGTGGATGGACAAATTTTTCGCTGCGCGGGCGGGGTGCCGCACGGGCAGGTTGACCTTGCTGCTGCGCTGGAAAAAAGCTGCAACGGCTATTTTATCCGTCTGGGGCAGCAGCTGGGCGCAGAAAGCTTGCTGGATGCCGCCAAGGCTTTCGGCTTTGGGCAGAGCCTGCCGCTGGCAGAAGGGCTTGCCGCCGAGGCTGGCCAGCTGCCCGCCCCGCAGGAATTAGCACAAAGCGGCCAGCTGGCTAATTTCAGCTTTGGGCAGGGCAGCCTGCTGGCAACACCTATGCAGGTGGCGGCGCTGTTCAACACCTTTGCAGCGGACGGCGTATACCGCGCTCCCTATGTGCTGCAAGCCACGCTGGACGAGACCACAGGACAGCCGGTGGAGAACCTCAGCCACCCTCGGGGACGGCGGGTGATTCCGGCACAGAGCGCAGCGCTTTTGCGTACCATGCTGGTACAGGTGGTGCAGCAGGGCACCGCGCAGGATGCCGCCGGGCTTTCCGGTGGGGCGGGCGGTAAGACCGGCACCGCCCAGACCGGGCAGTTCACCCCGGAGGGCGCCGAGCGCTGCAACCTGTGGTTTGCGGGGTTCTGGCCGACAGAAAAGCCCCGCTATACCATTGTGGTATTGCAGGACGGCGCAATCCACACCGCGTACTCCGGTGCGGATATCTTTGCGCAGGTCTGCAACGCGCTGGAAGCGGCGGGATAAATGCGCGGATTCTACTTGCAATTTTGGCTTTGTTATGTTACTATATAGTTGTATTTTTGCGTAGTTTTCCGTATTTACAAATAAAAGGAGCGTTACGATTCATGTCTGTTATCGAAATTGTTGGCGGTGCCATTCTGCTGGTGGCTTCGCTGGTCATCGTTTTCCTCACCCTCATGCAGCACACCCACGGTCAGGGTCTGTCCGGTGCCATCAACGGCAGCATGGGCGGTGCCAACAATGCACGTCTGACCCCGGCAGACCAGATGCTGGCCAAGGTCACCCGCATTGCAGGCGTGGTGTTCTTTGTGGTTGCTATTCTGGCTTGCCTGTTTGCAGGCCGTCTGGCAGGCTGAGAAAGCGTTGCAGCCCCGTGAACGGACGGGGCTGTTTTTCTGTGCAGAAAAAAGTGCGGGCAGCCGGTTCTGCGGGCTGCCGCAAAGAGGGGACAGGGGAAGAGTGCCCGTCCCAAGGCAGGGCTGTGCTCCGCAGGAGATGCACAGCCACGGAAGTGAAGGAGAAAATATTTTATGGCAATGCGCGATAAAATTGAGCACGCGATCCAGAATCAGCCGTGCACCGTAAAAGATCTGAAGAATAAGTTCGGCGGGGATCGCGGTGCAGACCGCAAGGTGATGGAGGCTGTGGACCAGCTGGTGCACGAGGCTGTCATCTGCCAGCGGCAGGGCGTGTTCTTCACCGTGCGCAGCGGCCGTGCCGATAAGGCACTGCTGTGCAAGGTGGTAAAGCTGGGCAAGAATTTTGCCTTTGTCATGCTGGAGGACGGCACCAGCGATATCTTTATCCCCGGCCGGTTCACCCGCGGCGCAATGCCCGGCGACAAGGTGCTGGTGGAAAAGTTTGCACATCCCCGGGTAGAGGGCAGTGATGAAGGCGAGATCCTTGCTGTTCTGGAAGAGAAAAATTCTCTGGTGGGCACCATGCATCGCATGGAGGGCCGCCTGAAGTTCGTGCCGGACGATTGCCCCGCCATCTCCATGCAGGTCATGCGGGACTGCGAAGGCAGCGCCAAGGACGGCGACAAGGTGGCAGTGGAGATTTTGCTGCGCGGCAACCGTCAGGAGGATCACCGCGTAGGCGTTGCCATGCGCTTTGGCAGCTGCGACGAGGCCAAGCGCTGCGCAAAGGCACTGCTCTACGCACAGGATATCCGCAACCGCTTCCCGGACAAGGTGCGGGACGAGGCCAAAAAGCTGGACAACGCCGAGGTGTCTGCTGCGGACTGCGAGGGCCGCATGGATCTGCGCGCCCTGCCCATCTTTACCATCGACAGCGCCGAGACCAAGGACATCGACGATGCTATCAGTCTGACCAAGACCCCGGACGGCGGCTTTGAGCTGGGCGTGCACATTGCGGATGTTTCCAACTACGTCAAGCCCGGCTCCGAGCTGGACAACGAGGCCTTTAACCGCGCTACCAGCGTCTACTACGCCGATCAGGTGGTGCCCATGCTGCCCAAGCAGCTGTCTAACGGTATCTGCAGCCTGAACGAGGGCGTGCTGCGACTGGCCTTCTCCTGTTTGATGCGGCTGGATAAGGACGGTAACCTGACCGACTACCGCTTTGTCAAGTCCGTCATCCGCAGCCGGGTCAAGGGCGTGTATTCCGAGATCAACGCACTGCTGGCCGGCAGCACCGATGACGAATTGACCGGTAAGTACCACGAGGTACTGGCGCAGCTGCCTGCCATGAAGGAGCTGTACGGCCACCGTGCCCGTCTGCGCAAGGAGCGCGGCTGCATGGATATCGAGAGCGGCGAGGTAAAGCTGATCCTGGACGAGGACGGCCACTGCATCGACGTGAAAAAGCGCACCTCCGGCGAGAGCGAGGCCATGATCGAGGAGTTCATGCTGCTGGCCAACCAGTGCGCTGCCCACTTTGCCCGGGTCAAGCAGATCCCCTTTGTCTACCGTGTCCACGAGGAGCCCAACGGCGAGAAGCTGGAGCGCCTGCACAGCCTGCTGCAGGCCTGCGGCATCAACGACCACTTTGCCAAGGATGTGCCCACCCCCAAGGAGCTGAGCGCCATTCTGGAAGGTGTGCGCGGCGGCCCGTATGAGCAGATCATCAATACCGGGATGCTGCGCTGCATGTCCAAGGCTGTGTATGAGGAAAAGCCCAAAGGCCACTATGGTCTGGTCCTGCAGGACTACGCACACTTTACCAGCCCTATCCGCCGCTATCCGGATCTGGCCATCCATCGCATCATGACCGCCCAGCTCAAGGGCATGGATAAGGATACCATGGTGCTGCGCTACAGCGACTTTGCCGAAAAAGCAAGCAAGCAGTCCAGCGAACGCGAGATCATCGCCATGCAGATCGAGCGCAAGGCAGAGGATTGCTATAAGGCCGAATACGCCCGCCGCCATCTGGGCGAGTGCTACGAAGGCCGCATTTCCGGCGTGACCCAGCGCGGCCTGTTCATCGAACTGGAAAACGGTGTGGAGGGCTTTGTGCCCGCTTCCAGCCTGACCCCTTCCGGCACCATGCTCACCGAGGGCATCCGCCTGTCCGACCCGGTCTCCGGCAAAAACTGGAGCCTTGGCGACACCATGATGATCACCATCGTGCGCGCAGACGTCAATCTGGGCAAGATCGACTTTGAGGTCGCCCCGGAAAGCGCAAAGCAGTAACCTTATCATAAAACAAAAACAGACTGTCCCCGAAGCAGATCGCGTAAGACCGCGCTGCTTCGGGGACAGTTTTTTGCAATTCTTAGGATCTCCGCAAAAGAAAATGCCCGCCTGAAGACCAGACGTGCGGTAAATCGACATGGAAAATATCAAAGCGGATGCTTCCCGAAAAATTGCTGGGCGATTCCATCCAGTTGTGCGGTGATCTGCCGGAAATCCTGATTGAGATCCAAGGTGCGTGCACCGATCTGATTGCCGCCTAAGTTGAAGAGACAATTCGGCGTGATGGCTTCCTGCGTTTTGGCGTAAATCAGCAGCCCGGAAACGTTTCCGGTATGGGCAGCGTCCTGATTTTTGACATAGGTGTAGATCTGGTAGAGGTTGGCAGAATGCAAGGTCTCTTTATGGAACTGCTGCTGCAATGTCTGGCTGTAATACTTGGCATCCAAAATCAGGATTTTTTCATGGAAACGCAGAAAAATATCGGTTTGCATGGCGGGGAGAAACCGCAGCATGGCAGCATCGTGCTCTCCTACAAGATCCCATTTGACCTGTGCAGCTTTAACTTCGGTAAGATAGGTGTGGTGCTTTCGGTAATATTCCAGAATAAAGCGTTCGTACAGCTTTGCCATGCGTTCATCCGAAAATGCTGTCATTTTATAGCTGCCGTTTTCGGTGGTCTGCAGCATATCGTGCAGCACGAAATAGCAGAGATTCAACAGCATCTCGTAATTCTGGTTGCTCCGCTGATAATGTAACTGCTTCCATGGGATTTGAGAGGGAAGCAGTACAGAAACCGTGTCCAGAAACAGAAGCACTTTCTTCAATTCCACTTTACGCGCAGCAGAAACATTCTCGTCCCGAAGCAGCACTTGCAGGGTGGTTTTCAGGATCTGGTTATACAGGTTGTCCTCCGAAAGCTCGTCAAAGGTACAGGCGACCTGCGGCTTGTGCTGGATGCGGGTCTTAATGGTCTGCGGAAGATCCAGCTTTCCCCGCAAAACCGACCGGGTCTCACTTCGGGAAACATATTCCCGATAAAGCCCCTGCTTCAGCTGCCGGGAAACGCCCTTTGCAAGGATAGCGGCAAACAAATCGTCGATGTGCTCAAACTTTTCCGAGGCAATGCACTGATAATCCTGCTGCTGCAGCACCTGATAGGCGTAAGAGAGCATATAGTAGATGTTCTGGATAAAGATCCCTTTGTCAGTCGTCATTGAAAACACCACGCAGATTTTCTTCCCAACGATGCAGCTTGTCGGGCGCATCGAACCAGTATTCTGCCAGCGTAGGCAGAAGGTCAAATTCCACCACAGAGCGCATCCAATCAGCGGTGCAGGCGGCAGGGTCGGCCAGACAGAAGTAGCTGTGACCAATACGGAAGCCGGAACCAAGGGAGGCATCTGCAGTGATCTCCCGGTTCAATGCCTTGACCTGTTCCACCAGAGCATTGAAGGTTTCATTGTCAAGCGCAGATTGATAGTTCTGGAATCCCTCGGAGGTGAACGCCGGTTCCATTTCAAAGAAACTGAACCGTCTGCGCAGTGCATAGTCGATCATAGCGAGACTCCGGTCGGCAGTATTCATCATGCCAATGATGTAGAGATTTTCCGGGACATAGAAGGGCATCCCATTATAGGCCAGCGTGATCTTTTCACCCCGGTGGTCGCTTTCAATCAGCATCATCAGCTCGCCGAAGATCTTGCTCAGGTTGCCCCGGTTGATCTCATCGATGAGGAAAAAGTACTCCCGGTCAGGGTCGTTGGAAGCCTTCTGGCAGAAGCGGTAAAATACACCCTCGGTTAGTTTGAAGCCGGAGCCATCCGGCCGGTAGCCCAGCATGAAATCCTCGTAAGAGTAATTCTGATGGAACTGTACGAACTCCACCCGGGAAGAATCGGCTTGGCCCATCATGGAGTACGCCAGCCGTTTGGCGGCGTAGGTCTTTCCAACGCCGGGTGCGCCTTGCAGAATAACGTTCTTTTTGCGGCGCAGTAGAGAGACCAAAACGTCATAGCGCGGTTCGCTCAGAAATACGCTGTTCAGAAAATCTGATTTTGTATAAGCGTTCGATGCTATCGAACGGACAGGTGCTGGATTTTCTTCCCGGATGAGGTCCAGAATAAAGTTGTATTCCCCTTCCGAAAGCTTGAACAGGCTTCCATTCTGTTGTACAAAAAACTCCATCTTTTCCAGTTCCGGACAATCTTTCAGAGTGGAGTATTCAATGGGGGATATTAGATTTTCGATCTTTTCAAAATAAAGTTCTTTTCCGTTATTTTCTTGTGTGATTTTTGCAAGAGCAACTACTTTTTTAACAGGGTTGGCCTCGTAGCAGATGACGGGATCACCTGCCTTAGCATCCAGAATGTTCTGAAAGATCCGCCGCTTATGACCGCTTTCGTTGTATAATGTATACGATTGTTCTTCACCGACTTTGAGATCGGAAAACTGCCAGATTTTTGGACTTGCGGTCAGCCACCAGTAGTGGCGGGGAGAAGTAGAGTCTTTTTCAGAAGAAACGGCATAAAGGGGAATATGAGAAAGGTCAGTTTTTTTCAGGGCTTGAATAAGCTCATCCCGCAAACGCCAAATATAAGAGCCGTCTTCTTTGGAATCTGCGCTTTTGCCGGTATACAGAACAGGCCACCAGCGGGAGTTTTCGCTGTCGCGCGGCATGAGGGGACAATTTGTCTTTTCAACGACCCTTCGTGCAAGGCTGGAAGAACCCATATTGTAGAAGCCGGCAGCTTCACCGTACTTGATCGCAAGCTGCTTGCAGGTGGCTTGACCACCATAATCCAGCATACATTTCATAATGCGGAGCGCATTCTGTGTAAAGACAGACGGGTCGTTCAGCAAACTGATCCACTGCTCTGTAGTAATGCCCGGATCATAGTCTGCTTTGCTGGGAAACCACTCGGATTCCTTCTGAGCGACTGTCTGTTCCTGAAGATAATAGCGGCTCAGATAAAAGCCCAGATCAATGGCAGCAATATTCCAGTGTGTGTCGGGCCAGTATTTCCCGGAAGGGGCTGCATCAATGGCGCTGCGGATCATCTGGGTGACGGCAGTATTTTGGCTCAGCGCCGTCCGCAGTTCATCATAAAGACGATAGCTATTCAGCAGAGAGTCGATGGAACCATCCCGTTTGGGTGGCGCGTCAAAGTTTAATTCTTTTGCGATATCACGGGATACGGCATACCGATAGGCATAATATTTATCCGGGAACTGAAGCCACAGATAGACGCTGATAGCACTGGTGTTCTGGTAGTGGTTGTTCCAGCTGCCGTCGTTGTATTTTATGCGCAGGGATTCGGCAGCAGCTTGAAATGCGGCGATGCGCTGAGAAAGCCCGATGGATTCATCAAACAGACTGCGGAACATAGTGCGGGTGGCTTCACAGTCTGCTGCTGCGAAATTCAGGATCATCGCACGGGGATAGGCATAGCCGGTATCCAGAAGCGAAAAGACCTTTGCAGTGGCTTCCTTGAACATTCCGCCAAAATCTGCCGCGTCAATATTCCAGTGGTCGTGGAATTGTTGTGCAGCTTCCCATTTGAAATCTTCTCCATGAAGCCAGTGCTGCGAAAAATAGGCCTGGTATCCGCGCAAAACAGGCTCCAGCTTTGCATGATCGATCATAGCTGCTCCCTCCAAAAATCAAAAAGTCTTTAAGATATTGTACCACGATAAAAGTAGAAACACCATATTCCGGCAAAAGAAAATACCCGCCTGAAAACCAGACGGGCGAATGACTGTCACTTTGCTGCAATTTTTCTCTGATTCTTCGCCAAAACGCAGAAAATGCGGAAACCACTTGATTTGCATGGGTTTCCGTACTAGAATGGAAACCGGAAAGAAAACTTCGGTTTCCAGAAGGAGGATGCTCATGCAGGAGGATCTCAGCGCCCTTGTGCGCACGCAGGCGATGCAGTTGTTCCGTCAACAGGGGCTGCATTTCACCATGCAGCAGGTGGCAGAGCCGCTGCACATCAGCAAAAAGACCATCTACACCGTTTATCCCTCCAAGGAGGCGCTTTTGCTGGATATGGTAGACCATGCCTTTGCAGAGATCCATCGCTGCAAGCAGGAAATTCTGGCAGGCAGCGGTACTTTGCAGGAAAAACTCCGGGCGGTCATCATTGCCATGCCGGCAGAATATGCCGCGCTGGATCTGCAGCAGATGAAGGAACTGGACGAGAAATACCCGGTGGTGGCGGCACGGGTGCGCAGTCAGTTGGAAAACGGCTGGGAGCCCACCATGGCGCTGCTGGAGCAGGCTGTGGCTGAGGGGGTCATGCGTCCGGTGTCCCTGTCGGTGCTGCGGCAGATGATCACCGCATCCATCGAGAGCTTTCTGGCAGACCGCAGTCTGGCAGAAAGCGGGGTGCATTATG
>ERZ506432.1136-NODE-1136-length-10329-cov-4.694277_pt1 | contig 10329 bp, 8 predicted proteins | sample MGYA00513663_ERZ506432 | MGnify/ENA metagenome assembly ERZ506432
GGGGATGCCGTGGGCAAATTCCAGCCCCGCCAGACCGTGCTGCTGGGCGAATACCGCCACACGCGACAGGGATGCGCCGGCCTCCGCCGCAACGCGGCCCTCCGCGTCCAGCGTCACGCAGGACATATCCCGTGTGTTTACCACCAGACGATCGACCCCCTCATCGGGAAACAGCAGGTTCGTGCCGTTGCCGATGACCAGCGGCCGCGCCCCGCAGGTACGCGCCGCCTCGATCAGCAGCACCATCTGGCTGCCGTCCTTGGGGAACGCCATACGCCGCGCCGGGCCGCCGATGCGGAACGACGTGTGTCTGGACAGCGGCGCGTCGTGCTCGTATGTTATATCCGGCAGGTAATCCGCCGTCCATTGGTCCAATGCCTCGTACCAGCTCATAACTCCTCCTGAAAGGTTCTCAGATCCGTTTGTTCTTCCCCAGCAGCGCCGCGCCGATGATGCCGGCCTGATTGCCCAGCTCCGCCTTGACGATGCGGGTGCGCCGGTTCTTGGCACACGGGATGCTCTCCCGCTCCACACAGCGCTGTACCGGCAGCAGGAGCTGCTCGTCGGCCTCGTTGCTGACGCCGCCGCCGATGGCCAGCGCGTCCGGCTGGAACACATTGACCACGTTTACGATGCCGCAGGCCAGATAGCCCACATATTCGTCGCAGATACGCTGCCCCACAGGGTCGCCCTGCCGCGCCGCGATAAACGCGGACTGGCCGGACACATGGCCGTCGTTTTCCGCCACCACGCGGGCCAGAATACTGTCCGGATGGGCAGCCACAGCCTCCGCCGTCATGCGCTTCAGCGCGGAGGCCGAGGCGTACTGCTCCCAGCAGCCGTGCCGCCCGCAGGGACAGGGCAGGCCGTTCCGCTGGATCACCGTGTGTCCCACCTCGCCCGCCATGCCGTTGGCGCCGTGGTAGATCTTGCCGTTGTGGATGATGCCCGCGCCCACGCCGGTACCCAGCGTGATGGTCACGAAACGCTTGCTGTCCCGGCCTGCGCCTACATAGTATTCCGCCAGCGCCGCACAGTTGGCATCATTCTCAATATACAGCGGAATGGGCAGGTAGTGGTGAAATAGCTTCCGCAGCGGCACGTTCCGCAGCGGCAGGTTGCAGGTATAGCCGATGGAGCCGGAGCGGATCTCCACCGTTCCGGGTACGCCGACGCCCACGGAGGCGATCTCGTCCAGCGGTACGCCGGCGCTCTTGGCAAGCTCCTGCGTCATGGCCACGATGGTCCACGCCAGAGACTGCTGGTCCGTGATGGACGCTACCTTCATTTTCTGTACGGCGAGAAGCTGCCCGTTTTCGTCCGCCAGTCCCGCTTTCAGGTTTGTACCGCCGATATCTACACCCACATACTTCATTACTTTGCCCTGTTCTCCTTTATCATTGCGTCCATCTTACTGTCAAACTGCGTCACGAAATCCCGCGCCGCATTGTATCCGTACTTCATCTGCCGGTTCTTCATGGTGGCGATCTCCACGATGCCCGCCAGATTTCGACCCGGCCGCACGGGGATGGTAACGATGGGCAGCTCCACCCCCAGCATCTCGTACTTCTCCTCACCCAGCCCCAGGCGGTCGTAGAATTTACCGTCCACCCACTGCTCCAGCTGGATGACAAGGTCGATCTCCGTGTCGAACTGCACCGCGCCCATGCCGAACAGCTGCTGCACATCGATAACGCCTACGCCGCGGATCTCGATGTAGTGGCGGATGATCTCCGGCGCCGTGCCAAACAGGTTGTTGGAGATACGGCGGATCTCCACGGCGTCGTCCGCCACCAGACGGTGGCCGCGCTTGAGCAGTTCAATGGCGGTCTCGCTCTTGCCGATGCCGGAGTCGCCCAAAATCAGGACGCCCTGGCCGTAAATGTTCATCAGCACACCGTGGCGGGCGATCTGGGGCGCCATGGCACGGTTCAGATAGTCGATGAGCTTACTGGTCACATCCACCGTGGACTCCGCCGAGCGCAGCAGCGTGCGGTCGTGCTTATTCGCCATCTGCACCAACTCCGACGGCGCCTCCATGTCTCGGGCGACGATCATGGCGGGGAACGGGTAGCTCAGCAGCTTGTTGAATACCCGCGTCCGCTCCGCCTCCGTCATCCGCTCCAGAAACTGCATTTCGCCTCGTCCCAGAATTTGCAGGCGTTTGTCGTCAAAATAATCATAAAAACCCACCAGCTGCAAGGCCGGTCGGTTCACATCCGAAATGGTCACAACGGTGTTGTCAAAATCCCGGCCCTTGTGCAGGATCTCCATGTTGAAGGTCTCCACCATGTTCTTCAGGCTGGCCGGTGTGCGCTTGACTTTTTCCATAAAGCTCCCTCCTGTGAGGCGCCTGCTGCCGACGGCGGCAAATACGCATAATTACCACTTCATATTATATCTTGTATCCCTTTGTTACGCAACACTTTCCCCTTTCAAAAAAATTTCGTTTTTTTGTCAAATAGTGCTTGCAATTCATGACATTATCTGTTATTATATCAACTGCTTGCGGTGCAAGCGACCCGTATGTTATGACAGCAAGGAGGTGCAACGGATGGCTAAGTGCGAATTTTGCGACAAGGGCGTGAGCTTCGGCATCAAGGTCTCTCACTCTCATCGGCGTTCCAATCGCCCCTGGAAGCCCAATGTCAAGCGCGTGAAGGCAGTGATCAACGGCACGCCTCGCCATGTATATGTTTGTACCCGGTGCCTGCGTTCCGGCAAAGTTACCCGCGCGATCTGAGTTTGATCAGCGCCTGAACTGTACAGACAAGCGCCCTGCGGAGTTTTCCGCAGGGCGTTCTTCTTTTCCCAACCAACGCAAAAACAGCACAGCGCGGCTTTTTAGCCGCGCTGTGCTGTTCCTGTTTCAGTGTCTTTTACAGCTCCGGGTCCCAACTGCGGTGCTTTTCATCGTCCGCCGCTGATTTTCCCTCGTTTTCTTCGACTGGTGTTGGCTCGCCCACACCCTGTCGGGCAAAGCCCAGATAGCGTGTACCCTGAAACGTCAGCTCACCAAAGTCACCCTCGGCCAGCATACCGTACTCCCGGCCGCCAACGTGCAGTTCCATCCGGTCACCGCTGGCCACCTGAAAGGTGGCGTAATAGGTGGTGGAGGTGGTGGTGTGTATACCGTGGGCGCCGGTGGCGTCACCGGCGTTGTTGTGGTGGTGTACGGAGGTATTCTGCCGCTTGGACACCACGGTGGCCTCCACCGTCAGGCGCGGCGAATGATTGTTCTTACTCCATGTGCTGATGCCCCGCACCGCTGTAACGATAAATAGTACCAGCATAACGCCGAACATCAGAACGAACATAGCACCGAATGCGCTGAAACCAAACCCAAATCCCATCGCGTGTCTCCTTTCGTCGGTCAAACTGTCTTTCTATCCTGAATTTTATCCCATCGCCGCCGGTATGTCCATCAACCTCAGGTTGCTTGATACAGGAATCGGCGCAACTTTAAGTTTACAAGGGCTTACTCCTTGGTCAGATGCCCCATGGCAGCCCGCAGCATCAGCTTTTTTGTACCCACAGTGTCGAAGGCCACCTCGATGAGCGCATCGTTGCCCATGACCCGGACGGACAGCACCATACCATGCCCGAAGGCATCGTGGCGCACGCTCTCACCCGGTGCCAACTGCATCAGCCCGCCGGAGGGCGCCGCCTGCCGAACGCCGCCTGCCGCCGCTTGCAGCGGCTTTGCGGTGGGGGCGGCAGATGCGTGAGACGTGGTGACCGGTGCGGCGCGGCGGCTCTGCCCGCTGCCGTAGCTGCCGTATCGCTCCCCGTATCCGCTGTGTTGGCCCGCGTATCCATCGCCAAGGCCGTCGCCCCAGCCGATGTCGCTCTCCACACTGCGGGGCTGCGGCTTGCTGATCCACTCCATGTTCTCCTCCGGGATCTCCTTCAAGAAGCGGGAGGGCATGGCGGGGGCCGTGCGGCCGAACAGCATACGCTGCCGTGCGTTTGTCAGCGTCAGCGTCTCCTTGGCGCGGGTCATGGCCACATAGCAAAGACGCCGCTCCTCCTCCATCTCCTCCGCGTCGCCCATGGCGCGATTTCCGGGGAAAAGTCCGTCCTCCATGCCCACCACATAGACATGGGGAAATTCCAGACCCTTGGCAGCGTGCATGGTCATCATGGTCACGCAGTTGTCGCTGTCGGACTGGCTGTCCAGATCGGTGTACAGCGCCACCTCGTCCAGAAAGCCCGCCAGCGTTGGCTCACCCTCCGCGTTTTCCAGATAGCCCTGGATGCTGGATTTCAGCTCCTCCACGTTCTCCAGACGGCCGCGGCTCTCTACGTCGTCCTTCTCCCGCAGGGCGGCGGTGTAGCCGCTCTTGTCGCAGACCAGATCGTAGAACGCCATGAGGTCGGAGTCCGGCAGCTGCCGGCGCAGGGACTCGATCATGTCTGTAAAGGCGAGGAGCTTGCCAGCCGCATTTTTCAATTCCGGATAGTCAGCCGCGTGGAGAAGCACCTCATAGAGGGAGCTTCCCTGCTCGGTGGCAAGGATCTGTGCCTTGTCCACGGTGGTCTGTCCGATCTTGCGGGAGGGTACGTTGATGATGCGCCGCAGACGCAGGTCATCGGCGGTGTTGCTGATGACGCACAGATACGCCAGCATATCCTTGACCTCGGCGCGGTCGAAGAACTTCATGCCGCCGTAGATCTTGTAGGGTACGCCGTTGCGCTTGAACGCATATTCCAGCGCGTTGGACTGGGCGTTCATCCGGTAGAGCACCGCGTTGTCCTTCCAGCTTTCGCCCCGGCGGTAGCCGGTCATCATCTGTCCCACCACATAATTGGCCTCGTCGCTCTCATTAAAGGCGGTCTTGACGGTGACCTTCTCCCCCGCCCCGTTCTCCGTCCACAGGGTCTTTCCCTTGCGCCCCTCGTTGTGGCGGATGACGGCGTTGGCCGCGTCCAGAATGTTCTGCGTGGAGCGGTAATTCTGCTCCAGCCGGATGGTGCGGGCGCCCTTGTACTCCTTTTCAAAGCTGAGAATGTTGCTGATGTCCGCGCCGCGGAAACGGTAAATACTCTGGTCATCGTCGCCCACCACGCAGATATTGTGCCGTTCGTTGGTCAGAAGGCTGGCCAGCAGGTATTGCAGGTGGTTGGTGTCCTGATACTCGTCGATGAGGATATAACGGAATTTGTTCTGGTAGTACGCCCGCACATCCGGGCAGTCTTGCAGCAGCCGGACGGTGTGCAGGATGATGTCGTCGAAGTCCAGCGCATTGGCGTCCCGCAGCTTTCTGTTGTAAAGTGCATAGACTTTACCGATCCTGATGCGCCGCCAATCGTTAATGGCCTGCCACTGCTGAATAAACGCCTCCGGCGACTGCATATCGTCCTTTGCACGGGAAATAACGCTCAGGATCTCTCTGGGTGGAAACGCCTTCTCGTCCAGCGACAGCTCCTTGAGGATGTCTTTAATGACCCGCTTGCTGTCGTCCGTATCGTAGATGGTGAAGCTGCGGTCAAAGCCGAGACGGTCGATGTCCCGGCGCAGGATACGGACACAGGCGGAGTGAAATGTGGACGCCCACACGTCCTGCGCCACCTTCTCCCCCAGCATACGGCCCAGCCGCTCCTTCAGCTCGTTGGCGGCCTTATTGGTAAAGGTGATGGCCAGCACCTCCCACGGGCGGGCGGGCTCCACGGCGCAGAGGTACTGCATCAGCGGACGCTGCTCCTCGTCGGGCGCTTTGGCGTATTCCTCCAGAAACGCCGTCACGTCCTCCGTCACGGGGATGGGGATATCCGTACTGTCGCTGCCACGCCCGTAGCGCAGCAGATTGGCCACGCGGTTGATAAGCACCGTGGTCTTGCCGGACCCGGCGCCCGCCAGCAGCAGCAGCGGCCCCTCCGTGGTCAGCACGCCCTCCTGCTGGCGCGGGTTCAGCTTTTGGAAGTCGGCGGCAATGGCAGCACGCCGCGCCGCGATAAATCGTCTCTCCAGTTCCGTCATGAAGAAGCCTCGCTTTTCTCTTTCTTGCCCTCTATTTTAATACAGCATCGGCCTGCGGTCAACCGTTACCGAAAAATAAGTAGAAATTTTGTTCGATTTATGTTGACAAGAACGCCTGTTCGATTTATAATGCGGGTAGAACATAAGTTTGATATGGAGGTAACTATAATGACGACGATCGGATTGCTCATCACCCTGCTGGGCGCAGGTTCCATTGCTGCCAACGTAATGCGGCTCATCGACTGCATCGACCATCCGGTGCCCCGCCGCAGACGCCGCACGGCGTAACAGCATGGATGTCCTGGAGAAGCTGACGATCCTGACGGACGCCGCCAAGTACGATGCGGCCTGTACCTCCAGCGGTGTGCAGCGCGGTGCCAGAGCCGGCATGATCGGCAACACCACCTCCTCCATCGCCGGATGCTGCCACAGCTTTTCGGCGGATGGCCGCTGCATCACGCTGCTGAAGGTACTGATGACCAATGTCTGTGCCTTTGACTGCAAATACTGTATCAATCGGCGCAGCAACGACACGCGGCGGGCGGCGTTCACACCGCGGGAGCTGGCGGAGCTGACCATCGGCTTTTACCGGCGGAATTACATCGAAGGGTTGTTTCTCTCCAGCGGCGTACTGCGCAGCCCGGACTATACCACCGAGCAGATGATACGGGCGCTTCGCATCCTGCGGGAGGAGTACCGGTTCAACGGTTACATCCACGCCAAGGCCATTCCAGGCACGTCTCCGGAGTTGGTGGAGCAGCTTGGCTTGTTGGCAGATCGTCTCAGCGTCAACATCGAGCTGCCGTCGCAAGCCGGCTTGCAGACACTGGCACCGGATAAGACAAAAGACGCGATCCTGCGGCCTATGGGACAGATACGGGACGGCGTGCGCCAGAGCAAGGCGGAGCTTGCCAAGTACAGGCACGCGCCGGTGTTTGCCCCAGCCGGGCAAAGCACACAGCTCATTGTAGGCGCCACCGGTGACGATGACCGGCACATCCTCCGATTGACGGAGTCGCTGTACGAGAAGTACCGGCTCAAGCGGGTGTTTTATTCAGCGTATGTGCCAGTGGTGGAGAACCGCCTCCTCCCCGCTCTTGACACAAAACCGCCGCTGCTGCGGGAGCATCGGCTGTATCAGGCCGACTGGCTGCTGCGGTTCTATCAGTTCGAGGCGGACGAGATCTTAGATCGGGACAACCCCAACTTCAACCCTTATCTGGACCCCAAATGCAACTGGGCCGTGCAGCACTACGGGCTGTTTCCGGTGGACGTGAACCGCGCTCCCTTTGAAATGCTGCTGCGTGTGCCGGGCATCGGCCCCAAAAGCGCCCGGCGCATCTGGCACGCACGCAAGCTGTCCAGCCTCGGGCTGGACGAGCTCAAGCGGATGGGCGTGGTCCTCAAGCGGGCGCAGTATTTCATCATCTGCAATGGTTTTTCCGGTGCGCACCCGGGCCGCGGCACCGCCGGGCGGGAACGCATCACCCAGGCGCTCATCGACCCCAACGTGTTCGGCGGCAATTGTGAGCAGCTGAGCCTGTTCGCGCCGCCTGCGGTGGACGAGCTCATCACGCAGGGCGTGGCACCGCGCGCCGCCCTGCGCATGGTGCGAGAGGAGGCAGTGCAATGTCTGGCGAAGGCACTGTGAACCCGCAGAGAACCCGCAGGCTCCACGATGCGGATGTGGTCTATCTCTACGATGGCAGCTTTGAGGGCTTTTTGTGCTGTGTATTCGAGAGCTTTGCCCAGCACGAGATCCCCTTTGCAGTGTGGACGCCCCAGCGGGAGACCACCACGCTCTATCCGGTGAAGGACATCCCAACCGACCACGTCCGGGCGCAGCGGGTGTTCGCCAGCTTTGGCAGAAAGCTGGGGGCTGAGACCGAGTATCTTGTCAGCCGGGATTTCCTCTCCGGGCGGGAGGACAAGGAGCTGCTGCTCATCCGCTTTCTGCATCTGGCCTTTGCCCTCGGCCCCGGCACCGTAAAGCGCACCGGCCACCCGGACGTGGCCCCGCTGTACGAAATGAAAAAGAGTCTGGACTGGGAGGTGGACAAGTTTCAGGGCTTCGTCCGCTTCGAGGAGCATGACGGGATGCTGGGGGCCGTCATCCACCCCAAAAACTACATCCTGCCGCTGCTGCGGCCCCATTTCTGCGGACGGTTCCCGGAAGAGGACTTTCTGATCTACGATGCCGTGCATCAGGCCGTGCTGCTGCAGCAGGAGCACAAGACCCGGCTGCTGGAGCTGGCTGCACCGTTGGAGCTGCCGCCGCCCAGCGAGCGGGAGCAGCAGTTTCAGGCCCTGTGGACCCAGTTCTACAAAACGCTGGAAATTCAGGCGCGTCACAACGAAAAAGGCCGCATGAGCCATTGCCCCAAGCGCTTCTGGGCCGATATGGTGGAGATGAAAGATGAATTTTAACAAAAACGTTGCATCTGCGCCGTTGCAACCCCCAAAACCTATGGTATACTATAAGAGATATCCGGCAGGCCTTCTGCCGAACACTCCCGCACTGCTGCGGGGCAACACAAAAGGAGTATTGTAGCGTTATGGTTCGCATTACTATGGAAGACGGCGGCATCATCGACATCGAGCTGAACGAGGAAGTTGCCCCCATCACCTGTGAGAATTTCAAAAAGCTGGTCAAGGAAGGCTTTTACAACGGCCTGACCTTCCACCGTGTCATCCCCGGCTTTATGATCCAGGGCGGCTGCCCGCTGGGCACCGGTACCGGCGGCCCGGGCTGGAACATCAAGGGCGAGTTTGCCGCTAACGGCGTCAACAACCCCCTCAAGCACACCCGCGGTGTGATCAGCATGGCCCGCAGCATGAACCCCAACAGCGCAGGCAGCCAGTTCTTCATCATGCATCAGGATGCACCCCATCTGGACGGCCAGTACGCCGCTTTCGGCAAGGTGGTTGCCGGCATGGACGTTGTGGATAAGATCGCTGCTGTCCGCACCGACTGGAACGACAAGCCCACCACCCCGGTCAAGATGAAGACCGTGGAGCTCATCGAGGGCTAAAATGTGATAACAAAAAATCCCGACACCTTGCGGTGCCGGGATTTTTTATTATAGATAACTTTTAGCAGCCTTCTTTTTCAGCCAGCTTGCGGCCCATGAGCACGCCCATGACCGAAGCCATCATCAGCCCGCGCGTCCAGCCGGAGGAGTCGCCCAGACAGTGCAGACCCTGAATGTTGGTGTCGAGGTTCTCGTCCATCTTCACCTTGTTAGAGTAGAACTTCAGCTCCGGGCTATACAGCAGGGTCTCGTTGGCGGCAAAGCCGGGCACGACCATGTCCAGCATCTTGATGAACTCGATGATGTTGGTCATGGCGCGGTAGGGCATGGCGGCGGTGATATCACCCGCCACGGCATCCTTCAGCGTGGGCTTCACGTTGGACTGTGCCAGTTCCTTCTGCCATGTGCGCTTGCCGTCCAGAATATCGCCGTAGCGCTGCACCATGATGTGGCCTGCGCCCAGCATATTGGTCAGCTCGCCCACCTTCTGGGCGTAGGCGATGGGCTGGTTGAAGGGCTCGGTAAAGTTGTGGGAGACCAGAATGGCAAGGTTGGTGTTCTCGCTCTTTTTCTCCTTAAAGCTGTGGCCGTTGACCACGGCAAGGTCGTTGTCGTAGTTCTCCTGCGCCACAAAGCCGCCGGGGTTCTGGCAGAAGGTGCGCACCTTGTTCTTCCAGGGCTTGGGGTAGCCGATGAGCTTGGACTCATACAGCACCTTGTTCACCTTTTCCATGACCTCGTTGCGGCACTCCACGCGCACGCCGATGTCCACGGTGCCGGGCTTATGGGCGATGTGGTGCTCGGCGCAGATCTTTTCCAGCCAGTCTGCGCCGCGACGGCCGGTGCCGATGACCACGGTATCTGCATACACGGGCCGGACCTGATCGCCGTCCTTCAGCAGCACGCCCTTGCACTCCTCGTTCTCAAGGATGATGTTCTCGCACTCGGTATTGAACAGCATCTCCACGCCGCTGTCAGCCAGATGATTCTGAATGGCCAGATACAGCTGCTGTGCCTTCTCGGTGCCCAGATGGCGGATCGGGCAGTCCACCAGCTTCAGGCCGGCATGGATGGCGTTCTTGCGGATCTCCTTGATCTCCTCGCCGGTGTAGATGCCCTCCACATGGGGGTCTGCGCCGAACTCAAGATAGATCTTGTCGGTGTAGTTGATAAGCTCCTGTGCAAACTCCTCTCCGATCAGGGTCGGAAGGTCGCCGCCCACCTCATAGGAGAGGCTCAGCTTGCCGTCCGAGAAAGCGCCTGCACCGGAAAAGCCGGTGGTGATGGCGCAGGTGGGGCGGCAGTTGACGCAGTGGC
>ERZ506432.1141-NODE-1141-length-10310-cov-6.489322_pt1 | contig 10310 bp, 8 predicted proteins | sample MGYA00513663_ERZ506432 | MGnify/ENA metagenome assembly ERZ506432
CCGACGACGGCATCATGCCCCAGACCATCGAGTCCATCAACCACGCCAAGGCTGCAAATGTCAAGATTATCGTGGCAATGAACAAGATGGATAAGCCCACCGCAAACCCCGAGCGCGTGATGGAAGGCCTGACCAAGTACGGCATCATCACCGAGGACTGGGGCGGCGATGTGGCCTGCATCCCGGTGTCTGCCCTGACCGGCATGGGCATCAACGACCTGCTGGAGCGCATTGCGCTGGAAGCTGAGGTCATGGAGCTGAAGGCAAACCCCAACCGCCGCGCCAAGGGTGCGGTCGTCGAGGCCCGTCTGGACAAGGGCCAGGGCCCCATTGCCACCATTCTGGTGCAGAACGGCACCCTGCACTCCGGTGATGTCATCATCGCCGGTACCGCCGTGGGCCGTGTGCGTACCATGCGCAACGACAAGGGTCAGCTGCTGACCGATGCCGGCCCCTCCACCCCTGTGGAGATCACCGGCCTGACCGCCGTGCCCGAGGCCGGCGACCTGTTCGAGGCTGTTGAGGACGAGCGTCTGGCCCGTGAACTGGCTGAGCAGCGCGTTGCTGCCGCCAAGGAAAAGCAGTTCTCCTCCTTCCAGAAGGTCACGCTGGATAACCTGTTCAGCCAGATGGCACAGAACGACATGAAGGAACTGGCCATCGTGGTCAAGGCCGATGTGCAGGGCTCTGCCGAGGCTGTGAAGCAGAGTCTGGAGAAGATCTCCAACGATGAGGTGCGCGTGCGCGTCATCCATGCCGGTGTCGGCGCCATCAGCAAGTCTGACGTGGATCTGGCCGATGCCTCCAACGCCATCATCATCGGCTTCAACGTCCGCCCGGACAACGTGGCCAAGGAAGAAGCCGCTGCCACCAAGGTGGAAATGCGTATGTACCGCGTCATTTACGATGCCATCAACGATGTCACCGACGCTATGAAGGGCATGCTGGCTCCCAAGTTCCGCGAGGTGTCTCTGGGCGAGCTGCAGGTGCGTCAGGTGTACAAGATCTCCAACGTGGGCACCGTTGCAGGCTGCCGCGTGACCAGCGGCAAGATCACCCGCGACAGCAAGGTGCGCGTGGTGCGTGACGGCATCGTCATTGCCGAGGACGAGATCGCATCCCTGAAGCGCTTCAAGGATGACGCCAAGGAAGTGGCCGAGGGCTACGAGTGCGGCGTTACGCTGGCAAAGTTTGCCGATGTCAAGGAAGGCGACGTTTACGAGGCCTTCAAGATGGAAGAGTACCGCGACTAAGATTTAAAATAACCCTCTCCGTCATTGCTGACGCAATGTCGCCTCTCCCGAGGCAGGAGGCTTGCAGAGAAACGGAAAAGCATCCCGTATCCACGCAAAAAGCTCGCCCATCGGGAGAGCTGCCAAGCGAAGCGAGGCTGAGAGGGTTTTCTTTTTAAAGGAGAAACGGAATGTCTCAGAAAAATATGGGCCGTCTTGCGCAGGATATGAAGCGCGAGGTCATTGCCATCATCGGCCGGCTGAAGGATCCGCGGCTGGAGGGCGGTCTGCTGACCGTCACCCGTCTGGACGTGACGCCGGATCTGGATGTGGCAAAAGTGTATGTAAGCGTGATGGGCCGCGCAGACGGCCCCAAGCCCGCGATTGAAGCGCTGAACCGTGCCGCAGGCCATGTGCGCACCGAGGTCAGCAAAAAAATGCACATCCGCAAGGCACCCCGCTTCATCTTTGTGGAGGATGACGGTGCCGCCTACGCCGCCCACATCAACGAGCTGCTGCGCAGCCTGAATGTGAACGGCGAGGAAGAAGCACAGCCTGCCGATACCGAACAGACCGAGGACTGACTGCCTTTGCGGAAAGGATGGATCATTGGATGACAGAACAACTGGATGTGCAGCAGATGGCGCAGCGCCTGCTGGCTGCGGACAACATTTTGATTCTGTGCCACAAAAACCCGGACGGTGACACCATCGGCTGCGGCAGCGCCCTGTACTATGCGCTCAAAGCGCTGGAAAAAACAACAGCGGTGCTCTGCTCCGATGCCATTCCGTCCCGCTATGCCTTTACAAACCCACGGCTGTTCAAGGGCGAGTTCGAGCCCCGCACCGTGATCGCAGTGGATGTGGCCGGCCTGCAGTTGTTTGGCGAAAATAACGGTGTGCCGCAGTTTGCACGCCATGTGGACCTGTGCATCGACCACCACGCGGGCAACAACGGCTATGCTGATTTTACCCTTCTGGATGCCAGTGCCGCTGCGGCAGCAGAGCTGCTGTATCAGGTCATCGTGGAGATGGGGGTGACTATCACCCCCCACATTGCCGACTGCCTGTACACCGGCATTGCCACCGACACCGGCTGCTTCAAGTTCTCCTCCACCACAGCCAACACCCACACGGTTGCTGCAAAGCTTATTGAAGCCGGCTGCCATGTGGAGGAGCTGAACACCCTGCTCTTTGACACAAAGCCCCGTGCCCGCATGGAGGCCGAGCGCATCGCCCGCAACCATCTGGAATACTATCTGGACGGTCGCTGCGCCCTGATCTACCTGACAAGGGACGAGATCCGGCAGAGCGGGGTAGACCCCGCAGATCTGGAGGAGCTGACCAGCCTGCCCATCAGCATCGAGGGGGTCAAGGTGGGTCTGACCCTGCGCCAGCAGCCCGGCGGCAGCTACCGCATCAGCGTGCGCACCGCAAAGGGCGTGGACGCCTGTGCCATCGCCCGGCGTCTGGGCGGCGGCGGCCACACCCGCGCAGCGGGCTGTGAACTGCTGGGCGACCTTGAAAACGCCAAAAATGCGATCCTTGCAGAGGTGGAAGCCGAACTGGACGCACCACAGGAGGAAGCATGATGCAGGGCATCCTGATCGTAGACAAGCCCATGGACTGGACCAGCTTTGACGTGGTGGCAAAGCTGCGCGGCGTGCTGGGCACCCGCAAGCTGGGGCACAGCGGTACGCTGGACCCCATGGCTACCGGCGTTCTGCCGGTGTTCTGCGGCGGTGCCAGCAAGGCGGTGGATCTGCAGCTGAACCACGACAAGACTTACCGCGCCACCCTGCGCCTGGGTGCACGCACCGATACCGGCGACAGCACCGGCACAGTGCTGGAAACTGCACCCGTCACCGCCGGAGAAAAGGAGCTGCTGGCTGTACTGCCGCAGTTTATCGGCCCGCAGATGCAGGTGCCGCCCATGTACTCGGCAGTCAAGATCAACGGCCAGCCGCTGTATAAGCTGGCGCGCGAGGGCGTGACCGTGGAGCGCAAGGCGCGCCCCATTGAAATTTACGGCATCGAGTACGGCGGCAGTCCGGCAGAAAACGAGTATGTACTGACGGTGCGCTGCTCCAAGGGCACCTATATCCGCACGCTGCTGGAGGAGATCGCCGCCGCCATGGGGCAGAAGGGCACCATGAGCGCTCTGCGCCGCACTGCTGCCGGTCTGTACACCGAAGCAGACGCCCACACGCTGGAAGAAATTCTTGCCGCAAAGGAGCAGGGGAGCGCTGCACTGGAAGCACTGATGCTGCCGGTGGAAAGCGTGTTCACCCCGCTGCCGCTGCTGATGGTGGAGCCATGGGTGGAGCAGCACCTGTACAACGGCTGTCCCACCAGCCGCTACCCCGCAGCAGACGGACGCTACCGGGTGCGCAATGCCGCCGGGCAGTTCCTTGGCCTTGCCAACATTACCGGCGGGGTGCTCCGGGTGGAAAAACTGTTCGTGGAACGTAATTGAGCAATAAAGGAAACAAGACCCATGCAGATCATTTCTCAGTTTGCCCCGTTGCCGCTGGCACAGCCCGCAAAGGGTACCGCCGTGGCCATGGGCTACTTTGACGGCATCCATATCGGCCACCGGGCGGTGATCGAAGGGGCTGTGCAGTGGGCAAAGACCCATGATGCAGCTCCGGCGGTGTTCACTTTCCGCCTGCCGGTGGAAAATAAAATGAAGGGCAAGCGCCTGCTCTCTACCGAGGATAAGCACGCTTTGATCCACAGCCTTGGGGTGGAGTATTACCTTACCCCTGATTTTGAGGCGATCAAAGCATTGAGCCCGGAGGAGTTTGTGCGCGGCATTGTGGAAAACTGCCACGCCCGGGCGCTGTTCTGCGGCGAAAACTTCACCTTTGGTGCAAAGGCTGCCGGTACGCCGGAGCTGCTGCGCACCCTCTGTGCCCCTCTTGGGGTGGAGGTAGTGGTGGTGCCCATGGCTCAGTTTGAGGAAAAGCCGGTGTCCTCCACCCGCATCCGCACTGCGCTGGAGGGCGGGGATATCCCCGCCGCCAACGCCATGCTGGGCATGCCCTATGCCATCCGCTTTGCGGTGCAGCACGGGGCAGGGCTGGGGCACACCCTCGGGGTGCCCACCATCAACCAGCTGTACCCGCAGGGCTTTCAGATGCCACGCAGCGGCATTTATATCACCCGCACCTGTATCAACGGGGTGTGGTATCCCTCGGCCACCGGTCTGGGCAGCCGCCCGACCGTGAACGATGACGCCACCAAGGTGACCTGCGAGACCTTTATCCCGGGCTTTTCCGGCAACCTGTACGGCACCGACCCGGTGGTGGAGTTCCACGCCTACCTGAGCCCCAGCAAAAAGTTTGATACGCTGGACCAGCTGCGGGACTGCATCAACGATGCCGCCCGCCGTGCACAGGAATATTTTGCATAACGCATAAGTAGACAGGCCGTTGCACAGTATTTTGTGCGGCGGCCTTGTTTGATGCGGGACGATTTGAAATGCCCTCCGCTTGTGCTCTGGGCATAATTCAAGGAATTTTATTTTTTTATTTGAGCTTCCGAAAAGTCTGCGGACTTTTCGGAAGCTTTTTTCACGGAAGAGAACGGAACGGAAAACAGCATTTCCGGCGTCTGCGGGCAGAAAAAACCGCACTTCGGGCAAAATAGACACATTTCCGTGCAACAATGGCAAATGTTTGTTAAACAATTATCTATCTCATATCCTTGCAATGCACGCAGTTTTTGTTTATAATAGTAGCTGTACGGGGCAACGCCCCGATTGTGAGCGAGACTCTGGTTCAGAATTATAATTTGAGAGGAGTTTTTACCATGGGTTTAGGTAAGAAGACGATCGACGATCAGAACTACTGCGGCAAGAAGGTGCTTGTCCGCTGCGATTTCAACGTCCCGATGAAGGACGGTGTCATCACCAACGAGAACCGCATCAACGCAGCTCTGCCCACCATCCAGAAGCTGGTCAACGATGGCGCAAAGGTCATCCTGTGCAGCCATCTGGGCAAGCCGAAGAACGGCCCCGAGGCTAAGTTCAGCCTGGCTCCCGTTGCTGTGGCTCTGAGCGCAAAGCTGGGCAAGACCGTTGTGTTTGCCGACGACGACAACGTTGTGGGCGAGAACGCAAAGGCTGCTGTGGCTGCCATGAACAACGGCGACGTCGTTCTGCTGCAGAACACCCGTTTCCGCAAGGAAGAGACCAAGAACATGCCCGAGTTCAGCAAGGAGCTGGCTTCTCTGGCTGATGCTTATGTGGACGATGCCTTCGGCAGCTGCCACCGTGCACACTGCTCCACCGCAGGTGTCACCGACTACATCAAGGATACCGCTGTCGGCTACCTGATGGAGAAGGAGATCAAGTATCTGGGCAACGCCGTCAACGACCCCGTCCGTCCCTTCACCGCTATTCTGGGCGGCGCTAAGGTTGCTGATAAGCTGAACGTCATCTCCAACCTGCTGGAGAAGGTCGATACCCTGATCATCGGCGGCGGCATGGCTTACACCTTCGTCAAGGCTCAGGGCTACGAAGTGGGCAAGAGCCTGTGTGACGACACCAAGCTGGACTACTGCAAGGAAATGATGGCTAAGGCCAAGGAGAAGGGCGTCAAGCTGCTGCTGCCTGTGGATGCTGTCTGCATCAAGGACTTCCCCGATCCCATCGACGCTCCGGTTGAGACCACCGTTGTTCCTGTCACCGCGATCCCGGCTGACATGGAAGGCTGCGACATCGGCCCCGAGAGCATGAAGCTGTTTGCCGATGCTGTCAAGGCATCCAAGACCGTTGTGTGGAACGGCCCCATGGGCGTGTTCGAGAACCCCACTCTGGCAGCTGGCACTCTGGCAGTTGCTAAGGCTATGGCTGAGAGCGACGCTACCACCGTGATCGGCGGCGGCGACAGCGCAGCAGCTGTGCAGCAGATGGGTCTGGGCGACAAGATGACCCACATCTCCACCGGCGGCGGCGCTTCTCTGGAGTATCTGGAGGGCAAGGAGCTGCCCGGCATCGCAGTTATCCAGAACGCATAATTTTTCCGGCATCACAATGGGTGCGGCGGCATTTACGCCGCCGCATCTTTTCTTTTTGTGCAGGTAATTTGTAAATATTTACGAAGGTAAGGAGAAAATAACAATGGATAAGGCAAAGCGCAAGGCTATTATCGCCGGCAACTGGAAGATGAACAAGACCGCCTCCGAGGCTGCTGTTCTGGTGGACGAGCTGATCCCCGCTGTGAAGGACGCTACCTGCGAGGTGGTCATCTGCACCCCGTTTACCGATCTGGTCACCGCTGTGGCTAAGACCAAGGGCACCAACATCCATGTGGGCGCCGAGAACGTCCACTTTGAGAAGTCCGGTGCTTTCACCGGCGAGATCAGCGCCGATATGCTGGTGGATCTGGGCGTGGAGTACGTCATCGTCGGCCACTCCGAGCGCCGCCAGTACTTTGCAGAGACCGACCAGACCGTGAACAAGCGCGCTCTGGCTGCCCTGAACGCGGGCCTGAAGGTCATCATCTGCGTGGGCGAGAGCCTGCAGCAGCGCGAGGAGGGCGTTACCGAGGAGCTGGTCCGTATGCAGACCAAGATCGCCCTGCGTGACGTGACCGCCGAGCAGATGGCAAACGTTGTCATCGCCTACGAGCCTGTCTGGGCCATCGGCACCGGCAAGACCGCTACCTCCGATCAGGCAGAGGAAGTCTGCGCACAGATCCGCAAGGTGGTGGGCGAGCTGTACGGCGAGGCTGTGGCCGAGGCTACCACCGTGCAGTACGGCGGCAGCATGAACGCCAAGAACTGCGAGGAGCTGCTGAGCAAGAAGGACGTGGACGGCGGCCTGATCGGCGGCGCATCCCTGAAGGCTCCCGACTTTGCAGTCATCGTCAATGCAGCCACCAAGGGTTGAGCAACTGCCTTTTCTTAACTAAGCTGTTTCAGCGCCCGGCTGCGCCGTTTTTTCAGCGCTGAGCCGGGCGCTGATCTGTTTTACAGCAGCCGCTCGGGTGTTATGCACCCGCAGGCTGCACCCGCAGGCGGGGCGCTTAGCCTTGCCCGCAACGCGTGATAAATTCAAAGGAGATTCAATTTTATGGCAAAGAAACCTGTTCTTCTGTGCATCATGGATGGCTTCGGCTGGGTGCCGGAGGAGACCTTCGGCAACGCCGTGGTCGCCGCCAAGAAGCCCCATCTCGATGCTCTGATGGCAAAATATCCCATGACCACCATCAATGCTTCCGGCATGGCTGTCGGTCTGCCCGACGGCCAGATGGGCAACTCCGAGGTCGGCCACACCAACATGGGCGCGGGCCGCATCGTCTACCAGCAGCTGACCCTCATCACCAAGTCCATCCACGATGGCGAGATGCTCAAGAACCCTGTGCTGGTCAAGAACATGAAGGCCGCCATCGAGGCCGGCAAGGCCATCCACCTGATGGGTCTGGTGGGCACCGGCGGCGTGCACAGCCATGCCGACCACTGGTTCGGCGTGCTGGAGATGGCAAAGCATCTGGGTGCAAAGGAAGTTTACCTGCACTGCATCACCGATGGCCGTGACACCGACCCCCACTCCGGCAAGGGCTTCCTTGCTGACCTGCAGGCCAAGCTGGATGAGCTGGGCGTGGGCAAGATCGCCAGCGTTTCCGGCCGTTACTACGCTATGGACCGTGATAACAACTGGGACCGCGAGGAGAAGGCCTACGCTGCCTTTGTCTACGGCGAGGGTGAGCATGCTGCCAACGCTGCCGAGGCCATCGAGGCTTCCTATGCTGCAGACAAGACCGATGAGTTTGTGCTGCCCTGCGTCACCTGCGAGGGTGGCCGTGTGCAGGATGGTGATACCGTTATCTTCATGAACTTCCGCCCCGACCGTGCCCGCCAGATGACCCGCATCTTCTGCGACGATGCCTTTACCGGCTTCGAGCGCCGCGGCGGCCGCAAGCAGGTGAACTACGTCTGCATGGCTGAGTACGATGCTACCATGCCCAACTGCGAGGTTGCTTATCCCCCGGTGGAGCTGAAGAACGTTCTGGGCGAGTATCTGTCTGCCCACGGCAAGACCCAGCTGCGCATTGCCGAGACCGAGAAGTACGCTCACGTCACCTTCTTCTTCAACGGCGGTGTGGAGGCTCCCTACGAGGGCGAGGACCGCTGCGTCATCCCCAGCCCCAAGGTTGCCACCTACGATCTGAAGCCCGAGATGAGCGCCCCTGAGGTCGCTGCCGAGTGCGTCAAGCGCATCGAGAGCGGCAAGTACGATGTGGTCATCCTGAACTTCGCCAACTGCGATATGGTCGGCCACACCGGCGTGTTCGAGGCTGCTGTCAAGGCCGTTGAGGCTGTGGACACCTGCGTGGATCAGGTGGTCACCGCTGTGCTGAACGCCGGCGGCTGCGCTTTCATCACCGCTGACCACGGCAACGCCGAAAAGATGATGAACCCGGACGGCACCCCCTTCACCGCCCACACCACCAACGTTGTGCCCTTTGTGGCAGTTGGCTGCGGTGACGTGAAGCTGCGCGAGGGCGGCTGCCTGGCCGATATCGCACCCACCATGCTGCCCTATATCGGCCTGCCCGTTCCCGCCGAGATGACCGGTAAGAGCATCATCGTGGAGTGATGCCTGTGCGGCTGAGCGCATAAATCAATAGCATAAAAAGCGAGCCGTCGTGCGGATTTCCGCATGACGGCTCGTTTTTTCTAATGCTTTTACTTTTTCAGGTGGCTGTCCCAGCCGCTGGAGGTGGTGGCCTGCTTGTCAGGCGTGCACCACATGGCCTCTACGCCGTCCAGCGATTCCACCAGCTTCTGTCCCTCTTCCAGCGGCATACAGAACAGGGCGGTGGTCAGGCAGTCTGCCATGCCGGAGTCCGGGCACAGCACGGTGACGCCGTTGTAGTAGGCGGCGGGCCACAGGGTATCCGGGTCGATGATGTGGTGGTAGCGCTTGCCGTCCACCACAAAGTAGCGCTGGTAGTCGCCGCTGGTCACCAGTGCAAGGTCGCTCATGTTGATGGGCGAGCCGAAGATGGAGTTGGTGTTGGTATACACCTCCGAAGCGTTCCACGGGTTCTCCACACCGCCCGTCCACTGGCTGCCGTCCGGCTTTGTGCCGATGGCGCGCAGGTTGCCGCCTACGCTCACCAGTGCGCTGGTCAAGCCGCGGGCTTCGGCGGCGCGGCAGACCATCTCCACTGCGTAGCCCTTGCCCACGCTGCCCACGTCCAGCGACATCTCCGGGTCGGACAGATAGACCGTTTTGGCGTCCTCGTCAATGACAAGGTCGTTGATATCGCAGTGCTGAGCAGCGGCTTCCAGCTCCTCCTGTGTGGGCAGGGTGTTGTCGGCGTCAGAGGCGTCTTTTTCGGCGGCTTCGCGGTAGTCGTGCCAGATGCCTAGTACGCTGCCCATGGCAATGTTGATCTTGCCGCCGGTCAGGTCGTACATCTGCCGTGCCAGCTCCAGCATGGAGAGGATGCGGTCATCTACCTGTACCGGGGCTTTCCCGGCGTTTTTGTTGATGGTCTTAACGTTCACAACGCCGTCGTAGTCGTTGTAGATATCGTAGAGCTGGTTGTAGGCAATCAGATCCTGATGCAGCGCCTGCATCTGGGTGTTGAACTCTTCCTCGCTCTCGCAGTAGGCGATGACCTGCGTCACCGTATCGAACACATCATAAAAGATGGTGGTGTACCGGGTCAGCTCCTTTTTGGGCTTGCAGCCGACCAGCAGGCCAAGGCTCAGCACTGCCGCCAGCAGTGCAGCGGTTATGCGGGTGATGCGGCTCTTCATACGGTCTGGCTCTCCTTTGCAGCGGTAAAGGCGGCGTGCTCCTCCTGCAAATGCGCCAGCAGGTCTGCAAACATCCAGTTGCGGTTTGCGGGGGTGACCACCGCCTTGAGCGGGATGGTCACCTGTGCCTGCCGCATCAGATCCAGCAGGGTGTCCACGTCTTTATCGCGGAAGTTTGCCAGCACCAGCGCCGGGGGATAGGCGCCCGGCTCCAGCACCAGCGTTCTAGGGGCTTTTACCTCCACCTCGCCCAGCAGCTGGGCAACGGTCTTGCCGGCATCGGCGGGGGAAACAAGCAGCA
>ERZ506432.1148-NODE-1148-length-10269-cov-5.963873_pt1 | contig 10269 bp, 4 predicted proteins | sample MGYA00513663_ERZ506432 | MGnify/ENA metagenome assembly ERZ506432
CGATGATCTCGAGGTGCAGCTCGCCCATGCCGGCGATGATGGTCTGGCCGGTCTCCTCATCGGTGTAGGTGCGGAAAGTGGGATCCTCCTCAGCCAGCTTGGCAAGGCCCAGGCCCATCTTCTCTTGACCGACTTTGGTCTTCGGCTCAATGGCAACGCGGATAACCGGCTCTGGGAATTCCATAGATTCCAGGATGATCGGATGCTTGGCGTCGCACAGGGTATCACCGGTGGTGGTGTTCTTCAGGCCCACGGCACCGGCAATATCACCGGCATAGCAGGTCTCAATGTCTTTGCGGTGGTTCGCATGCATTTGCAGAATTCTGCCCATGCGCTCATTGTTTTTCTTCACCGAGTTATAGACGCTGGTGCCGGCATCCACAGTACCGGAGTACACACGGAAGAAGCACAGCTTGCCTACATAGGGGTCGGTCATGATCTTGAAAGCGAGAGCGGCAAAAGGCGCATCATCGCTGGAAGGTCTGGTCTCCTCTTCCTCGGTGTCAGGGTTTACACCCTTGATGTCAGGGACATCGGTGGGGGCCGGCATATAGTCTACCACGGCGTCCAGCAGCTTCTGTACGCCCTTGTTGCGGTAGGAACTGCCGCAGCATACGGGAACCATGTGGTTGGCGATGGTGGACTTGCGGATGCAGCTCTTGATCTCCTCGATGGTAAGCTCCTCACCGTCGAGATATTTCATCAGCAGCTCTTCATCCTGCTCGGCCACATGCTCCAGCAGCTCGTGGTGGTACTCATCGGCCTTGGCCTGCATATCGGCGGGGATGTCCTCCACGCGGATATCTTTTCCAAGGTCATCGTAGTACACATAGGCCTTCATCTCTACCAGGTCGATAATACCCTTAAAGGTATCCTCGACGCCGATGGGCAGCTGGATCGGAACAGCGTTGCACTTCAGACGGTCGCGCATCATGCGCACTACATTGTAGAAGTCAGCGCCCATAATGTCCATCTTGTTTACAAATGCCATTCTCGGCACATGGTACTTGTCAGCCTGGCGCCAAACGGTCTCAGACTGCGGCTCTACGCCGCCCTTGGCGCAAAAAACGGTTACGGAACCGTCCAGCACGCGCAGGGAACGCTCTACCTCTACCGTGAAATCAACATGTCCAGGGGTGTCGATGATATTGATGCGGTGGCCCTTCCAATAGGCGGTCGTGGCGGCGGAGGTGATGGTGATACCACGCTCCTGCTCCTGCTCCATCCAGTCCATGGTGGCGCTGCCGTCATGGGTCTCACCCAGCTTGTAGTTTACGCCTGTGTAGTACAGGATACGCTCGGTGGTGGTGGTTTTGCCGGCGTCGATGTGCGCCATGATGCCTATATTACGCGTTTTCTCTAAGGATACATCTCTTGGCATAATGCCCTCCTAATAAGTTTGCGAATTCCATGCCCACAGGGGCAAAGAACAGTAAAAATGCAGTAGCCGCCGGAATTACCATCTGAAATGGGCAAAAGCCTTGTTGGCCTCGGCCATCTTGTGGGTATCCTCGCGCTTCTTGCAGGCACCGCCCTGGCCGTTCATAGCGTCCATGATCTCGCCAGCCAGTCTCTGAGCCATCAGCTTTTCGCTGCGGTTGCGGCTATAGGTGGTCAGCCAACGCAGACCCAGGGTCTGACGGCGCTCAGGGCGTACCTCCATGGGTACCTGATAAGTGGCGCCGCCGACACGGCGAGCCTTGATCTCCAGAACGGGCATGATGTTCTCCATCGCCTGCTCAAAAGCCTCCAGCGGGTCCTTGCCGGTCTTTTCCTTTACGATGTCAAATGCACCGTAGACGATCTTCTGTGCAACGCCCTTTTTGCCATCCAGCATGATGTTATTGATCAGACGGGTGACCAGCTTGGAATTATAAAGCGGATCCGGCAGAACGTCGCGTCTTGCGATATTACCTCTTCTTGGCACTTCGCTTCCCTCCTTCATAATAAAATGAGATCTTCGGTACTCGAAAGTAAGTCCCCACTCCCGTCGGCCAGTCCAGAGGCTATGTTAAAAAGCCATCTTTCTTGGCACTTATTACGGGTGTGATTACTTCTTCGCGGCACCAGCCTTCTTAGGCCGCTTGGCACCGTACTTACTACGGGCCTGGTTGCGGTTCTGGACGCCCTGGGTATCCAAAGTACCACGGATAATGTGGTAACGAACACCGGGAAGGTCCTTTACACGACCGCCACGGATCAGCACTACGCTGTGCTCCTGCAGGTTATGGCCGATACCAGGAATGTAAGCGGTAGCCTCGATGCCGTTGGAAAGCCGTACTCTTGCTACTTTACGCAGCGCGGAGTTGGGCTTCTTGGGGGTAGAGGTACGGATCGCGGTGCAAACACCACGCTTTTGGGGAGAATTTTGATCGGTCATTACACGCTTCTTGGCATTCCAGCCCTTCAGCAGTGCAGGCGCGGTCGCCTTCTTCTCTACGGTTTCTCTGCCCTTGCGAACCAGTTGGTTAAAGGTTGGCATGGTTGTCCTCCTTTCATCAAAAAGTATTTATTCATGGGCACAAACCCGGAGGGTTTCCGGGTTGTGTTTACATGACGGATTCTGCTTGCGGAACAATGCCCGCCCAGTTAAATATTTTACCAAATTCCCCCCGGGATTGTCAAGCGGTGATTTGGATATTTTTCACCAACTTTACAGTCCCGTTTTGGGGAATTTGACTTTTTCTTTTTGCTTACATCACTATGGCGTTGGTGCTTGCCATCAGCGCCTCCAGGTTGGCCTCATCGGCTTCTTCCTCGGCCTTTTCCTCCTCGGTGTAGGTCACCAGGCCCGTACCGGCGGGGATCAGCTTACCAATGATGACATTCTCCTTCAGGCCCTGCAGCGGGTCTACCTTGCCCTTGATGGCCGCCTCGGTCAGTACACGAGTGGTCTCCTGGAAGGACGCTGCGGACATAAAGCTGTCGGTGGCAAGGGAGGCCTTCGTGATACCCTGCAGAATGGCTGTATAGGTCGCTTTCTGGCGGCTGCCGCCGTCCTCGGCGTTCTCGCGGTCGATCTGCTCGTTGAGGTGCAGTACCTCAGCGCGGTCGGCCATCATGCCGCGGATATAGTCGGTATCGCCCGGCTCCTCAATGCGCACCTTCTTCATCATCTGACGGACGATAACTTCAATGTGCTTATCATTGATATCTACGCCCTGCGTCCGGTAAACCATCTGAACCTCGCGGATCAGGTATTCCTGCACCGACAGCTCGCCGTTCACCAGCAGTACCTCGCTGGGGTCGGCGCTGCCTTCCGTGATCATAGTGCCCTTTTCGATCAAGTCACCCTCATGGACGCGCACCTTGCTGCCGAATACGATCTGATGCTCAAAGTGGTCGCCGGTCTGCGGGTCATCCACCTTCACCACATCCACGCCCTTGTTGTCCTTATCAAAGCTGACCAGACCGCCGTTGTGGGCGATAACAGCCACGCTCTTGGGCTTGCGGGCCTCAAACAGCTCCTCTACACGGGGCAGACCCTGTGTAATATCGCTGGCGGAGGCGATACCGCCGGTGTGGAAGGTTCTCATGGTCAGCTGGGTACCCGGCTCACCGATGGACTGTGCGGCGATGATACCCACGGCCTCGCCGATGGCAACAGGGGCGTTATTGGAAAGGTTAGCACCGTAGCAGCGGCTGCAGGCGCCGTTCTTGGCACGGCAGTTGATGACACTGCGGATCTTCAGGCTGGTAATGCCCGCGTTGACGATCTCCTCTGCGGTCTTGTAGGTGATCATCTCCTCCCGGCTGGCCAGCAGCTCGCCGGTCTTGGGGTTCACCACATCCTCGCAGGGGTACCGGCCGGTCAGACGCTCGGCCAGCTCCTCGATGACGCGGTTGCCGTCAGTGATGGCCTCCACATCAATGCCCTCGTGGGTGCCGCAGTCCTCCTCTCGGATGATCACTTCCTGGGATACATCGACCAAGCGGCGGGTCAGATAGCCGGAGTCGGCGGTACGCAGAGCCGTATCCGCCAGGCCCTTACGGGCGCCGCGGGAGGAGGTGAAGTAGTCCAGCACGGACATACCCTCTCGGAAGTTTGCCTTGATGGGGATCTCGATGGTCTTACCGGCGGTGTTGGCCATCAGGCCGCGCATACCGGTCAGCTGACGGATCTGCTTCATGGAGCCTCGGGCGCCGGAGTCCGCCATCATGAAGATGGGGTTATAGCGGTCCAGGCTGGCGGTCAGGGCGTCGGTAACGTCGTTGGTGGTCTTTTCCCACTCGCGGACCACCAGCTTATAGCGCTCCTCGTCGGTGATGAAGCCCATGTTGTACTGGTCCTCGATGTCCACCACCCGCTGCTCCGTCTCGCGGATCAGCTCATACTTCTTCTCGGGCACGGTCATGTCCGCGATGGAGATGGTGATGGAGCCCCGGGTGGAATATTTATAGCCCGTGGCCTTGATGTTGTCCAGCACCTCGGCGGCGATGGTGAAGCCGTACTGCTTGATGGTGCGGTCCACGATCTTGCCCAGCAGCTTCTTGCCGCAGGTCTCGGTGATCTCATAGTCGAAGAAGTGCTCGGACCGGGTGCCGTCGTCGTTGTACCGCTTCACAAAGCCCAGATCCTGGGGGATGTTGCGGTTGAAGATGATGCGGCCGGCGGTGGCCCGGACCACATGGGACAGCTTCTCGCCGTCCACTTCCTTGGTGACGCGGATCCACACCGGCTGATGCACGCCGATGATGTGCTCGTTATAGGCCATGAGCACCTCGTCCTCGTCGCGATAGATGTTCATGTGGACATTGGCCTTCTCCTGGTCGGTAAGCTCGTCATAGCTCTTGCCGGCCAGGGCGAAATCCACGCCCTGGGGCCAATATTCGTCGTTGTCCATCTGGCTGACGCCGTTTTCGAACCGCTCGAAGGTCAGATAGTAGGAGCCCAGCACCATATCCTGGGTAGGCACGGTAACGGGGCCGCCGTCCTGGGGCCGCAGCAGGTTGTTGGCAGACAGCATCAGCAGCCGGGCCTCGGCCTGTGCCTCGGCGGACAGGGGCACATGGATAGCCATCTGGTCGCCGTCGAAGTCGGCGTTGAAGGCGGTGCAGTTCAGGGGGTGCAGCTTCAGGGCGCGGCCCTCCACCAGCACCGGCTCAAAGGCCTGGATGCCCAGGCGGTGCAGGGTAGGCGCGCGGTTGAGCATCACGGGATGGTCCTTGATGATCTCGTCCAGGGCGTCCCACACCTCGGTGACGCCCTTGTCCACCATGCGCTTGGCGGACTTGATGTTGTTGGCGGAGCCATCCTCCACCAGCTTCTTCATGATGAAGGGGCGGAACAGCTCCAGGGCCATCTCCTTGGGCACGCCGCACTGATAGATCTTCAGCTCGGGGCCCACGCAGATGACGGAGCGGCCGGAATAGTCCACGCGCTTGCCCAGCAGATTCTGGCGGAAGCGGCCCTGCTTGCCCTTGAGCATGTCGCTGAGGGACTTCAGGGCCCGGTTGTTGGCGCCGGTAACGGGACGGCCCCGGCGGCCGTTGTCGATCAGGGCGTCCACAGCCTCCTGGAGCATGCGCTTTTCATTGCGGACGATGATGTCCGGGGCGCTGAGCTCCATCAGACGCTTGAGGCGATTGTTGCGGTTGATGACCCGGCGATACAGGTCGTTGAGGTCGGAGGTGGCAAAGCGGCCGCCGTCCAGCTGGACCATGGGGCGCAGCTCCGGGGGGATCACCGGCAGCACGTCGATGACCATCCACTCCGGCTTGTTGCCGGACAGGCGGAAGGCGTCCACCACCTCCAGGCGCTTTACCACCCGGGCCTTCTTCTGGCCGGTGACGGTTTTCAGCTCCGCGTGGAGCTGGGCGCTGAGCTCCTCCAGGTCGATCTGCTGCAGCAGCTTCTTCACGGCCTCGGCGCCCATGCCGGCGTCGAAATCGTCCTCATACTTCTCCCGCATGTCGCGGTATTCCTTTTCGGACAGCAGCTGATTGCGCAGCAGGGGAGTCTCGCCGGGATCAGTGACGATATACGCGGCGAAGTACAGGACCTTCTCCAGGATCCGGGGGCTGATGTCCAGCAGCAGGCCCATCCGGGAGGGGATGCCCTTGAAATACCAGATATGGCTGACGGGGGTGGCCAGCTCGATGTGGCCCATGCGCTCCCGGCGCACCTTGGCCCGGGTGACCTCCACGCCGCAGCGGTCGCAGATCTTGCCCTTGAAGCTGATCTTCTTATACTTGCCGCAGTGGCACTCCCAGTCCTTGGTGGGCCCGAAGATCCGCTCGCAGAACAGGCCGTCCCGCTCGGGCTTCAGGGTGCGGTAGTTGATGGTCTCCGGCTTTTTCACCTCGCCGTAGGACCATTCGCGAATCATTTCCGGAGAAGCGATTCCGATCTTGATGGCGTCAAAAGTGGGATAACTCATGCTGTATGCTCCTCCTATTCCTTAAAATTCGTCGTCCGCGCCGTCGTAGGAGGCCTCTACCTCCTCCTCGGGCACATAATCGAAGCCTGCGTCCGCCAGCTCCTCTTCGTTGGCGTACCGGCTGCGGCGGTCGTCGTCGGCATCCATGCGGGAGAGATTGAAGGTATCCAGGGCGTTTTCGTCCTCCTTCAGCTCGATCTGGTTGCCGTCCTCGTCCAGCACCTGGATGTCCAGGCACAGGGACTGCAGCTCCTTCACCAGCACCTTGAAGGACTCGGGCACGCCGGGAGTGGGCACGTTCTTGCCCTTGACGATGGCCTCATAGGTCTGCACGCGTCCGGTGACGTCATCGGACTTCACCGTCAGGATCTCCTGCAGGGTATAGGCCGCGCCGTAGGCCTCCAGGGCCCAGACCTCCATTTCGCCGAAGCGCTGACCGCCGAACTGGGCCTTGCCGCCCAGAGGCTGCTGGGTCACCAGGGAATAGGGGCCGGTGGAACGGGCGTGGATCTTATCGTCCACCAGATGGTGCAGCTTCAGGAAGTACACATAGCCCACGGTGACCTTGTTGTCGAAGCGTTCACCGGTGCGTCCGTCGTACAGCCAGCTCTTGCCCTGGGGGTCCAGACCCGCCTGGGTCAGGGCCTCGGTGATGTCCTTATCGGTGGCGCCGTCGAAAATGGGGGTGGCCACCTTCCAGCCCAGGGTCTTGGCGGCATAGCCCAGATGGACCTCCAGCACCTGGCCGATGTTCATACGGGAGGGCACGCCCAGGGGGTTCAGCACGATGTCCAGGGGGGTGCCGTCGGGCAGGAAGGGCATATCCTCCTGGGGCAGCACCCGGGAAACGACGCCCTTGTTGCCGTGGCGGCCGGCCATCTTGTCACCGGGCTGGATCTTGCGGCGCTGGGCGATATAGACCCGGACCACCTGGTTCACGCCCGGCCCCAGCTCGTCGCCGGCCTCCCGGGTGAACACCTTGGCGTCCACGATGATGCCGCTTTCGCCGTGGGGCACCTTCAGGGAGGTATCCCGGACCTCCCGGGCCTTCTCGCCGAAGATGGCCCGCAGCAGGCGCTCCTCGGCGGTCAGATCGGTCTCGCCCTTGGGGGTGACCTTACCCACCAGGATGTCCCCGGCGTGGACCTCGGCGCCCACGCGGATGATGCCGCGCTCGTCCAGGTCCTTCAGGGCGTCCTCGCCCACGTTGGGGATATCCCGGGTGATCTCCTCGGGCCCCAGCTTGGTGTCGCGGGCGTCGATCTCATATTCCTCGATATGGATGGAGGTGTAAACATCCTCCTTCACCAGCCGCTCGTTGAGCAGCACGGCGTCCTCGTAGTTGTAGCCCTCCCAGGTCATGAAGCCCACCAGGATATTGCGGCCCAGGGCGATCTCGCCCTGATCGGTGGCGGGACCGTCGGCCAGCACCGTGGGATCGTCGCCGCCGTGGACCCGCTCGCCCACGGAAACGATGGGCTTCTGGTTGATGCAGGTGCCGTGGTTGGAGCGCAGGAACTTGATGAGCTTATAGTCCTTGGTCTCGCCGCTGTCATACTTGACGGACACGTTGGTGGCGTCCACCTTGGTGACCACGCCGTCGCCCTCGGCCAGCACCACCACCTCGGAATCCAGGCAGATCTTGTGCTCCATACCGGTGCCCACGATGGGAGCCTCCGGCCGCAGCAGAGGCACGGCCTGCCGCTGCATGTTGGCGCCCATCAGGGCGCGGTTGGCGTCGTCGTTGGGCAGGAAGGGGATCATGGCCGTGGCGATGGACACCATCATACGGGGGGAGATGTCCATATAGTCCACGTATTCCGGCTCCACCTGGATGGTCTCGTCCTGGTGGCGGCAGGTGATACGGGGGCCGATGAGGCAGCCGTTCTCGTCCACCGGCTCGGCGGCCTGGCAGACCACATACTGATCCTCCACGTCGGCGGTCATATAGGTGATCTCGTCGGTGACATGGCCGGAGGGCCGGTCCACCCGGCGGAAAGGAGCCTCGATGAAGCCGTACTCATTGACCCGGGCATAGGTGGCCAGATAGGAGATCAGGCCGATGTTGGGACCTTCAGGGGTCTCGATGGGGCACATGCGGCCATAGTGGCTGTAGTGCACGTCGCGGACCTCCATGTTGGCGCGCTCGCGGCTGAGGCCGCCGGGGCCCAGGGCGGACAGACGCCGCTTGTGGGTCAGCTCTGCCAGGGGGTTGGTCTGGTCCATGAACTGGCTCAGGGGGCTGGAGCCGAAGAACTCCTTGATGGCTGCGGTAACGGGCCGGATGTTGATGAGGCTCTGGGGCGTGACAATGTCCAGATCCTGGATGGTCATCCGCTCCCGGATGACCCGCTCCATGCGGGAAAAGCCGATGCGGAACTGGTTTTGCAGCAGCTCGCCCACGCAGCGCAGGCGGCGGTTGCCCAGATGGTCGATATCGTCCTTGGACACCAGGCCGTGGGCCAGGACGTTCATATAGTTGATGGAGGTGAGGATGTCGTCGATGATGATGTGCTTGGGCACCAGGCGGTCCGCCTGCAGGCGGCACTGCTCGATGAGCTCCTCGCCCTGATACTGACTCAGCAGCTCCTGCAGCACGTCGAAGCGCACCCGCTCCTTGATGCCGCAGGCCGTCTTGGGGTCAAAGTCCACATAGCGGCTCATGTCGCACATGCGGTTGGTGAAAATGCGGATGATGTCGCCGTTTTCCAGCTGGACCTTCACCATCCCCACGCCGATGGCGTCCAGGGTGCGGCAGTCGTCGCCGGAGAGAACGTGGCCCTCCTCCAGCAGCAGCTCGCCGGTGGCGGGGTCGGCTACGGGCTCGGCCAGCTTCTGGCCCTTGGCCTGGGTCCACAGGGTCAGCTTCTTGTTGAACTTATACCGGCCCACGGTGCTCAGGTCATACCGCCGGGGATCGAAGAACAGGTTCTGCATCAGGGTCTCGGCGGAGTCCAGCGTAGGCGGCTCGCCGGGGCGCTGCTTGCGATAGATCTCCAGCATGGCCTCCTCATAGGATTTGCAGGTATCCTTTTCCATGGTGGCCACAATGCGGGGATCATCGCCGAAGCGGTCCAGGATATCGGCGGCAACGTTCAGCCCCACATGCTTCATACAGCAAAGAGACCGCTTGCCAGCATAGCTCATACCCAACGCTGCTTCCATTGCAGTTTTTTCATTCGTGCTCCAACGGCAGTGAATACCCCTTTCCTTTGCGACGGCCGAACTCTGTATGAATTCGGTTATCTCGGTCGAAGGGGTTCCCGGATAGGCATAAACACCGGACAGACCTGCATCGATAGCAGCTTGCGCCACGGCTTCATCCCCTAAAAATAGATGTTTTTCCATGTAACGTTTATTTTGTTTTACTTGATTTTTTCTGTTATCTTCCCACAAAGATAAGACTTTTACCCATACCCACAACAACCGGGCTATATTGGATTTTTTGTTTCATAGGCATGAAACTGTTGTTTCCCTATGATGGAACGGTCGTTTCCTTATAATGGAACTGCCGTTTCCCTATAATGGAACGATCGTGGCATACCGGGAAAATGTTTCCGTATTGCCTACCGGATCTTCCTTCGGTTCAATTCCGCCCGATAGCGGTTAGCATTACGATTATGCTCGGCAAGAGTGACTGCAAAATTATGCCGTCCGGAGAAATCTTCTTTTGCACACATATATAGATAGTTATGGTTCATGTGGTTCAACACGGCATCCAGTCCTCTGATAGTCGGGATACGGAGCGGTCCGGGAGGAAGTCCGGCATGTTTATAGGTATTATAAGGAGAATCGATCTCCAGATGCTCAAACAGGATGCGCTGGAGAGAGAAATCGCCCACAGCAAACTTCACGGTCGGATCTGCCTGAAGGGGAATACCACGCTGCA
>ERZ506432.1151-NODE-1151-length-10253-cov-3.940969_pt1 | contig 10253 bp, 8 predicted proteins | sample MGYA00513663_ERZ506432 | MGnify/ENA metagenome assembly ERZ506432
TGTTCTTCTGCAATACCATGGCGCAGCCATCCCGCAGCGCCTCCATGGTGTAGTTCTTCACATTGTGGCCGCCCACATACACCGCGCCGCCGTTCACGTCGTACAGCCGGGGGATCATGCTCACCAGCGTGGACTTGGCGCTGCCGGTGCCGCCCAGAATACCCACGGTCATACCACTTTCAATATGCAGATCGATGTCCGTCAGGTTCCAATCCTCCGCCGTGGTGTGGTACTTGAAGTACACATGGTCAAAGCGGATGTCGCCGTTTTCCACGGTCAGCGCCGGGTCTGCCTGCGCGTCGGTGATCTGAGGCTGCTCGTCCAGCACCTCCACGATACGCTTGCCGCAGGCGATGGCGCGGGTCAGGATCATCAGCACCATGGACACCATCATCAGAGCCATCAGGATCTCGCTGGCGTAGGTGAAGAACGCCAGCAGATCGCCGGACAGCAGGGTGCCTGCCGCCACCTGATGGCCGCCCAGCCACATAAGGGACACGATGGTGCCGCCCATGATCAGGATCATGATGGGCATGAACATCACCACGAAGCCGAAGGCCCGCTCCGCCGTGTCGCGGAGCTTATCGCTGCGGGTGCGGAATTTCTGCTCCTCCTCGTCCTCCCGGACGAAGGATTTCACCACGCGGACGGCGTTCAGGTTCTCCTGCACCACCAGATTCAGATCGTCGGTGGCGTTTTGCAGCGCCGTGAAGAACGGCCCCACATAGCGGATGACGATGACCACCGCCACCGCCAGCAGCGGCACGGCCACCAGAAACACCTGACTGAGGCTGAGGCTGATCTCCATGGTCTTGATCAGCGCCGTCACCAGCATCACCGGTGCACGGACGCATATGCGCATCCCCATGAACAGCGTCATCTGCACCGACGCCACATCGTTGGTCAAACGGGTGATGAGGCTGGCGGTGGAGAAATGCTCGATGTTGGCGAAGGAAAACCGCTGCACCTGCTCATACTCCGCCTGCCGGATGTTGGCGCCGAAGCCCATGGCCGCCTTTGCCGCCATGACCGCCGCGCCTACGCCGCACGCCAGCGCCGCCATGGCCATCAGGAGCATCTTCAGCCCCGTCAGCAGGATATAGCTCCTGTCGCCGTTGGCGATGCCCACGTCCACGATGGCGCTCATGGCCTGGGGCAGCTCCAGCTCCAGAACCGCCTCCCCCACCGAGCACAATACGCCCAGCAGGATATACCACCGGTAGCCCCTTGTATACGGGGCGAGCTTTTTCAGCATACTTCGTCCTCCTCCGAGAGATTTTTTGCCACCCGCAGAAGAAGCGACGTCAGCAGCCGGATCTCCTCCGGCGAAAAGCCCTTTTCCAGTCGGTCGTTGACCTCATGCACGATGGCGGTGAACCTGTCATAAAACTGCTTCCCCTGCGCCGTCAGCGCCAGAATACGGCAGCGCCCGTCGGTGCGGCTGGCGGTGCGGGTGACCATGCCCTTCTCCTCCAGACGGTCCACGATGCCGTTGACCGTGCTGGGCTTCACCATCAGGTGCCGCTCCAGCTGCTTCTGGTTGACTTCGCCCTCCGCCTCGTGGAGGTAGGTCAGCGTCCGGCACTGCATGGGCGATACGTCGTACTGCCGCAGCCGCCGGTCCATCAGTTTCTGCACCTGATGGTCGCAGTAGCCGAACAGCGGGCCGAAATGCTCCGGCCGTTCCGTGATACAGCGTTCCACAATGTGCCTCCTTTCGAATTGTTTCGCGTACTAATTATTGGCGTGCTAAATAATAGCACGGTGCTTTTCCAATGTCAAGAGCGTATTCGCGCGGAGCTTATGAACAATTTGTGAATCTTCTGACAAACCCGTTGACTTCTGCGCAACTGCTGTGTATGATAGCATTGCAAGATATGTAAGTGACATTGTTATTCTCTCTCCTTTACCAAAAAGAAGACGCGCACCGCTTGGTGCGCGTCTTCTTTTTTTTGCCGCCCTGCGATATGCACCCGCCGCCCCGCCGGCGCATAGGATAGCCGGAAGCATCCTGTAAAAAAGGAGGAGATGGCCATGGAGCAGTACACAGCGGCGCTGGCGGGCAATCCCAACGTGGGCAAATCCACGGTGTTCAACGCCCTGACGGGTATGCACCAGCACACCGGGAACTGGCCCGGCAAAACGGTGGAGGTGGCGGAGGGCGCCTACGTCTGGCGGGGCGCGGCCTTTCGGCTCGTCGATCTGCCGGGGACATACTCCCTGCGGGCGGACTCGCCGGAGGAGGAGCTGGCACGGGACTTTATCTGCGGCGGCAACGCCGATGTGACGGTGGTGGTGGCGGACGCCACCTGCCTGCGGCGCAACCTCCATCTGGCGGTGCAGCTCCGCAGCCGCACGCCCCGGCTGGTACTGTGCCTGAACCTGATGGACGAGGCCCGGAAAAAGGGCGTCACCGTAGACACGGAGGCGTTGTCCCGCGCCCTTGCCGCACCGGTGGTCACCACGGCGGCCCGCAGCGGCGAGGGGCTGGACGCACTGCGCACGGCGGTGCTGGATATGGCGCGCCGCACGCCGCGGGACGATCCGTGGCTGCCGCCGGAGGACGACAGCGCCGCCGTGGCCCGGCGGGCGGCGGAGATCGCCGACGCCTGTCTCTCCTGCCGGCCGGAGGATGTCCACGCCCGCGACCGGCGGCTGGATCGGCTTCTCACCAGTCCCACCGTCGGCCTCCCGGTGATGCTGTTGCTGCTGGGTCTGGTGTTCTGGCTGACCATCTGGGGTGCCAACGCCCCCTCTGCCCTGCTGAGCCGGGGACTTATGGCGCTGCAAGCGCCGCTGCGCAGTCTGCTCGCCGGTGCGCCGCCGTGGGTGCAGGGTGCGCTGGTGGACGGCGTGTACCGGACGGCGGCGTGGGTGGTGGCGGTGATGCTGCCGCCCATGGCCATCTTCTTCCCGCTGTTTACCCTGCTGGAGGACGCAGGCTACCTGCCCCGCGTGGCGTTCATGATGGACGGGTGCTTCCGCGCCGCCGGCGGCAGCGGACGGCAGAGCCTTACCATGTGCATGGGCTTTGGCTGCAACGCCTGCGGCGTCACCGGCTGCCGCATCATCGACAGCCCCCGCGAGCGGCTGGTGGCCATCCTCACCAACGCCTTTGTCCCCTGCAACGGCCGGTTTCCCACCCTTATCGCCCTTATCAGCCTGTTTTTTCTGGGCGGCTCGCTGGGCTTTGGCCGCTCCCTGCTGGCGACGGCGCTGTTTCTGGGGTGTATCCTCTTCGCCGTGGCCATGACGCTGCTGGCCTCCCGGCTGCTGACCGCCACGGTGCTGCGGGGACAGCTTTCCGCCTTTTCCCTGGAGCTGCCGCCCTACCGGATGCCCCGTGTGGGGCAGGTGCTGGTGCGGTCACTGCTGGATCGGACGCTGTTCGTGCTGGGCCGTGCGGTGACGGTGGCCGCCCCCGCCGGACTGCTCATCTGGATCCTGGGCAGCATCTCCGTCCGCGGCGGCAGTCTGCTGACGGTGCTGGCCGGTGCGCTGGACGGCCCCGGACGGCTCATGGGACTGGACGGCATGGTGCTGCTGGCGTTTCTGCTGGGCTTCCCCGCCAACGAGATCGTGCTGCCGGTGCTGCTGATGGGGTATCTCCAGACCGGGAGCCTCACGGACTACGGCAGTCTGGCGGAGCTGTCCGCCGTCCTCACCGCCAACGGCTGGACGGCGGAGACGGCGGTGTGTATGCTGGTGCTGTGCCTGCTGCACTTCCCCTGCGGCACCACCTGCCTCACCATCCTCCACGAGACGGGCAGCGCCCGCTGGACGGCGCTGGCGGCGGCGCTGCCCACCGCCATGGGCGCGGCGGTGTGCATGGTCATCCACGGCGTCTGGACGCTGCTGGGTTAGCAAATCGACAAAAAACTGTTGCCAAGCGGCGGAATTTGTAGTAGAATACCTTGGTGAACTCGTCCTCCGCCGATAGCTGCGGGGCCGGTCTCGCGCAATGGATACCCACGAATCATGTCAGGCGGGGAACCGAGCAGCATTAAGAGGGATCATCCATGTGCCGCGGGGACGCCGGCTTCGCGGCTATGGGCGGAGGACGTTTTTATTTTTATTTGACAGGAGGTGCGCCCATGTATCAGGCTCTGTACCGCAAATACCGTCCCAAGACCTTTTCCGAGGTGGTGGGACAGTCCCATATCACCGATACGCTTCAGCGGCAGGTGGCGGAGAGCCGCGTGGGACACGCCTACCTTTTCACAGGCACCCGCGGCACCGGCAAAACCACCTGCGCCCGTATCCTCGCCAAGGCCGTCAACTGTGAGCATCCTGTGGACGGCGCGCCCTGCTGCCAGTGCGACAGCTGCCGGGGCATCGACGCCGGTACGCTGCTGGATGTGACGGAGCTGGACGCCGCCTCCAACGGCAGCGTCAATGACGCCCGCACCCTGCGGGAGGAGGCGGTCTATCCCCCCTCCGTGCTGAAAAAGCGGGTGTACATCATCGACGAGGTGCATATGCTCTCCCGGGACGCCTTCAACGCCCTGCTGAAGATCATGGAGGAGCCGCCGGAGCACCTTCTGTTCATTTTGGCCACCACCGAGCTGCAAAAAGTGCCGGCCACCATCCTGTCCCGCTGCCAGCGGTTCTCCTTCAAGCGCATCCTGCCCCGGGATATGGAGCAGCAGCTTCTGAAGATCGCGGAGGCGGAGCATATCGACCTGACGGCGGACGGTGCAGAGATCCTGGCCCGCATGGCCAACGGCGCACTTCGTGACGCCTTGAGCCTGCTGGATCAGTGCCGCGCCGTGGAGGGCGGCATCGATAGCCGCGCCGTGCTGGACACGCTGGGTCTGGCCGGCGGCACCCAGACGCTGCAAATGATGCGCTGTCTCGTGGCGCGGAACGCCGCCGATGCGCTGGCGCTGTTCGACAAGCTGTACCGCGGCGGCAAGGACGTGGCCGCCCTGCTGGGTGAGCTGAGCGATCTGGCCCGCGACATGACGGTGCTGAAGGCCGCACCGGAGGGCGGCGCCGCCCTGTTATCCGGTGTCTATGACCGTAAGACCCTGACCGATCTGGGCCGCGATTTGCCCATGAGCCGGTTTTTGTACATGGCGGATACGCTGCAAGGCTGCTGCGCGTCGCTGGCGGACAGCATCCGCCCCCGCACGGCGGCGGAGTTGTGCCTGCTGAAGCTGTGCGACGAAAGTCTGTCCGGCGACCTGACCGCCTTTGACCAGCGGCTGGCACGGCTGGAGCGGGCGGTGCAGCAGGGCGGCCCGCCCCCGCAGCGCCCCGTCCCCAAGCAGGAAGCAGTGCCGGTGCGCGCCAAGCCCCAGCCCCGCTATGAAGCCCCGCCCCTGCCGGAGGAGCCGCCTCTCCCCGAGGAGCCGCCTTTGCCGGAGGAGGCCATTCGCGATTTCGGTCTGCCGGAGGAGATGCCGGTGCATCCCGCACCGCAGGCCGCGCCCCGCTCCGTACCCAAAGCCGCGCCGGTTTCTCAGAGCACCCCCGCCTCCGTCAGCGGCGACACCACCGTGTGGACGCGGCTGATAGAGAAATATAAGGCGCCGCTGCCTGCAAACGCACGGGCGATGCTGAGCATGGCCTCCGGCGTGGTGGACGGCGACTGTCTGACCGTGCTGTGCCGGGACGACTTTACCTTGCGGCAGCTGGACAAGCCGGCGGTCCTGACCGTGCTGCGGGATGTCACCAAGCAGGAGCTGGGACGGGACATCCGAGTGGTGCTGGAGCTGGGACAAGCCCCGGCCTCCGGTAAGCGCACCGCGCCCCGTACCGCACCGATGCCTACGCCGCGTCCGACGCCGCAGGAGCCGCCCAAGCCCTCCGCCGCGGACACGCCGCCTTGGGAGAGTCCCTCCCCTCCGGCGGCATCCGGCAGGGACAAGCTGGATGAGCTGCTGGAAAACGGCAAGCAGTTGGATGGCTTTCAGATCAAATAAAACAAATGATATAAAGGAGAACTTACCATGGCAAAGGGATACAGCGCCCGCAAGGGCTTTTCCGGCGGTGCCGGCATGATGCAGCAGCAGGCGCAGATGCAGCAGAAGCTGATGAAGATGCAGCAGGAGATGAACAAGGCCCAGGAGGAGGTGGAGAATAGCTCCTTTACCGCCTCCGTTGGCGGCGGCGCTGTGACCGCCGTGGTCAGCGGCAAGAAGGAGCTGACCGCCCTGACCATCAAGCCCGATGTGGTAGACCCCGAGGACGTGGAGATGCTGCAGGATCTGGTGATCTCCGCCGTCAACGAGGCGCTCCGTCAGGCGGAGGACGCCATGAACACCTCCATGAGCGCCCTGACCGGCGGTCTGAACATCCCCGGCTTTGGCCTGTGAGAGCCTGACAGCAAGGAAGCCCCGAAGCAGTGCTTCGGGGCTTCCTTTTTTATGTGTCAAAGTAGGTCACCAGCAGGTCTGTCACCATGCCGTAGCTGCGGACGCCGTTGGCGTCGCCATTCCCCTTGAGGAACGCGTCGTATACGCTCTCCGACGCCTGCGACACCGCGCCTTGGAACTGCGCCCAGTAGGCGCTGTCCGCCCGCAGGTCGCCCCGCACCTCCTCCGGCAGGGTATCCCGAATGGCGAGGCAGCGCTCCGGGTCGATGCTGTACAGGGAGTTGGACAGGCGGACATAGCCCTCCAGCCACCCGGCGTAGCGGTAGACGGGGTCTTTGCACCGCACAGCCGCCAGAATGCCGAGGAAGCTGCACTCCTGCTCGGATACGATGCCCCGCTGGTGGGCCATCTCATGGCACACCGTGGCGGGCAGATAGGCCACCGGACTGTCCATATTCACATTGGCCTCGCCGGTGAAGGGGAAGTAAAATCCGGTGAACCGCAGGACGCTGAGCGCGCGGGAGCAGCCGAAGGGCTTCACGCGCCCCGTCTCCATCCGAAGAAAGGGAAATTCGTCGTACAGGCCGTCGTAGGCGTCCCCGGCAGCGGCCAGAATCGCCTTCCGATCCGCGGCGCAGACGCCGTCCCCGTTCCGAGGCACCTCCCCGGCGGCCGCGGACAGCTCCTCCGCAAAGTACAGCGTCACACGCTCCAGCGCCTCCGCCGACACGGGCTGGGCGGTGATGCCGCTCTTCTCCTGAAAGCCGTCGGTGTTGTAGGCGGTCCCCCACAGCAGACAGAAGCCTGCGTAGACCGTCAGGGCGATGCACCCGGCGGTCAGCGCAAAGTCCGCCAGCACCGCCCCGCGGCGCGGGCCTGTCGCCAGCCGCCGCACCGTGCAGGCCACCCAGATCACCGCCGCCCAGATACCTGTCAGGAGCAGCACCTCTCCCACCGAGCCGTCGAAAAAGTCGCACAGCCGGGAGATGCGGCGCATCACCGGGAAGATCACGCCGCCGCACAGCCAATTCATGGCGGCGCGGCTGGTGCGCACCGTCAGGTAGACGGCGAAAAACAGCGCCAGCGCCGTCAGCCACCGAAGCAGCGGACGGCGCCGGGTCAGATACGCCCTCACAGCGGCAGGGGGCGGCCCGTGAAGCTCATGACACAGCGCGCCTGCACGATGACCTTGCCCGTCTCGTCGGTGACCTCACCGGAGCAGAACACCATCTTGCCGCCCATCCTATCCACCTTCCCCACGGCGGTGAGGGTGCTGCCGGCGGCAGCGGCGGCCAGATAGTCGATGCTGGCATTCACCGTCACCACCATCTCCTGCCGCAGCGTCATGATGGCCATGCCCATGGCCACATCGCACAGGGAAAACAGGATACCGCCGTGAGCGCCGCCCCAGCGGTTCAGACTGTCCTCGCACATGGGCAGCACCACGGTAGCGCAGCCGTCGGACAAGTCGGCGGTGTACATATGGTTATGCGTCAGAAACGGCTCCTTATCATTGCTGAAATCCAGCAGGGTCTTTTTAAGCGCCTCAGTCATGGTGTTCCTCCGATGCGTTATCCTGCGGCGTTTTCTCCTGCCCCGTCGCTTGGGCGCGCTCCACATAGGCATAGGCCTCCGTGGGCATATCGCGGCGGCGCAGCCGCCGATCCAGCAGGTACTTGACCAGCTCCTGCACGCAGGCGAAGATGGGTACGCCCAGGAACATACCCAGTACGCCGCCGAAGCCGCCGCCCACCAGAATGGCCACGATGACCCAGAAGCTGGAGATACCGGTGGCGTCGCCCAGGATCTTCGGCCCCAGAATGTTGCCGTCGAACTGCTGGAGCACCACGATGAAGATCACGAAGATCAGGCACTGCTTGGGGCTGACCAGCAGAATGAGGAAGGCGGACGGGATCGCGCCCAGAAACGGGCCGAAAAATGGGATGACGTTGGTCACGCCCACCACCACGCTGACCAGCGGGGTGTAGGGCAGCTTCAGGATGGAGCCGCCGATAAAGCACAGCGCGCCGATGATAAGGGAGTCCAGCAGCTTGCCCCGGACGAAGCCGGAGAAGATGCGGTCCACCTGTCGGGTGCCGTGGACGACGGCGTTGGCCTTCTTCTCGTCGAACAGGGCGTAGACCGCCTTGCAGCAGCGGGCCAGACTCTTTTCCTTCATGGTCATCAGGTAGATGGACACGATGATGCCCACGATCAGATCCAGCGCGAAGCTGACCACGCTCCAGATGCCGTTCCAGATGCCGCCGGTCAGCGTACCCAGCGCCGCCTGCGCCCACGGCAGGATGTGATCCTTCAGCAGCGTTACGCCGTCGCTGTAATACTTGGTCACGAAGTCCGCCACCCAGACGGCGATCTCGTTCTCACTGTCCAGCAGGCCGTCCGCCCAGTTGTACACCTTGTAGTAATATCCCTCTGCATTGTTGATAAGCATGGTCACGCTGTCCACCAGCTGGGGGATCAGCACACTCATCAGCAGATACACCAGCAGGATGGCCACGGCTTCCGCCAGCAGAATGCTGACGAAGCGCAGGATGCCGGCGGCGTTTTTCAGGTGCTTTTGGGGGAACAGCTTCCGCCACCCGCGGCGGAGCGTCCGCTCGATCCAGTTCATCACCGGCGTCAGCAGATAGGCGATGACGCAGCCGTACAGCACCGGCGCCAGCACGGAGAACAGCTTGCTCACAAAGCGCTGGAGCGTGCCGCCCATGTAAAATGTGTCGTAGAACACCAGCACGGCGCAGACGGTGAGAAACGCCGTCATCCCCCATTTCATATATTGTGTACGCCGCTTCATCCGCATCACTCCTTTTGCCTACTATCATAGCCGAGAGCCGCCGGTTTTGCAAGATATTTTCTGTCTCCCTGCACCGCCTGCCGTCCAGTCGCCGGGGCGCGTCTGCCTGTTGCAATTTTTCGCACTGTATGGCATAATGATCGTGAACCGCTGTCCAGCCGGGACAGCGCACGCACCTCGCATGGTATGCCATGCGTATCTGTTGCCACGCAAGAGGAGGAATGCCATGAAGAAGCTCCTGTTCATTGTCAACCCCCGGGCCGGGCGCACCAAATCCAGCGCCCCTCTGTTCGATGCGGTAGCGGCCTTTTCCCGCGCCGGTTATCTGGTGCGGGTCTTTGTGACGGAGGCCGGCGGCGACGCCTGCCGCGCAGCGGCGGAGTGGGGATCAGAATACGATGTGGTGGCCTGTGCCGGCGGAGACGGTACTTTGAATGAGACGATCTCCGGTCTGATGACGCTGGAGCAGCGCCCCCTTCTGGGGTATCTGCCCAACGGCAGCACCAACGATTTTGCCGCCAGTCTGCACCTGTCCTCCGACCCGCGTCTGGCGGCGCTGGATATCGCCGGCGGCCAGCCCCACCCGCTGGACATCGGGCGGCACAACGACCGCTATTTCGCCTATGTAGCGTCCTTTGGCGCTTTCACCCGCTCATCCTACTCCGCGTCGCAGGCGGCGAAAAACGCGCTGGGACACTTCGCGTATATCCTGGAGGGGCTGGGCGATCTGGACTCCCTGCGGCCCTACCGCTGCGCGGTGGATGCCGATGGTGAGCGCTTTGAGGGGGAGTTCATTTTCGGCGCTGTGTGCAATTCCACCTCCCTGGGCGGCCTGGTGAAGCTGGATCCCTCCCGTGTACGGATGGACGACGGGAAATTCGAACTGCTGCTGCTCCGTATGCCAAAGACGGCACTGGATCTGCAGAACCTCATTACCTCCATGACCCGTATGCAGTACGACTATCCCGGCGTGATACTGCGCCATGTCCGGCGCGTCACCCTGACCACGGAGGAGAACCTCCCCTGGTCCCTGGACGGTGAATACTGCCCCAGTGCGCCCCGCGTGGAGATCGAGAACCTCCCCGCCGCCATTCAGTTGGTCCGCTGATGGCAAAATA
>ERZ506432.1178-NODE-1178-length-10120-cov-3.711972_pt1 | contig 10120 bp, 9 predicted proteins | sample MGYA00513663_ERZ506432 | MGnify/ENA metagenome assembly ERZ506432
TCCATACCCAGAATGGCGATGATATCCTGCAGCTCCCGATACTTCTGCAGCGTGGACTGCACCGCCCGGGCGATGTTGTAGTGCTCCTCGCCCACGATGTCCGGCTCCAGAATGCGGGAGGTGGACTCCAGCGGGTCCACGGCGGGGTAGATGCCCTGCTCCGCGATCTTACGGCTCAGCACGGTGGTGGCGTCCAGATGGGAGAACGTGGTGGCGGGGGCGGGGTCGGTCAGGTCGTCGGCGGGGACATACACCGCCTGTACGGAGGTGACGGAGCCGTCCTTGGTGGAGGTGATGCGCTCCTGCAGAGCGCCCATCTCGCCGGCCAGCGTGGGCTGGTAGCCCACGGCGGAGGGCATACGGCCCAGCAGCGTGGACACCTCACTGCCCGCCTGGACAAAGCGGAAGATGTTGTCGATGAACAGCAGCACGTCCTTGTGCTCCACGTCGCGGAAATACTCCGCCATGGTCAGGCCAGACAGCGCCACGCGCATACGGACGCCGGGAGACTCGTTCATCTGGCCGAAGACCAGCGCCGTCTTGTCGGACACGCCGCTCTCCTGCATCTCGCCCCACAGGTCGTTGCCCTCGCGGCTGCGCTCGCCCACGCCGGTGAAGATGGAATAGCCGCCGTGCTCCATGGCCACGTTGTGGATCAGCTCCTGAATCAGCACGGTCTTGCCCACGCCGGCACCGCCGAACAGGCCGATCTTGCCGCCCTTGGGATACGGCTCGATGAGGTCGATGACCTTGATGCCCGTTTCCAGAATATCGGCGGCGGGCATCTGCTCGGCAAAGGTGGGGGCGCTGCGGTGGATCTCCCAACGGGGGGCGTCGGCGCTCACCGGTGCCTCGCCGTCGATGGGGTCACCCAGCACGTTGAACATACGGCCCAGTGTGGCCTCGCCCACCGGTACGGAGATGCCGTGGCCGGTAGCGGTGACGGCCAAGCCCCGGCTGAGGCCGTCGCTGCCGGCCATCATGACGCAGCGGACGGTCTTGTTCTCCAGGTGCTGCTCCACCTCCATGGTATAGCGCTGACCGTTCGCCTCCACGGTCAAGGCCTCATTGATGGCGGGCAGGCTCCCCTCCGGGAAATGTACGTCGATCACGGGGCCTGAAATGCCCGTGATGGTTCCTTGTTTCATTGAGGTCAGCCCTCCTTTTCTTTCTTGCTGCGCTGGGCGCGCTCACCGGCGGAGACCTCGGTGATCTCCTGGGTGATGGCGGCCTGACGCGCCCGGTTGTACTGCACGGACAGATCCTTCAGCAGCTCCTCCGCGTTCTGATCCGCCGCGTTCATGGCGGTCATGCGGGCGCTCTGCTCGCTGCAAAAGCTGTCCACCAACGCGCTGTAAATAAAGCCGGTCAGGCAGCTTCGCACCGCGTTATTCAGCACGGCGGCGGCACTGGGGATAAATTCGAACACGGGGTCACCGGCGGTATCCGCCTTGGCGGCGGAGAACCGCTCCCGGTGCAGGGGCAGCAGCTGCGCCTGACGCACCGTGGCCTCCAGTCCGTTTTTCATATCCGTGTAAATGACGTGTACGGCGTTGATGGCGCCGGCATCGTACCGCTCCAGCAGCAGCTCGCCGATCTGGCGGGCGCGCCGCAGCGTGGGGTTCTGGGCGGTATAGAGAAAGCTCTTTTCGATGGGGATGCCCCGCTGGGTGAACCAGCGGCGGCCATACTCGCCCACCACATACAGCACCGCGCCCTCGTTGGCGGCGAGAAATTTCTGCGCCTGTCGGATGGCGTTCTGGTTGTAGGCGCCGGCAAGTCCCTTATCCGCCGTGATCAGCAGGCAAGCGGCCACGCCGGGCAGCGGCTTGCTGTTCTCATCGCAGAGATACCGGCTCTCCGCGGTGTCGTCGGCGTTGAACACGCGGCCGATCTCCCGTTGCAATGCGTCGAAGTAGGGACGGGTATTGCTCAGATCCGCCTTGGCCTTGCGCAGCTTGGCCTGGGAGATCAGGTACATGGCGTGAGTGATCTTCTGGGTCTGCCGGACGCTTCCGATGCGGCGGCGGATCTCACTTGTGCTGGCCATGGCCTCACCGCCCGCCTGCGCGCCGGAACTTCTCCAGCGCGGTCTTTGCAAAGTCCACGATCTGCTGGCGCACCTCGTCGGTCAGCGCCGCGCCCTGCTCCAGCTCCTGCAGGAGCTGGGGCCGTCCGGCGGCGAACTCGCCCAGAAGGTAATCCCGCAGCGAACAGACCTGCGCCACCGGCACCTGCTGATAGATGCGGGCCATGGCCGTCACCAGCGTGACGATCTGCTGGGCCTGACTGAGCGGACTGCACCGGCCCTGACGCAGAATGTACATCAGGCTCTGGCCGTAGGCCAGCTGGTTCTTGGTGTCCTCGTCCAGATCGCTGGAGAACTGGGTAAAGACCTCCATCTCGCGGTACTGCGCCAGATCGAGGCGCAGCGTGCCGACCGCCTTCTTCATGGCCTTTGTCTGAGCCGCGCCGCCCACACGGGACACGGAAAGTCCCACGTTCACGGCGGGGCGGTGGCCGGAGAAGAACAGGCTGCTCTCCAGAAAGATCTGGCCGTCGGTGATGGAGATGATGTTGGTGGGAATGTAGGCGGACACATCGCCGGCCTGCGTCTCCACGATGGGCAGGGCGGTCATGCTGCCGCCGCCCCGTGCGTCGCTGAGGCGCGCTGCGCGCTCCAGCAGGCGGGAGTGCAGATAGAACACGTCGCCGGGGTAGGCCTCACGGCCGGGAGAGCGTCCCAGCAGCAGGCTCAGTGCGCGGTAGGCGATGGCGTGCTTGGAAAGATCGTCGTAGACGATCAGCACGTCCTTGCCCTTGTTCATGAAATACTCGCCGATGGACGCGCCGGCATAGGGCGCGATATACTGCATGGAGGCGGACTCACCGGCGCTGGCACAGACGATGATGGTGTACGCCATGGCGTCGTGCTTACGCAGCATCTCCGCGATCTGCGCCACGGAGCTGGCCTTCTGGCCGATGGCCACATAGATGCAGATCATGTCCTTGCCCTTCTGGTTCAGGATGGTGTCGATGGCGATGGACGTCTTGCCGGTCTGGCGGTCGCCGATGATCAGCTCACGCTGGCCCCGGCCGATGGGGAACATGGAGTCGATGGACAGGATGCCCGTCTGCATGGGGGTGTTCACCGGCTGGCGGTCGATGATACCGGGCGCCGGGCTTTCGATCATACGGTAGTCGTCGGCGGGGATCTCACCGCCGTCGTCGATGGGCGCGCCCAGCGCGTCCACCACGCGGCCGATCATGGCGTCGGACACGCCGATACCGGCGGTCTTGCCGGTGCGGTACACGGCGCTGCCCTCGCTGACCTCCTCCACCCGGCCGAACAGGATGCAGCCGATGCGGTGACCCCGCAACTCCTGCACCATGCCCCGGATGCCGCCCTCAAAGAGCAGGATCTCACCGTAGGCCGCGTCCTCCAGGCCGTCCACATAGGCGATGCCGTCCGCCACGGACAGCACGCTGCCCACCTCGCGGGCGCAGACCTCCGGCACCCAGTCCCGGACGGTGTCGCGGATCAGCGGGATCACGGACTGCTCGCCGGCCTTCAGCGCGGCAAGGCGCTCCTTCAGTTGGCCCAGACGACCCTCCGCCGTCCAGTCGATGACCTCGGAGCCGATCTCGATGCGGAAGCCGCCGGACGCGGTCTTATCCTCCTGCCACGAAAGCTCCACCGGCCGGCCGTATTTCTTTGCCAGCACTTCCTCCAACTTGGCTCTCTGCGCGCTGTCGGGCGGGCAGACGCTGAACAGGTTGGCGGTCAGGCGGGGATCATTCGTGCTCATGCTTCTCCTCCCCCTCGGCTGCGTTTACAAACGCGTCATAGGCGTGGGAAGTCTCCTTCGCCAGCAGCTTCTCCATGGCGGCCTCCGCGATGGACACGGCCTCGCGGTTGGCCTCTGCCACGATCTTCTTGCGGTCATTCTCCGCATTCTCCCGGGCGGCGGCAACGATCTTGTCCGCCTGCTCACGGGCGGCGTCACGCTGCTGCTGGGCGTAGGCCTCCGCCTCCTTGGCGGCGGCGGCGCGCTTTTCGTCCAGCTCCGCGTCCAGCACGGCCTGACGCTGCTGCATGGCCGCCTCCATCTCGGCAGTGGCCTTCTCCCGCTCCACGGCGGCAGTCTCCATGTCCTGATAGTGCTTGGCGCGCTTATCCATGAAGTTCTTCACCGGCTTGAACAGCAGCAGGTACAGACCGCCCACCAGAATGGAGAAGTTGAACAGGTGCAGCAGGATCTGCTGCCAATCAATATTCAGAGGGATGTTCATAGCTTCTCTCTCCGTTTCTTACAGTACAAAGATGATAAGGATGACCACCAGCAGGGCGTAGATGATGGCGGTTTCCAGGAACACAAGGCCCAGCATCATGGTGGTGCGGATCTTGCCCTCGGCCTCCGGCTGGCGGGCAATGCCCTCAGCGGACTTGGAGATGGCCATGCCCATGCCGATGGCGCCGCCGGCGGCGGCCACGCCGATGGCGATGGCGGACGCCATGGCCTTGGCGCTGTCAACACTGCTGTCGGTGGTCTGCTCCGTCTGGGCAGGGGCATCGGCGGCAGGCTCGGTGTCGGCAAACGCGGTCACGGTGAACAGTGCGGTCAGTGCCAGCACCAGGCACAGCAGCAGGGCAACAGCCTTCTTATTGGTCAGTTTCTTCATGATCTCTCTTTCCTCCGTCAGTTATTTACAGTTTCAGCTTTGACTTTTTTGGTTTTTTTGGGCTTGGGCGCGTGCTTCTCCGTGGTCTCTCCGTAGAACATGGAGGTCAGGGTGGTGAGCACATAGGCCTGGATCAGCGCGTGGAGCAGGGTGAACAGCACCGCCACGACCACGGGGATCACATAGCTCAGTGTCACATAGTAGTAGACCAGCTCCGTCACCAGCAGACCGCTGAGCAGCGCGCCAAACATACGGAAGCTCATGGAGATGGGCAGGGAGAAGTCCTTCAGGGCCTTGCCCGCACCCTTGAGGCCGTTGGCCACGATGCCGCCCACCAGAATGACGCCGTAGGACAGGCAGCCCAGGGAGATGGCTGCGTTCACATCGGACAGCGGGGCCGGCAGGGCGATGGTGTGGCCATTGGTGGTGATGGCCTGGAAACCGAACAGCTCAAACAGCGTGCCGATGAAGATATACACACCGGCGCCGAAGATGTAGGCACCCAGGAACTTGTTGCGGTGGGGGCTGTTGCCCTTGGCCATGCCGTCGAACATACCCACCACGGTCTCGATAGCCATCTGCAGCTTGCCGGGCACCAGCTTGAAGCGGGGGATCACCAGCAGCCGCAGCAGCAGCGCCGCCAGCAGGATGACGCCCACTACCACCAGCGAGGATATGTATGCGGGGTTCACGTCTTTCAGTCCGAACAGACTGATGCGGTTCGTCCCGTGGAGCACCGCGTCACGCATGGCCTCCTGCACCGACTCTGACTTCCCGTGTCCGGGAACCAGCAGAGAACCGGCCAGCAGAGCCGCCGTGATCAGCAGCCACCCCACGATGAACCTTGTTTTCTTCTTTTTTTCCATTCCTTTATCACCTTCACATACGATCGGGATTTTGTGCCGCTGCGTCGTATTTACGGCACCTGCGGCACGACCATGTCCCGCCGTGATTTTTTTAACGGAATCTTTACACGGCGAGTCACCATCTTGACGCTACGTTCCCTATTATAATGAAATCTCACCTATAACACAAGTATTTTTTCGGCAAGTCTGTCCAAACACTCCCTCTTTTTTCACCGAAAACGGGACAAGCACCGGAAAATGTCCAAAAACAGCGGGAGCCTGCGGATACCGCAGGCTCCCGGCGGGTCATGATTTCCTTTTTTTGGCAAATGCCGCCTTTTTGCGCGGGGACATCTTTCCCTTCTGCGCCGGCTGTCGCGCCGTGGGTGTACCGCGGCGGCCCCGGTTGCCCGCGGTCTCCTTCCGGGGACGGCGGGCGGGACGCTCCGGCTTCTCCGGCTTGGCGGGAGGCTGGCCGTAGGGCTCGCCCTTCCGGGGGCGCAGCAGGCACTCCTTCCCGTAGCCGATCAGGTCGGTGCGCCCCGTCTCCTCCAGTGCCTCCACCACCAGCGCACGCTTTTCCGGGCGGGACCACTGAAGCAGCGCACGCTGCATGGCCTTTTCCTTGGGATCCCGCGCCACATACACCGGCGACATATCCCGGGGGTCGATGCCGGTGTAGTACATACAGGTGGACAGGGTGCCGGGGGTGGGATAGAAATCCTGCACCTGCTCGGGGGTGCGGCCGTTCTTGTGGAGGAACTCCGCCAGCTTCACCGCGTCGCTGAGGGTGCAGCCGGGATGGCTGGACATCAGGTATGGCACCAGATACTGCTCCGTGCCGTCCTGCTCGTTGAGCTTTTTGTACTGCCGCCAGAACTTCAGGAAAACATCGAAGTGGGGCTTGCCCATGTAGTCCAGTACCGAGCTGACACAGTGCTCCGGCGCCACCTTCAGCTGGCCGGAGATGTGGTACTGCACCAGCTCCTTGAAGAAGTCCTTGTTCTTGTCCTGCAACATATAGTCGTAGCGGATGCCGGAGCGGACGAACACCTTCTTGATCTTGGGAAGCTGCCGCATTTTTTGCAGCAGCTCCGTGTACTCGGAGTGATCGGCGTCCAGATTGGGGCAGGGCTCCGGCGCAAGGCAGCTGCGGTTCTTGCACATACCGCACTTCTTCTGCTTCTGGCAGCTGGTGTGGCGGAAGTTGGCGCTGGGGCCGCCCACGTCGTGGATATAGCCCTTGAACTGGGGATCCTCCGTCAGCAGCCGCGCCTCCTCCACCACTGACTCGATGGAGCGGCTGGTGACCATGCGTCCCTGATGGAACGCCAGCGCGCAGAAGTTGCAGCCGCCGAAGCAGCCCCGGTTGTGGGTGATGGAGAACCGCACCTCCTCAATGGCGGGGATGCCCGCGGTGTACATGGGGTGTACCTCCCGCGTATAGGGCAGGGCGTACAGGCGGTCCAGCTCCTCCCGGCGCAGGGGGCGGGCGGGGGGATTTACCACCAGCAGCCGCCCCTCGCAGGGCTGGAGCACGGCGCAGCCCCGGATGGGGTCGTGCTCGTCGTATTCGATCTTCGTGGCGCGGGCGTAGGCCTCCTTGTCGGCGCAGACCTCCTCGTAGGAGGGGCAGGGCGCCTTATGGAAACGGCAGCCGCTGTCGTCGGCGGCGATATAGGCCGTGCCGGGTACGTCGGTGATGCTCTGCACCGGCGCCTTTTTCGCAAGGCGCCGGGCGATCTCCGCCGTGGCGCTCTCCCCCATGCCGTAGACCAGCAGGTCGGCGGGGGCGTCGAACAGGATGCTCCGGCGCACCTTATCCTCCCAGTAGTCGTAGTGGGCGAAGCGGCGCAGCGACGCCTCCAATCCGCCGATGACGATGGGCGTATCAGGGAACGCCTCCCGCACCCGGTTGGTATAGACGATGGTGGGTCGGTCAGGGCGGTGTCCCATCTCGCCGCCGGGACTGTACAGATCCCGTGTGCGGCGGCGCTTGGCCACCGTGTAGTGGGCCACCATGGAGTCCAGATTGCCGCCGCCGATGAGTACGCCGTACCGGGGCTTGCCCATGGCGCGGAACGCCTCCGCCGAGTGCCAGTCCGGCTGGGCCAGAATGGCCACGCGGTAACCCTCCGCCTCCAGCAGGCGGGCGATGAGGGTGGTGCCGAAGCTGGGGTGGTCGATGTAGCCGTCGGCGGTGACCACCAGAAAATCATAGTAATACCAGCCGCGCTCGATCATCTCCTCGCGGCTGACAGGCAGAAATATCTCGCCTCTTGTCATGGGGCAGCTCCTTTCAGGGACGGTATTCCGCCGGGATCGGCGGCAGCTGGACGCGGATGTCCTTTTCCATCACGTCGCCCTCCAGCGGGTAGAAGCCCAGACGGGCGAAAAACCGGCGCAGCTCCCTATCGCCGCACCGCAGGCGCAGGAACTCCACGCCGCGATGGCGGTAGTACAGCAGCACGCGGCCCATGGGGGTAAAGGCACGGCCGGTGCCGCGATACGCGGGATCCAGCCAGTACCAGCCCAGCCAGCCGATGCCGGGCTCCTCGTCCGGCAGCATCTGGAGCGCACCGATAAAGTCCTCCTCGCAGCGGATACCGATGGCCTCGCCGCCGGCGGGGACATGGAAGCGCCGGCGCAGCTCCTCCGGCAGGGGGACATAGTCCTCGCCGGGGTCCACCATCTTGGCGCTGCGCCACCAGCTCTGGCGGGCAAAGGTGGACAGTCCCCGCTCCGTCAGGTGGCTGTTGTCGTCGCGGTACTCCACCCGCAGCGTCCCGTCGTCCCATGTCAGCAGGGATACGGCGGTGTTGTCGCCGTGGGACGTGTCGCCGATACCGGACAGCGGGACGCCCTGCAAGGTACCCAGCACGATGCGCAGCGCTGCGCCGTGGGAGAACACCGCCACGGTGCCGCCATCATGGGCCTCGCCGATGCGGTGCAGGGCGGGGATGTAGCGATCCAGCACGTCCTGCGCCGTCTCGCCGCCCTCCACGTGCCACAGATCCACCCGGCGGTTGAAGTGGTACATCTCCTCCGGGTGCAGCTTGTTCAGCTCGTGCCACGGGTGATCCTCCCACACGCCCATGTGGATCTCCCGGAAGGCCGGCTCCAGATGGAGCGGCAGCGCCTTGGGCAGCCAGATGGCACGGGCGGTGATCTGCGTGCGGTACAGGTCGCTGGCGTACACCGCGTCGATGTCCACATCCTGAAACCGCTGACGCAGGGCGTCGATCTGCTGGTAGCCGCGGTAGTTGGTGATCAGTCCGTTGTGCCAGCCGTGGGCAATGCGGTAGAGGTTGCCCTCTGCCTCCGCGTGGCGGATGAGGTAGATCTTCGTCATACCACCGTCACCCACTGCTTCATCTCGCGGACGGCGCTGTCCACGGCCGCTGCTGCATCCGGGGCGAATTGCAGGTCAAAATCCACGGTCATCGCACCGTGGCCGTACTCGTCAAAGGCAGGGACGGCGTTCTCACCGTCGCACTCCGGCAGCAGCAAGAAGGACTTGGGACACAGGCGGCGCACATCCCGGATATCCAGGCTGTACCCGCTGCCCACCACCAGAGATGCGCCCCGGCGGGCCATCTGCTCCGCCACCGCCAGATACAGCGGGCGGTCGCCGGCCATCAGGCTCTGCACCTCGCCGCCGCTTTTGTTGCAGGTGCGTACCAGTGCAAAGGGTGCCTGTTCCCCGGCGTCGCAGCAGTCGCTGCCCATGTAGGGATCCACGGTGATGGCGTCGGCGCCGTAGCTCTGCCACAGGGCAGGCGCCTCCGCGCCCATGCCCAGAATGACGTACAGTCCCTTGGCGTGGGCGGCGCTGACCAGATTGGCCAGCACGTCCGCGCCCATCATGCCATAGCACAGGTAGCTGGCGCCGTGGAGCATGACGGCGGGCAGCTTCTCCGCCGCCGCATCCAGCAGCATGGTGCCGTGGTAGCGCAGCGCCTCCGCATCAGCCATGGCGCCGGGGCCGAACATATCGGTAAAGTTTTTCAGAATTTTGGGGCTGAGCTTGTCCAGCTCCGGACGCAGACCCAGTGCCAGCGGCGTTTTCTTTTCACGGATACGCTGCTGCAAGACGGTAACGGACATGGTGACGTTCTCCTTTTGTGTCGCAAAAAATATATTAGAGTTTATTATAACGCGGCGCGGGGTGATTTGGCAAGAAACACCGCGTGTTTTTTTGCACCCGACGGGAGATACTGCCACTGTACGGAAAAGGAGTGATATAAGATGAATATGACCGCGTTTCTGCGGGGCGTCTGCGTCGGCATGGTGGCCGGCGCGGCGGCGGATATGGCGGCGCACCCCTACCCGAAGGCCAGAAAAACCGCTGTGGGCAAGGCCATGCAGCGGCTGGGTAACGCGATGGACTCCGCCTGGGTCAGCGTCACATCCAAAATGCACTGAGCGGTATCGCAGGGAACGGCAGCCAGTCGGCTGCCGTTTTCCCGTTTTGGCAGAAGCCGTTTTCCCGTTTTTTCACCTGGAAAGTGTCTTGACGCGGCAGGCAAAGTGTGGTATAGTACCCAGTGTCGTTTCCCTGCTTGTGTGGCTCAGCTGGCAGAGCAGCTCAC
>ERZ506432.1181-NODE-1181-length-10108-cov-3.912663_pt1 | contig 10108 bp, 8 predicted proteins | sample MGYA00513663_ERZ506432 | MGnify/ENA metagenome assembly ERZ506432
GTATTTTATCATAATCCATTCTTGCCTTGGCATTTACGATACCAAAATCCATGCCCACCTTCTGGGCATGATGCAGGAATACACAATGAATTGCTTCGCGGATATACGTATTACCACGGAACGAGAACGAGAGGTTGCTGACTCCACCACTGACATGTGCTCCAGGCAGATTCTGATGAATCCACTCGGTGGCACGGATGAATTCCACGGCATAATTATCGTGCTCCTCCATACCCGTAGCGATGGCAAGCACATTCGGGTCAAAGATGATGTCGAGCGGATTCATCCCCAGTTTATCTACCAGGAGGTGATAGGCACGCCCGGCAATCTCGATACGTCGCTCATAGGTAGTGGCCTGTCCCACTTCATCGAAGCACATCACCACGACGGCGGCGCCATAACGCATCACATCACGTGCATGAGAGAGGAACACCTCTTCGCCCTCCTTCAGGGAGATGGAATTCACGATACACTTACCCTGACAGCACTTCAGTCCGGCAAGAATCACATCCCACTTCGAGGAGTCAATCATCACAGGCACCTTGGCAATCTCAGGTTCTGCCGCTATCATATTGAGGAAGTTCACCATTTCCGCCTTGGCATCCAGCAGTCCGTCATCCATGTTTACATCCACCACGGCTGCACCATCTGCCACCTGCTTACGGGCGATGCCGATGGCTTCCTCATAACCTTTTTCATTAATCAATCGCAGGAACTTCCTGCTACCAGCCACGTTACAGCGTTCGCCTACATTCACAAAGCGACTGGCATCTACTGGCAGATGAACGGAGTCATCTACCTGCAGCAAGTCTAAGCCCGAGAGCCACATATACTGAGGCTTCTCTACTACCTGATGTGGTTTCTTACCCTCGGCACATCGGGCATAGTGAGCGATGAATTCCGGACTGGTTCCACAGCAGCCGCCGATGATATTGACGATGCCTTCATCGATAAACTCGGCTATCTGCGGAGCCATCGACTCTGCAGTCTCGTCATATTGTCCCATCTCGTTAGGCAATCCGGCATTAGGATGGGCACTAATATAATAAGGTGCAACCTTTGCCAGATGCTCGATGAACGGTTTCATCTGAGGGGCACCGAAGGCACAGTTCATACCTACCGAGAAAATAGGATAAGGAGAGAGCGAAGCCAGGAAAGCATCCACGGTCTGACCGCTCAGAGTTCTGCCAGCCAGATCACTCACCGTAAGACTGATCATAATAGGCAGTTCTACCCCATGCTTCTTCATCATAGTGATGGCAGCGTCGATCATCGCCTTGCAGTTGAGCGTATCGAAGATGGTTTCGATAAGGATGACATCCGCTCCACCTTCGATGAGACCATCCACCTGTTCGCAGACATCGGTGAAAAGTTCATCGTACGTAATCTCCCGGGCGGCAGGATTACTGACGTCCGGACTCATGGAACAAGTTTTATTGGTAGGTCCAACATCTCCTGCTACGAAGCGTGGTTTATCGGGTGTAGAAAACTTATCGCATTCGATACGTGCCAGGCGTGCACCCTCGAATGCCATTTCGCGGGCGCAGTTCTCCAGGTGATAATCAGCCTGCGAGATGCGCTGACACGAGAAGGTGTTCGCCGTGATGATATCGGCGCCCGCCTCCAGGTAACGCCGGTAAATATCAGAGATAACATCAGGGCGAGTGATGTTGAGCATATCGTTGTTGCCCTTCATCATTCCCGGCACATCGCGGAAACGCTCGCCACGGAAGTCATCCTCGGTTAAATTATATTTCTGAATCTCGGTACCCATGGCACCGTCGAGAATCAGAATCTTCTCCTTAGCAATCTCTCTTATATTTTTCATTGTCTAAAAGTGCTTGATAGCTCTATCCATCTCTCTTCTATCCTCTTTCTCCTTCAGGGTCTGACGCTTGTCATACTCCTTCTTACCCTTGCAGAGGGCGATATCCACCTTGGCACGTCCATTGTCGTCAATGAAGACAAGTGTTGGCACGATGGTAAAGCCCGGCTGCTTGCTATCCTCTTCCAATCGGCGCAGTTCGCGCTTGGTGAGAAGGAGCTTGCGGTCGCGGCGAGCCTCATGATTGGCAAAAGAGCCATAGAAATAAGGCGAGATATTCATACCCTTCACCCACAGTTCACCCTGATAGAAATCGCAGTAGCAATCTACCAGGGATGCCTTACCGCCACGGATCGACTTGATCTCGGTACCGGTAAGTACGATACCAGCGGTATAAGTATCAACAAAGAAGTACTCGAACGAGGCCTTCTTGTTGCGTATCTGTATCGGACTCTTCTTACGGAGTTCCTGATCTTTCTTGTTCATAATCCTAATACCTTAATATTATATAATAGTGACGAAGTTTTCGATGTGCTCATCAATATAGAAAGCCACCTTGCTGGTCCACTCCTCTTCGTTCTCCACAAATTCATCATCGAAATCATCAAACTCAGGGAATTTCTCATAAAGCGCCATGAAGTCTTCGTCGCTCATACCCCCCTCGATGTCTTCATGATGACTCTTATAGAGGAAATGACTTTTCTTGATAAGCTTTGAAAGCTCCACGAGCCCCCAGTTACGGAACGCCTTGTCGGTAGGATTCTTCCAGAGGAAGGCACCATAGCCGTTATGGATGAGCTGAATCATACCGCCATCCATCATCTCCTCGTGCAGGGTATCCCACGCCAGGAGCGTAATCTGGTCGCTATTCAGCTCAGCCATGGTCTCAGCAGTGAGTTCGCCACCAATCGCCTCGCGGATTGCATCCACGAAAGCCTTCACAAATTCATCCATGCCTGCCTCCGCTGCCTGCTGAAGCACGGCGTCCTGTATCTTAACTTCAATCATAATCTTCAAAATTGCTATTTTCAGTTTGCAAAGATACATTAAAATAGGGACAAACCCAAGAAAAAATCTAAATATTAGGTTAAAGAGTTAAAAAGAATACTCATTTTTGGGTATTTTACAGATATTTTTTGTACTTTTGTGGTCGGAATTGAGGTTATCAAGCCAATGTTTCAGCAAAATAAGAAGAATTTATACTTATATATATTCATTAATATAAAATTTAGCGAATATGATCTATTCTAAAGAAGTAGACAACATGTGCGTTGTCGCTAAGGGTCCTAACCACGGACCAGCTCCAATTCCTGAAGAGGGAAAATGGATTCAGGCAAAAGAGATCAAAGACATCTCTGGTTATACTCACGGTGTGGGTTGGTGTGCTCCTCAGCAGGGTGCTTGTAAGCTCTCTTTGAACATCAAGGAAGGCGTTATTCAGGAGGCTCTCGTTGAGACTATCGGTTGTACTGGTATGACTCACTCAGCTGCTATGGCTTCTGAGATTCTTCCAGGCAAGACTATCCTTGAGGCTTTGAACACTGACCTCGTTTGCGATGCTATCAATACAGCAATGCGCGAGCTCTTCCTCCAGATTGTTTACGGTCGTAGCCAGAGCGCTTTCTCTGAGGGCGGTCTTGTTATCGGTGCAGGTCTTGAGGACTTGGGTAAGGGTCTTCGTTCACAGACTGGTACTCTCTATGGTACTGTAGCTAAGGGTACACGTTACCTCGAGTTGACAGAGGGTTACATCACAAAGCAGTTCCTCGATAAGGACAGCCAGGTTTGTGGTTATGAGTATGTTCACCTCGGCAAGATGATGGAAGCTATCAAGAACGGTATGGACGCTAACGAGGCTGTCAAGAAGTTCACAGGTAGCTACGGTCGTACAACTGCTGAGCAGGGTGTTGTTAAAGCAATTGATCCACGTAAAGAATAATAAGGAGATACAGATATGATTAGAAAAGTAAGTTACGAAAGTCAGGAACGTCGCGAGAAGCAGGTTCTTGCTGCTCTTAATGCTAACGGTATTCAGAGCTTGGAAGAGGCTAATCAAATCTGCGAGGACGCAGGTGTTGACCCTTATCAGATGTGTGAAGATACTCAGCGTATCTGCTTCGAGAACGCTAAGTGGGCGTATGTAGCTGGTGCTGCTATCGCTATCAAGAAAGGTGCTAAGACTGCTGCTGACGCAGCTGAGGCTATCGGTATCGGTTTGCAGGCTTTCTGCATCCCTGGTTCTGTAGCTGACGACCGTAAGGTTGGTCTCGGTCACGGTAACTTGGCTGCTCGTTTGCTCCGTGAGGAGACTCAGTGCTTCGCTTTCTTGGCTGGTCACGAGTCTTTCGCTGCTGCTGAGGGTGCTATCAAGATTGCTGAGATGGCAAACAAGGTTCGCAAGAACCCATTGCGCGTTATCTTGAACGGTCTTGGTAAGGATGCTGCTCAGATCATCAGCCGCATCAACGGTTTCACATACGTTCAGACAAAGTTTGATTACTACACTGGTGAGTTGAAGGTTGTTAACCGCATCGCTTACAGCGACGGTCCACGTGCTAAGGTTAACTGCTATGGCGCTGACGACGTTCGCGAGGGTGTTGCTATCAACTGGAGCGAGGATGTAGATGTATCTATCACTGGTAACTCTACAAACCCTACACGTTTCCAGCACCCAGTTGCTGGTACATACAAGAAGGAGCGTGTGGCTGCTGGTAAGCCATACTTCTCAGTAGCTTCTGGTGGTGGTACAGGCCGTACTTTGCACCCAGATAACATGGCTGCAGGTCCTGCTTCTTACGGTATGACTGATACTATGGGTCGTATGCACTCAGACGCTCAGTTCGCAGGTTCTTCTTCAGTTCCTGCTCACGTTGAGATGATGGGATTCCTCGGAATCGGTAACAACCCTATGGTTGGATGCACCGTGGCTTGCGCCGTCGACGTGGCTACTGCCCTTGCTAAATAAGCATAAAAATTTTTCCTTTCATATCACAAAAAACCCTCCTTCCGGAGGGTTTTTTCTTTTATTGTATTTCTTGCAAAAGCGTCATTCTTTTGCCGCCATTCTGAATTTCACACCGGCGGTGCTGAGAGCGTCCATAGTCTTCTGCACTTCGTCAAATTTTGCCTTTTCATCAGCCTCAAACGTCACCTTGGCTTTTTCCGGAATCCGGGATGCCCATTTGCCGAGCTTGCCCTCATAGTCAAGGTCGGTGAGCGAAAGCTTCAGCGCGTCGATTTTGACACTGTCGTTCTTCACTTCGCCTGTGAGCACTCCTTTACGCGAGTCAATGGAGATAACGATGTCGGGCTTGATTTCTTTATCCGACTCCGACGGCAGCTTCACCTCCACATTTTCCTTGCCCACCATCGACGACACCAATAGAAACGTTGACGAGGGCACAGGAAACAGAATGTTGACGACGCTAATCGCAACGCTCGCTATGTGCAGCCATTTTGGGGTGTCGAACAGCGCCCAGCGCATCATGCACCAAACGGAAAGTGCAAGTCCGAGAAGTCCGCCAACGACAGTCAGCCAGCACAATGCCGTGACTCCGCCCGACATGCCTGCCACAGTCCCTGCCGCGGTCAGAGAATACAACAGGGCATACGACAGCAACGCTGCCGCCGACAGCCCGAAACCGAGCCACACCAGAAACTCAGGCGACTTGAAAAATCGTTTATTCATACAATATGGTTCTTTTTGTTCTTATATTCTATTCTTCGAGACACTCGTCAAGGTCGTGGGCAAGTTGCGCTTTGTCGAGATGCTGACCGATAAACACGATTTTCTGCATGCGGTCGCCATATTTCTCATCCCAGTCGCGCACCAAGCCAGGTTCTTGCTTCATCATCTCCGCCAATTCGTTCTCCGGTGCGGTGGCATACCACAAACCGGCTTCCGACAGTTGTTTCTGGCTGCCAGATCGGAATATTTACAGCAATACCACGTTTCTCAAATGCTGAGGAACCGGATGGTGTAGTTCCGTCTACATAGTTCTTAAATGCAGATACAGGCAGGCTGTTTCCTTCCTGAGCGGATACTTTTGCCTGAATGTTGTTAACGAAATCAATAGCATCCTGTCTTCCGCTTGTTGCATGAGTCATGGTCAGTCCTTCGTCAGCTGCATCTTTCCAGCTTTCCGGAACAGTTACTTCTACAACCTGTTTTGCACCTTCATCGATAGCTGCCCAGTTTTTAGCAACTACGTCATCACCCTTACGTCCGTAAGTAGCTTTTGCTGCTGCTTTCATCAGTTCGATTGCCTGAGCTTCCGGAATGATGTCAGCCAGTTTGAAGAATGCAGACTGCAGAATTGTGTTGATACGGGTTGGTCCCATACCTGTCTCGATACCGATCTTAACACCATCAATGATGTAGAATTTGATGTTGTGGTTAGCGATAAATGCTTTTACCTGTCCCGGCAGATGTTTTTCCAGACCTTCCATATCCCATGGACAGTTCAGCAGGAATGTACCACCGTCTACCAGTTCCTGTACCATGTTGTATTTTCTTACATAGGACGGATTGTGGCAGGCAACAAAGTTAGCTTTGTGGATCAGGTATGTAGATTTGATCGGTTTCTTACCAAAACGAAGGTGGGACATTGTAACACCACCGGACTTCTTGGAGTCATAATCAAAGTAAGCCTGTGCGTACATATCTGTGTTGTCACCGATGATCTTAATGGAGTTCTTGTTGGCGCCAACGGTGCCGTCGGAGCCAAGACCCCAAAACTTACAAGAAGTGGTGCCTGCCGGGGTGGTGTCCGGGTTCTCGGTCACCGGCAGGGACAAGTGGGTCACATCGTCCTCAATGGACAGAGTGAACTCCGGCTTGGGCTGGGGCGCAGCCATATTGTTGTACACAGCGATAATATGCGCCGGTACGGTGTCCTTAGATCCTAAGCCGAAACGACCGCCGTACACCGGCACGTCGTTAAAGGCAGAGCCTTTCAGCGCAGCCACCACATCCAGGAACAGCGGCTCACCTAAGGAGCCGGGCTCCTTCGTTCTGTCCAGCACGGAAATGTGCTTCACCGTCTCCGGCAGGACAGCCAGCAGATGCTTGGCGCTGAAGGGGCGATACAGGTGCACCTTGACCATGCCCACTTTTTCGCCCCGGGCGTTCAGAAAATCTACGGTTTCCTGAATGGTGTCGCACACAGAGCCCATAGCCACAATCACACGGTCTGCGTCCGGCGCGCCGTAGTAGTTAAACAGCCGATAATCCGTGCCCAACTTCTCGTTGATGGTGTTCATATACATCTCAGTAGTGGCAACCGCGTCGTTATAGTAGCGGTTGCATGCCTCTCTGTGCTGGAAGAACACATCACTGTTCTCCGCAGAGCCGCGCAACACCGGCTTCTCCGGGTTCAGGGCGCGGGCGCGGAACGCCTGCACATCGTCCATATCCACCATAGACCGCAGGTCCTCATAGTCCCAGGTCTCAATCTTCTGCACCTCATGAGAGGTACGGAAGCCGTCAAAGAAATGCAAGAACGGCACACGGCTTTTTAAGGTAGACAGGTGAGCCACAGCGCCCAGATCCATTACCTCCTGCACATTGGCAGAGCAGAGCATGGCATACCCGGTCTGGCGGCAGGCCATCACGTCGGAATGGTCACCGAAGATGTTCAGCGCGTGGGTGGAAACGGTACGCGCGGAAACATGGAACACGCAGGGGAGCTGCTCGGCAGCGATCTTGTACATATTGGGGATCATCAGCAGCAGGCCCTGAGACGCCGTGTAGGTGGTCGTCAGAGCGCCGGTGCCGAGGGAGCCGTGCACCGCGCCGGCCGCGCCGGCCTCGGACTGCATCTCGACGACCTTCACGCGGCTGCCGAAGATGTTCTTCAATCCGTTGGCGCTCCACTGGTCAACAAAGTCGGCCATGGGGCTCGAGGGGGTGATGGGGTAAATCGCGGCAACTTCGCTGAACGCATAGGATACATGCGCGGCAGCGTTATTACCGTCCATGGACTTCATTTTTCTTGCCATAAATGAAACCTCCTGTTATATTCGCCGCCGGGGAGCGGCGTTTTTCGCGTCATTACGCAAAAACTGACGCTATCATCATAGCACGATTTTCACCCGCTGTAAACGTCACTTTCGCAAAAAACATTCATTTTTTTGCAGGATATTATTTACATTTGGTTAGACTCTCCACATTTTTGCAATTAAATATTCAAAATATTTAATATCAACTCCTGTTTTGCAGGATATCATTCCTTTCCCCTCCGCGCCCCGCGCCGCGCTTGCCTTATGCGGCAAACTGTGGTAAACTGAAAATAAGAAAACAGGCAAGGAAAGGACGGCAGCGTATGGTCACAACGGTGCGTTCCCTCGGTTTGCAGGGCATTTCCGGTTATGAGGTCACGGTGGAGTGCTTCCTCTCGGGCGGGCTTCCCGCATTCGACGTGGTCGGCCTCGGCGACACGGCGGTGAAGGAGGCGCGCGAGCGCGTCCGCGCGGCGATCAAAAACTGCGGAGCGAAGTTCCCCGTCAGCCGCATCACGGTCAACCTCGCGCCCGCGAACCTGAAGAAAGAAGGCACGGTCTACGACCTTCCGCTGCTGCTCGGCATCCTCGCGGGCGAGGGTGAGATCGACGCGCCGGACCCGGCCTCCGCGTTCATCGGTGAGCTGTCGCTCACCGGCGCGCTGCGCCCCATCAGCGGTGTGCTGCCGATGGCGATGGCCGCGGCGCGTGCGGGCGTGAAGACCCTTTATGTCCCCGCGGCGAACGCCGCCGAGGCGACGCTGGCCGACGGCCTGACCGTCTACGGCGTGGAAAACGCGCCGCAGCTTCTGCGCCATCTGCGCGGCGAGGAACGGCTTGCCCCCGCGCAGCGCTGGGAGCCGACGGTCGAGGCGGACAGCGTTCCCGATTTTGCCGACGTCATGGGGCAGGAGAACGTCAAGCGCGCGCTGGAGATCGCCGCCGCAGGCTCCCACAACGTGCTTCTCATCGGCTCGCCCGGTGCGGGCAAGTCCATGCTCGCGCGGCGTCTACCCTCCATTCTCCCCGACATGACGCACGAGGAGGCGTTGGAGTCCACCGAGATCTGGTCGGTCGCGGGACTGACCGACAGCAAGCACCCCATGCTCACGCAGCGCCCGTTCCGCTCTCCGCATCACACGCTTTCCGCCGCAGCCATGTCCGGCGGCGGCAGGGCGCTCTCTCCCGGTGAGATTTCCCTCGCCCACCACGGCGTGCTGTTTTTGGATGAGTTTCCCGAGTTCCACCGCGATGTGCTCGAATCTCTCCGCGCTCCGCTCGAGGACGGCGAGGTGACCATCCCCCGCGCCGCGGGCAGCGTCACGCTGCCGAGCCGCTTCATGCTCGTGGGCGCCATGAATCCCTGCCGCTGCGGCTGGTACGGGCATCCCTCCGGGCGCTGCCGCTGCTCACAGAAAGATGTGGAGAAATACGTCTCCAAAATTTCCGGTCCGCTGCTCGACCGCATGGACTTACAGGTCAGCGTCCCCTCGGTGGAGTTTGAGGCTATGCGCCGCCGCGAAAAGGCGGAGTCCTCCGCCGCCGTGCGCGAGCGCGTCAACGCCGCGCGGGACATTCAGAAAAAGCGCTTCGCCGGCACGCCCATCACCTGCAACGCCTACATGACCGCGCCGATGGTCGGTGAATTCTGCCGACTCGACGCCGCGGGTGAGAAGCTCTTAAAGGGCGCGTTCGACCGCCTCGGGCTCACCGCCCGCAGCCACGATAAGCTGCTGCGCGTCGCGCGCACCATCGCCGACCTCGACGGCAGCGAGAAGATCGAGAGCTATCACCTTGCCGAGGCCATCCAGTACCGCAACACGGACATTCTGAGGGGGGAAGGCTGATGAAAAAGTACGATGCTATGCGTCTTTCCGGCACGATTCTGCTCGCCCACCTGGCGCTCTGCGCCGCATTTCTCCTGCTGCTTATCGCTGCATCCGGCTCAACATCGGCCTTTACGTTCCGCTCGCCCTACGGACTTGTATTGGGACTGCTGTTCATCGGGTTACCGGCGTTTGCCTTTGGCTGGGGGCTGCGGTCGGCGAAGGACCCCTTTGACAAAAAGCTCTGCTGGAATGCCGCAATGGTGCTCTATGTACTTAACGCGGCCGCTTTCCTGCTTGCGCCGGAGTTCGGCACCGGGAATGTGATCGCTATGTGGTGGGGGGTGCCGATGGCTCCCGCGCTCGCGGGACTGAACGCATTTGCCGCGCCGCAGTCCGCCCTCTATCTTTTCGGCGGCGCGCTGCTCGCCGCCGTCGAGCCGCTGTGCCTGACGCT
>ERZ506432.1201-NODE-1201-length-10002-cov-2.845481_pt1 | contig 10002 bp, 9 predicted proteins | sample MGYA00513663_ERZ506432 | MGnify/ENA metagenome assembly ERZ506432
CAACTTCTGGTTCCAGTTGTCCCATTGGTATATCTGGTACTGGTTCCACCGCCCATATACGAGGTGGTTCAGCAGAAAATAAAAGCCAAGTCCGGCAGCCGGGGACAACATAGCAAGCAAGGAAGGTATCGTGGGCCGCGTACCGCGCCGCCACCGCATAAAGAGATACAGGCCGGTCAGCCCCAAAAGCAGACCGCCGGGGGCACGGCACAGACCGGCGAGCACCCCCAGCAAGGCACAGCGCCACCATTGTTCACGTTCCAGCGTCAGCACATACCGCACCGTAAGCAGCAGGAACAAGCTCTCTGTCATGGGCACTGCAAAAAACACGGACGCCGGGCTGGCCAATAGAAGCGCCAGCGACAATGCGGCTGTCTGCTCGTCCCAACGGCGGGCGATTACTGTGTAGAAGGATGCTGTGGCCGCTGCAAAGAACGGCAACTGCACTGCAAAACCCAGCCAGAAGGCGTCGATGCGGGTCACGAAGTGGAGAATGTGCAGCAGCGCAGGATACAGAGGGAAAAACACGATTTGGAGATACTGCTCCGGAAAAGCCTCCTGCGTGCCGTAGCCATAGATGGAAAGGTCAAGGTAGTGCCGAGAATCGGTATTGCCGTAAAACTGCCATTCTATCGCCTGGCGAAAATCAGCCTCGGGATAGTTTATATGGGCCGTGACTGCAAAAATCAGATGAAGGACAAGGATAAAGGCGGCCCCGGCAATGGCGGCCCAGCATCTGCTGCGCGACGAAGGCTCCGTATAGTGCGGGGCGGGCTCCGGGGACAAGACGCGCCTTATGCACCACACGGCAGACCAGAGAAACAGCAAAGCGGTTGCCAGGGATAAGGCTGTTTTGATTGGTTCAGGCATTTGAAATTCTCCTGATTTCAGCATAAAAGGCTCGGTGCTTATCCACCGAGCCTTTTGGCATACTTTAAAAATTACTGATCCTGCTTGTCGGTCTCCTCGGCGGAGTCCTCCTCGGTGCCCTCCAGCTCAATGTCAAAGGTGGCACCGCAGTGGGGGCAGACCAAATCGCCCTCGGGATCCATCAGGGTCTCCTCGTCCAGGGTGGAGATCTCGCCGCAGTTGGGGCAGGTCACCTCGTACAGAGCGCCGTGATCTTCCTCGTCCTCGTTCTCGTCATCATCCTCTTCGTCATCGCCGTAGATGTCGCTGACGACATCGTCCAGATCCTGATCGAGCGTTTCCAGCTCGTCATACACCTGATCAAGGGCATCGTCATGCTCGGTGACGGTGACCTGCGCCCGGTTGAAAAGCGTCGCCCCGGGCGTGGGTTCCGCCAGACGCTGCTTGAAGGCGTCGAGCGACTGCGCGTGCGCGGAAACGGCCGCGCACAGGAGAATCGGCATGAGGAAAAGCAATCTGCGCATTATTTCAACTGTTTTTTAACGTCCTCGATCGTAAGGCCAAAGGTATTCAAAAAATCCGACAACGGCATCCGTTCGCGCGAAATTTTCACGGGAGCCGGGCCTCCGCGCCCTTCCACGGCATACGACACCTCGACCTGCGACAGATCGCCCGACTTCACCTTCCGGGCCAGCACGTAGAGCGCCAGCGGGTCAGAGATTTTCAGTTGCCACAAGGTCCGGAAGCTGTCCGTCGTACGGCGGGGCACTTCGACCGCCTCGCGCAGGACGACCGTCCCCACACGGCCGCCGGCATAGTAAACGCCCATTTCCGCGGCATCGAGCACCAGCTTGTAACCCGTATCGTTCATCACCCGCACGACCACCTCGGCGCCCGTCAGTCCCTGACGCTCGACCCTTTCAATGCCCTCGAAGCGGATGTTGCGCCGGGCCTTCTCCACGGCGCGGCGGCACGAAGAGAGCGACACCGCGACCGCCAGCAGCAATACGTACACCGAATAACGTTGTATCATCTTCATCTTTCTCCTATATATATTTGTGCGATACCGAAACTCTGGCTCCGCGCCCGGCAGTTGCGAAATCCCGCCCGGGCCATCATCGCCATGAACTCCTCCGGCGCGGGAAACTCCCCGACCGAGGCCGGAAGATACTCGTAGGCCCGCTTGTCGCGCGACACCAGCCCGCCGATGCGGGGCAGGATTTTGTAGGAATAAAATTCGTACAACGCCCGGAACACCCGGTTGCGGGGACGCGAAAACTCCAGGATAACGACTTTGCCCCCGGGTTTTATTGTGCGGGCCAGTTCGCGCAGCCCGGCCCCGAGGTCTCCGAAGTTGCGCACCCCGAACGCCACGGTCGCCACATCGACCGACGCGTCGGCCACGGCGAGACGCTCGGCATCGCCCCGGTCGAGGACGATGCGCCCGTCCAACCCCCGGGCCTCGATCTTGCGGCGTGCCACGGCGAGCATCTGCTCCGAAAGGTCCACCCCGAGCACCTGCACGTCGCGGATGCGGCGGGCCATGGCGATCGCCAGGTCGCCCGTTCCGGTCGCCACGTCCAGGATGCGGCCGGGCTTTGCGCGGCGCACCTCGCCGACCACGCGGCGGCGCCACACGCGGTCGATGCTCATCGAAAGCGTATGGTTCAGCAGGTCGTACTTTGGCGCGATGTTGTCGAACATCTCGCGCACCTCCTCCTTTTTGGTCTGATCTGTATTGTATGGTTTCATTCGTATCTAATCGTTTCTTCGGGCTTCACGGTGGAGACCACGGCCGTCGGGATCACCAGCAGGGCGACGATCGCGGCGACGAACCCCGCGTTGAGCGCCAGCCACCAGCCCCAACCCAGCGACACGGGCACCTCCGAGAGCAGGTATCCCTCGGAGCTGAGCTTCACCAGATGCGTCCATTTCTGCACGAGGCACAACCCCAGTCCGGCGGCATTGCCCCACGCCAGCCCCCGCAGGGTCACCAGCGCCGCCCGCCAGAGGAAGATGCGCCGCAGACAGCCGTTGCGCATCCCGAAGGCTTTCAGCAGACCGATCATCCGCGTCCGCTCCAGCACGAGGATCAGCAGCGCCGAGGTCATGTTGAAGAAGGCCACCACGAGCATGATGACGATCACCACCGCGGCATTCACATCGTGGGCCTTCAGCCAATCGAAAATATTGGCGTACCGCTCCCGGACGCTCGTCACGGCGAGGTTTTCGGAATCTTCGGCATCATCGTACAACAGCGTCCGGCCCAGCGTCCGGGCGAACGTGTCGGCGCCGGCCAGCGAGCGCGTCAGGATCTCGTAGCCCGAAATCTCGTCCGGTCCCCACTCCGAGAGCCGCTGCACGTTGCGGATGTCCGTCACGACCACCACGCCGTCCATCTCCTCCATCCCCGACTCGTAGACGCCCGCCACCTTGAAACGGTCGCGGCGCGGCATTTCGCCCGGCTCGACGAACAGCATCTCGACCTTGTCGCCCACGCCCAGCAGCAGTTTGTCGGCCAGCGTGCGCGACAGCAGGATGTCCTTCGTGCGGACCTCGCCGCCCACACGGGGCAGCTCCCCCGCGACGAGCCATTCGCGGAAATACGACCAGTCGTAATCCGCCTCGACACCCTTGAGCATCACCTCGCCCACGGCGTCGGCCGTGCGGACAATGCCCCCCTTGACGGCATAGGGAGCCATCGCCACGAACCCGTCGGTCCGGCGGATCAGCTCCTCGACATGCGCGCTGCGGCGCACGGGCTGCGCATCGAGCGCGTTCACGCCCCTTATGTCGGTCACCGCGACGTGAGCCGCAAACCCCGTCATCTTGCGCGCCACCTCGCGTTTGAAGCCCATGATGACGGCCATCGCGAGGATCATCACCGCCATCCCCAGCGCCACCGACACCACGGCGATACGCTCCATCACCCCGGGCTTGTTCCCGGGCGCGGGCTGCGCCATGCGGCGTGCGATGAAAAAGGAGAGATTCACGGTGCGCTGTCTTGTCGAAAATTTGTACAAAGTAACATATAAATTTCGTATTTCCGGTATCGTAACGACACTTTTTATCAGCCGGAAGGTTTTACAAACGCGCCCGCAATTCTGTTTTGCAGCCATCCTACTTTTTTGTATCTTTGCGGAAAACAAACGTTTTTCGTATGCAAAAACAGGCATTGATTACGGGAGCCACTTCGGGCATCGGACGCGCCACGGCGCTCCGGCTGGCAAAGGAGGGATACGCCGTCATCGCCACGGGCCGCCGGGCCGACCGGCTCGCGACGCTGCGCGCGGAGATCGAAGCGGCGGGCGGCCGCTGCACGACGCTCGCCTTCGACGTGCGCTCCGAGGAGGAGGTGCGCCGCAACCTCTCTCCGCTCGAAAACATCGACCTGCTGGTCAACAACGCGGGTCTCGCCGCCGGACTGGAGCACATCGACCTGGGCGACACGCGCGACTGGGACGCCATGATCGACACCAACGTCAAGAGGCTTCTCTACGTCACGCGCGTCATCGCGCCCAAGATGGTCGCCGCGGGCCGCGGGCACATCTTCAACATCGGCTCGATCGCCGGGACCGAGGCCTACGAGAACGGCGCGGTCTACTGCGCCTCGAAACACGCCGTGCACGCCATTTCGCAGTCGATGCGCGCCGACCTACTTTCGGCCGGGATCAAGGTGACGGAGATCCGCCCGGGAATGGTCGAGACCGAATTTTCCGAAGTGCGTTTCCACGGCGACAAGAAGCGCGCCGACGCGGTTTACGACGGCGTCGAACCGCTCACCGGCGCCGACATTGCGGAAGCAATCGCATGGGCGGCACAATTACCCGCCCATATGAACGTTAATGATATGGTGCTGATGCCCTCGCAGCAGGCGGGAGCGTATTACACGCACCGGAAAACAAAACAGACAACGCTATGACATTTCCTATGATTGCCCTGCTCCAGGCAGGTTATGCAGAGCCGCACGCCGCGCGCTACGACGCCGCGACGATGGGCATGTTCGTCCTGATCATCGCCATCGGCGTCATCGGGTTCATCGTGCAGGCGCGCCTGCAATCGGTGTTCAAGAAGTATTCGAAGGTGCAGTTCCCCGGCGGGCTGACCGGCGCCGAGGTCGCCGAGAAGATGCTGCGCGACAACAACATCCACAACGTGAAGGTGACGCACGTGGGCGGACACCTCACCGACCATTTCAACCCGCAGACGATGACCGTCAACCTGAGCGACTCGGTCTACTCGTCGTCGAGCGTCGCCGCCGCGGCCGTGGCGGCCCACGAGTGCGGCCACGCCGTGCAGCACGCCCGCGGTTACGCCCCGCTGACGCTGCGTTCGCAGCTGGTTCCCGTCGTGCAGTTCGCCTCGACGGCCGCCACGTGGGTCATCATCCTGGGTCTCGTCATCCTCGCCTCGACGCAGAACGAACTGCTGTGCTGGATCGGCGTGGGCATGATCGCCATGTCGGCCCTCTTCTCGCTCGTCACGCTGCCCGTCGAGTACAACGCCTCGGCCCGCGCCGTGGAGTGGCTCCAGACCAGCCGCACGATGCAGGGAGCACAGCTCGCGCAGGCCAAAGAGGCCCTCTCGTGGGCGGCCCGCACTTACCTCGTAGCGGCGTTGAGCGCCATCGCGTCGGTGCTTTACTACGTCTTCCTGATCCTCGGACGGCGCGACTGACCCACCGATGAACACCCCCGGAAAAGATTACACCCACCACAGCTGGCTGGCGGCCGCAGCGCTCATCGCAGTGCTCATGGCCGTAAGTTTCATCCCTCCGCAAAGCGTCGGGGGCGTGAAACTCCGCCGCGCCAACATCCTCTCGGACCTCCTTTCGTTCGACGACGCCGAAGCGGCCGAACCCGCCGCCGAGCCGGCGCTCTTCGACGAAGAGGAGTTCCATATCGACATGGCCGCCGTCGCCGAACGCATCGAGGCCGACACCACCCCGCGCGAGGTGCAGATCACCTACGAATGGCTCCTCGCGCAGGACACGGCCCGCCGCGAACGCGCCGTGCCCGACTCGGCGCGCTTCGTCGCGACGCTGACCCCGATCGAGGATTTCAGCGACAGCGGACGCATCCGGGCCTTCTGCGACACGCTGCTCAACGCTCCGCGCCCGGTGCGCATCGCCTTCCTGGGCGACTCGTTCGTCGAGGGCGACATCCTCACGGCCGACCTGCGCGAACGGCTCCAGTCGGCCTACTCGGGCGGCGGCGCGGGATTCGCCCCGATGGCCTCGCCGCTGACGGCGTTCCGGCGCACGGTCAAAACCCAGTCGAAGGGCTGGACGACCTACAACATCATGCAGCGCAAAGCCGCACCCGCGCGCCTGCGCGAGAATTTCTACGTCTCGGGCTGGGTGAGCCAGCCTGCGGCCGGGGCTTCGACCCGCTGGGAGAGCACCGACTACCGCAAACGCCTCGATTCGTGCACCACGGCGCGCGTCTTCTTCCTCTCGCCCCGCGACAGTCGCGTCGAGGTGACGCTCAACGACGCCCAGCGCCGCGAATTCGACATCGCGGGCGATGACGCCGTGCGGCAGATCGCCGTTTCGGCCCCCCGTGTCCGCTCGCTCGCCTTCAAGGTGCTCTCCGGCGCGGAGGACTTCGTCGGCTACGGAGCGGTTTTCGAAGACCGGGGCGTCGTGGTCGACAACTACTCCGTGCGCAGCAACAACGGGCAGGCGATGTTCTGGACCAACCCGTCGGTCAACGCCCAGATCAACGCCATGCTGGGCTACGATCTGGTGGTGCTCCAGTACGGGCTGAACATCATGCAGCCGGGCGTGAAGAACTACACCAACTACGCCGGACAGATCGAGAAGATGATCGCCTATGTCCGCCAGTGCTTCCCGGGGGCGGCGGTGCTCGTGCTGGGCGTCAGCGACCGTTCGGTGAAGACCGACGCCGGATTCGAACCGATGGACGCCATCCCCCACATGCTCGACTGCCAGCGCCGTGCGGCGCGGAACACGGGCGCAGCCTTCTGGCCCACGTGCGACGCCATGCGCGCCCTGGGCGGCATGGAACAGTTCGTCAAGAACGGCTGGGCGGGCAAGGACTACACCCACATCAACTACGCCGGAGGGCGCCGCGTGGCATGGGCGCTGTTCGACGCCATCAACGCCGGAGTCTCGGAAGTCTACACCGAGCAGCGGATCGCCAGCCTGCGCCGCACGGCGGCGCAGGCCGTCCTCGACTCGGCGCGCAGGGCCGCCGTCGACCGCAGCATCCTCCCGTCCTCCGCACCCCTTAACCCACGCGCGCAATGACCTTTCCCGCAACGGACGGCATCACCGACAGGCTCCAGGCGCTGTTTGCCTACGACGCCTCCTCGCCGCTGATTTTCAGCAGCGGGCTGTTCCTGTTCCTCTTCGCGGGATTCCTGCTCGTTTACAGCGTCTTCCGCCGCGCACCGATGGCCCGCATCGTCTACGTCATCGCCTTCTCGCTCTATTTCTACTACAAGTCGAGCGGCATCTATTTCCTGCTGCTCGTCTTCGCCGCGGCGAGCGATTTCCTGATTGCGCGCGGCATCTTCCGCACCCGCTCCAAAAGCCTGAAACGCTGGCTGATGGTGCTGAGCGTAGCCGTCAACCTCGGCATGCTCGGCTACTTCAAGTACACCAACTTCTTCATCGACATCTCCAACCAGCTGTTCGGGCAGGGATTCCTGCAATTCCGGAACATCTTCCTGCCGGTCGGCATCTCGTTCTTCGTTTTCCAGTCGATGAGCTACACCATAGACATTTACCGCGGCCAGCTGAAGCCTTTGTCCAACTGGCTCGACTATCTCTTTTACCTGTCGTTCTTTCCGCAGCTGGTGGCCGGCCCGATCGTCCGCGCCCGGGATTTCATCCCGCAGATCCGGCAGAACCCGGTCGTGGTCACGCGCGAGATGTTCGGCACGGGCGTCTTCCTGATCCTCACGGGCCTGTTCAAAAAGGCGATCATTTCGGACTACATCTCGCTCAACTTCGTCGACCGCATCTTCGACGAACCGCTGCTCTACTCGGGATTCGAGTGCCTGATGGGCATCTACGGCTATGCGCTGCAAATCTACTGCGACTTCTCGGGCTACTCGGACATGGCCATCGGCATCGCCCTGCTGCTGGGCTTCCGCTTCCCGAAGAACTTCGACGCACCCTACAAGTCGGCGACGATCACCGAGTTCTGGCGGCGGTGGCACATCTCGCTCTCGACGTGGCTGCGCGACTACCTCTACATCTCGCTGGGCGGCAACCGCAAGGGCCGCATCCGGACCTACGGCAACCTGCTCCTGACGATGCTGCTGGGCGGACTGTGGCACGGCGCGGCGGTGCGTTTCATCCTCTGGGGCGGACTGCACGGCGCGGCCCTGGCGCTGCACAAGCTCTGGATGGCCCTCGTTCCGGGCGCCAAGGCCACCGGAGCGCAGATGCACTGGTGGAGCCGCGCGGCGGGCATGCTCCTGACGTTCAACATCGTCTGCCTGGGGTGGCTGATGTTCCGCGCCGAGTCGATGCAGACCGTCTCGCTGATGCTGCACCAGATTTTCGAAAACTTCAACGCCGCGATGATCCCGCAGGTCGTGACGGGCTACGCCGCCGTCTTCGCGCTGATCGCCGCGGGTTACATCCTGCACCTGCTGCCGTCGGCCGTCGACGCCGTCGCGCAGCGGATCGTGGTCCATGCGCCGCTGGTTCTGCAGGTCCTGATGGCCGCGGCGATGATCTGGTGCGTCATGCAGATCAAATCCAGCGACATACAGCCGTTTATCTATTTCCAGTTCTGATACGTATATGGACCCGCTCATGCATCCCGGAATGTCGTTTTCGCCGCTTGCAGCGGCGTTTACAAATTGGACCCACCCCCAAACCTCCGCCTTGCCGGGGGCTTGTCGCGACGCAACCGGAATGCGGACAATCCGGCAACCGGATTATCTGCCCGAACTTTCACCTTCGACTTTTAGCCTATGAATTGCGACCATAACCTCTTTTTAGCCCTGAACTTCGACGGCGGCCCCTTCATGGACCGCCTGATGCTGACCGTCTCGGGCACGACGATGTGGCTGCCGCTCTACGCGCTGATCCTCTGGCTCGTGTGGCGCCGCGACGGATGGCGCAACGTCATCCTCTTCACGGCGCTGATGATCGCCGCGCTGGTCCTCTCGGACATGATTTCGGGAATCTTCAAGCACAACGGCGTGCTGGGTGGGCTGCTGCCCGACTTCGAACCGCGCTGGCGGCCGATGTTCACCCCCTCGCTCGAAGGGCTGGAGATCGCTCCCGACTCGCTGCGCAAGCTGCGCTGGCTGACGCCCGACTCGCTCGCCGCCGCGGGCATCACACACGACTGGGTCGTACACGTCCCCGTCGAGGCCGTGAGCGGCCGCTTCGGGACCGTCTCGGCCCATGCGGCGGTCATTGTCACGCTGGCCGTGCTGTCGGCCTCGGTCATCCGCCGGCGGTGGTTCACGGGACTGATGGTTCTCTCCACCCTCCTGATCTGCTACTCACGCATCTATCTGGGCAAACACTACCCGATGGACCTCGTGTGGGGTACGGCGGTCGGCATCGCGCTGGGACTGGCGGCCTTCTGGACCTACCGGAGACTGTCCCGCCCAAAAAAGGAGCTGCAATAGCAGCTCCTTTTCCGTCAATACCACGCCGACAGCGTGCCGGCCCGGCTCTTGGCCGCGTCGGGAATCCCCGGAAAGAATTTCATCCGCATCTTCGACTCGATCTCCGATATGGGAACGATAAACTGCCCCAACTGCGACTTCTCCGTGGCGGCGCTCGTCGTCAGGGTTTCGACCCAGAAGGCGATGGTCTCCAGTTCGTCGGCCGTACACTCCTGAATGGGTTTGCCCACCTGGACCGTCTTCTTGCGCACGGCCATCTTGAACTGGTGCGTCGGCATGACGCAATCCTTCGAAAGCGAACTCAACGCACCGTTGTTCGAGGCGTCTTTCTGAACCCAGCCGTCGTTTTCGTAATAGCATCCGGCCACGATGTAAAGCGTGTCGGCGGTGAGCTGCATGTCTTTGCGCGCGGCGGCAGAGACGATACCGGACTGGAGGCAATCGAGTGGATACGCCGCTGCGTCGGAGACGGCGCCGGAGAGGTCGTTGTCAATTCTATCGACACCGACG
>ERZ506432.1208-NODE-1208-length-9952-cov-6.425179_pt1 | contig 9952 bp, 7 predicted proteins | sample MGYA00513663_ERZ506432 | MGnify/ENA metagenome assembly ERZ506432
GCTCTTCCGATCTAGGGCATTTTCATGTCTCTCTTTATGAATAATCGTCTGATAGTATCAAAGTAGTATCAGAGAGCCTTTTGGCTCTCAAAATATTGCACTGCATACTGATTTCACCGGAGCGCAGAAGCAAAAGCGCAAGCGCGGCTTCAAAACCCGCCGCGAAGCGCAGGAGTGGGAGCGGGAATTTCATCTGCAGAAAGCCAAAAGCTGTGATATGACACTTGCCAGCTTTGTGGAGTTATACTTCAACGACCGGGAGCATCATGTCCGTGGCACCACAATGGACACTAAGCGAAATATTTTTGACACCAAAATTGTTCCGCTTCTCGGAAACCGGAAAATGAACGAAATCACAGCCCTGGACATTCGAGACTGGCAACAGCGGGTCAAGGAGATGGGCGAAGCCACTGGTCTGCCTTATGCGGAAACGTATCTCTATACCATTCATGCACAGTTGACTGCCCTCTTTAACTATGCCCAGACATTCTACGGTCTGCAATTCAATCCGTGCGATGCAGCCGGCTACATGGGGTCCTCTATCGCCGGTGAAATGCTTATCATCACAAAAGACCAGTACGAGATTTTACGAAAAGAATTTCGCAATGAGGCCTATCTTCTGGCATTTGATATTCTATTCTGGACAGGATGCCGTGAAGGTGAAATGTTGGCGCTGCTGCCGAAAGACCTGACTGATGATGACCAGTTGCGAATCTATAAAACTTATCACCGGAAAAAGGGTCAAGACATTCTCGGCCCCACCAAGAATAGCAAAAAGGGCGGCAACAGAAATGTGCCTATCCCCCATTGGCTGGCAGAAGAATTTCGTACCTACTGTTCTAAACTATACGGCCTGACCCCAGATGACCGGGTATTTTACATGACCTGTACAGTCCTCAACAAAGAATTGACCCGCTGCACCCAGATAACCTATCTGCCGGACATTCGTGTCCACGATCTTCGGCACAGCCACGTTTCTCTCTGTATCGAACTTGGGTACTCTATTGTTCTGGTGGCCAAGCGGATAGGGGATACTGTTCCTGTTGTCATGCGGACATACGCCCATCTGTACCCCAATAAGCAGCAGGAACTCGTGTCAAGACTAGAAACCCTCAGTATTCCCTCTTCCTTCGATGAAGAATCCGATTTGATGCCACTCGGCTAGGGCCAAAACAGATGATGTCAAGGTCTGTTTTTTGATGTCACGATGTCACAAAAGCCCCGAAAAGTTCCGATTTCTCGTTGCTTTCCGGGGCTTTCAAATTATTCTCCGATAATAAACCGCGCTACCATTTCCGGCACATCCAGCAGGTGCTTTTTGCCACAGATGATGTCAAAATGATGTCAGAAGTCGATTTTTGCTCATTTTTCAATCGTAGACACGTTTATTTTTTAGATATTCCATTATTCGAGCTCGATCGTTGCCGGCGGTTTGCCGGTGCAATCGTAGAACACGCGGTTCACATGCTTGACTTCATTGACGATGCGGCTAGTGACAGTGCCCAGAACATTCCAAGGCATATTGTAGCTCTCGGCCGTCATAAAGTCGGTGGTGGTCACAGCACGCAGCGCCACAGCGTAATCATAGGTGCGCTCGTCGCCCATGACGCCCACACTGTGCATGTTGGTCAAGGCTGCATAGTACTGGCTGATTTCCTTATCCAGACCAGCCTTTGCGATCTCTTCGCGCCAGATGGCATCGGCATCCTGCACGATAGCCACCTTCTCCGGGGTCACCTCACCGATGATGCGGATGCCAAGACCCGGGCCCGGGAACGGCTGACGGCTGACCAGATATTCGGGCAGGCCCAGCTCACGGCCAGCCTGACGCACTTCATCCTTGAACAGGTTGCGCAGCGGCTCTACCAGCTCCTTGAAGTCCACGGTGTCGGGCAGACCGCCTACGTTGTGGTGGCTCTTGATAACGGTAGACTCGCCGCCCAGACCGCTCTCGACCACATCGGGATAGATCGTACCCTGTGCGAGGAAGTCCACCTTGCCGATCTTCTTGGCCTGCTCTTCAAACACACGGATGAACTCTTCACCAATGATCTTACGCTTGCGTTCCGGCTCCGTGACGCCAGCCAGCTTGCTGAAATAGCGCTCGCGGGCATCTACACAGATAAAGTTGATATCAAAGCCATTGGCATTGCCCGGGCCGAAGACCGCGCAGACCTCTTCCTTCTCGTTCTTGCGCAGCAGGCCGTGGTCCACGAACACGCAGGTCAGCTGCTTGCCGATGGCCTTAGCCAGCATAGCGGCCAGCACGGAGGAATCCACGCCGCCGGACAGGGCGCACAGCACCTTGCCATCGCCGATGCTCTCACGCAGGGCCTTGACATTGTTCTCCACAAAGGAATCCATCTTCCAGTCGCCGGTGCAACCGCAGACGTTGTACACGAAGTTGCGCAGCATCTTTTTGCCTTCCGCAGTGTGCAGCACTTCCGGGTGGAACTGAACTGCGTACAGGCCCTTTTCCTCGTTCTCTGCCGCAGCTACGGGGCAGTTGACCGTGTGGGCTGTGATCTTAAAGCCCGGGGCCGCCTGCTCAATGTAGTCGTTGTGGCTCATCCAGCAGATGGTGGACGGCTGCACATCCGTGAACAATTTACTGTTATTGTCCACGAACACCTCCGTCTTGCCGTACTCACGCTCCGGTGCGCGACAGACATGACCGCCCAGCAGATGCATCATCAGCTGGCTGCCATAACAGATGCCCAGCACAGGCACACCCCATGTAAAGATCTCCGGGTCGATCGTGGGAGAATCCTCCAGATAAACGCTGTTGGGGCCACCGGTGAAGATGATGCCCTTGGGGTTCTTTGCCTTGATGACCGACAGATCGGTTTTATAGGAATAGATCTCACAGTAGACATTGTTCTCGCGGACACGGCGCGCGATCAGCTGATTGTACTGGCCGCCAAAATCCAGCACGATAACAGTTTCATGCTGCATGATATTCTCTCCTCCCTTATCCATTCAATGTGTTTCTACAGGTAACTTTAGTATAGCACATCTGCCAAATAAAAGCGACATCATTTGTGAATTTTCCTGTTTTTATTTTTCACGTATGGGATGCCGCAACACCGTTTTCAATGTCCCCGGTGCAGCACGGCGAGGATCGCTCAGATAAATTTCGTGGTGGAAGCGTGTCTCTGAAAAATCAAGCCTATACCCCTGCTCTACGGCAAAGGCATCCATCTGCGCCAGCGTTTTCGGTTCTTCATCATAAGGGCCGATATGCAGGCACTGGACACAAAGTCCCTCGTCATAGGTCAGGAATTCCGCCTTGGAAAAATCCTTTTTCTTTTTTGCCGTTGCTTCCTGTACGGCCCAATCAAACGCTTCCGGCGTCACGAATTCTGGCAGTCGGATCATGGATGTCCACTCAAATGTTTCTTTATGTGCATAGTCAACGCCATCCACGCCCTTCTGATGCCACAAGCCCTCCAACGGTGGAACCACATATTCAAAATAGCCGTCCATCTTGTGGCTGCCCTTATAGCTCATTTTGATGGTGAAAGCAATGCCGTACAGCACTCCCATAGCCTCCTGATAGGCTCCACCCGGAGCATTCGGGTCACCCTTGCCGTGCACTGCCACAAAATTCATACGCGGTATCGTAATCAGATGCGGTTTTTTCGGCGGGAGATAAAATTCCCTGTACTCTTTCTTATAATCAAACGGCATTACTCTTCACCCCTTCCAGAAGTTCGCGCTGCTTCTTTTTGCTAAATCCCCTCAGCACCAGCCGATAGGACTTTTCCAGCATTTCCTTTTTCAGTATACCAGAACAACCTTGTTTTGTAAACAAAGAGTTGTGACATGCCGCAAAAAAATCCCCTGCCCTTACGGACAGAGGATCTAAAGCAAAAAGAGACCTTCCCACTCTCCGGAATGGGAAGGTCTCTCGTAAGTTTAACCTTTAGCCTTAGGAAAGGCGCGAAGGGTCAAAATCACTCAATGATCTTGCCAACAACGCCGGAACCAACGGTACGGCCACCCTCACGGATAGCGAAACGCAGGCCCTCTTCCATAGCAACAGGGGTCAGCAGCTCAACGTGCATCATGACGTTATCGCCGGGCATGCACATCTCGGTGCCTTCGGGCAGGGTGATGATGCCGGTCACGTCGGTGGTGCGGAAGTAGAACTGAGGACGATAGTTGGAGAAGAACGGGGTGTGACGGCCGCCTTCGTCCTTGGTCAGAACGTACACCTGAGACTCGAAGGTCTTGTGGGGGTGCACGGAACCGGGCTTAGCCAGAACCTGACCACGCTCGATCTGGGTACGATCAACACCACGCAGCAGAGCGCCGATGTTATCGCCAGCCTCAGCGAAGTCCAGAGACTTACGGAACATCTCCAGACCGGTGATGGTGGTGTTCAGACGATCGGGCTTGATGCCGACGATCTCCATAGCGTCGCCAACCTTGGCGATACCACGCTCAACACGACCGGTAGCAACGGTACCACGGCCAGAAATGGTCATGACATCCTCGATGGGCATCAGGAAGGGCTTGTCTTCCTCACGATCGGGGTTGGGGATATAGCTGTCAACAGCGTCCATCAGCTCCTTGATGCAAGCATACTCGGGAGCGTTGGGATCGGTGGAGGTAGACTCCAGAGCCTTCAGAGCGGAACCACGAATGATCGGGGTATCGTCGCCCGGGAAGTCGTACTCGCTCAGCAGCTCACGGATCTCCATCTCGACCAGATCCAGCAGCTCTTCGTCGTCGACCATATCGCACTTGTTCATGAACACGACGATATAGGGCACGCCGACCTGACGAGCCAGCAGGATGTGCTCACGGGTCTGGGGCATGGGACCATCGGTAGCAGCAACGACCAGAATAGCGCCGTCCATCTGAGCAGCACCAGTGATCATGTTCTTAACGTAGTCAGCATGGCCCGGGCAGTCAACGTGAGCATAGTGACGAGCGTCGGTCTGATACTCAACGTGAGCGGAGTTGATCGTGATACCACGAGCACGCTCCTCAGGAGCCTTATCGATGTTGGCATAGTCCATGAAGTCTGCGTCGCCCTTCAGTGCCAGGTACTTGGTGATAGCGGCGGTCAGAGTGGTCTTGCCGTGGTCAACGTGACCGATGGTGCCGATGTTCACATGCGGCTTAGAACGGTCGAACTTTGCCTTTTCAGCCATTGGAATATCCTCCCTTAATTTAGGTTTTGATATTGGTTACAACAACCCTGCAAAATGCAGACATTGCACTGCAAGGCTATTCTACTAAATTTGCCCTGTAAAATCAAGTGCTTTTACAGGAAATTTTGCCGGAGTTACACTACCCCGGCAAAATTCTTATGCTTTACAGCGCTTAGCCCTTGGTACGGCCAGCAATGATCTGGTCAGCAATGTTCTTGGGAACCGGCTCGTAGTGAGAGGGCTCCATAACATACTGGCCACGACCCTGAGTCTTGGAACGCAGGTCGGTAGCGTAGCCGAACATCTGAGCCAGAGGCACAAATGCATTGACACGCTGAGTACCGGCCATAGCCTCCATGCCCTGGATCTGACCACGGCGTGCATTCAGGTCGCCGATAACATCGCCCAGATACTCATCGGGAACGATAACAGCAACCTTCATGATGGGCTCGGTGATGATGGGATCAGCCTTGCGCATAGCATCCTTGAATGCCATGGAACCTGCGATGGAGAAGGCCATTTCAGAGGAGTCGACCTCATGATAAGAACCATCCCACAGGGTGACCTTGACATCAACAACAGGATAGCCTGCCAGAACGCCGGACTTCATAGCACCCTGAATACCGTTGTCGATAGCAGGGATGTATTCCTTCGGGATAGCGCCGCCAACGATGGCGTTGACGAACTCGTAACCCTTACCGGGCTCGTTGGGCTCGATCTTGATCTTAACGTGACCGTACTGGCCCTTACCACCGGACTGACGTGCGTACTTGGTCTCCTGGTTGGCCTCTTTGCGGATGGTCTCACGGTAAGCAACCTGGGGTGCACCCACATTTGCTTCAACCTTGAACTCACGCAGCAGACGGTCAACGATGATCTCCAGATGCAGCTCGCCCATACCAGCAATGATGGTCTGGCCGGTTTCTTCATCGGTGTAGGTCTTGAAGGTCGGATCCTCTTCGGCCAGCTTTGCCAGCGCGATGCCCATCTTCTCGTTGCCGGCCTTGGTCTTGGGCTCGATGGCAACGCGGATAACGGGCTCGGGGAACTTCATGGACTCCAGAATGATGGGATGATTCTCATCACACAGAGTGTCACCGGTGGTGGTGTTCTTCAGACCGACAACAGCAGCGATATCACCTGCATAGCAGCAGTCGATATCCTTGCGGTGGTTGGAGTGCATCTGCAGGATGCGGCCCATACGCTCCTTGCTGTCCTTCACGGAGTTGTAAACAGTAGTACCTGCCTCAACCTTACCGGAGTACACACGGAAGTATGCCAGCTTACCAACAAACGGGTCGGTAGCGATCTTGAAAGCCAGAGCTGCGAAGGGAGCGTCGTCGGAAGACGGACGGGTCTCCTGCTCTTCGGTCTCAGGATTCACACCCTTGATGTCCTCGACATCGGTAGGTGCGGGCATATAGTCAACGATAGCGTCCAGCAGCTTCTGCACGCCGCGGTTCTTATAGGAAGAGCCGCAGGTCACAGGCACCAGAGTGTTGGCGATGGTTTCCTTACGGATAGCCTTCTTCAGCTCCTCGCGGGTGATCTCCTCACCCTCGAGGTACTTCTCCATCAGAGTCTCATCGTTCTCGGCAACAGCCTCGACCAGAATGTTGTGATACTCCTCGGCCTGCTCACGCATATCCTCGGGGATGGGCTCGGTACGCATATCGTTGCCCATGTCGTCGTAGTAGACCTCAGCGTTCATATCGACCAGATCAACGATACCACGGAAGGTATCCTCCTGACCGATAGGCAGCTGGATGGCCACGCCGTTGGCGTGCAGACGATCATGCAGCATCTTGATGCAGCGGAAGAAGTCAGCACCCATGGTATCCATCTTGTTGACGTACACCATACGGGGGACTTTGTATTCATCAGCCTGACGCCAAACGGTCTCAGACTGAGGCTCGACACCACCCTTTGCGGCCAGAACGGTCACAGAACCGTCCAGAACACGCAGAGAACGCTGAACCTCAACAGTGAAGTCAACGTGGCCCGGGGTGTCGATGATGTTGATGCGGTGACGGTTCTTCTTGAATGCAACCGGATCCTTCTGGGTCTCAGAGTGGCTCCAGTAGCAGGTGGTAGCAGCGGAAGTGATGGTGATACCACGCTCCTGCTCCTGAACCATCCAGTCCATGGTAGCGCCGCCATCATGAACTTCGCCGATCTTGTGATTGATGCCGGTGTAGTACAGAATACGCTCGGTAGTCGTAGTCTTACCAGCATCGATATGGGCCATAATGCCGATATTTCTCGTCATCTGAAGAGAAACTTCTCTGGGTGTAGCCATGAAATTAACCTCCTACAGAACAGATCAATAACGGAAATGAGCGAAAGCCTTGTTAGCTTCTGCCATCTTGTGAGTGTCCTCACGCTTCTTCACGGCGTTACCAGTGTTGTTGGCAGCATCCATGATCTCAGCAGCCAGACGCTGTGCCATGGTCTTCTCACCACGGGTGCGGCTGTAGGCAGTCAGCCAGCGCAGACCCAGAGTCTCGCGGCGAGCGGGGCTGACCTCCAGAGGAACCTGGTAGTTAGCGCCACCAACACGGCGGGTCTTGCACTCGAGGCTGGGCATGATGTTCTCCATCGCCTTCTCGAAAGTCTCCAGAGGATCGTTGCCGGTCTTCTCCTGAATCATGGAGAAAGCCTCGTAAACGATCTTCTGAGCGACGCCCTTCTTGCCATCCAGCATAACGCTGTTGACCAGACGAGTGACCATCTTGGAATTGTAAATAGGATCAGCTAAGACATCGCGCTTAGCAATGTTACCTCTTCTAGGCATCTTTCTTCCCTCCTTCACAGAATGATATCATCGGTACTCGAAAGTAATAAAACTCCCGTTGTGTCACAAAGAGCTGACCTTTACATAAACTGTTGCCCTCCGCTTTATCAGCGGACTTGTTATTTATATAATGGAAAGCCGTTTATGGCGGTTGTCCTCAATTACTTCTTTGCAGCACCGGCCTTAGGACGCTTTGCGCCGTACTTGGAGCGGGCCTGATTACGGCCTGCCACACCCTGAGTATCCAGGGTACCACGGATGATGTGGTAACGCACACCGGGCAGGTCCTTAACACGGCCGCCACGGATCAGCACGACGGAGTGCTCCTGCAGGTTATGGCCGATACCGGGAATGTAAGAGGTGACCTCGATACCATTCGTGAGGCGGACACGAGCAACCTTACGCAGAGCAGAGTTAGGCTTCTTGGGGGTCATGGTACGAACTGCAGTGCAGACACCACGCTTCTGGGGGCTGCTCAGATCGGAGTACTGCTTCTTCTGAGAGTTATAAGTCTTCTGCAGAGCGGGAGCGGTGCTCTTGGTAGTCAGGACCTCACGGCCTTTGCGTACAAGCTGGTTAAAAGTAGGCATTTTGTTTCTCCTTTCTTAATGATGAACATCGGAAGATTTTCCGACTTTTTTGCCGCACTATCCCCATGAGGGGCGCGCAACAGTTATATAATACCCTCTTTGCAGTCGGATGTCAACAGTTTTTGCAAATTTTTTTGTATTTATTCCAGATTTTTTCTTTTGGGCAGTTTTCGGCAGAAAAAACGCCTTTTCCCTCCCCTGCTGCGCTGCTTTTGGCACGCAAAAACCGCCCCGCAGGTTTTCGCCCACGGAGCGGTTTTGTTTAACGGATCAGATCCTGACGGATGCTGCGCTTACTGTGCGGAGGCAGCCAGCTCGGCTGCGACCTCGGCGTCGCGCTCAGCCTCACGGTTCTTCAGATCCTCACGCACCTCCGGCAGACCGGTACCGGCGGGGATCAGCTTACCGATGATGACGTTCTCCTTCAGACCGGACAGCGGGTCGACCTTGCCCTTGATGGCGGCCTCGGTCAGCACGCGGGTGGTCTCCTGGAAGGATGCGGCAGACAGGAAGGAGTCGTTGGCCAGAGCAGCCTTGGTGATGCCCAGCAGCACCTGCTGGTACTCCACCAGCTTCAGCCCCTCTTCGCCTGCATCAATGCGCTTCTGCAGATCCGCATTGATGTTCTCCACCTCCAGACGGCTTGCCAGAGCACCGCCGATCAGGTTGGAGGAGCCGGAGTCGGTCACACGCACCTTGCGGCACATCTGACGGACGATGACTTCGATATGCTTATCGTTGATCTCAACGCCCTGCAGACGGTAGACCTTCTGGACCTCGTTGATCAGGTAGTTCTGCACGTCCTCCAGACCCTTGATGGCCAGAATATCCTGCGGGTACAGCACGCCCTCGCGGGTGATGATGTCGCCCTTCTCCACACGGTCGCCCGGCATCACGCGGGAATGCTGGGTGAACGGGATGGAGTAGCTCTTGACTTCCTCTGCACCGTTCTCGTCCTTGCCGGTGACCTTGATGACCACGTTCTTCTTGGTGTCGTCCTGAGAGACCACACCGGAGATTTCGCTCATGATAGCCATGCTCTTGGGACGGCGGCTCTCGAACAGCTCCTCAACACGGGGCAGACCCTGTGTAATATCTTCGGCAGATGCGATACCGCCGGTATGGAAGGTACGCATGGTCAGCTGAGTACCGGGTTCGCCGATGGACTCTGCGGCGATAACACCGACAGACTCGCCCAGACGAACCGGCTCGCCGTTGGCCATATCGGAGCCGTAGCAGCGTGCGCAGACGCCGGTCTTTGCACGGCAGGTCAGCAGGCTGCGGATCTTCAGGCGGGTGATGCCGGCTGCCTCGATCTCGTTGGCATCGTACAGGTCGATCATCTTGCCCTCGGGCACGATGACCTTGCCGGTGATGGGGTTGACCACATCGCCCACGGCAAAACG
>ERZ506432.1218-NODE-1218-length-9920-cov-3.885048_pt1 | contig 9920 bp, 6 predicted proteins | sample MGYA00513663_ERZ506432 | MGnify/ENA metagenome assembly ERZ506432
CAATATACCCGGAAGTTGTCGAAGAAGGATGAGGTAACCCTGGGTGTCACTTATTCGCCAGGTCATAACCTGCATGCCGATGCCGATATGAGCATCATTTCTTCCAATGCGCAGACCAGTACATCTGATACACTTGCCTTCAGCATCAAGAATGCCTACGAGTTGCCTACGATGTATGGCGCCGGTTTGATGTGGAATCACAACAACCAGTGGAAGATTGGTGTAGATTACAGTCTGCAGAAATGGGGCAGCCTGGGCTATCCTACCTACGAGGCTAACAGCAGCGAGCCTTGGGCATTGCGCGATGGGGTGTATAAGGATCGCAGCAAGGTGAATGTCGGATTCCAGTACTGCTATGGTGAGCGCAGCCGTGCTTTCCTCAAGCGTGTGGCTTACCGTGCCGGTGTAAGCTTTGCTACACCATATTATAAGGTGAACGGCGTGGATGGCCCTAAGGAGCTTTCGGTAAGTGCCGGTTTCGGTATTCCTATCATGAACTCCTACAATAACCGTTCGCAGTTGAATATCAGCGGCCAGTGGGTGAAGAATTCGGCTACCGGACTTATCAAGGAGAATATCTTCCGCCTGAACATCGGATTCACTTTCAACGAGGATTGGTTCAAAAAGTGGAAGATGCAGTAATCTGCCCATATTGTGGTGTTTTCTTCGGGAGATGCCACATCTTCTATATATATAATAATGTATAAGATTAAATATTTCATAGTAATAGGTGTCATAGTTTCCTGGGTTTTGGCTGCGTGCCAGAATCCGGTAGAACATACTGCGCCTTCTATCCACGACAGAGACTCAGTGGCGATGATGACTTCGTATGGCGTCAATACGCTCATCAGTGATTCGGGTGTCATCAAGTACCGCATTGTTACCGAGCGATGGGAGGTGAATACCAACCGTGTGCCTTCCCGCTGGATTTTTGATAAGGGTATGCTGCTCGAACAGTTTGACGAGAAGTTCCACATCAACAGTTATATCCAGTGTGATACGGCTTATTACTTTGATCAGGAGCGTGTCTGGAAGCTTTATGGCCGTGTGCGCATCCTCACCAAGGATGGTCTTCGCTTTACCAGCGAGCAGCTCACCTGGGATGAGAACAAGCATGAACTCTCCAGCCATGTGTTCAGTAAGCTCGTTACTCCGGAGCGTACCCTTCAGGGTTCCTATTTCTGGAGCGATGAGCGTATGACCCGCTATTTTGTGAGCAATTCTAAGGGTAGCTTCGAGAAGGGCGACTTTGGAGGTGGAGGCAGTTCATCTTCTGCTTCATCATCCGATTCTACCAGTGCGCCTATGCGCCAGCCTGCAACACCGCAGCGAGCCACCACCATTCCTGTCATGCATTGATAGGGTAGGAGGAAATATGTTTTTTAACGATATAATGTATCATGGAAGAAGTTGATATAAGTCTGATAGTGAGTATCCTCATCACGATGGTGTTTTCTGCATTCTTTAGTGGAATGGAGATTGCCTTCGTCTCCTCCAACCGTATGTTGGCGGAAATGGACAAGGAGAAAAACGGACTTACGCAGCGACTCTTGTCGCTCTTTTACAATCATCCCAACGGATTCGTCAGCACCATGCTGGTGGGCAACAATATAGCCCTCGTAGTATATGGTATCCTGATAGCCCGTCTGTTTGATAATACCATCTTTGCTGGTCTGGATGATGGTGTCAAGGTTACCTGCGATACCATTCTCTCCACACTCATCGTGTTGTTTACGGGTGAGTTCCTGCCGAAGACGTTTTTCAAGTCGAATCCAAACCGACTGCTGTCCATCTTCAGTCCGTTTGCGTATCTGTGCTACGTCATTCTCTGGCCTATCAGCAAGTTCAGTACCTTCCTCAGCAAGGGATTGCTGCGCATGGTGGGTATGAAGATGGAGTCTGAAGAGGGAGATGAAGGCTTTTCTAAGGTAGATCTTGACTATCTGGTGCAGTCGAGCATCGACAATGCCACCAATGAGGACGAGATCAACGACGAGGTGAAGATTTTCCAGAATGCCCTGGATTTCTCTGATACCAAGGTGCGCGACTGTATGGTGCCACGTACTGAGATTCAGGCGGTAGAGATAGATACCTCGCTGGAGGAACTCCGCCAGAAATTTATCGAAAGCGGAAACTCCAAGATCATCGTCTATGAGGATGATATCGACCATATCGTGGGCTACATCCACAGTTCTGAACTCTTCCACAATCCGAAGAGATGGCAGGATCATATCCGCACGATGCCTTTCGTGCCGGAGACCATGCAGGCGCAGAAGCTGATGCAGACCTTCCTGCAGCAGAAAAAATCTCTGGGCGTTGTGGTAGATGAGTTTGGTGGAACCAGCGGACTGGTGAGTCTGGAGGATATCGTGGAAGAGATCTTCGGCGATATCGAGGATGAGCACGATTCTGCGAAGTATGTAGCCAAGAAGACCGACGACGGCGACTATCTGCTGTCGGCTCGTCTGGAGATAGACAAGGTGAACGATCTGTTCGACCTGGATCTTCCGGAGAGTGATGAGTATATGACTCTGGGTGGACTCATTCTTCACGAATATCAGAGCTTCCCGAAGCTGAATGAAGTAATTAAATTCGACAAGTTTGAGTTTAAGATTATCAAGTCCACATCCCGTAAGATAGAACTTGTGAAACTCCACATCATCAAATAGTTGGATGAGAAGAGGGAATTTTTCGACTTTTTTGCGTTTTCAGCCAAAAAAGATACCGAAAAATTCCCTTTTCTCGTATTATTTTTGTATTTTTGCAACCAATTGGCTACTTGCATCAAAAGCAGTACAATCCTAATAAGGAAAAAATAAAATAATAATAATAATTAAAACGTAATGGCAGCATTAGGAACAATTAGAAAAAGAGGCGTGATACTGGTATGTATTATCAGTTTCGGTCTTTTCGCCTTCATTGCTGAGGAAGCTTTCCGCTCTTGCGATTCAGCAAAGAATAATGAGCGCCAGCAGATTGGTGAAGTTTTGGGCGAAAAAATCAGCGTGCAGGATTTCCAGAAGCTCGTTGATGAGTATTCAGAAGTTATTAAAATGCAACAGGGTCAGGAAAATCTTCCTGAAGAGCAGATGAATCAGGTGAAGGACATGGTATGGAATACATACGTGCAGAACCAGATCATTGCCAAGGAGGCTAGCAAGTTGGGTCTTACCGTAACAGACGCAGAGCTTCAGGACATCTTGAAGACTGGTACAAGTCCAATGCTTCAGCAGACTCCATTCGTAAATCAGCAGACAGGTCGTTTCGACGCATCTTCTCTCCAGAAGTTCCTGGCTGATTACAAGGCTCAGAAGGCTAACCCATCTGCTAATCCTCAGATGATGGAACAGTACACCAAGATTTTCAACTACTGGTCATTCATCGAGAAGACACTCCGTCAGCAGACTTTGGCTCAGAAGTATCAGTCACTCCTGGCACACTGCTTCCTTTCAAACCCTGTAGAGGCTAAGATGGCTTTCAAGGAGGAGAACGAGGAGAGCCAGATCCAGTTGGCTGCCTTCCCTTATTCTGATGTTCAGGACGACAAGGTGAAGGTAGAGGAGAGCGACCTGAAGGCTAAGTATGACGAGATGAAGGCTCGCTTCAAGCAGCCTGTAGAGAGCAGAGATATCAAGTTCATCGATGTTCAGGTTGAGGCTTCCAAGACCGACCGTGCAGCACTCAACAAGGAGTTTGCTGAGTATCATACACAGCTCTCTGCTGCAGCTGATCCTGCAGAGCTTGTTCGCAAGTCAGCTTCTACCGTAGCTTACCTGGGTATCCCAGTGAGCAAGGAGGCTTGGCCATCAGACATTGCTTCTGCTATTGATTCTATGGCTGTAGGTGCTACTTCTGCAGTAAAGGTTAATGCTTCTGATAACACATTGAACATCGTGAAGCTGATGAGCAAGCAGCAGTTGCCAGACTCTATCCAGTATCGTGTTATCCAGGTGGCAGCAGCTTCTCAGGCTGAGGCTAAGACCAAGGCTGACTCAATCCACGGCGCTCTTGCTGCTGGTGCAGACTTCGAGGCACTCGCTAAGAAGTATGGTCAGACAGGTGAGAAGGCTTGGATGACTACCAAGCAGTATGAGTATGCTCAGACTATGGATAAGGACAACAAGGCATTCATCAACACATTGAATACAGCTTCTGTCAATGCATACAATGAGCTTCAGCTCGGTCAGGGTTATGTCATCCTCCAGGTTTGCGACCGCAAGGCAATGGTAACCAAGTATGTGGCAGCAGTCATCAAGAAGGAGATTCAGTTCTCTAACGATACTTACCGTACAGCATTCAACAAGTTCTCTAGCTATGTAAGTGCTAATCCTAAGTCTGAGGATCTCTTGAAGAATGCAACCAAGAGCGGTTATCGTGTACAGAACCTGAATGATATGACAACAGCTACTCACTATGTAGCCAACATCCATTCTACCCGTGATGCCTTGAAGTGGATCTTCGAGAGCAAGGAGGGTGAGGTTTCTCCTATGTATGAGTGTGGCGACAACAACCACTTGCTCGTAGTAGTATTGGATAAGATTCATCGCATCGGTTACCGCGACTTGAGCGATCCTCAGGTTAAGGAGATGGTAAAGGCTGAGGTCATCAAGGACAAGAAGGCTGAGATGATTATGGCTAAGGTAGCTGGTGTGAAGAGTATCGCTGCTGCTAAGGCTAAGGGTGCCAAGATTGCTACCGTTAATCAGATTACTTTCGCAGCTCCTACCTTCATCTCTGCTACAGGTGCCAGCGAGCCAGCTGTTTCTGGTGCAGTTTCTGCTACCAAGAAGGGTGCTTTCGTAGCTAACGCAGTAAAGGGTAACGCAGGTGTTTATCTCTTCCAGGTTACTGGCAAGACCAATCGTCCTGTTAAGTTCGATGAGAAGGCTTACGAGCAGAAGTGCCGTCAGAAGGCTATGCAGTATGCCGGCAACTTTATGAACGAGCTTTATGTGAAGGCTCACGTAGTGGATAACCGCTACTTGTTCTTCTAATTATAGTAATTATCATTTCCTATTATAATTTGGGCGCATCACAGTTCTTATGTGATGCGCCCTATTTTTTTTGAAGCATAAAAAAGTGCAGCACTTGAATCAAGTGCTGCACGTCGTTTTTTTATTGTGATTCAAGATCTAGATCTTGATGCTGTCATCATTGGTATTGTTGCTGAACAAACCGTAGGAACCGAAAGAATGGTTGCCGATTTTGCTGTATTTGCCAAATCCGTAACTGTATGCGAACTTCTTCTTGGAGAGGTCGATATCGTTGATTACGATTGAGATATTTGGCAGTTTCTTCTGCTCATCGAGCTTGTTGATGTAAGTGAAGCTAGACTTGGTTGAGAAGTCTGCGCGGCAAACGAACAGGGTTCTGTCTGCCAGCTTGCTGAGCTGCAGGCTATCTGCTACCAGTCCTACAGGCGCTGTATCGATGATAACATAGTCGTAGTGCTCTTTCAGCAGAGCGATGGTCTGCTTCAGACTCTTTCTAACCATCAGTTCACCAGGGTTGGCTGGTGTAGGACCTGCCATCAGCAAGTCGAAGTTGTGGTTCACGCCAGATGCTACGATCTGAGCCTTTACTTCCTCCCAGTTGCATTCCTCATTGGTAAGGATGTTGGTGATGCCGTGCTGGCGGTCGCTGATGCCGAAGAGCTCAGCCATTCTAGGCTTTCTGATATCGAGTCCAACCATGATGGTCTTCTTCTCCAGCAGAGCGAGGCTCATGGCAAGGTTAGAAGCAATGAAGGTCTTACCTTCTCCGGTTGTGGTAGAGGTCACGATGAATACCTTTTCCTTGTCGTCACCTGCCAGTTGCAGGTTGGTACGCAATCCTCTGAAGATTTCCGACATCAGGTTGCTCTTGTTTTCCTGTATCACGATGCTGCCCTTGCTTCCGTTGGCGCTGGCAGTTGGGATGTCTCCGACGATAGGAAGCTGTGTCAGTTTCTCTACATCGTCGTGACCCAGAATCTTGCTGCGCAGCATTTCGCGCAGGTAGATGATACCGGCAGGGATGGCTGCACCCAGGATGAATGCGATGAGCAATGCGATGATTCCCTTAGGACTTACCTTATCTACGAAGGCTGCAGGCTCGATGATCTTTGCCTTGTCGGCGGTAGATGCCAGCGACATGGAAGTTTCCTCACGCTTCTGCAGCAGCATCAGGTAAAGACCTGAGGTAACCGACTGCTGACGGCCGATCTGTGTCAATGCCTTCTCCTGTTCTGGAGTCACACCGATGGTCTTCTCGTATTTGCTAGCCATGTCAGCGATGCTGTTACGCTGGATCTTCATATTGATTCGTGCCTGGAGCATAGCTCGCTTGATGGCAGTCATCAGGTCTTCCAACTGTGCTGTGATAGGGGTTACCACTGGCGAATCTTCGCTCGCACTATGGAGCAGCTGTTTGCGGGTCAGGGCAAGGCTGTTGTATTGTCCGATCAATGCCGTAGCACTCTCGTCCTCCAGACCTACGTTGGTAGGGATAGGCTGATACTTGTTGGCTGGCTGATCCATATACTTACCGATCTCGTTGAGCAGTTCCACCTGCGTGTTGGCCTTGTTCAACTCTTGGTCAAACTGGTCGAAACTCAATACAGCCTGCTTGGCGTTCAGTCCGATATCCACCATACGGTTCTTCTGCTTGTACTTCTCCAGGTTGGTATCGTTACCGGTCAACTCTGTAGAGATCTTTGCCAGTAGGCTGTTGATGAAGTCCTCAGTGCGCTTCTGAATCTCGTTCTTATCGATATTAGCCTGATAGTTGTAGGCATCAATCAGACCATTGAGGAAGTCAACGCCTCTTTCTCTGCTCTCATCATTGAAGGTCAGCTCAATGGTGTTTGCCGTCTTCTTGGTCTGGTTCATAGTCAGACGCTTGAAGTATTCCTTTGAAGCCTTGAAAGGAGAAATCATCTCCACCTTCAGCTCTGTACCTTCCTTCAGTTCATAGCCGAGGTTCTGTGTCAGGGTCAGTGTACCCGCCTTGGTTCTGATCTGTGCCGGGAGTTTGGCGAGGGTCTTGTTGATTTCGTAAGGTGCCTTCTCGAAGGTTTCTGCATCAATAGGCTTGAAATACTTGCCCTTTACGTGATAGATGCCTCCCTCACGGGTGATGGTCAGCTTCATCGGAGCATTCAGCTGTTTCAGACTGGTGGTGTCCATATCCACGTTTACTTCCTGCTTGCTGTAGATCAGTGTATCTACCAGCATGCCGCCGTGCCTGTACTCAGCATAGAGCTTCAGGTTCTTGATGGTCTGCTGTACCAGGTAGCGTGAGTTCAGAATTTCCGACTCGTTGTCGATACCATTGGAACTGGACATGAAACCCAGACTCAGGTTCGACATCGCTGCAGCCGCTGCACCGGCAGCACCGCCGCTCTTCTTGGATTCATCATCCTTGATCAAAATCTTCGTAGAACTCTGGAATACCTTTGGTGCCAGTTTCACGTAAGCCACGGCAAGGGCACAACAGAGAACAATCGAGAGAAGGAACCATTTCCAGTTCAGGATCAGAGTGGAATAGATGGTCTGAAAGTCGAGTGCCGACTGTTCCTCTTGATTCTGCACGTTTTCCAATTCTAAATTCTTGTTTTCTTCCATTATTTTAATGTTATTATTTTGCGTTGAATTTGTATATGAATGAATTCTCAGGTACCAGTTTCTTATAAGTTCTTAGCGAGGGCCATCAGATACTGTCCGTATCCGTTCTTGAGCATCGGTTCTGCCAGTTTTTTCAGCTGTTCCTTGCCGATCCATCCCTGGTTGTAGGCTATCTCTTCCAGGCAGGCTACCTTCAGTCCCTGGCGCTTTTCTATCACCTCGATGAAGGTGCTGGCTTCCGAAAGACTGTCGTGGGTACCGGTATCCAGCCAGGCAAAACCGCGCTGCAGGGTTCTTACCTTCAGGGTCTTCTCTGCCAGATAGTGCTGGTTCACTGTGGTAATCTCCAGCTCTCCTCGCGCACTAGGCTTGATGTGCTTCGCCACTTCCACCACATTGTTCGGATAGAAGTAGAGTCCCACCACGGCATAGTTGCTCTTAGGCTGTGCCGGCTTCTCCTCGATGCTCAGGCAGTTGCCGTCCTTGTCAAACTCCGCCACGCCGTATCTTTCCGGATCGTTCACGTAATAGCCGAATACGCTTGCCTGTCCCTCTTCGGCAGCCTTCACGCTCTCCTTCAGCAGTCCGGTGAATCCGGCTCCGTAGAAGATGTTGTCACCCAGCACGAGGCAGACATCATCCTTCCCTATGAATTTCTCGCCTATGATGAACGCCTGAGCCAGTCCGTCGGGCGAAGGCTGTTCAGCATACTCGAAGTGAACCCCCAGTTCGCTTCCGTCGCCCAGCAGTCTCTTGAATCCAGGCAGGTCGAAAGGCGTAGAGATAATCAGAATCTCCTTGATACCAGCCAGCATCAGTACCGATACGGGATAATATATCATAGGCTTGTCAAAGATAGGAATCAGCTGCTTGCTGATGCCCTTGGTGATGGGGTACAGTCTGGTGCCCGAACCACCTGCTAATACGATTCCTTTCATATCTTCTTCTTTATTTCTTTTTATGGTAAAAGTTCTTATTATACCTTTTTAATTTTATATGTTGCACATTCCACAGTCAGTACAGTCTCTGTGCGGAACTGAAAAAACGTCTTTAAAAACGTGGCAAAGTTACTAAAAAATATTGAGCGGTGAAAATAATCAGCCTAAAATCTTCATATAATATAGGAAAAATATACTTTTAGGGAAAAAGAATGACTAAAAAAGCAAAAAATAGCAGATTTGAGCTTTTGTTTTGAGTTTCAAGTGGTTGTGGCAGTCGTTGGCTTTTTGTGGCATTCGTGAGGAAATGCGAAAATGGCGGATTTGAGAAGTAGAAACGCTTTCAAGTCATTACCTCAAAGAAACGCTCTAATAAGCATTTTTAACGGCTTCGGTTTTTACTTCTCAATTCTGCACAGGTTGTGAATTTGCCATGCAACTCTCATGATTTAATTTTGCACAGAACAAAAAGCAAGGAATTATGAGAAGTACATTCAAGACAGTCTTCTATGTAAACGGAAGCAAGGAGAGAAACGGAATTGTCCCTATCATGGGACGTGTGACAATCAACGGAACTATCGCACAGTTCAGTTGCAAGCAGAGCGTTACCATGGCTATCTGGGATGCCGATAGAGAGTGTGAGCAAGATTCTTGTCCTAATTAGGAAAATCTGCTTCGAAATCACTCATTTATTAAACATGTTACATAAATTGAGACACCTTAGCCGTAATTTTGCAGCCGAAATAAAAAATAATTGTATTATGACATTAAAAGAATTACTCGACTCGCTTTCGTTTGACGAAATTGCACCTTTCCTCATAAGGCATTATACATGCGATTATGCGCCAGGAGATTTGGTGCCTTATAAGCAGCATTTCGATTATCTTCGCAGTCTTACGCCAACCAACCGGGAGCTTATAGAAAACAAAAAAGTTCGAATATCCTTGGGCAAGCATAAACTGAACGCTTATCCTTTAGAAGGTGATGATTGGGAGGATAGTTTGGCAAAAGAACTTGTATTGGACAAAGATGTGAAGGCAAGCCATGCTGAAATCGCAGCTTGCTGCTTGTGGCATACATCATTTTGGGGCTACTTGCCCTACCAGCGTGAAGAATCTTTCAGAAAAATCATCACAGATGATCCGAGATTAATACGCACGGCAAAATTCTATAAGAATAAGTTTTCTGAGATTATCCCATCAAAACGGGAAATGATGCAGATTCCTTCTTTCCGCAACAAGATAAGGAGCGATATGAAAAGTGTGCGTAAGAATCATCCCCAAAAGAATGGAAAAAAAGGCAAATTGTTCAAGTTCAATAGAAAAAGACTCTGGCGTTCTTGGAAACGTGATCTTATCAATCATGAATATGACAGACG
>ERZ506432.1229-NODE-1229-length-9869-cov-4.189525_pt1 | contig 9869 bp, 5 predicted proteins | sample MGYA00513663_ERZ506432 | MGnify/ENA metagenome assembly ERZ506432
TCTTGGGAACATTACCTCTTCTGGGCACTTTGCTTCCCTCCTTCATAATATAATGATTTCATCGGTACTCGAAAGTGTGACTTTCGTTGTGCCTGGCCAGAGGTTTCATCTATATAAAACCATCTTGGCAAGGCGAAGCCTTGCGAACGGGCTTGGAAAAGTCAGATTGGTTCGGCGGAAAGAAAATTACTTCTTCTTACCGGCCTTGGGGCGCTTCGCGCCGTACTTGGAGCGGGACTGCATCCGGTTCTGCACGCCCTGGGTATCCAGAGTGCCGCGGATGATGTGGTAACGAACGCCGGGCAGGTCCTTGACACGGCCGCCGCGGATCAGCACCACGGAGTGCTCCTGCAGGTTATGGCCGACACCGGGAATGTAAGCGGAAACTTCCATACCGTTGGTCAGACGCACACGGGCGATCTTACGCAGAGCGGAGTTCGGCTTCTTGGGGGTGGTGGTACGAACAGCAGTGCACACGCCGCGCTTCTGGGGGGAAGGCAGATTCGTCGCCTTGTTCTCCAGAGTGTTCAGACCTCTCTGCAGAGCAGGAGCGGTGGACTTGTAGGTAGCCTGCTGACGGCCATTTCTTACGAGCTGATTAAAAGTAGGCATCTATTTTCTCCTTTCTTTTGTTCTCGCCATTTTGGCGGGTCTTATATTCTACGGACGGTCGTCCGATAGAACCAGAATCAATCCACGACGGCGGCAGCCGCCGCGCCCACCTCGATGCCGCAGGCACGGCCAAGCACGGCCATACTGGGAACCCAGGCAGTCTGGACTTCCTTCGACCGGCACAGCAGCACGATGGGCTCTATGACGGCAGGATCGGCATTTTCAGCCAGAAAAACATACCTGGCGCGGCCTGCCTCCACAGCTTTTTTCAGCTGCTTCGCGCCGACCACCGTCTTAACGCCGGTAAGGTCTGGCACATTGCCGCACTCGGGTATTCTACTTTCCTTTCTTGTATCCATACAAGATGATATTATACGCATTTTTTCAGGATTGTCAACAAATTTTCCAGATTTTTTTCGTTGTCCCTTTTCTGCAAATTGGTGAATCCGCTCATTTTATCGCAATTTGCGGTTCACCGCTTGCAATTCCCCCACCGTCTTATTACAATTGCATCAAAATTGCGTCAGAGGTGAGCCAATATGAAAGATGATTTCCCCCGGTATACGCTGCGCATTTCTCAGATTCTGCTGGACAAGATTGGATATATTGCCGAATACGAGGGTCGAACCAAAAATAAGGAGATCGAACAGCTGATAAAGAAGCGCATCGCGGAATTTGAAGCCGAACACGGCGTCATAGACGAAACCACCCTCGCATCCGACTGACGCGAGGGTCATTTATTGCTCCCGATATTGCAAATCCGGCCGCCGCCCTTTCGGGCAGCGGCCGGATTGTTTATTATCAGTTCAGTGCGTTCTCGATCATTTCCTCGGGGATTCTGGCTTCGGGGGTCGCGCCGGGCTGGTAGTCCCGGTAGGCCATCAGGCCCGAACCGGCGGGGATCAGCTTGCCGATCAGCACGTTCTCCTTCAGACCTACCAGATGGTCTACCTTGCCCTTGATAGCGGCATCGGTAAGCACCTTGGTCGTCTCCTGGAAGGAGGCGGCGGACAGGAAGGAGTCGGTGGCGAGAGCCGCTTTGGTGATGCCCAGCAGCATGGCGCTGGCAGTGGCGGGACGCAGCTCGGTCTCGCCGGCGTCAATGCGGCGCTGAATTTCGGCGTTGGCATCCTCGAACTCGAAGTTGTCGATGGCGCTGCCGGTGAGCAGCGCGGTATCGCCGGGATCTTCCACACGCACCTTGCGCATCATCTGACGGATGATGACCTCGATGTGCTTGTCGTTGATCTCAACGCCCTGCTGACGGTACACCGCCTGGACGGACTGCACCAGATAATCCTGCACAGCCTCCACGCCGGAGATACGCAGAACATCCTGCGGATACAGCGCGCCGTCGGTGATGGGCTGACCCTTTTCCACGACCTTGCCGTGGGCGACCTTCAGTCCCACGGAGTAAGGCACCTGATACACCTTCACCTCACCGTCGTCGGCGGTCACGGTGATGTTACGCAGGGCGGTGCGGTGGGTCTCGTCCACGCTCACTACGCCGGTAATCTCGGAGATCTGCGCCATCTTCTTGGGGCGGCGGGCCTCAAACAGTTCTTCGACTCGAGGCAGACCCTGAGTGATATCGTCACCCGCGACGCCGCCGGAGTGGAAGGTACGCATGGTCAGCTGGGTACCGGGTTCGCCGATGGACTGGGCGGCGATGATGCCTACGGCTTCGCCGATTTCTACATGACGGCCGGTAGCCAGGTTTCTGCCATAGCATTTAGCGCAGACGCCGTGAGCGGAGCGGCAGGTAAGGATGGAGCGGACTTTGAGCTTGTCGTAGTGTTTTTCGATTTCAGCTGCCTGGTCATCGGTGATTTCTTCGTTTTTCTTCGCGATGATTTCGCCGGTGTCAGGGTTCACCACATCTTCCAGCGGGCAGCGGCCGGCAATGCGGTCTGCCAGGGATTCGATGGGCTGTCCGTTTTCTTCGATCTTGCTGACTTCTACGCCTTCCATCTGGTCCATACGGACTTTGATGAGAGGAATGTCGGAGGAAAGAATGGTTTCTGCAGCTTCCGGAGTGATTTCGGTGCCTTTCGGAAGAACCAGGTTTCCTTTACGGTCATAGGCGTCTTCTTCCAGTTTCTTTCCGGCAAAGTGGACGGTGAGGTGGTGGCGCATAGCCCGGTTGTATTCGGCTACAGCGTCAGCGGTGCCCAGGTTGAAGGTCTGCTGCTTTTCAGCTTCTTCACCTTCAGCGGAGGGGATGATGACTTTGATTTCTTCCACCAGGTGGTGGTTGAGAAGGGTCACATCGTCGGCGTCCAGGGTCTTGCCTTTCACCAGAAGGATGTCGCCGTTTCTTCTGTCAATGACGTCTTCGTCAAGGACAGCTCCCAGAAGGTGGGGCTTCAGGGTCATAATGCGGTTCTTCACTTCCGGCTGGGAGGCGATGATGCTCTGTTCTCTGTCGAAGTTCAGCACCTGTACGTCGCAGTCTTCTTCGCGGACGATGACGTCCTGGGAAACATCGACCAGACGGCGGGTCAGGTAACCGGAGTCTGCCGTACGGAGTGCGGTGTCGGCCAGACCTTTACGGGCGCCGTGGGAGGAGGTGAAGTAATCGAGGACGGTGAGGCCTTCGCGGAAGTTTGCCTTAACCGGCAGTTCTACGGTCTTACCGGAGGTATCGGCAATGAGGCCGCGCATGCCGGCCAGCTGTCTGATCTGGTTATCATTACCACGGGCGCCGGACTGGGCCATCATGGTCAGCGGGTTGAATTTCACCATGGAGCTCTTCATGGCAGCACCTACTTCGTCTGTCTTCTTGCTCCATACTTCAACGACTCTTCTGTATCTTTCATCGTCGGTCATGAGGCCGCGGCGGAAGAATTTCTTAATCTGTTCTACCTTGGCATCGCCGTCTGCCAGGATCTTATCCTTTTCAGGCGGTACGGCTACGTCGTAGATGCCGATGGAAATGCCGGAAACCAGGGCGTAGTGGAAGCCCAGGGCTTTGACGGAGTCCAGAAGGTCGCCGGTGGCTTTGAAGCCCAGTTTCTTGAAGCAATCGTTTACGAGCTTGCCCATCTGCTTCTTGCCGATGGTGATGCCCAGACCGTTGTTCACTACTTCGTAGGTCTTTCCGTTTTCGTCTACTCTCTTTTCATGGCGTTTGTAGAAGAAACGGAGTTCCCTTGGAATGGCGTAGTTGAAAATCAGACGGCCGGGGGTGGTGATGACCAGGTCCTTGTCATCTTCATTGAAGCCGTCGGGACGGTCTTCTTTGGGGATACGGACTTTGATGAAATCGTGGATGCGGATTTCATGGAGGGCATAGGCCAGCATGACTTCGTCGTATCCGGTATAGGCGTGGAGGCGGGAGGTGTCCATTTCATCTTCTGCCTTTTTCCACTGTTTCATGGGGTCAAATTTCGCATTGGGGTTGGCTGCTTTTTCTTCCGGTGTGAAATCGACTTTCGCATCGTTGGCCGTTTCCACAATGGTGAGGTAGTAGGAGCCCAGAATCATATCCTGGGAAGGAATAGCTACCGGTTTGCCATCCTTGGTGGAAAGGATGTTGTTAATGGAAAGCATGAGGGTTCTGGCTTCGGCCTGTGCTTCCACGGACAGCGGCAGATGGCAGGCCATCTGGTCGCCGTCGAAGTCGGCGTTGTAGCCCGGGCATACCAGGGGGTGCAGCTTGATGGCACGGCCTTCCCAGAGGATGGGTTCGAAGGCCTGGATGCCCAGTCTGTGCAGGGTAGGCGCACGGTTGAGGAGTACCGGATGTTCTTTGATTACATCGCCCAGTACATCCCAGACTTCGGGAGCCAGTTTGTCTACTTTCTTACGGGCAGCTTTCAGGTTGTTGGCTACGCCTCTCTTGATGAGCTCATGCATAATGAAGGGCTTGAAGAGTTCGATGGCCATTTCCTTCGGCAGGCCGCACTGGTACATTTTCAGTTCAGGACCCACGACGATTACGGAACGGCCGGAGTAGTCGACACGTTTACCGAGGAGGTTCTGACGGAAACGGCCCTGCTTGCCTTTCAGCATGTCGGACAGGGACTTCAGGGGACGGTTGCCGGGGCCCGATACGGCTCTGCCGCGGCGGCCGTTATCGATGAGGGCATCTACGGCTTCCTGGAGCATACGTTTTTCGTTGCGGATGATGATTTCCGGAGCGCCCAGTTCCATAAGCCGTTTCAGACGGTTGTTTCTGTTGATGACGCGGCGGTACAGGTCATTCAGGTCGGAGGTGGCAAAACGGCCGCCGTCGAGCTGGACCATAGGACGAAGATCCGGCGGAATGACAGGAAGAACGGTGAGGATCATCCATTCCGGTTTGTTGCCGGAGTGAAGGAAGGCTTCTACTTCTTCCAGACGGCGGATGCATCTTACTTTACGCTGGCCGCTGCCTTCTTCGATTTCCTTCTTGAGGGCTGCTTCCAGTTTCGGCAGGTCCAGTTCCTTCAGCAGTTTCTGGATGGCTTCTGCGCCCATCTGGGCTTTGAAGGAGCCGGGGCCGAATTTAGCTACAGCGTCCTGGTATTCCTGTTCGTTCAGCACCTGCTTCTTCAGAAGGTCTGTGCTGCCGGGGTCAAGGACGATGTAGGCTGCGAAATAGAGGACTCTTTCCAGCTGGCGGGGGGAGATTTCAAGAATCAGGCCGATGCGGGAAGGGGTGCCTTTGAAATACCAGATATGGGATACCGGGCAGGCAAGAGCAATGTGGCCCATTCTTTCACGGCGCACCTTGGAGCTGGTCACTTCTACGCCGCACTTGTCGCAGATGGTGCCTCTGTAGCGCATTTTCTTGTATTTGCCGCATTTGCATTCCCAGTCCTTGGTTGGTCCGAAAATCTTTTCACAGAAGAGACCGTCGGTTTCTGCCTTCAGGGTTCTGTAGTTGATGGTTTCCGGCTTGGTCACTTCGCCGTGGGACCATTCAAGGATCTTTTCCGGAGAGGCGATACCGATTTTCATGGAATCAAATTCGTTTACATCTAACAATTGGGTTCTTCTCCTTTCCGGGTTTATTCATCCTGGCCATCATTGTGGCCGGTTTCATTGTTCATATCCGTTTCGCCGAATCCTGCTTCTTCGTCTGTGGGAGCATTGGCTTCGGCTTCCAGAGTATCGTTGAAGGAGGCTACATCATTGTTGTCGGCAACTGCTCCGCCGTTCATGGATGTTTCCATGGCATTTCTGGATTCAGTGACTGCACTGTCCCCTTCCATGGCTTCCTTCACTTCGTCCCGGTGCCAGCGTTCGCCGCCGCCGTAACCCTGTTCCAGATCGCTTTCGTCCAGTTCCTTCAGAACCACTTCATCGCCGTTTTCATTGAGAATCCGTACGTCCAGTCCGATGGACTGCAGTTCTTTCATGAGGACCTTGAAAGATTCCGGAACGCCGGGGCTCGGAATGTTTTCGCCCTTGACAATTTTTTCATAAGCCTTCACACGACCGATGACATCATCGGACTTCACTGTCAGGATTTCCTGCAGGGTGTAGGCTGCACCGTAGGCTTCCAGTGCCCAGACTTCCATTTCGCCGAAGCGCTGGCCGCCGAACTGTGCCTTGCCGCCCAGTGGCTGCTGGGTAACCAGGGAGTATGGACCGGTGGAGCGGGCATGAATCTTATCATCAACCAGATGATGGAGTTTCAGCATGTATTTCCAGCCGATGGTGACCTGATTGTCCAGTTTTTCACCGGTACGGCCGTCATAGAGGTCGGTCTTGGCGTTGGCCGGAAGTCCGGCTGCCTTCAGGGTAGCTGCCAGGTCTTCATCGCGGCAGCCGTCGAAGACAGGCGTTGCAATGTGGATGCCCGATTCTGTAGGTTCAGGCATGCCGTATTTTTCAAAATCATAGCCGCAGTCGATGAGGCGCTGCTTCATTTCTTCGTACTGGTCAGAGCCCTCTCCTGCTTTCAGGGCTGCGCGGATTTCTTCGCCCAGCATATGGCAGGCCCAGGACAGATGGATTTCCAGAATCTGGCCGATATTCATTCGGGACGGTACGCCCAGGGGGTTCAGTACCAGGTCCACCGGACGGCCATCGGGAGTGAAAGGCATATCTTCCACCGGAAGGATTCTGGAGCATACGCACTTGTTGCCGTGACGGCCGGCCATCTTGTCGCCTTCGCGGATCTTACGTTTCTGGGCAATGTAGACACGCACCAGTTTGTTCACGCCGGGAGCCAGTTCGTCGCCGTTTTCACGGGTGAATACCTTCACGTCCACCACCTTGCCGAATTCGCCATGAGGCACGCGCAGGGATGTATCGCGGACTTCTCTTTCCTTGTCGCCGAAGATGGCGCGCAGAAGTCTTTCTTCCGGGGTCAGTTCGGTTTCGCCCTTCGGTGTCACCTTGCCTACCAGGATATCGCCGGGCCGTACATCGGCGCCTACCATGATAATCCCGTTCTCATCCAGATATTTCACAGCGTCTTCGGAAACGGAAGACAGCTGGCGGGTAATTTCTTCTTCGCCCAGCTTGGTATCTCTGGCATCGCATTCGTATTCTTCAATATGGATGGAAGTGTAGAGGTCATCCTTGCAGAGACGTTCGGAAATCAGTACGGCGTCTTCGTGGTTGTACCCTTCCCAGGATACGAAGGCTACCAGTACGTTGTGGCCCAGAGCCAGTTCGCCCTGGTCCGTTGCCATGCCGTCAGCCAGGGTGTCGCCCTTTTCAACCCTTTCGCCCTTGAATACGGTGGGGCGCTGGTTGATGCAGGTGGACTGGTTGGAACGCATGAACTTAATGAGGTCATAGGTGTCAAGCTCGCCATTGTCTGCGCGGACAATGATCTGGCGGCCTGTCACTCTTTCCACGGTGCCGCCTCTCTTGGCGAGGATGCAGACGCCGGAGTCCTGGCCTGCCACCCATTCCATACCGGTGCCCACGAGAGGCGCTTCCGGACGGAGCAGCGGCACAGCCTGGCGCTGCATGTTGGCACCCATGAGGGCACGGTTCGTATCATCGTGTTCCAGGAATGGAATCAGGGATGTACCGATGGAGACAACCTGCTTTGGAGATACGTCCATCAGGTCTACTTCTTCCGGTTCTGCTTCCAATACATCGGGGCCGCGGCGGCTTGCCACATTCTTATGGATGAAATGGCCTTCCGCATCCAGCGGTTCCGAAGCCTGGGCAATGATCTTGTCTTCTTCGATATCGGCGGTGACATACTTTGTTTCGTCGGTTACGTGGTATTCCTTAACGCCGGTCTTGGGATCTTCCGACTTTTCGATAATGCGGTACGGGGTCTCGATGAGGCCGTACTTGTTGATGATACCGTAGTTGGACAGAGAGGAAATCAGGCCGATGTTAGGACCTTCAGGGGTTTCTACCGGGCACATACGGCCGTAATGGGAGTAATGTACGTCGCGGACTTCGAACCCTGCTCTTTCACGGGACAGACCGCCGGGGCCCAGAGCGGACAGACGGCGCTTATGGGTCAGTTCAGCCAGCGGGTTTGTCTGGTCCATGAACTGGGACAGCTGGGAGGATCCGAAGAATTCCTTGATGGCTGCCACTACAGGGCGGATATTCACCAGAGCCTGGGGGGTCATCTTGTCCTGGTCCTGGGTAGTCATTCTTTCACGAACCACTCGTTCCATACGGGTGAGGCCGATGCGGAACTGGTTCTGCAGAAGTTCGCCTACGCAGCGAACGCGGCGGTTGCCCAGATGGTCGATATCATCGCTTCTGCCGTAGCCCTGCATCATGTTCAGCAGGTAATCGATGCAGGCGATAATGTCGCACCGTTCCAGGATACGGTAATTATCTTCCCTGTTGCCGGAAGAGCAGATCACCTTGACCGGTGTGCCGTCATCCTTCTGGGTCATCACTTCCACCTGGTCGAAGGAAGAGAACACGCCGCTTTCCTCGATACGGGCAATAGCATCATCATCAATGAGACTGTTGGCTTCAATCACCACTTCGCCGGTTTCCGTATTCACGATGGGGCCATCGGTCTTATGACCGCGAAGACGGTTCTTCCAGGCCAGCTTCTTGTTCAGCTTGTAGCGGCCTACCTTGGCCAGGTCGTAACGGCGGGGATCATAGAAGAAATTGTTAAGCAGCGTAGTACCGGATTCTTCCGTAGCCGGTTCACCGGGGCGCAGCTTGTGGTAAATTTCAATGAGAGCAGACTTGCGGTCCGTGGTATTATCCTTCTCCAGCGTCCTTTCAATGTGGATATCATGATCGAAAAGATCCAGAATTTCCTCATCGGAAGAATAGCCCAGGGCGCGGACAAGAACAGTCACCGGCATCTTGCGGTTTCTGTCGATACGAACGGAAATGGAACCTGACGGATCCGATTCCAGTTCGATCCAGGCACCGCGGTTCGGAATAAGCTGGGCACTGTAGATTTCCTTATCGAAAGCGTCCCTTTCCTTCTTGTAGTACACGCCGGGAGAACGGACCAGCTGGGAAACGATGACACGTTCAGCACCATTGATGATAAACGTGCCGGTATCGGTCATTACCGGGAAATCACCCATGAAAAGATCATGTTCCTTCAGCTCTCCGGTCTCCTTGTTTTCCAGGCGCACCTTCACATAGAGAGGAGCCGAATAATTGACATCCTTCGCCTTGCACTGTTCGATATTGTACTTGCCTTTGCCGAAATAGTAATCGCCAAAGTGAAGCGCCCACTTATGTGCGCTGTCCTCAATTGGGGAAATATCTGTAAATACATCCTTCAGCCCTTCCCTGCAGAACCATTCATAGGACTTCGTCTGCAGATCGAGCAAATGCGGCATTTTCAGAACTTCCTGTGATCTGGCATAGGTGTATCTCTTCTTCTTACCAACCTGCACAGGTCTGAACATCTTGCTTTTGGGCATTCCTCGCCTCACCCTTTCGTTTCAAAACAGGGCCTCCAGGAAAGGTTCCTCCTGTCAGCCTATATACATACCTTATAAATAAAATAAAAAGGAACGGTTGCAAAGGTAAATTTTACTACATTTAAAGACACAATGCAAGGATTCGTTCCTCATTTATACCAAAAACTTTTGAATAGCACAGTTAAGATATTTTCTTTTATAGAATTTTTTATGCCTGCTATAGAAATTTTCTTGCGCAGAAATTTCCTATTGCATTTTCAGCACTTTTTGTTCCAGCCAATTCTAGCATTGCCGGAGGGAAAAAGCAATAGGGAATAGGGCCACTCTGTGGCCCGGGTTCAGAGGGTCTTGGACACACCTTCGGTGTGAGGGTTCTTAAGATGGACCGGCCTGACGGCCGGAGGGTTCTTAAGTTTGACGGCCTTTCAGGCCGAGGGT
>ERZ506432.1230-NODE-1230-length-9867-cov-3.641358_pt1 | contig 9867 bp, 8 predicted proteins | sample MGYA00513663_ERZ506432 | MGnify/ENA metagenome assembly ERZ506432
TAGAATTTTCCGATCAGGAGATAGCAGAGGAATCGGAGAAAGTAATTGATGAAGCGAAGAAATTATTCGAACCAGAGTGGAGCGAAGAACCGGAAGAAAATGATGGTCTGAAAAAGCAGCTCACAATTCCGGAGAATCTGGGCCATATGATTGAAGAAGTGACGCGGGAAGAATTAGAACAGGAACTTCACAGGAAGATCAAGCTGAGAGAACAGGATCTGAAAGAGAATGAAACTCCGGAAGAAGAACCGGTTGAAGAACCGACCAGAATGATTGGAGAGGACAGCAAAGAAGAGGCAGATGAGCCGACACGTATGTTCACGGGGGATATCGGAGATTTCATCAAGAAGAAAAAGGACTATGAAGATGTTCCGGAAGAAGATGCATATGAAGAAATTCTTCAGTCCTGGGAGAGAAAGCGGAAAGAAAAGAAGATAAAACGGGAAAAAGAAGGAAAAGATCCGAGCCGTGTGCCGCAATTTATCCGGGATAAACGTTCCTGGTCAGATATGACAACCGGACAGAAGAAAGCAATAAAAAGAATTGCAGCAGGGATCCTTATAGTTGCTGTATTCTGTATTATAGAAGTATATCACGGTCGCCCGGAGGCGGTGGCAGAGCGCTATTGTAAGGCGTACATACAGGAAAACTGGAAGAAGGCAGGGCGCTTGTCAGATCTTCCGAAAAACGGATATGTAACGCAGGATGAATATGTAAGCTATATGAAGAAAAATGCAGTTACTGGGATTTCCGGTTATGAAATAAAAGAGACAAAGGAAAATCGTCAGACAGAGGTAGAATCCGGCGGAAAGCAGCGTGCATTTACCGTTGCATATAAGACAGAAGATAACAAAGAAAAGACGAAGATGCTTATTGTTCAAAAACAGAAAAAACGAAACTTTCTTTTTTTTACTGATTGGAAAGTATCATCAGACGAGATAGTAGCAAATGACTTTAATCTCTATCTTCCGGCAGGTTCAAAAGCCTGGATCGATGATATAAAACTGACGGAGGATTCTAAGCTGAAAGATGACTCTGACAATCTGGAACAATACAAAGTGTCATTGATTGAAGGGGAACATAAGATCAAGGTAAAAGTTCCGTGCTTCCGGATGTACCGGTCCGGGTTCCGGGCGTCAGATAAAGGAAATGCGACGATTTCCAAGATGAAGATATCGGAAAATGGGAAAAAGAAATTTAACAGAAAGATGCAGGACATCCTGAACGCATATGTGAAAGCTGCGAAGGCAGGCAAATCTTTCTCTGAAGTAGCAGGATTGTTTGAGAAGGATTCTTCCTGCAAAAAAGAGAACAAAGAATTCTATAATGACCTGAAGAAGCAGCTCGGTTCCGGAGACGGTTATATAACGAAAGAAGTAAAACTTGATAATTATGAAGGAAAATATGTGATCAGCGGTGTAACAGGAGTGGTCAGGGGAACGTTGTCCTATGATTATAAAGTTACTTTTAAAGAAGAAAATAAAAATGAGAGCCGGTCTGTGTCAGAAACAGGTGATGGCGTAGAAGATGCAGACGGAAGTTCGCAGATGAGCGCCGAATTTGTGTATCAGAATGGAAGTTATCAGCTGCGTTCCGTTAATCCCGGAAATATCTGGTATAAGCAGCTACAGTAGATTTATTCCCAAAAAGTTCTTTCAAAAAAATGCAAATAATATAGGAAAAAGCTTGCTTTTTAAGCCTGGATATGATACGATATTCGGGCGAATGGAAGTAGGCTTTTTTTTTATGCCTAAAATCGGGCAGCATCGCAAGCTGCCACGAAACACGTTAACTAAGAATATAAAGCGAGGTGGAAGTTGTGCGTACAAGAATCACATTGGAGTGTACAGAATGCAAGCAGCGTAACTACAACATGACAAAGGATAAGAAATCTCATCCGGAACGTATGGAAACCAAGAAGTACTGCAGATTCTGTAAGAAACACACATTGCACAAAGAGACAAAATAATCGCCGCAAGAAGGAGTGAATGTCGATGAGTGGTAAGAAAACTCAGAAAGAAAGCTGGTTCAAAGGTCTGAACAGAGAGTTCAAGAAGATCGTATGGCCAGACAAGATGACAGTTGCAAAAGAGACGGCAGCGGTTGTTTCTGTATCCGTGGTCCTGGGAGCGATTATCGCAGTTGTAGATTTTTTCGCCCAGTACGGAGTAGATTTATTAATTAAATAACTCAAAACGGACAAGAAAGGTGAGATTATGTCAGAGGCAAAATGGTACGTAGTTCATACCTATTCAGGGTACGAGAACAAAGTAAAAGCCAACATTGATAAGACAATCGAGAACAGACATCTTGAGGATCAGATCCTTGAAGTAAGAGTACCGCTGGAAGACGTTGTTGAGATGAAGAACGGTGTCCAGAAAGTATCTCAGAAAAAGATGTTTCCAGGCTATGTGTTGATACACATGATTATGAACGATGATACATGGTACGTTGTTCGTAATACAAGAGGTGTGACAGGATTTGTCGGACCTGGATCTAAGCCGGTGCCGCTTACAGATGCGGAGATGGCTCCTCTGGGAATCCAGAGAGAGGAAGTAGTCATGGACTACGAGGAGGGCGACACAGTCCAGGTAATCGCTGGAGCATGGGCAGATACGGTTGGTGTAATCCAGTCTATCAACATGCAGAAGCAGAGCCTTACTATTAATGTTGAGCTCTTCGGCCGCGAGACCCCGGTTGAAATTGGTTTCGCAGAAGTTAAGAAAATGTAACAGTAAGTGGGAGGGGCGTTGTATGTTCCCCGCCATCACCACAAGGAGGTAATTGAAATGGCAAAAAAAGTAGAAGGTTATATTAAATTACAGATCCCAGCCGGCAAAGCTACTCCGGCACCACCGGTTGGACCTGCTCTTGGTCAGCACGGTGTAAACATCGTTGAATTTACAAAACAGTTCAACGCTAAGACTGCAGATCAGGGAGATATGATCATCCCTGTAGTTATCACAGTTTACAATGACAGAAGTTTCAGCTTCATCACAAAGACACCACCGGCAGCAGTTCTGATCAAAAAGGCCTGCAACATCAAATCTGGTTCAGGTGTGCCTAACAAAACAAAGGTTGCTACAATCACAAAAGCTCAGGTAGAGGAAATCGCTAAGACAAAGATGCCTGACCTGAACGCTGCTACAATCGAGAGCGCTATGAGCATGGTAGAAGGTACATGCCGTTCTATGGGTGTAACTGTAACAGAATAATTGATGAAGATTAATGTGGGAGGGTTATCCCGACAATACCACTAGGAGGTTTATAGAATGAAAAGAGGAAAGAAATACGTTGAAGCTGCGAAAACAATCGACAGAGGAACACTCTACGATGTAGCAGACGCAGTATCATTAGTTAAAAAGACTGCAACAGCAAAATTCGATGAGACAATTGAAGCTCATATCAGAACTGGATGTGACGGACGTCACGCTGACCAGCAGATTCGTGGAGCAGTAGTTCTGCCACACGGAACTGGTAAAAAGGTTCGTATTCTTGTATTTGCGAAAGATGCCAAAGCTGAAGAAGCTAAAGCAGCCGGAGCAGATTTCGTAGGTGGAGAAGAACTTATTCCTAAGATCCAGAATGAAAACTGGTTTGAATTCGATGTAGTAGTAGCTACACCAGACATGATGGGTGTTGTTGGACGTCTCGGACGTGTACTTGGACCTAAGGGATTAATGCCAAACCCGAAGGCTGGTACAGTAACAATGGACGTTACAAAAGCTATCCAGGAAATCAAAGCTGGTAAGATCGAGTACAGACTTGATAAGACAAACATTATCCATGTGCCAGTAGGTAAAGCAAGCTTTACTGAAGAACAGCTTACAGACAACTTCCAGACGCTTATTGATGCGATTAACAAAGTAAGACCTGCAGCAGTTAAGGGACAGTACCTTAAGAGCGTAACACTTACTTCAACAATGGGACCTGGTGTAAAAATCAACCCAATGAAGCTTGTTTAATCCGCAAGATAATAATGAATAAAAACTCCGTATACAGATGTGATGCTGTATACGGAGTTTTTTTATACCAAAGTTTTTTGTAAAAGAAAATGAAAAATCTCTTGACAATAACACACGCATATGATAATATACTACAGGACTGCCGAAGACAGTAGGTGCTTGAAAGAGCGTAAGAACACATTTTATGCGGACGCCTACCGAGGAAAGATCGATACTAAAGTATGACTTATCAACCTCTATGTCTTTGGATATAGAGGTTTTTTACATTTATATCTGTCGGCGGTGTAAACTTACAAATCTACAAGGAGGTGCACCATTCGTGGCAAAAGTTGAATTAAAACAACCAGTTGTACAGGCTATTGCAGAGGACGTGAAAGACGCAACAAGCGTTGTCCTTGTTGACTACCGTGGACTGACTGTTGCAGAAGATACAGAGATGCGTAAACAGTTAAGAGAAGCAGGCGTTGTCTACAAAGTTTGTAAGAACACAATGATGAAGAGAGCTTTTGAAGGAACTGATTTCGCAGCATTAGATGAGCACTTAGAAGGACCAAGTGCTATCGCTATTTCTAAAGATGATGCAACAGCTCCGGCAAGAATCCTTTGCAAATTTGCAAAGAATGCAAAAGCCCTTGAATTAAAAGCAGGTGTGGTTGAAGGAACATTATATGATGTAGACGCATTAAATGAACTTGCTAAGATTCCTTCAAGAGAAGAGCTTCTTTCCAAATTACTTGGAAGCTTACAGTCACCTATCACAAACCTGGCTCGCGTTCTCAATCAGATCGCAGAAAAAGGTGGAGCAGATGCTTGTGAAGCAGCTCCGGCAGCAGAAGAAGCTGCAGAAGCACCAGCAGCTGAATAGGCTGATGGCAGCGTAATAATTTATTTCAAAAAAGAAAATAAGAAAAATGGAGGAAAATAAAATGGCAAAGTTAACAACAGAAGAATTTATTGAAGCTATCAAAGAGTTATCTGTATTAGAGTTAAATGATCTTGTAAAAGCTTGTGAAGAAGAATTTGGTGTATCCGCAGCAGCAGGTGTTGTAGTTGCAGCAGCAGCAGAAGGTGAATGCAGCAACGAATGTAGTACAGCAAGCTAAAACAGTAAAAGGTACAGTTGTAGATAACATGGGCGAGCCAGTCATTGGCGCCAGTGTTAAAGTAGTAGGCACTACCAATGGTGCCGTAACTGATCTAGATGGTAACTTTACTTTGACCAATGTGCCAAAGAATGCTACCGTGGAAATTTCGTATATCGGTTATACAACCCAGAAAGTGAGTGTTGCCGGAAAGAGCGATCTGAAGGTAACATTGCAGGAAGACAATAAGGCTTTGGATGAAGTCGTGGTAGTAGGTTATGGTGTGCAGCGCAAGAGCGATGTGACCGGAGCCTTGGCTCACCTGGATTCCAAGGACCTGACAGCGATGCCTGTAAAGGATGCCCTGGAGGGTATGCAGGGTAAGACTGCCGGTGTGGATATTACCAACTCACAGCGTCCTGGTACTGTAGGTAGCATCACCATCCGTGGTCAGCGTTCCATCGGTGCCAGCAGTTCACCTCTTTATGTAGTGGATGGTATGATCATCCAGAATGGTGGTATCGAGAATATCAACCCTCAGGATATCGAGAGCATCGAGGTGTTGAAGGATGCTTCTGCTACCGCTATCTATGGTGCCCGAGGTGCCAACGGTGTTGTGCTCGTTACTACCAAGAAGGGTAAGGAAGGCAAGGTTACCTTGAACTATGCAGGTACCGTTACTTTCTCAACACTCCACGATGTAACCAAGATGATGAATGCTACACAGTGGTTGGATTATGCCCGTCGTGCTGCCTATAACTATGGTGCTTATGGTGATCCAAATGAAGAGTTTGCTCCTGATTATGCCAGCGACCAGAAACTCTTTGGTGGTGAACCTGCCAGCTGGGCCAACATCGAGCAGGCTTGGGTAAACGGTACTTATCATCCAGAGTTGGTCGGTTCTTACGACTGGGCTTCTCAGGGTAAGCAGACAGGTGTAACCCATGAGCATACACTCAGCGCCTCTGGCGGTACAGATAAGTTCAAGGGCTATGGTTCCTTCGGTTATTTGAACCAGAAGGGCACTCAGCCAGGTCAGAGCTATCAGCGCTTTACCCTGAATACATCTTTCGAGGCTAGACCTGTTGCTCCGTTGACATTGGGCTTCACCATGAATGCTTCATACGGAACCCAGAACTACGGTTACAACTACAGTAAGTCGGTAACTGGTGCGGGTGATTACTATAATGCCTTGAATACCATGATTCCATGGACTGTTCCTTATGATTCTGAGGGCAACTATATCCGTAACCCATGGGCTTACAACGTCAACATCATCAACCCTATCGATGAGTTGAAGTATAATACCAACAAGCGTACCAACTTCCGTATCAATGGCAGTGCATACGCTCAGGTAGATTTCGGTAAGGTTTGGGAGCCATTGGAGGGCTTGCAGTATCGCATCCAGTTTGGTCCTGAACTCCAGTACTATCGCCTGGGCATCGCCAATGCTGCTGACGGTATCAACGGCGACGGCAACAACGTGGCTCAGTACAACCCATCCAATAAGGTGGCTTGGACACTCGATAACCTGGTTTACTACAACAAGACCATTGCCAAGAACCATCGTATCGGTGTAACCCTCTTGCAGAGTGCTTCCAAGTATCATTATGAGAATGGCAACATCAAGGCGAATGTGGCTAGTGCTGACGAGTTGTGGTGGAACACCAGCTCATTGAGCAAGCCTTTGCAATATACTACCGGTCTGACAGAGACTCAGTTGGCTTCCTATATGGCTCGTGTCAACTATACCTATGCTGATAAGTATATGCTGACAGCCAGTGTACGTACCGATGGTGCTTCTCAGTTGGCTGATGGTCATAAGTGGGCTTCCTTCCCATCCGTAGCGCTCGGTTGGCGCATCGATCAGGAGAAGTTCATGCAGAAGGCTGATTGGGTTAGCAACCTGAAGCTTCGTCTGGGTTATGGTATTTCCGGTAACTATGCGGTATCTGCCTACGCTACTCAGGGTGCCGTTCAGAGCAACGTATATACCTGGGGTGCTACAACATCTGTAGGTTATCTGCCATCAGATGCTTCTGCCAAGAATCCTAACAAGATGGCGAACCTCGATCTCGGTTGGGAGAAGACCAAGCAGTGGAACGTAGGTCTCGACTTCGGTTTCATCAACAACCGTATCAGCGGTAGTGTTGACTACTATCACAACAAGACTACCGACCTGATTCTGGCTACCACCATTCCATCTCTCACCGGTTATACCAGCACATACGCCAACGTAGGTGAGACTTCAGGTTGGGGTCTTGATGTACAGTTGAATGCCATCCCTGTGAAGACCAAGGATTTCGAATGGAATACCAGTCTTACCTGGACCATCGACCGCAACCGTGTGGATAAGTTGAACAATGGTGTAGAAAAGAATGTAAACGACCGTCTCTTCGTAGGTGAGGAAATCGGTGTTTACTACGACTATGTATATGATGGAATTTGGAAGACTTCTGAGGCTGATGAAGCAGCCAAGTTTGGTCGCAAGCCTGGTCAGATAAAGGTGAAGGATGTAAATCCTGATGGCAAGATTGATGCCAACGACCGTCAGATTGTAGGTAAGGTTCGTCCACGCTGGTCGGGCGGTTGGCACAATACCTTCAGCTACAAGAACTTCGAGTTGTCTTGCTTCATCTATGCCCGCTGGAAGTTTACTGTAGCCAAGGGTGCAGAAACCCTCGGTGGTATGTATGCTATGCGTGACCTGGATTACTGGATTGCCGGTGTTAACGAGGATGCTGAGTATTATGCTCCTGGTTCTAATGGTCAGGCAGCAGATGCTTATTCCAGCTCAATGAATTATCAGGATGGTTCATATATCAAGATGCGTAACATTTCTCTGGGTTATACCTTCCCTAAGAATGTTACAAACAAGTTGGGTATGAGCAACCTCAAGGTTTATGTTCAGGCTATGAACCCATTCACTATCTATAAGAAGTGCAAGTGGCTTGATACCGACCTCTTGAGTTATGATAACAACTCAACTTCTTATGGTTCAGGTACAACCATCAAGAGCTGGGTTATCGGATTAAACATTGGATTCTAAAAACAGGACTTTCATCATGAAAACAAATAAGATATTATTCGCTTCTCTTCTCTTGGGAGCGACATTGGGAACAGCAATGACATCATGCAGCGACTCATTTCTCGACGAGAAGCTGATTACAGAGAAGGGTACTGCCTACTTCAAGACAGAGGCTGGTATCAACGACCTGGCTATAGGTACTTATCAGAAGTTGAAGTTCAAGTTCAACTATATCTGGGGTTATAACATGTATAACATGGGTATCGATGAGTTTACCGGCGGTGCCAATGATATTGCTGCATGGAACCATTATGGTACAGACTTGAACTCTGGCGAGACAGGTTCTAACCAGCCTTTGTGGGACAACATGTATGGTACTATCGAACCAGCCAACATCCTGATTCAGAACGTACCTTTGTATTACAACCAGAAGAGCGCCAAGTATAACTATCGCCTGGGTGAGGGTTACTTCTTCCGTGCCTATGCCTACTTCGAGCTGGTTAAGCAGTATGGTGGTGTGCCATTGAAGCTGGAGCCATCTACAGGTGTATCCTATACCTTCACCCGCAATTCTGAGGAGGAGTGTTTTGCTCAGATTATCTCAGACTTCGAGAAGGCATACGAACTGTTGCCAGAGGATCCTGAGGACAAGCAGCTGGGCCGTCTCACCAAGTCGGCTGCAGCCCACTTCCTGGCAAAGGCTCATCTGTTCCGTGCATCAGAACTGCATGACAGCTGGAACTCCCAGTATAAGGATGCCGACCTGGCAGCAGTCATCAAGTATGGCGATGAGGTAATCAAGAAGCATCCATTGTGCAGCAATTTCCAGGAACTCTGGGACTACACCGAGCCTGATGGTGCCAATGAGAAGGTGAGCGAGGTGGTACTTGCTGCCCAGTTCTCTGACAACAGCGACTCCTGGGGCCGTTTCGGTAACCAGATGCACCTCTGCTTCCCATCTGTATATCAGAACCTGGCAGGTATGAAGCGTGATATTTCCGGCGACCGTGAGTTCAGCTATGTAAGCTCTACAGAATATACCATCCAGGTATTCGACCGCGTGAACGACTCCCGTTTCTGGAAGTCATTCATCACCAAGTATGGCTGTAACTATACCAATGGTGCTCCAAAGTGGGATGCTGCAGTCATGGCTAAGAATCCTGATGAATATACTGCAGAGGATGTTGCTGGCGAGCATCGCTTCGTGGGTGGTCAGATTGGTTTGAAGTATATCGTAAACAATCCTGGTGATACCCGTTTCACTCCTGGTCATGACAAGGATGGCAACGAGACTAAATCTGAGGATTTCGTATTGAAGAATGGTAAGGTTTGCCCAGAGCATACTTTTGTGCGCTACTATGCCGGTCAGGATTTCCAGTGGAATACAGCCAAGGACAATACTACCCACTCTGGTAATTACTATACCATCTATCCACACAACCGTGGCGTAGCTTTGTCTAAGTTCCGTGATGGTGCCCGCAATTCTATCGCATCTCAGTTCGGTACCCGCGATGCCATCATCGCCCGTTCTGCCGACGATGTGCTGATGGTTGCTGAGGCCTATATCCGCAAGAAGGATTATACTAATGCCATCAAGTATCTCAACATGGTTCGCGACCGTGCCGGATATGCTGAGGGTGAGGACCGTTCTATCAGCCGTGACGGTGGTCAGGCATACAAGAAGAACAGTGTTTGCACCAATAAGGGTGGCGGTTTCTCTGCCGAGGGTGCCATCTATACAGAGGAGAACACTTACTTCGAGTCAAACAACATTCCTGTAACTACCGCCGCA
>ERZ506432.1235-NODE-1235-length-9843-cov-3.956988_pt1 | contig 9843 bp, 8 predicted proteins | sample MGYA00513663_ERZ506432 | MGnify/ENA metagenome assembly ERZ506432
GGCATCATGCTGGATACGGGACACCTGATGAATACGAACCCCTGCCTTGCCACAGAAGAAGATGGAGCCCGCTATGTGAAAGGCGTGGTGAACCGCCTGGGCTCCATGAAATCCCTCATCCTGGGCATCCACCTCAGCTGCTCCCTCTCCGGTGCCTATCAGAGAAGCCTCCCCGGCACCATCCCCGCCTCGGTGACACCGGATATCATCAGCCGCCACATTATCTCCATAGACCAGCACCGCCCCTTCACCACCAGCGCCGCCAGGGACATCATGGACTGCGTAGAACCCCGATATGTGACCCACGAACTCTTCGGCAGCGATTTCTCCATACCGGAAGACAAAGTGCGCCTCCAGATGAAAGCGGCCGGCCTGTGGGACAGGTCATGAGAGGAAACCGCATTTCTTTGGACTATATGGACAGAGAGGCGAGGGGAGCCCATCCCCGGCTGCCAGATCCCGCCAGCGCGCAACCATGGAAAGCGGGATGACCGGGTATCGGAATGTCCGCTTCTCTACTCAGCCGGCTGAAAAATATAAGAAATCAATCGAAAAACTTCCTGAAACTTCGGAAAAACAGGGGCCTTTAGGGGCCTTTCTGGGACATCCGAAGATTTCAGGAAGTTTTTGTGCGTTCGGGGGCGTTCTGCACGAAGCAGAGGAAGATGAAATTTGTTTTTTGTTTCTTCCCTTGGGGATACAGCCTGTTTATCCTGCTATGCAGATTAAATTTTTATAAAAATTTAGATTTTTGGGATGGAATGACAAGTGATGTCATGCTGATGAGTATAATAAAAATAGAAGGCGTCATATGTGAATGAATCAAAGACGCAGACTGAGCATACATGATATAATGGTTTTAATGATAAATTGAGTTCATAGAAAATCCTTTTTTATGCATAGAGAAGGGATGATCATAATGATGGCTAGAAAAACAGAAAGAAAACAGAGACGCTTTTTCAGGTTCTGTTATTCATGTCTTTTGAGATATGAAATAACGGGACCTTTTATTGTGGCTCAAATCGGGCAAATAAAAAGAACTCCCGAAGGAGCTCTTTTATCCACACACTGTGGGGTCACCGAAGTGACGATTTGAATAAATTTTTATTTGAACTCGTGTTGTGATCGGATAGTGGTAAGTTATCCTGACATCTACAGGATACTCCATTTCAGGGAGGGTGTCAATGATGAAAGAAATTAAAAATTATTTTATCGGTCTGGATATGGGAACGACATCCGTAGGATGGGCAGCAACGGATGAAAATTATGAAATTATCAAGAAAAATGGTAAGGCTCTTTGGGGCATCCGTCTTTTTGATGAAGCCCAGACGGCGGAGGACCGGAGGATGCATCGAATTGCCCGCAGGAGAATCGAACGAAGATCCCGGCGTATCGATCTGCTTCAGGAGTTATTTGCCCAGGAAATCTGCAAAAAGGATCCCGGCTTTTATGAACGACTGAATCAAAGCGGGCTGCATGAGGAAGACAAAAAAGTGCACCAGCCAAACAGCCTTTTTAATGATGTGGATTTTAACGACAAAGCCTATCATAAAAAATATCCTACCATTTACCATCTTCGCCATGCCCTGATGACGGAAAATCATCCTTTTGATGTGCGGCTGGTTTATCTGGCTATCCATCATATCTTAAAACATCGCGGACATTTTTTATTTGAAAATTTCCAGGTGGATGAAAATGGCGTGTCCGGGTTTGAGGAAAGTTTTGCAGCCTTTGGCAATGCATTAGAACATATCAAAGGAGAATCCCTTGATATGGGCAAAGAGGAAGAAATGAAAGCTCTTTGCAAAGATAAAAAACTGGGGGTAAAACATAAGGCATTAGCACTGGCACAGTGCCTGGGCAGAAGTAAAGATAATGATTTTAAAGACATGATGAGTCTGGCAGCCGGTGGACAAGCTACCCTGAGTAAAATATTTAAGGATGAAGGACTGAAAGATTTTAGTAAGAACAAGGTAAGTTTTTCCGACAGCCAGTTTGAAAATGATAAACCGGAAATCATAGCAAAGCTGGGAGATCGCTATGATTTGATTGCCGCCCTGCATGATCTCTATAATTGGTCTTTTTTGGCTGAACTCATGAGGGGTCATAAGTATATTTCAGAAGCTAAAATTGCAATTTATGATAAGCATAAAGAAGACCTTGCATTATTAAAAAAAGTACTCAAACAGGACCGCAGTGCTTACAATCGAATGTTTAAAGAACCAAAAGATGAAGAACCGAAAGGTAAAAAAACGAAAGAAAAAACTACAAATTATAGTGATTATGTAAAAGCCTGCAAAACAAATGGCAAAAAATTACCATTTCCGTATAAAAAATTCAACCATGAAGAATTTATAAAAACAGTGAAATCCTGCTTGAAGAATATACCTGACAGCCCGGATAAAAAGAATATCGAAAATAAATTAGAAGAGGGAACCTTTTTGCCTAAAGCAGTTTCCGTAGAAAATGGGGCTATCCCCTACCAGCTGCATCTGCAGGAATTAAAAATCATTCTCTCCAAAGCGGAAGCCTATCTGCCCTTTCTAAAAGTAAGAGATCAATACGGTACCGTGTCCGACAAAATTATCAGCCTCTTTACCTTCCGCATTCCTTACTATGTAGGGCCAATCAATGAACATGCAGGCAGCTGCTGGGTGGTAAAAAAAGACAAGCATGGGAAAGTGTACCCCTGGAACTTTACTGAAAAAATAGATATTGAAAAATCGGCAGAAGGTTTTATCCGTAATCTGACCAATAAATGTACTTATCTCATTGGTGAAGATGTGCTGCCGAAAAATTCCCTGCTCTATTCTGAATTCACAGTTCTGAATGAGCTGAACAATGTAAGAATCGGGGAAACCATGCAGAAACTGCCGCTCAGTCTGAAAGAGAAGGTGATGGACCATCTTTTCAGCTGCTATAAGCATGTGAGCAGGACAAAATTTATCAAATACCTGGTATCAGAAGGCATAGATAAAAAAGAAGCAGAATCCATCTCCGGACTGGATGGAGATTTCAAGAACAGCCTGTCTTCCCTGATTGACATGAAACATATCCTGGGAAATGATTTTAGCCGTGAAGACGCAGAAAAGATAATTAAAGACATCACCATTTTCGGCGGGGATAAGAAAATGCTGAAAAACCGTCTCCAACGTGAATTTTCCTATCTGACCCCCGAACAGCTGACATCCCTTACCCAGCTTTCCTATGACGGATGGGGAAGACTGTCCAAGGAATTTTTGGTCAATCTCCTTCCGGCGGAAGGAAACAGCTGCGAAGTTCTCGTAGATCATACCTCAGGAGAAGTACTGAATATCATTTCAGCCATGAGACAGACCTCCTATAATCTTATGGAACTTTTAGGCAGCCGTTTTGGCTACGGACAGGCCATTGAAGAAAGAAACAGGAAAGAAGAAGGACAGGGCAGGATTACCTATAAGGATGTAGAAGATCTCTATATTTCGCCGGCCGTCAGGAGACCGCTCTGGCAGGCACTGAAAATTGTGCGGGAAATCGTGAAAATTACGGGGAAGGAACCTTCAAAAATCTTTATCGAAATGGCTCGGGAAAATGGAGAGAAAGGCAAAAGAACGATTTCCAGAAAAGCCAGGCTCCAGGCACTTTATAAAAAATGCAAAGATGATACCAGAGACTGGACCAAAGAACTGAAAGGAAAACCAGAAGAAGATTTCCGGAGCGATAGACTCTACCTTTACTATACCCAGATGGGCCGCTCCATGTATACAGGAAAGCCCATCGATATTAACCGGCTCTTTGACCGCAACGTATATGATATCGACCATATCTATCCCCAGTCCCTTACCGGTGATGACAGCCTGGACAACCGGGTGCTGGTAGAAAAGACGGTAAATGCCAAAAAAGGAGATACCTATCCCCTGAGCAGCGCCCTGGACGGCTGCTATATCAGCGGACAGCAGATTCGCATTCAGGATATCCAAAAAGAAATGAGACCTTTCTGGCATATGCTCCTTGAAAAAGAATTGATTTCCAAAGAAAAATACAATCGCCTCACTAGAACGATACCACTTTCCGATGCAGAAAAGGCAGCCTTCATCGGCCGCCAGCTGGTGGAAACCAGACAGAGCACGAAAGCCTGTGCAGAGCTTTTGAGCAAAGCCTATCCACAGACACGGATCGTTTACACCAAAGCTGGCAACGCATCCCGCTTCCGCCAATATGGAGGCTTCATCAAGGTACGTGATATGAACGACTACCACCACGCCAAGGATGCATACCTGAATATTGTGGTAGGGAATGTCTTCAGCACTCGCTTTACCGCTAATCCCCTTAACTTTCTGAAAGGAAATCATCAGGCATACAGTCTGAATACAGAAGCCCTGTATGGACACAAAGTCAGCCGCAATGGTGTGGATGCCTGGATCCCTGCTGAAAAAGACGAAAAAGGCCAGGTGATGGCTGGTCATGAAGGTACCATGGGAACCGTGCGAAAATGGATGAGAAAAAATAATATCCTTTTTACAAGAATGCCCTATGAAGGCAAAGGCGGACTTTTCGACCAGAACATCATGAAAAAAGAAAAAGGACAGGTGCCCGTTAAAGGAGATTCTCCGATATCGAATATAAAAAAGTATGGTGGGTATAACAAAGCGAAAGTAGCCTATTTTGTGTTAACTCAGTCAAAATTAAATAAAAAAACAGTGTATACCCTGGAAGCGATTCCATTAATTTTGAAAAACAGTATCCAAAGTAATAAAGATAAGGAAACTTATATACAGAAACAGTGGAGAAAAAATGGTAAAAAGATGGAGCATCCAATAGTCTGCCTTGGACATATCCCTGTGCAGTCCCTTCTTGAAATTAATGGGTTTAAAGTGCATCTTTCTGGGAAAAACGGTAAGGACATTTTATTAAGAAATGCAGAACAGCTTTGCATTAATGAGGCTGACACTGCTGTATTGAAGAAGATTCTCAAGTTTAATCAAAGAGCAGCCATGTCTAAAAAGGGGGAGGAGATTTTCATTAATTCCTTTGATAACATACAGGAAGAAGACTTAAATCGGTTATATCATGTATTTGAGGATAAACTGACAAACCAGATTTATAAAGTCAAACTGGGGAAACAGGCAGCTGTACTGAAGAAGGGAGAAGAGACCTTCAATCGCTTATCGCCAGAGCAAAAATGCAAACTTATTGGAGAAATTCTCCATTTATGTCAGTGCAAAGCCACACATGCTGATTTACGTTTGATTGGCGGAGCTAAAAAAGCGGGTATCTTAACCATGGGCACACAGATTTATCCCAAAGACCACGTGTATCTGATAGAGCAGTCTGTCACCGGATTCTTTGAAAAACGCATCTTATTGGCGCCCTTTGGTGAAAAATGAGCTGGCGCACGGTGGTTCTTACCAATCGGGCCAAGGTGGAATACAGCATGGGGTACATGGTGATTCGTGAAAAAGAGGTGCACCGCGTTTTTATGGATGAAATCGGTACCATCCTTGTTGCCACCCCGGCAGCCGCCTTTACGGGCGTATGGGTGAGCGAATGCTTGAAACGGAAAATCAAGATTATCTTTTGCGATGAAAAGAGAAATCCCGCAGGAGAAGTACTGCCCTATTGCGGCAGCTATGACTCCAGCCGCCATATTCGCACTCAAATCCGGTGGGATCTGGAAAAGAAGGCACAGGTCTGGAAAGCCATTATCAGGGAGAAAATCAAAAACCAGGCCCGGGTACTGATGGCATATGGCCACCATAAGGAAGCTGCCATGCTGAAGGCCTATGAAGAACGTGTAGAAGAAGGAGACAGCACCAATAGAGAAGGCCATGCGGCCAAGGTGTACTTCAATGCCCTCTGGGGCAGGGAATTTTCCCGCCGCGAGCCTTCCGTGGTGAACGGTGCGCTTAACTATGGATATGCCATCATCCTTTCTGCCTGCAACAGGGAAGCGGCAGCATCCGGGTATATGACCCAGCTGGGGCTGTTTCATGATAATATATTCAACCCCTTCAATCTGGGAAGCGATTTAATGGAGCCCTTCCGGCCCCTGGTAGACAGGGAAGTGTTATCTATGACATTGGAGAATCAGCTCACGGCAGACAATAAAAAGGATCTGATCAATATATTGAATCAAAAGGTCATCATACAGGACCGGCTCACCACCGTCACACAGGCCATCGGTATCTACAGCCGCAGTGTATTCCGGGCTATGGAAGAAAAAGGTCCGGACACCATTGCCTTTTATCGACTGCCTGATGAAGGGTAGATTCATGAGAGTCATGGTGCTGTTTGACCTGCCTGTGGAAACAGCAGAAGAAAGACGGGCCTACACGGGTTTCAGAAAACAGCTGATTCGTAAAGGCTTCGTGATGATGCAGGAATCAGTATATACCAAAATCGTGCAGAACCCTCCGGCGGCCAGAGCAGTGATTTCCTATATCCGCTCTGTCAGCCCGAAGGAGGGGCTGATACAGGTGCTGGTGATTACAGAAAAACAATATGCCGGCATGGAGCTCATTATAGGGCATGTGCAGAAAGAAATTATTGATACCAATGAAAAGCTGGTGATTTCTATGAAACTGGTACATCAGGACTGGGAAAAGGCTGTGATTCTGAATGATGAAAAGGTGCCGCTCATTTCCATCGAAAACCCGCAGTGTTTGTATCATACGCTGAAGGAACTGGAAGAAGAAAGCCGGACAGGCATTGGGAATTTCGTGCTCAGCGAAGACAGTCAGATTCTGGATATGAAAAAGCGGTTTCTTTTTGTGGCCAGCCCCTGGGATATGGATCTGAATGACCGCAAGCTGACCACAAAACTTCTCTTGCAGCTTACCGGAGAGGCACAGAATGAAATATATGAACGGAAATCGGAAGAACTATGCAGTGCGATCCAAAACTGGCTGGAAGAACTGACCATGGACATGCCCCTGCCCGTGACTTATGATCTGGATGTGGATCTGGAAGCTCTCTTGAAGGCTTTCCACGTCCACCTGGAAGAGCAGGGGGAAAGTTTGGCAGAGAAAATGCTTATCTTCATGAAGTCCTGGGACATTCTCTGCGGAGAAACGGCCTTCGCCTTTTATGGGTTTCGTAATCTCATGGCTCCGGAGGAAAGACCGCTGTTCTATGAAAACGCCAAAGAAGAAAATTTCAACTTTGTTCTCATAGAAGGGCCCTGCCATGATACAATAGAAGCGGAGGACCTCTTCATTATTGACAAAGATTTATGCCAGATTTTTGAATAATGATACACTGTCAGGAACTGCGCCGCCTGGTGTAAGCGGATACACTTGCAGAGAACCGCTGCATGAAAATGCAATTTGAGGTTTGAGAGTGTTGTGATTCTTGATAGTGGTAAAACTTCGTCGATGTCGGATTCATAGCCCTTGACGTTTGAGAGTGTTGTGATTCTTGATAGTGGTAAAACGCTAAAGTCAATATCCGCATGGGTGAAGATGTTTGAGAGTGTTGTGATTCTTGATAGTGGTAAAACATTTTTTGCGACGCGAAGATTGATAGCATCGTTTGAGAGTGTTGTGATTCTTGATAGTGGTAAAACCTCCGTGAAAAAGACATCTACGACTTCAACGTTTGAGAGTGTTGTGATTCTTGATAGTGGTAAAACACAAAAGTGCTTGACGTAGTGAAGAAGATAGTTTGAGAGTGTTGTGATTCTTGATAGTGGTAAAACCTTTCTGTCTGGTCCCGGATTTTCCGCTTAGTTTGAGAGCGTTGTGATTCTTGATAGTGGTAAAACGTCCATCCCTTCTTCGTTGTACTGCTGTGTGTTTGAGAGTGTTGTGATTCTTGATAGGTTTTCAAAAAGGGGGCAGAACCTTTGGCGGCTTCTGCCTCCTTTTTTCTGCATCCCCAGGGAAGCGTGGATTGAAATTATAAGACCTCTCAATGGTTTGTCAAACAGCTAGAAGCAGGAAGACTTGAATATATAAGTAGAAAAAAGGCTACCGATTGGATTTCTTCAGAGAAGCCCGAGTGGCCCATACCCAAAGAAAAAATCAATAGCCTTTTTTCTGGCTCTAATCTAACAAATGAAACTGACCTTGTCAAGCTGAAAAATCAGTACCCGACTTTCTATCAAATGGCCGTCGAACGGGCAAATACTGCCATGATAAGCCGGTTGCAGAAGGCTGAATCTATGGAAAGGGAAGCAGCTTCCTCTAAAGAAATTTGGAAAGAAACCGGATGGAAGACGCTATGAAGCAGGACGACTACGCCGGTCGCTTCCCTCGCGGGAAGCGAGAGGCAGAATCTTTGGCGGCTTCTGCCTCCTTTCTTCTGCATCCCAAGGGCCCATTGCCTCTTGACAAAAGGGGCTTTGTGAGCCTATACTAAGCTAACTTCTAACGAAAGGAGAGGGAATGATGAGACTGGCTTCCATGAACGCAGGAATGGCATATGATGTCTTTGGCTGGAGCTATTATTATGGCTTCGGTTACTTTTGCTGCGCCCGTGATGAGTCCCGTTCCCTTTCCAGATAAGATATTTCCAGAATGAAAGGACAGACTCATCAGAGCCTGTCCTTTTCTTTTACGAAGGATAGAAGGATAGGAGTTAGAAGAGAGGGGACATGGGTCCCGGAGAATTGAAGGTGCCTTGGAGAAGGCAGAGGAGGAACATCATGATTATTGTAATGAAACAGAACGCACCGCTTACAGTGATTGAGCAGCTGGAACAGGAAATGAGGGACCGGGGTTTCCAGGTGGACCGCAGTAAGGGTTCCAGCAAGGTGGTGCTGGGGCTGGTGGGGGATACGTCTGCCCTGGATGAAAGGGATTTCCTCAGCAATCCCTGGGTGGATAAGGTGATGCGAGTGCAGGAGCCTTACAAACGGGCCAGTCGGGCTTTCCATCCGGCCGATACGGTGGTGGATGTGAAGGGCATCAAAATCGGCGGGAAGAAGCTGGTGGTCATGGCCGGTCCCTGCTCTATTGAAACGCCTGAGCAGATCGGCGGCATTGCGAAAGCGGTGAAGGCGTCGGGGGCAGCTATCCTTCGCGGCGGCGCTTTCAAGCCAAGGACTTCGCCTTACTCTTTCCAGGGATTGGGGGAGAAGGGCCTGGATCTTCTCATTTCCGCTGCCCATAAGGAAAATATGCCGGTGGTGACGGAGCTGATGAGCGCTGATAAAATCGGTATGTTCCTGGAAAAGGGCGTGGATATCATCCAGATCGGCGCCAGAAATATGCAGAATTTTGACCTTTTGAAGGCGGTGGGCCGTCTGAATGTGCCGGTGCTTCTGAAGCGGGGCATGTCCGCCACCATTGAGGAATGGCTCATGAGTGCGGAATACATTATGTCTGAAGGAAATCACAATGTGATTCTCTGCGAACGGGGCATCCGCACCTTTGAGAAAGCCACCAGAAATACGCTGGATCTGTCGGCGGTGGAAGTGGTAAAGGAAAGAAGCCACCTGCCCATTATCGTAGATCCCAGCCACGCTACGGGCCATCGGGAGATGGTACCGGCCATGGCCATGGCGGCCATTGCTGCCGGGGCTGATGGGATTATGTGTGAAGTTCATAATGATCCGGAACATGCATGGTGCGATGGAGCGGAATCCATTACGCCAGAGACTTTTGATGACCTCATGGGACGGCTGAAACAGCTGGCTCCTATTGTGGGAAGGGAATTGTAATCAGAAGCCCTGCATGTTCTTTCGGAGTGGAGAAAAAGGCAGGGCTCATAGGGGCTCTGCCTTTTGCGGTATTTGGGGGCGATTGTGGCATTGGCGGTGCTTTCCAGTATTCCCGAAGGTTGACGCGCCCTATGGACAAGCCCCTTTGGGGCTTGAGGGTTGACGGCCCGCTGGGCCGAAGGTTCTTAAGGGGCTTAAGTTTG